>Ga0209652_1003869_pt1 | contig 10774 bp, 5 predicted proteins | sample SaaInl74LU_5_DNA_FD_184641 | JGI IMG/M metagenome (GOLD analysis project Ga0209652, IMG submission 184641) | Marine microbial communities from expanding oxygen minimum zones in the Saanich Inlet - ESP_74LU_5_DNA (SPAdes) (version 2) | ecosystem: Environmental > Aquatic > Marine > Intertidal zone ...
CATTGTTAGAAATGTAACTGAATAAATTACTAATTTCCATTTCTTTAGATACACTATAAATACATACCCCTACTGCAATTAACATAAATAAGGTTTGTAAAGTGTCTGTCCAAACAATGGTTTTAATTCCACCTTTAAATGTATATAGCCAAATGAGTAAAATTGTAATGGTAACCGTTATCCAAAAAGGAATGTGATACGCATCAAATAGCAAAAGTTGTAATACGTTTGCCACTAGAAAAAGTCGAAAAGAAGCACCAATAATTCTAGAAAGTAGAAAAAAACTTGCTCCAGTTTTGTAGGCAGAATTTCCAAATCTGTCTTGTAAGTAGGTGTAAATTGAGGTTAGGTTTAATCTATAGTATAATGGCAGTAAAACAAGGCCTATTATTGCATAACCAACAATGTAGCCTAAAACCATCTGCATATAGCTCATACTCTCTGAAGCCACCCAACCAGGAACAGATATAAATGTTACTCCTGAAAGTGAAGCACCAATCATTCCGAAAGCTACTAAATACCAAGGAGATGAATTATTTGCTTTAAAAAAAGTAGTGTTGTTAGCAGATTTACTTGTAAGTACTGAAATTGTTAGTAATAGTGAGAAATATCCAATAATTAAGAGTACGATATAAAGTGGCTGCATTTCTTATAATTTCATTTAAAAAGATACGAATATATGTTTTTTAGCAGTCTTTTTATTTTTTATCAATTCTTTTCTTTTGAATAATTTAAATTTGCACTTATGGATTTTTCATCAAAAATATTAGAGAATGCTGTAAAAGAAGTTTCGCGTTTGCCAGGTATTGGAAAACGAACGGCTTTACGTTTGGTATTACACTTGCTTAAACAACCTGTTGATGCTACTAGTTATTTAGCAGAGGCTTTATTAAATTTAAGAAATAACATCAAGTCTTGTCAAAATTGCCATAACATATCTGATACATTACTTTGTGATATTTGTAGCAATTCAAAACGAAACTCAGCCATTGTTTGTGTTGTGGAGGATGTAAGAGATGTAATGGCTATAGAAAGCACCTCTCAATTTAAAGGGCTGTATCATGTTTTAGGAGGTAAAATCTCACCTATAGAAGGTATTGGACCACAAAATCTACACATAGAATCTTTGGTCGAAAAAGTAGCACAAGGAACCGTGAAAGAGTTAATTTTTGCACTGAGTTCTACTATGGAAGGAGATACTACAAACTTTTACATATACAAACAAATTGAAAAATTTGAGATAACTACATCTACGATAGCACGTGGAATTTCGGTAGGAGATGAGTTGGAATATGCAGATGAGGTAACTTTAGGAAGATCTATTTTGAATAGAATTCCTTTTTCTGATTCGTTAAGAAATTAAGTACGTATGTAATTAAAAATGAATATAATTCCGTTTGCTTAATTGCAAACAATTTGTATATTTGCAGAGAATTTAGCAATGTTTGATAAATGAGGGGACTTAAAGTCCCCTCTTTTTATACTCAAAAGAAAGTTTTTATGAATCAACAAAAGATTAAAGATTTAGTAGATGAAGCTTTAGCATTAAACGAAAGTCTTTTTTTAATTAATTTGTCAATTTCTGAAAACAATAAAATTCAAGTGACTGTAGATGGAGATAATGGGGTTCCATTAAGTGAATGTATTAGAATTAGTAGAAATGTAGAACATAACTTAGATAGAGAAGAAGAAGATTTTTCACTCGAAGTTACTACTCCAGACATTTCTCATCCACTAAAGGAAAAAAGACAGTATATAAAAAATATTAATAGAATATTAAAAGTAAAAACAACAGAAGAAGAATTAGAAGGTACACTTGCAGAGGCAGATAATGAAAAAATTGTGTTGCATTGGAAAGCAAGAGAGCCAAAACCAATAGGAAAAGGCAAAGTAACTGTAAATAAATCAGCTACTTTAATGTACAAAGAAATAAAAGAAGCAAAAGTGAAGATTGTATTTTAAGTAAATATGTAATGGAAAATATAGCGTTAATTGATTCGTTTTCAGAATTTAAAGATAATAAAAGTATAGACAGAGTAACTTTAATGTCTATTTTAGAAGAAGTTTTTAGAGCTGCTTTAAAACGTAAGTTTGGTTCAGATGATAATTTTGATATCATTATTAATCCAGACAAAGGAGATTTAGAAATTTGGAGAAATAGAGTAGTAGTTGCAGATGGTTTTTCTGAAGATGATAATGAAGAGATTGAATTGTCTGAAGCTAGAAAAATTGAACCTGACTTTGAAATTGGAGAAGATGTATCAGAAGAAGTTAAATTAATAGATTTAGGAAGACGTGCAATATTAGCTTTGCGTCAAAACTTAATTTCTAAAATTTATGAGCACGACAGTACTAATATCTTTAAGCAATTTAAAGATCTAGAAGGAGATCTTTTTAGTGCAGAGGTGCACCACATCCGTCATAATGCTATCATTTTATTAGATGACGAAGGAAATGAAATTGTTTTGCCAAAAAGTGAACAAATCCGTTCTGACTTTTTTAGAAAAGGAGACAATGTTAGAGGTGTTATTAAAACAGTAGAATTAAGAGGTAATAAACCAGCTATAATTTTATCAAGAACATCTCCTGCATTTTTAACTAAATTATTTGAACAAGAAATTCCAGAAGTATTTGATGGTTTAATTACTGTTGAAGGTGTTGCAAGAATACCAGGAGAAAAAGCAAAAGTAGCCGTAGATTCTTATGACGATAGAATAGATCCTGTTGGAGCCTGTGTTGGAGTTAAAGGATCTAGAATTCACGGTATTGTTCGTGAATTAGGAAACGAAAATATAGATGTAATAAATTACACAAAAAACGAGCAGTTATTTATTTCTAGAGCGTTAAGCCCTGCAAAAGTGACTTCTATGGAAATTACCATGTACGAAGAAGAAAAGAATGGTAAAAAAGGACGTGTTAGTGTACTTTTAAAACCAGAAGAAGTTTCTAAAGCAATTGGTAGAGGAGGAGTTAATATTAGATTAGCAAGCGAGTTAACAGGTTATGAAATAGACGTTCAAAGAGAAGGTTTAGAAGAAGAAGATGTAGAGTTAACAGAGTTTATTGATGAAATAGAAGACTGGGTTATTACAGAATTCAAAAAAATTGGTTTAGATACTGCAAGAAGTGTACTGGAAACTAGTGTTGCAGAATTGGTAAAGAGAACTGATTTAGAAGAAGAAACAATAATAGATGTTCAAAGAATCTTAAAAGAAGAATTCGAGGACTAATTATAGTAAAAACAAAGTAAAAATTATATTTTTACAATTATAAAGTTAAAAGAATTATATGTCTGTAGGCAAAACAATGAGGCTTAATAAAGTTTTAAGAGAATTAAACATTTCTCTTGATAGAGCAGTAGAATATTTAGCAAAAAATGGTCATGATATTGATGCAAGACCAACGACTAAAATATCTTCTGATATCTATCAGGTATTGCAAGATGGCTTCGAAACAGATGCAAACAAAAAAGCTGCATCTAAAGAAGTTGGCGAAGAAAAACGTAAAGAGAAAGAAGCAATTCGTTTAGAACTTGAGGCCAAATTAGAGAAGAAGAAAGCAGAAGAGGAGAAAAAAGAAGAGATTCTTAAAGCCAAAGCAGAAAAATTAGAATTCAAAACTGTTGGTAAAATTGATATTGACAGTGCTGGTAAGAAGCCGAAAGAAATACAACAAACCGAAGAGCAATCTAAAGTTGTCGAAGAACCAATTACTGAAGTTTCTAAAAAAGAAGTTACAAAAGCTGTCGAAAAACAAGTAGTAGAACCTACAAAAGAAATTGAAAAAGTAGCGGCTACTCAAGAAACTAAAAAAGTAGAAAAAGTTAAAACAGTTTCTGAAATTGAGAAAGCGTCTCCACCAGTAAAAACTCAAGAAGTAAAATCTAATGTTAAAAAAACAGAAGAAAAACCAGAAGAGGTAACTGCAGAAAACGCAGAATCAATTAAAACGCAGTATAAAAAATTAGATGGTCCAAATTTTACAGGAAAGAAAATTGATTTAAAACAATTTGAAAAGCCAAAGAAAAAGAACCCAGAGGTTAATAAAGCGAGTACGGATGCAAAAAAGAAACGTAAACGTATAAGTAAGCCGGTTAGTGGTGTAGGAAGACCAACAGCTAATAGAGGACCTGGTAATAGAAATTCTGGCCCAAGGAATTCTGGTTTTAAAGGGGGTAGATCAACTTCAAGAACACCAATTAAAAAAGAAGAACCAACTGAGGCAGAAATTCAAAAACAAGTAAGAGAAACTTTAGAAAAATTACAAGGAAAATCTTCTAAAGGTAAAGGAGCTAAATATAGAAGAAACAAACGTGATGCAAGAAGAGAGCAATCTGAAGCAGAACTAGAAGCACTAGAATTAGACAATAAAATATTAAAAGTAACAGAATTTGTAACGGTGAGTGAGGTGGCAACAATGATGGATGTTCCTGTTACAGATATCATTTCTGCTTGTATGTCTTTAGGAATGATGGTTACAATGAATCAGCGTTTAGATGCTGAAACGTTAGTTATTGTTGCAGAGGAGTTTAATTATAAAGTAGAATTTGTAGGTGCAGAAGTAGAAGAATCAATAGAAGAAGTAGAAGATAAACCAGAAGATTTAGTTACACGTGCCCCAATTATTACAGTAATGGGTCATGTAGATCATGGTAAAACATCCTTACTAGATTATATAAGAAAAGCAAACGTAATAGATGGAGAAAGTGGAGGAATAACGCAACACATTGGGGCTTATTCTGTAAATGTAGGAAATCAAAAAATTGCATTTTTAGATACTCCTGGTCACGAAGCCTTTACAGCTATGCGTGCAAGAGGTGCACAAGTTACCGATTTAGTGATTATCGTAGCTGCAGCTGACGACGACGTTATGCCACAAACCAAAGAAGCTATTTCTCACGCTCAAGCAGCAGGAGTACCAATTATATTTGCAATAAATAAGATTGATAAACCGAATGCTAACCCAGATAATGTAAAAACTCAATTATCTCAAATGAATTTGCTAATTGAGGAATGGGGAGGAAACATCCAATCTCAAGATATATCAGCAAAAACAGGACAAGGCGTAGAAGACCTTTTAGAAAAAGTTTTATTAGAGGCAGAGGTATTAGAATTGAAAGCCAATCCTAGTAAAAATGCTGTAGGTACTGTTGTAGAAGCTCAGTTGGACAAAGGTAGAGGATACGTAACCACAATTTTAGTCCAAGCTGGTACGCTAGAAGTAGGAGATTATATTCTTGCAGGTAAACATAGTGGTAAAGTAAAGGCAATGTTTAATGACAAAGGGCAAAAGTTAAAGAAAGCTGGACCTTCAACACCTATTTCTATTTTAGGTCTAGATGGGGCTCCACAAGCGGGAGACAAGTTTTTAGTTTTTGATGATGAAAGAGAAGCAAAGCAAATAGCAACCAAACGTTCACAGTTGCAAAGAGAGCAATCTGTAAGAACACAGAAAACATTAACGTTAGACGAGATTGGAAGACGTATTGCACTTGGAGATTTCAAAGAATTAAATATTATTTTAAAAGGAGATGTGGATGGTTCTGTAGAAGCATTAACAAACTCTTTCCAAAAATTATCTACAGAAGAAATTCAGGTTAATATTTTACATAAAGGGGTTGGTGCTATTACAGAAAGTGATGTGTTACTAGCAACAGCTTCAGATGCAATTATTGTTGGGTTTAATGTTAGGCCTCAAGGAAACGCAAGATCTGTTGCAGATAGAGAAGAGGTTGATATTAGAACATACTCTATTATTTATGATGCCATAAACGATCTTAAAGATGCTATGGAGGGAATGTTATCTCCAGAGATGAAAGAGGAGGTTACTGGTAATGTAGAAATTAGAGAGGTTTATAAAATTTCTAAAGTTGGAAATATTGCAGGTTGTATGGTAATGTCTGGTAAAATATTTAGAGATTCTCAGATACGTATTATTAGAGATGGAATTGTTGTCCATGATGGAGCATTAACATCACTAAAACGTTTTAAAGACGATGTTAAAGAAGTTGCTAAAGGGTATGATTGTGGTTTGCAAATTAAAAACTACAATGATATACAAGAAGGTGATGTCATAGAGGCTTACAAAGAAGTAGCTGTTAAAAAGAAATTGAAATAAGTTTCTTTTAATTATAAAAAGTAAAGACCAAAACTATTTTAGTTTTGGTCTTTTTTTTTGTTAAAAATTAATCTCGAATTAAACTAAAGTTTCCAGTTTCATAAATTTCATTATTCTCATTATCAATGATTAATGCTTTAAACCAATAATTGTTTTCTGGAAGTTTTTTGCCATTATACATTCCGTTCCATCCCAAATTTTCAAAATCTATAATGCTGTATAAGAGTTTTCCATACCTATTGAATATTTTTACATCTATTGTCTTAAAATAAGTCTTATCTAATCCTTTAATATTCCAAAAGTCGTTATTCCCATCACCATTAGGCCTAAAATATTTTTTAAAACCAATTACAGGTACTTTTTGTGCAATAGATTGTTCGCAATTATTTTTATCCCTTACATAAATAGTTTGTAACCCTGCAGCAACATTACTAAAGAAGTATGAGTTTGAATCTCCAAAAAAGTCAATATTATTTAAAGAGAATTCATAACTACTGTTTCCTTCAACTGTAATTGAAATTGTGTTGTTCTTTTCATCCTCTGTATTTACTATAATATCACCAAAAGTTGCCATAGGAGGATTTACTACTTCAAACACTTTGGTGTTCGAACATTCTATCCCATTTTCTATTTTATAAACAGTTAACGAAAATTGCTCTACTTGATTTAATTCAAAATCTTGATTTGTACTAAGTACAGTTCCGTTTGCATTTCTCCATTCAAATCGATCATTAAAAGTATTAGCAGAGACAATTACGGGTGGTTTAGCACTAGGGTTAAAACAAATGGTATAGCTTTCTTTTATATTAATTGGTGGTGTAGTATTTACAATAATAGTAAACTTCTGGATTCCTCCACAAGACAAATCAGCTTCCTGTGCTTTAACATATATTGTTCCTGATGTATATGTAAAGTTAGACTCAAATTCATTTAAATTGGTTTGTGCATCTAGATAGGTAGGGTAAAAAGATAACAATGTACTATTTGGAATGTTTAACTGATTTCGAATTGAACTAGCTAAATATTCACTATCAAAAAGACCTTTGCTATCCCCAACTATTCCATCAGAATTTTCACATACATAAAAATTTTTAATGTTTGCAAGATCAACAAATCTAGCAGTTATAATAAATGATGTTGTTTCGGAACAGCCATTATTATTAACTACTTTCACAAAGATCTCCTGATTTTGTTTAGTATTTTGAAAATTTTCAGGGTTTGTGATTGGGATTTCATTCTCTAGGTCATTCTGTGATACATAGAAAAATAACTCCTCATTCAAAGTTGGATTCGTAATTTTAGAGGTGATTGAAAATAAATTAAAGGTAGATAACCCATCTGAATCCTCATCACATTCAATTAATTCTTGATTTGAATTTAATACTGGTAATGCATATGCCTCTACAATTTTATACACAGTAACTATTTTTGAACCAACAGTTAATATTCCTTTTACGGTATATTCTCCTGGTGCATTATAGGTATGTGTTGTAGTAATACCTGACCCAAAATTTCCATCTCCAAAATCCCATATTACGTCAGAAATAGGTGCGTATGAAGAACAAGAAAAAGAGAAAGGATCTACATAGCATTCATTGTTTGTAATTATTTTTGAAGCAAAATAAGACTGAACAAAATTTGGCAACCCTCTTTTAGATGCTCCTGGATTTAATTCTGGTGAAAGCGGGCTGTAATTCGCCAATAAACCTTTTTCATTCGGGTTTTCTATAACGCCTAGAATCTGACTGTCATTATTTTCGAATGTGAGAGCTACATATATACGCTGATCATTGGCTAATTGTAAACTTTCTACTTTAATATTAGGTCTAAAATAGAGAACAGCTCTTGCATCATCCTGAGCACCAGGTCCTTCAATTTGATATTGAAATATTCCGTTATTATTCCCGGCATCAAAGCTTACATAAACAAATTGACCATTTGGAGAAATCTCGATTCCTTTTGGTGGCCAATTAGCACCAGGTGGGTCTATTAAAAGGTTTCTTTCAAAAGTAAGTTCACCAGTGGTATTATTAAAAGTAAAATAATGAACATACCTTGTTGTATCATTTGTTGTTTGACTAGATACAACTAGTTTTTTACCATCTACAGAAAACTTCATTGTGCCTAAGTTTTCAATTCCAAAATCTAGTTCAGTTTTTACGGCATTAAAATCGATTCCGTTTTCTGTTACAGGATATGCTTTAAAAACAGTTTTAAGTAATTCTGAATCTGAATTTTCTGCGGTAAGAATCAAAAGCCAAAATGATTCTCCACTTTCATGGTGCACTGCAGATAATTTTTCTGAAGGTGAATCTGAATCTAAAAATGCATTTTTTGATACTACTTTGCCTAATGGGTTTTCATCAGAAAATGCTATTTCAGCATAATAGGACCCTGCAGTAACTAATGGATTTGTAGCATCTTCTGATCGTGCATAAAACAAATAATAAATAGACTCTGAACCAGGTTTAGGAACAATTATAGTAGACTGAAAATTATTTGGATCTCCAGAAAGTCCAGTTCCATTTTCCATAACTTCATGATTTCTATTCCAAACATTTGATCCGTCTGAATAGAACATTAAAAGACCGTCTTGATTAGCTATAGAAGCAGATCCAACAGGTGCTTCCATAGCACTGTCTCCTAAAACCTCTAATTTACCTTTGTCAAAATTTAACGCTGCTCTATTACCAAAATACCAATAATTGGTTTCGTTTTGAGCTGTAAAGCTTAAACTTATACAAAGACCTAAAAGAGTTAAATAGGCTTTCATAACCTTACTTTCTCAACAAAGAAAAATTACCTTTTTTATTTATTGTTGGTTTTGATGTGTCTGCAGGTACTAATGTTACATTGTACCAGTAATCATCAGAGGGTAATCTTTTACCTTGATAAGTACCGTCCCAACCATTGCTATCAATTGGAACTTGAGCTACTAAATTTCCAAATCGATTAAAAATATTCACACTGGCATTTGGATAAAATGTTAGGTTTGCTCCTTTTACTTTCCAGGTGTCATTTCTATTATCTCCATTAGGGGTAAAGAATTTTGGGAACTGTAACACAGAGACCAAAACAGAAGTGTCTGGTAAACATCCATTTTTATCATTTACAATAATTTGATAAATACCACCTTCTAAATTTTCGAAAAGAGGGGCGTCTTGGTAGCCTATAAATGGAATTCGAATCCCACTTTCTGTATTTATGATTGCAAACTGATAGTCACCAGGCCCTAAATTATTAGTGATGGTATCAATAGAAATAGATAAATTATCGGTGCTTCCTATATTGTTTCCTTCATCTACAATGGTGATAAAGCTAGATTCTAAAGTTGCAATATTAGATTCTATAACTTCTATGGTTTCTTCTCTAGAACATAGGGTTCCGTCTGTAGTTGTAGCCACTACGTTGTAGTTACCTCCAGATGAAATATCGATATTATCTACAGATCCATTTGGGTTTAGTAGGGTTCCATTTTCATCCGTCCAAACATAGGTGTAATTATCACTCGGGTTTTCTACACTGATGTTATAAGGCAAATCATTTAAGCATAAAATTTGAGGAGTTGTAATTGTAAAGTTTGGTAAAGGATTTACAATTAGTTGAAAGCTAGCATCATCGTTTACACAAGAGGTTTGCTTGTTTTGAATACGAACAAAAATAGTTTCAGTAGGGTTTGAGTTTTGGTAAGGAGAAACCAAGGGATTATTACCAGAAGAGGCATCTGCTGGAGTACTATGGAACGTAACTGTAAAGTCGTTTACACTTTGCGATGCTCCAAGTATTTTAGTTATTTTACTATCTAGGTCTATATTTTGAATAATTCCGTTGGCATCATCACCGTCTACATTATCATCACAACTTGCATAATTTGTAGGCGGAACATAGGTTGGTTCTGGATTTACAATGACATCAAAATTAGAAATATCATTTGTACACATCGATGAAGTGTTAGTTATTCTAACATATATAGTTTCTCTATTAACTTCTAGATTTGAGTATGGAGAAACTAAAGGATTTGAATTAGTTTGAGCATCTGACAATGACCTGTGGTAGGTAACTTCATGAATACTTGAATCTTGTGTGCCTAAGATTAGTGGCGTTTGTGCTTCTAAATCTATAGATTGAGAAAAACCATTTCTAGCAGACCCATCAGAATCATCGTCACAAATTTCGATATCGTTTACAAAGTTTGCAACTGGAATTTTATTAACGATTAGATTAAAAAAAGTATGATCAGTAAAACAACCAGTAAGATTATTTGTTACTCTCACATAAATGGGTTGGGTATCTTTTACAGTATTTGTAAACGGAGAAGATTGTGCATTAACTCCTGTATTGGCATCTGTAGCCGTTAAATGATATGTAACTGAAAAATCATCAGGATTTTGACCATTTAAAATTTCTAGTGTTTTTGATGCTAAATCAAATGATTGAACAAAACCATTTGTACCATCTCCATCAATGGCATCATCACACAATTCTAAATCATCAACCTCATTTGCTAAAGGAACCGCATTTGTTTTCAAATACAATTCTCCTGTACCATTACAGTTATTATTGTTTTTATTTGTGATTTTAAAATATATTGTTTGTCTTGTTATATTTGATGGATATCCTATATTTCTATAGTTAGAAGTGTCAAAAATTTTGTTTA
>Ga0209652_1003870_pt1 | contig 10774 bp, 7 predicted proteins | sample SaaInl74LU_5_DNA_FD_184641 | JGI IMG/M metagenome (GOLD analysis project Ga0209652, IMG submission 184641) | Marine microbial communities from expanding oxygen minimum zones in the Saanich Inlet - ESP_74LU_5_DNA (SPAdes) (version 2) | ecosystem: Environmental > Aquatic > Marine > Intertidal zone ...
ACATATGTTACCTAGGGTTCGCAGCGGTTCGCAGCCAGGAGTGCCAGTGCATCTATCTATCTATCTCACCGTTCGCGAGTACTTATGCTAAGTAGGTATGTTGTACAATACTTACAATATTATTTCAGAGGCGTTGAAAGAGGGGAGGAGCTCTAAATTTCAGGAGTGTCGAAGAACCCTATGAACATGTCAAAGTGCTGCGCTGTCAACTACGTGAACTCTGAAGTTTTTCACGATCTGTAATTAGTGTGCACCTGTTATTACAATCGCGCGGTGCCTTTTGCAGCGAGAAGCTGCCCCATGGAAAAACAGGCCTTGAACAAAGGCAGGCCTGAAACAGTAGCGAGCATGATTGAATGAAGAGTAAGATTGCTTCTTTGCACATACACAACGTGTATGTACTCGATACACGAGGCCATAAACCAATCATTATTGTACGCAGCAACTTAATTACTCACATCCACCATGAACAAGGCAGTCCAAAGTCACGCCGACGCACCCAGCGAAACGGACAGCTACGAACGTGCTTCAGCCTTTCTTTCCGGCTGGATCGAAGAGTCTCTCCTCGTTCCGACTGCCAAGGCTGCTCAACCTCCACAACGTCATCGGCCGCTCTCGCCGCCGGGGCTAGATCTTCCATTGCCATCATCACGCGCGTTGAGGAGGCGTATTACCGTCTCTAATGGTGATAACATCAATTCACTTGTGACTTCTCTTCAGACATCACTCATGTTGCATGAACATCAGAATCAAAACCGTCCAACGCATCGCAGGCTGAATATATCACCAACGTACGTAGGTACAGTGTTGCACAAGGAACCTTCATCTAGAAGAGGTCGTGCTGCTATTATCCCAACTCTGCCCTTTTGTGAGCGGCCGCAGCAGCCGTCGCTTCCTTCCTCAAGTAATCCTCCCGGCAGGGATCATCAGCGAGGTGGAGTCCCCTCCGTAAGATCTGTATCTGCTGCTCCCTCTCAGACTAAAAGGCGTAACCGCACTGCCCCCTGCTCCTCTCTCCGCAGTAGAAGCAGCAGTGGCGGGGGTCAAAGGCGACGCAGTTGCGATGATGCTCCTTCAAAGTCTCAATTCGAAGATGTCAAGGATAAGCGCGGGTCAAACAAACATCGCAGCAAGAGCAGTAAAAACCACGCTGGTCAAGTCGATGAATTGCCTCAACCTAATTATTCAGGCTCATTACCTACTACACATACTTCTTCTCCTGAGAGTTCTCCCTTGCCATCTCCAGAGGTAGAGAAGGAGGTCATTAAAGGAGCGGTTACTGATACGGTGGAAGTGATGAAGACTGCTACCGCTACAGTTAAGGATGATGTACATCCGTCAAGGAAGAGGGGTGATGAGAAGAAGAGTTCCTCGAAGCCAAAGACCAAGCCATCACGGAAGAAGTCCAGGCGGCACACTATGGCCACTGAAGGCAATCCTTTTGCTACGACCAAGCCATCATCATTGGAAGCGTCACTACCACTTGATCGTCTCAGTGACCTAGATGGCCCAAACTTTGATCTAGGTGACACATTTCATTCTCCTAATCACCAAATCATTGAATTTAACCCCACCAGGGCCGTGCACCTCATTAATCAACTCCGCATCCATGACTTTGCATGGATACTCCGCAGCTCGAACGAGCGGACTTATGGAATCGTTGCTGATTTTCCAGAAAGGGGAGAGGTTCCGAGTATACGATTTGTAATTGATAAGGAGGGAAATACGAAAACATTTAAGATGAAACATTGGGCGAAGTGTATTCGGTTGGTAGATGACAAGTCGCAGTCACAGAAGCAAAAGTAGATGTTGATTAGTGAAAAATAGATTGAAACTTTTGGGTGATAGAGCATGAGATATAAGGTTTTAAGCTAATAAAGGGTAGTAACAAACATCTCTTAGCAGCGAAATCTTATATGTGCCGAGTACTATGTAGTGAACTGTGGGCAGATCCCTACTTCCCGCATGGATGAGGTTTCGAGGGGAGGGTAAGCTGTATTCTAAGTACTCAGGTACGTAAGTATCGTACTTAGAAGCCTATTGAAGGCTTATTGAAGTTGAAGCAAGAAGATACGACATTTACAATTAGTGTCACAAAAATGCAAAGAGAGCGCTGCAGGCAAAGGCTTTTCACACAGAGGCAGGAGTAAACCATCAAGCAGCAATAAAACACGCTTGAGCAGTATTCAAAGATATGTCAAGATGACATACGGCCTATCGAATGTGTATGTTTGTATATTTCCAATCTCTTTAGTAACAAATCAATCACTAACCTATATCGCAGTCACCTTCTTCCATCCAGTCCGGTTCAACACACCTATGCTATGCACGGTTGTCATGCCCTAGAAATTCTCATTTTCGACAGCCAAGCGACCTCGCCAACAAAAAGCTTGAGCAGTTTTAAAAGAACTGAGCAAGACGACGTCTCATAATCATAATACCACCAATACCAACAAGCAAACAATACAACAACATCATACATCATACCTACCTCATCACTTATGCCATCGCCAAGAAGTCCAAGTAGCACATAACAGCTTCATAAGCAAACACTGAACACATTGAATAGTAACAAGCATGTCGACCGATCTGATTGAAAACTTTCCTCACCAGCGCTGCCATCGAGTAGTACGGTTTGCTGTCATGTCACAGCTGTACATTGTCGAACACAACTGGGAAAGGCACAACGTTGCTCGTCATGAGCTCTGGTACACTAAATCAGATTACCATCGAATGAAACGTGCTGCAAAGGCAAGGAGGGCTTTGTTAAGAGCAATGATGCTTGACATCGACAACTAATCTTGTTCTCTCAACAACCTTGCATACCATCTAGCCATCACAAAAGAGGCCATGCGGGTAAAGGCTTGGGCTTGGGAAGAACTTGTTGTTGTTGGGTCGGCGACTTGATATGATAGTAGATTAATCAATGCAACCGACTGAAACTGGGTTGGGGTTGGTGGTGCCTCTCGTTTCGTGTGGTAGACTAGCTTTAGATAGATAGACATCAATTAAACACGACGACAAATAGATGTGCATCTCATCTGCTTTCGTGAAATTGAGTATTTTCCTCATTTTAATACACGCAGCTGTATCTGCACATCCGTAGCACAACTGTAAACGGCGTCCTTCCTCGTTCGTTCACCGTCCACGCCAGACCAAAACCTCAGCCTTCAGCTTCAGCGTTGCTTGGTACAAGTTTCAACTTTCAACCTCGAGGGAAATACTAAGCTCTTAAACTTGATGGCACGTTTGGTATTGCCCACTCTGGCTTTGATGCCATCATCATTGGGTGCAATTTTGTCATGTTGCTCCAATGTAAATACACTATTCCTATCGCTAGCAGCCATTTCAAATAATGGTCATGAGGTTGAGGCCTTTGTCAATATACGCAATAATGTTGTCTCCAAACAAACTAAAAGGAATTTGCTATTGCTTGCATCTGCAACATCATCTTCCAAGTCAACAATGCCCGATTTCTCAGGTGGATTTGACAGCGATCGAATTGATGCTTTGGCTGAACGTGGCATATTCGAAGCAAAACTAATGCAAGGTGATGTGGGAGTACTTGGGGACAACAATAATATCAAAAAGAAGAAGACGAAAAAGAAGAAGACGAAGGGTCCATCCACTGCAATAGTAGCTCGAACACTTAACAAAGAAGGAGTGATTAAGTTGGATGGCATTCTGTCAGCTTCAACAGCAGCCATGTTACGTGAGGAGATATTGGAACGTCGCAGCAGTGCATACGACGCTATTTCATCAGGTGATGAAGATTGGCGAAAGTACTTTGCCGATGTACTGTTGAAAAGAAATAGGTGTGACTTACTTCTACCATTTGAAGGCAACAAAAGCCTTCAATTGGCACTGCACGAAATTCTAATATCATCCAACAAATTGACAAGTTTGATCCAGACTACCGTGGGGGATGATGCAACATTGTACGAGTTATCATCGTTGATTTCAGAACCTGGATCGCCTAGACAACCTGTTCACCCCGACAATCCATATCAGGAACATTCACCACTGTACACTGTATTCATTGCTTTGCAAGATATCACGGAGCCAATGGGGCCTACCATTTTTCTACCACGAACAAATACAGCATCTGCACATGCAAAATATAACGATGTATCCGAAAGAGATGCATTCTTAGAATCAAGTCCGAGTGTAGCTGCACTGTTGAATGCTGGGGATGCATCACTCTTTGACTCGAGAACTATGCATTGTGGGGGAGCAAACGATGAACAGGAGGGTTCAACAAGGGTATTGCTTTACATGTCATTTCGTAATCCAAGAGCTACTGAACCCATTGGGAATGTGGGGTCAATCTTGCCCAGTGTTAAGAAAATGACAATAAATGAGCTTCGTAGTAAGTTAACTGCAATCTTTCAGGATGACGAGGCAGGCGATGCAACATTGACAACATCGGGTGCAAATGATGAAATACAACTCTCCGCTGAGAAGGGAGATGCTCTAGCTCAATTACAGCTTGGTATTAGTTACTATGTTGGTGACAATGGTCTCGAGGTCAACCATTCTGAAGCAATTCGGTGGTTTGAACTCGCTGCCGCACAGGGGAATGCACATGCCCAGTTTAACTTGGGATGTTGCCATTCTTTAGGAGTAGGAGTGCCGCAACCGAATGTTGAACGTGCCATACAATTATTTCAACTCGCTGCCGAGCAAGATTACCCTGGTGCTAAGGAAGCATATGATGAGGCAAGTGAGCAGCAGAAGAATGAGTTGCAGTCCCCTTGACCTTTAAAAATCTTGTGCTTTCTGCTAGGATATTCAGTAACGCTTAAACCATCAATTATGAATCATTATCAACCCTAACGCCATCTCTAGATTGGCTTTGCAGACAACACGTCAGATACATTCCTATCACCTAACCTACGTGAACTCGATATCGTCTTCATCCGACACGGCTGTGTTCTGCATCTGGTTTTGATCCAAGGGCATGTATTCAGCAATGATACCCTTCACCTGTGCTTGCATCTGACGTTCATATCTTCGATGTTGGATGAAGCTGAACAGACAAAACACCGCCGATAGTCCCGCCAAGGCATAAATCATGTTCATAGTGGAAACCGATTCTTGTAACTTCTTTGAACCGCAGTATCCATTCGAGATGCAACTCTTAATATCCGGACACGTATCACAAGTTGCACAAACATCTGGGGCAGTGCCAGTAAAATATCCCGAACAAATCGCTTTAAAGACGGTGGGGAATTCCAAGCTCCCGCGGATAGACACTCGGTTGACGTACATGGCGGGCAAAATGACCACTCCGCTCTTATCCTTGGCCGTCAATTGAACTTCCAACAAGGCATTTTCCTCGTCTTCTTCCAACCCACCGCTATCCGACATGCACTGATCAATCTTGGCATCATCAATGTTGGCATGAATCATTGCGTCCTTGATACATTGGTTATTGGAGAAGAACTCTTCCGTGTCACAACGGTACATGAACTCATTGACATAATCCCACCACTCCGCTCCAACTCCATTCACAGCCCCATAATGCTGCCAAATGCACATCCTCCTCAAACTCTCCCTCACCACATCCGCACCAGAAATCCCACGATCCAAATCATTATCCGGATCAGTAGCACAATACCTCCCATTATTAGTGCACAGATTATAACACTCATTCTCCCCATCCAAACTCACACAGCCACTCCTCAACCCATCATAAATATACATCTGGGGGGTGAAATACGCCCTATCCCCCAAAGCCACAGCCGCCTCCTTAAACTCCCTCTGAAAGTCCTTCGAAATCGTATCCGTGGGAGTCGTCCACAACTCATACTCCACCCGATCATCCGGGGCGGGTAAACTCCACTGCATCTCCATCCTCACCACATGATTCGCCATAAGCTCCGCCTTGACCAAATCCGCATCCTGCTTGAACATTAAAAAACTCGGAATACTAATATCGGACCCACTCCCATCATCTGCCATGATTGGTTCACGAATCTCACAATCATGTCCAGGATCGGGATGACACACATCCTGAAACGAACACAAACACGTATTATCCGCAATCATTACTCCCGCGGCTCCCACACGTTGGGCATTCCTCACCTTCTGTACAAATGTACACCCACCCCGATCGACCATTAAAATGTACGGGGATGGCCATGGCAGCATTTGTCCAGTTTCATCCTGGGCACGAATGGGAAATCCGGCACGAGTGTTGATTGAGTTGGCATCACAGAGGTCTTGTTCGGTGTAGTAGACGTTTTGGGTGAGGGATGCTCCGTAGGGGGGGATGCCGAAGAGGGCTTCGCGGTGTTCGTATCCTCCTGGTTTGGTGAGTGTTTTGGGCACCTGAATGTGGGGAGATTAGTTTTGTTGGGTTGTAATTTAGTTTGAGTGATTTTTTGTTGCATAGATTGGCGTTATTATATTCGAACGTTTTCATCGCATCATAAATTGAGATTGAAAAGAAGGCAATTTGAATAATATGAGTCATTGAGTATGCAGAGAATCAACCGATGCCAACGGTTGCAGCGATAGAGTCATAATAGTTTGTCCACAAAATTACACAAAGAATATATTTGTTGAGATCTACTTACATGAATCTGAAGCTTACTCGTAGTCACCGCCCCCTCTGGATCATTCCCTCTGTAATTCGGATCATTTTCGGGATCTTGAGCATACGATGTTGCCGCAAGGTACAGCAGAATGGCGAGGGCGTAAGAAGTCATTTTTAAAATATCTTAATGCGAAGGTATAAATACGTATTTATGACCCTTTGCAATGCTGTTGAAATAACAAGCAGCTGATCGAAGACTGTGATGATAATTTAGTGCAGATTGGAAAAGAGTGTGAGTGATTATATCCGTATAAAATAATTACCAGCAGAGAATAATGGGCTGGTCCAAAGATCCAAAAGATATTTTTGAAGTCACCGATCGACCAAGACACAACATGTGTGTCCAAATTCACGGTCGCCGTCACCGAACGAAGAGCACCGCCTCACCCGTCTCCTCCTCTCCACATCACAAAACTTACCGAGATCGTGATGTACTATAGCCGTTCCAAAGAGCACTCTACAGAAGACGCCCAAAGATAAAAGGAGCCCTTCGTGTTGTTTTCTCGGCTTTTCGATTATTGATTTTTATCATCTCGGCGGGAAAAAAGATATTTGGGACCTCCACCAAATGGGACTCTGACTCTCCCACCACATCTTCACATCTATTCATCATCTCAAAGATGCGGTGTTCTTTGCTACAGTCAGCATTGCAACAACCATGACAATAAGCTCATAATACTCAATACAAATCCAACAACATGAAGCCTCTTCACTTACCAGCAGCAGCCATTGCCATCAGCTTAACTAGCTGCAATGCATTCACCATCCCATCTCATACTTCTTCCGTCATTCAACCTTCCTCATTATTCACAACTCGATTGCAATCAGCTACATCTGACGAAGCCGAAGAACTCACAACTCCATCCAAAAAGTATGTTATCATCGGCGGAGGATGGGGAGGATGGGGTGCTGCCAAAGCCCTCTGCGAAGCTGGTCTACCCGCTGATATTACATTAATCGATGCCTTGCCCGATCCTACCGGTGCCACTCCCTATTTGTCAGCGACGGGTAAGCCTGTTGAGGCGGGAACACGTGGATTTTGGAAGGATTATCCCAACATTAACAAACTGTGTGCACAATTGGGTATTGATGAAGATGAAGTGTTTACACCATTTACCAATTCGAGTTTCTACTCTCCGGATGGATTGGAGGCCACTGCTCCTGTGTTTAGTGAGGCTACTGTTGGTAGTATATTAGGTGATGTTCCCTTGGTTGGTAATGTGTTAAAGAATGCTCTAGGAGGAGGAGGTAATGGTGAAAAGGAAGATTTCCCAATGCTACCATCACCACTTGGTCAAGTTATCGCTACCATTCCCTACTTTGAACGACTCCCTATTGCCGATCGTGCTTCCATGGTTGGGTTGTTATTGGCCACGATTGATTGTTTGGCGGGTGATGAGAAGGTCCAAGCATCGTATGATCGCATGACGGCTCATGAGTTATTCTTGAAGTTTCGTTTGAGTGAACGATTGGTCGAAGACTTCTTGAAGCCGACTTTGTTGGTGGGATTGTTTAAGCCTCCGGAAGAGTTATCGGCATTGGTGGTCATGGAGTTGTTGTATTATTATGCATTGGCTCATCAAGATTCATTTGATGTGCGTTGGATTAAGAAGGGGACAGTGAGTGATTCACTTATTCAACCATTGGCGGAACGTTTGGTGAAGGAGGAGTATGGACAGTTGAATGTGTTGGGTGGTTGTCGTGTGAAGGAAGTGTCACTTGAAAAGAAGGAAGATGGAAAGATGCATGCGTCTAAGTTGACGTACTTTGATACCAAATCTAAACAGATGGAGACAATTGAGAATATTGACGGCATCATCATGGCAGTGGGCAATCAGGGAATGAATTCAATCGTTACATCCAGTCCTGATTTGGCGAAATTTCCAGTATTTTCCAAGGCGGCTAGCTTAAAGGGGATTGATGTCATCAGCTGTCGATTGTGGTTTGATCGTAAAGTTTCCACTCGTAGTCCGGCCAATGTATTTTCAAGGTTTGATTCCTTGAGGGGTGCTGGTGGTACATTCTTCATGTTGGATCAATTTCAAGAGGATGATCCAGCGTTATGGGGTGATGATGAACCACAGGGTTCGGTTGTAGCATGTGATTTCTACAATGCTGGGGGGTTGATGAGTTTGAGTGATGAGGATCTTGTGAAGATTCTGACTGATGAGCTGTTGCCAAGTGCAGTTACGAAGTTTGCTGATGCCAAGTTGGTAGACTCCTGGGTAGGAAAGTATCCTGGTGTTGTGTCGTGGTTCTCTCCCGGTTCTTTCGATAAACGTCCTCCTCTGGAAGGAGCAGGAAAGGACGCCTTACCCAACATCAAGTGTGCTGGAGATTGGGTCCGTATGGGAGAAAGAGAACATGGTGCCAAGGGGTTGTGTCAAGAGCGTGCATACGTTTCGGGCTTTGAAGCTGCGAATAGTCTCATGAAGTCAACTTGTGAGGAGAAGTTTGACGCGCATGAAGTATTGCCGGTGAGAGAGGATGAAGCACAATTCAAGATGGGGATGGAGCTGAATAGGAAGGTGATGCAATATGTACCAAGATTCTGGACACGATAGAATTACACGAAGATGCATAATAAGGGGGTAATAATAAAGAGTAAAATGAACATATGTTGACTATTACGCACTTTTATCTACCTACTGCGTCATCAACTCCTCATAAGCTTCTCTAATCAAATTGCCAACATAAACAGTTCCCAATTTGCCTGGATGGAAGCCATCATCACACAAAAAGTCTGTCATCCCCAGAGCTGCTATTCTGTCTTGAGCAAGTTGAATTCCTCCTAAATACTTGAGCAGCGGATGAACAAGTTTCATTTTCAATGTAGTATCATCGCCATCACAGCGATGATATCCAATCGATCCAAGTACTGTTTGCACGTCTGGTATCACCTTCAAAACTGTATTAACTTTACCGTCGTTGTTTACAACATTGCTTTCCCGTTCTTTCAATTGAACTTCTCTCACTGCCTTTTCAAGCATGCTTTGCATCATTCGTCCTCTGTATCCAAGTATAAATGCCAGTGGCCATGGCAGGAAAGGCAGCTTTGAAAAGTCGGGTAGACCCAATACAATCAATGGAGTCTTACTCAACCGAGAATTGTTACGTATTGATTGAATGAGACTATGAACATCCGAATAGAATGATGAGGCGGTACTGTTCATGTCTAGAACATTGTTGACTCCACACAATAACCCTATTGTATGTATCATTGTGTGTTGCTCATCACTATCACTATCATCATCTTGTAGTAACGAATCCTGCACACGATGGAGACATGGTACCATTTCCTCCTGAATTTCACGTGCAGTTAGTCCAGATTTGCCATACGACCAATACCTCACGCAGTCGTAACAATCATGTTCATCATTCGTTGTTAACGTTTGAGCAAATGCTTTAGCAGTAGATCCCGATAGAGCAAGATGATGATGCGTATTACCAATACCTTCTACAGGAGAATCTCCAATTAAAACAATCCTGAATTCTTTCTGCTTCTTTTCTTTGTAGACATAATTATCATCCACCAACTCACCATCATGATTCGGTGCAACTATCCTTCCCTCTCTTACAAAGTCAACACCAGATAAAGGAGGTGGTGGAAGCCGCGGTGTCCTCCATACCACGTAGAGTAATTGTAATACCAAGACTGCCGAAGTTCTTATGGATGCACGAAGGATCAGCTTGGCCAATTTCTTTGCTGCATTTGATATATACTCATCGAAATACGACGACTTTTTGCTGTGACGGTGATGTAATCTACGTTGTTGGTGTGCAGGTGATGATGATAGCAGCACCTTCGTGAGGGAGGAGTAGAAAAGGCGAGATGTTGGCATCTTGTGCACAAATTTAATGGAGTCTAGTGGCTGGGCGGTACTATTATCGACAACAGAGACCACGAGCTAGCAGCAATGCAGCTCAGTCTTTGCCTTCTTCCTGTGCTTTGCCTGCGTTGCCTAAGTAGAGAGCCGAGATATCCAGAGCGCAGCAACACATCATCATCACAGCCATACGGAGGCCATACAATACGGTCAACAGAAATGAGCTGTGCTGTGTGTCTTATCTTCCTTGACTCAAATATCAGGGCAAGAGGGGCTGCCCTCTACACTGGTAAATGTATATTTGGCACATTAGTGATTATATCGGGTATTTGAGACTGTATTATGG
>Ga0209652_1003871_pt1 | contig 10774 bp, 12 predicted proteins | sample SaaInl74LU_5_DNA_FD_184641 | JGI IMG/M metagenome (GOLD analysis project Ga0209652, IMG submission 184641) | Marine microbial communities from expanding oxygen minimum zones in the Saanich Inlet - ESP_74LU_5_DNA (SPAdes) (version 2) | ecosystem: Environmental > Aquatic > Marine > Intertidal zone...
TGGCTGCACACCACGTGTTTTGGGGGATTCCAGATGCGCCTCGTCCCAATGCCACCATCACCGAATTCGTCTTCATTCCTGAGCAAGTCCAAGATGGCCGGTACCTGCTCAATTTGCAGACTGCCCCCTTTGAAAACGATGCAACCCCGAGCAGACCGCTGCTCATCCCCTTTGAACACTAATCTTTTTCCTTTTTCATGTTTCGATCTCTCCATCTACTCTTGATCACAGCCCTCATGGTTGTGGGCTTCGCCAGCTGTTCCAGCTTGCAGCAAAGCACCAAGCTCGTCGAAGGCGGTGTGGTGTTGGACATTGCACCCGTGCAAGTCGATGTTCTCGTGGACACGACACAATCACTGCAGGGCATTTCCAAAACAACCGTCATCCTTGGCCTCATCCGCATCGGAGACAACAAGTTTGCGGACTACCCAGGCATGCCTTTTGGACCTGGTGCTGCCACACGTGAGAAGCGGGCAGCCATTTACAAAGCCTTGGATGGTACTGACTTTGATGTTTTGGTCAATCCCAAATACATCGTCAAAGTCAACCGCGCATTGTTCTTTCGTCGCACCACCTGTGCTGTGGCTGGTTACGGGGGCAAATTCGAGTTCCAATGAGCCGGCTGATGTCTATCTCGAAATCCCTCGCTTTCGTAGCTTTTTGGGGTGCCCTGTGCGCCACAGGGGCGTTGCATGCTCAGCAGTTTGACTTGGGTGCCGTCAAGTCCGCCGAAGAAGCCGATGGATCGACGCGATCCATGCAAGACCTTTTCGATGGCATGAATGAGCAAGGAGATTGGTTGCCATTCCAAATCTCCTTCGTGTCGAATGTCTCGCGAACCCAACTTTTCGACTCAGAAGATTTGCGCGTCTTTGCCCGAGAGTGGCACGAAATGGTTTTGCCCAATACTTCGCCCAACGAGCTGTCGTACCGCATGCAGCAAATGGACAGCAACAACTTGTTCTACAACCTGAATGACCAGCAGAATTACGCTGGCAAGCACCGGGGCATTCGGATGGGCTATCAAGCAGAAGACAAGTTTCCGTTTGGGGTCTTCGCAGGCATTCATTTGCTGTCCCTTCAATGGCAGGCCACAGGAACCACATCCGAGGGTCGAACAGCCCAAATCAACAGCTCACGGGCTCTTGTTCAGCCCCTGGTTGAAGATTTTCTCTACTTGCGGGAGATCTACAACTACTACATCTCTGAGCCCATTGAAGTCGGCACGCCCTTTCGTTTGGCACATGTCGAACTCGGACTCTCCAAAAACCTGGGCAGTTTTGTTCAAATCGGTGTGTCAGCACTCCTTGCCCCAGGCGCGAAAAACGCCATCACATCTTGGCATCAAGACCTTGTGGCAGATTTGGAAGAACCCTTGTTCGAGCTCAACCCCGGGGCAGACATGTCCATTCCGATGACCTATTGCGCCACCATCTCCGCTCGCTACAACATGGTTTCTTTCGGCATTAGCCAGTTTCTGCAGCCCGCACCGGAAACGCCCACTGGTGGCGATCCACTTGATGCACTGCAATACGGGGCGATTCAGCTCGGATACGCCTTTTGACGGCTTAGGGCTCAGGGAAGACCAAATCGAAACTCGCTCCGCCCCATTCGCTGTCCCCAACGTAAACCTCTCCGCCGTACTGACGTGTGATCGCCTGGACCATCGCGAGCCCCATTCCGGTGCCGTGGGATTTGGTGGTGAATCGCGGCTCGAAAATCCGAGAACGCTCCGCCAAGGGAATGCCTGGACCGGAATCGGCGATTCTGCAGCGGATTTGGCCTGAAGGCAAATGCGAAATGGAGACAGCGATCCGCTTTGTTCCTGCGTGCTGCTCGACGGCATGCAAGGCGTTGCTCAGCAAGTTGTTCAGGACCCGGGTCAAGTGGGTTTGCTTGCCACGCACCATAACGGGGTCTTCTGGCCATTGCTGTTGCCAATCCACATTCGGATGACCAGCAGACCACAGGCCCAAGGCGTCTGAGGCTGCTGTGCGCAAATCCGCAAGCTCTGCATGCCCGAGTTTTGGGTTCAACTCAGCGAGCAAGGCAAAATCTGAGGCAATGGTGTTCAGAACTTCAATCTGGGCGGACGCGGTGTCTTCAAATCGATGCAAACGATCGCTGAAGTCCGCACGCTGGTCCGTCCATGACCGCACCAATTGCTGCAGCCCCAGGCGGATCGGGGTCAGTGGGTTTTTGATCTCGTGAGCCACCTGCATGGCCATGGTTCGCCACGCTGACTCCCGCTCCCGGCGACTGAGTTCCTGGACCTTCTGGACCAATTCACTTTGCAGTGTGTTGTATTCATTGACCAGCCGGCCGATGTCATCGTTCGCGCCATAACGCAAGGGCCGCACTTCAGGATGGTCCGGGTCCAGCCGACCCAAACCGATGGTCAACTGACGAATGGGACGGGTAATGGTCTGAGTCAGAAAAACAGCCAACGCCGTTGTCATCATGAACAGTGCCGCATAAACAGGGGCCAGACCCTTGAAAAAGGCAAAGAAATCCGCTCCTTCCACCTGCCGCTTCTCGTAATTGAGCCCCACAATGGCCAAAGGCTCACCGCTTCCATCCCGAAACGGCAAGTATGCCTCCACCGCCTCGCCCAAGTCCACATCCCAGCCCAAATCTTCATCACCGAGCTCCGCGGAGAACAGATTGCCGAGCACCTGTGGCGGGATGCGATAACGGGTCCCTTCAAGACTTGAACTGGTGATTTTGAGACCATCCAATGTGTAGATCGCGATGGTGAGGTCGTGAATCTCCGCCAACTCACAGATGCGGTCGTTCAGCAGCAACGCCAGCCGCTCGGAGTCCGAAGCCTCAAGGTCCACGCCATCGACAAGGTAAGACAGCGACCGCTCAATCGCCCGTTCCTTGCGCTCCAATCGCTGCTCATTGTACAACTCGTCTTGGCGATTGGACGTTTGGAAGGCCACCACCAAGGTGGCGACAAAAGAAAGGGCAATGATTGTCATCATTGCCCAAAATATTTTGCTTCCCAGTGCCATGATGCGACACGAAGCTAATGATATCAGGAACCCAAAGCCTCGGACCCGGCAACAATCTCCAGAATTTCCGTGGTAATCGACGCCTGACGGGCTTTGTTGTAAGAGATTCGCAAATCCCGCAACAAGTCCCCCGCATTTTCTGTGGCTTGGTGCATTGCTGTCATTCGGGCACCATGCTCAGATGCATGACTGTCCAAGATGGCCTTGTACAATTGTATTTTCAACGAGCTGGGGATGATTCCATTGACAATCTCCTCCCTCGATGGCTCGAAAATGTATTCACCCGTGCTCTGAGTCCCTTCATCATTTGTAGCAGCGACAAGTGGGAGCATTTGCTCTGTGGTCGTGTCTTGAGCCGCAGCATTCACAAACCTGTTGTACACCAACTCCACGCGGTCATACGTGCCCTCAACAAAAGCTGACAGGATCACATCACCCAACCGCTTGACCTCATCGAAACTGAGCCGCTCGAAAATGTTCCAGGCGTCCTCATCAAAGCCGCTGGGTTTGCGGTTGAGGTCCGCCTTGAAGGCGTCATGCGCCTTCTTGCCCAAAGGCAAGACATGAACGAGCTCCCGGCCTGACATGGCCAGCTTGGCCGCCTTGATTACATTGTTGTTGAACGCCCCACACAAACCTCGGTTCGACGTGATGACCACCAACAATGTTTTCGAATCGCCATTGTCGCGCGAGAACAATCCCTCCGTGATGTCCAACGACGCACTCACATTGTTCAAGACACCTTGCAGCTTCTCCGCATACGGCCTCATTCGGGTGATCGCATCTTGAGCCCGGCGAAGCTTTGCCGCCGAAACCATTTTCATCGCCGACGTGATTTGCATCGTGTTCTGAACAGAACTGATGCGCTCCCGTACTTCTTTGAGACCTCCTGCCATGACCCGCTTGCGATTACTTGTATTGTGCCGTCAACTCCGCTGCCGCCTTCTCAATGGCGTCCGTCTGCTCATCCTTGTAGATGCCCTTCTTGAGCGACGCCAAAGCGTCGGCATACTTTGTCCGCATCAGGTCCATCAAATCGCGTTCGAATTTCTTCACTTGATTCACTGGCACTGACTTCAACAAACCTTTTGTGCCGCAGTAAATGATGGCGACTTGTTCCTCCACGGGCATCGGACTGTTCTGGTCTTGTTTGAGAATCTCCACATTCCTCTCCCCCTTGTCCAAAACAGCCTTGGTCGCCTCGTCAAGGTCCGAACCAAACTTCGAGAACGCCTCCAACTCACGATACTGGGCTTGGTCAAGCTTCAGGGTTCCAGAGACCTTCTTCATGGATTTGATCTGTGCCGAACCCCCTACACGACTCACAGAGATTCCCACATTGATGGCAGGTCGCACACCGCTCAGAAAGAGGTTCGACTCCAAGAAAATCTGGCCGTCCGTAATGGAAATGACGTTTGTCGGAATGTAGGCCGATACGTCACCCGCTTGAGTCTCAATGATGGGAAGGGCTGTCAATGACCCCCCACCTTTGACCTTGCCACGCAATGATGCAGGCAAGTCGTTCATGTCCCGTGCAATGGTGTCTTCGCTGATGACCTTTGCCGCACGCTCCAGGAGCCGGCTGTGCAAGTAAAACACGTCACCTGGATAGGCTTCCCGTCCCGGCGGGCGGCGCAACAACAACGACACCTCACGGTAAGCCACTGCTTGCTTCGACAAATCGTCATAAACCACAAGTGCTGGACGACCCGTATCCCGGAAGAACTCGCCTATTGCAGCGCCGGTGAAAGGTGCGTAAAACTGCAGTGGTGCAGGATCAGATGCGGTGGCCGCGACAATCACCGTGTAAGGCATCGCACCCGCATCCTCCAACGTTTTGAGAATCCCTGCTACCGTTGAACCCTTTTGTCCAATCGCCACATAAATGCAAAAGACCGGCTCACCCGCATCGTAGAATTCCTTCTGGTTGATGATGGTGTCAATTGCTACCGTGGTTTTGCCTGTCTGACGGTCCCCAATGATCAACTCACGCTGACCACGACCAATCGGAATCATCGCATCAATCGCCTTGATTCCTGTTTGCAACGGCTCGCTGACCGGCTGACGATAAATCACACCTGGCGCCTTTCGCTCCAAAGGCATCTCAAAGAGCTCTCCAGTGATCGGTCCTTTTCCGTCAATGGGCTCTCCCAACGTGTTCACAACCCGTCCCAACATGCCCTCACCCACATTGACCGATGCAATGCGACCAGTTCGCTTCACAGAAGAACCTTCTCGCAACGTCCCCGACGGCCCCAACAACACCGCGCCCACATTGTCCTCTTCCAAGTTCAATGCGATGCCTCGAACGCCGTTGTCGAATTCAATCAATTCACCGGATTCCACGTTGCTCAGTCCATACACACGGGCAATTCCGTCACCGACTTGCAAAACTGATCCTACTTCCTCGAGTTCTGTGGCCGTTTTGACACCTGCCAACTGTTCACGCAGGATCGAGGATACTTCTGCTGGATTGATATCTGCCATCTTGTGGGCTATTGAATGTTTCTGAGCGCCTGCTCAGAATTCAGGTTCGTAATCGTGTTCTGTCAATTCTCGCCGCAACATTTGCAGCTGACGGCGAGAAGATGCGTCAATCATCTGGTCATCCAACTTCAGGACGTACCCACCGATGACTGAATCATCCACTCGCTCCAAGAGCTCTATCGCCCCCGCGTGCAACTTCTGAACCTCCGCCAGAATTCGTTCACGCGCGGCGTCATCCAGCGCGACCGCAGTGGTCACCTCAGCCACCTGGATGTTTTTCAATTTCCGAATCAAGGCCAACCCTGATTCAGCAATGTCCCCAACCTTTGACTCCCTGCCCTTTTCAACAAGGATGCGCAAGAAACTCATGCTCAGCGTTGAGAGGGAGCCACCAAAAATGGCCTCCAAGACCCTCAACTTCCGGTCGCCTGTCACAATCGGTGACTTCAAAAGAAGCACCAAATCATGACTGGATTGAAGCGCAGCCACGATGGTTTTCAAATCCGATTGGATTTGGTCCACAGTACTGTGTTGTTCCGCCAATGAGATCAATGATTTGGCATAACGATGGGCAACGCGTGCATTCGCCATGGCCAAATCAGTTCAAAGGTGATTCATCAATCATCTTCCTGACCAAAGCCTGCTGCTTGTCCGTCTCCTTCAGCTCACTGCGAAGCACCTGCTCCGCAATGTCTATGGAAAGACTTGCAACCTCGGCCTTGAGCTTGGCAACTGCGCTTTTTCTCTCCACCTCAATCGCCTGGCGAGCATTGGCCACCTCACGACTCGCTTCCTCTTTTGCCTGAGATTTGGCATCGGAAACGATTTTGTCAGCCATGTCGCGTGCCTCCTGAACCAGTCTGTCACGCTCCACGCGCGCATCTTGGAGCAAACGCTCGTTGTCCGACTGCAAGGAAGACATTTCCTGGCGCGCCTTCTCGGCAGCGTTCAAGGCTTCACTGATGGAAGCTTCTCTTTCGCTGAGAGCCGTGAGGATAGGACCCCAAGCCATTTTCTTCAGCAGCAAGAGGACTACCACAAAAGCGATGGAAGACCAGAAAATGGTACCGATAGCCGGTGAAAGCAAAGCGCCCATGGAATCAGCCGATCGCTACGAGCAGACCTACAATCACACCGAAGAGCGCAACACCCTCAACAAGTGCAGCGGCAACAATCATGTTCGAGCGAATCTCCCCTGCAGCCTCCGGCTGACGAGCGATTGCATCCATGGCACTGCCACCAATGCGTCCAACACCAATACCTGCTGCGATTGCAGCTGCGCCAGCACCGAGGGCCGCAAGACCCTGTCCGATTTCGAGAAGAATAGTCAGCAATTCCATTGTAAAGGATTTGAATGAATGGATTTCAAAAATTCAGTGATGTGCCTCCTGTCGAGCGTCACCAAAATAGATGGCCGCCAAGAGCGTGAAAACAAAAGCTTGCAAGAAAGCCACAAGCAACTCCAAGAAGAACATGAAAATCATGAAGGCAGTCGAAAACAAACCGATGCCGTAGCCAGCAACCGCAGATTCCCCGCCCTTCCCAAAGATGAAAATCAAACTTGTGAAGGCCAAAATGATGATGTGTCCGGCCGTGATATTCGCCGTCAAACGAATCATCAGAACAAGTGGTTTGAGCAGAAGGCCAATGATTTCAATCGGTGTCAAAATGACCAGAACCCATTTGGGCACACCAGGCATGGCAAAAACGTGGCCCCAGTAATGCTTGTTCCCACTGAAACTGGTGATCAAAAACACGAGCGTCGCCAAAACCATGGTGACCCCAAGGGTACCCGTGATGTTGAACCCCCCAATAAATGGAACCAGCCCCAACAAATTCGCAAAGAAGATGAAGAAGAACACGGTCAGCAAGAACGGCATGAAGCGATCGGCATCTTTGCCGATGGATGGCCGAGCCACCTCGTCCCGAAGAAACAGAATCAAGGGTTCAACGGCATTCGCCAAGCCTTTGGGTGCTTTGTCCGGATTGCGGCCGTAAGACTTGGCAGCAGATCGGAACAACCAAACCATGAAAATCAGCACGAGAATCAAACCAAATACTGACTTCGTTATTGAAACATCCAAAACAGAAACCTCATCGCCTGCCCGGTTCTTTCCACTGATGCTTCCTGGCTTGTGGTCTCCCTCGGGATGCTCGCCATGCAAGGTCAGTTTGACCTCATCGTCGATGGAAAGATGCTTGTCGCCATGACCGTGACCCTCGAAAGCATTGCTCATGAAGAACCGAAGCCCCTGACCTTCAATGTGCAGAATCACCGGGAGCGGAATGTGGACATCCCCAAACAGGTGAATGTCATGCGCATCCGCAATGTGGTTGACAATGAATTCCCCAGCCTTGAAGGGTTCGTGCCCGTGCGCATCGTGCCCGTCATGCTCGTCATGCCCGTCAACGGAAGAATGGGCATGAACCGCATGGTCGTCAGAATGACCGTGATCCTGGGCGACCGAAGGTTGCACAATCAATAGGCCAGCCCAAAACAAGGCCAGCGGTGCAAGGTGTTGTGTGAATCGTCCAAGGTTCATGGCACTCCGTCCGTAATTCGGCGCAAAAATAGACACGCCCCCGTGCATTTCGAGGAAAAAAGGCATTTAATTTCCAAAGTCGGGAGAAAAATTCATTTGGACCTGACGTGGTTTTGCGCTGACACCACGAGAACAATGGTGTTCGCCATGAAAACGCAAAACAGGCCCAACGCAAATTCGACACGATAAGGCGCCTTGGCCAACAGATACACCGCAACCACCACCATCGAAAGAAACATCTTGGCTGCAGTAGAGCCATTGACTGCCGTGACAAATGCATTTGCCGAACCCTTGGCTGACTGGAGCAACCAGCGGTGCAACGCACCCGTCAAAGCCCCATATCCAATGACCAAACCCGGCCACAACCAAGTGGCCGCAAACCCACGGAACGGCGGAATCAACCACCCGAGTCCATACAGACACACCGCCAAAACCAACAATTGAACGTTGAACTTCATGTTTTCAAGGTTTTGATGACTTGATAGATGGCCAGCAGCGTGCCCAACAAAGCGCCGGCGGCTGTCCAGAGGGGGCGGGCGGTTTCCATTTGGCCATCCAACCACCGGCCGGCGAATGTGCCCAATGCAATGGACGCAGCCATGGAAAACGCCATCCCTGAAAACTTCATGATCGGGTGGAACCCCTTTTTCTGACGATTTGAGGGTTGCTGGTCATCAGACGCTTCCTCGTTCAATGCCATGATGGACGGCTTTACGAACCCAACGCTTCCGAACGCTTGCTCTCTGCGTCTGACGATGACGCCGGACGCATCTCTTTGATGTTCGAAATCAAATGCAACGCGCCGGTGGGTTGCGCGCCCGACTCCACGGAGAGTTGACCGTAGTAAATGTCACCGTGCACCCTTGAATCGCTTTTGAGCGCCAACAATTCCTCCACCTGCAACAAACCCTCGAACTTCCCTTCGATTTCACAAGCCACGCAACGCACTTGTCCATTGACCTTTCCGGTAGCGCCGACCACGAGCCGACCGGTGGTGGACAGCTCGCCTTCGAATTCGCCATCGATCCGAATGTTGCTCTCACAACGCACATTGCCGACGAACGAAGTGCCTTCAACAATTCGGTTGATGGCTCTTTCGGACAAATTGTCCATGGGTGCTCTTCTTTTGGATCCGCGCATGTGGCGCAAAAATACGGGAATTGGACCGGAATCCCTGACAATCACTCCCCGCCCTGCAGGTAGAACTCATCGAAAAACGTGAGGTATCCCTCTGAGTCCTTCGACTTGAACAGTTCCACATAGTTCTCGCTCGAGATGAGAAACATCGTGTAGCCGGATGAGTTGATGGTGATCAAGTCCTCTCGATTCGAGGTGAAGATGTCGTGGTACTCCATGCCCTTGTCTTGGCGGGGGAAGGATTTGATCAACACGATTTGGTGGTTGCGATCGATCAAATTTGCCGTGACACGGAGGTTCATGGAGCCATAATAATCGCTGTTGAAATCGCTGATAGTGGCACGAATATCCTCCACTTTCCCTCTGCCGACCGGAATCAAAACAGCAAAGTAATGCTCAAGGAAAGGCTTGTGCTTGTATCGGCTGGGTTCTTGTGCCAAATCCGTTCCCCCCACCGCCTCATCCACTTCATCCTCGCCCAACGTGCCGCCCAACAATTCGACAAGCTCCCGGGCGTGATCCGCCTCCTCGGTGTCGGGACAAGAGGAAACCACTTCCAACAGCGCATTGATGTAGGCCTCACGGTCTCCGCCTGCGTAGGAACTCAATCCCGCGACACACTGGGCTCGCAACAAACGGTACTGACACATGAAGTGGTTGACGGAATCCCGCTCAATGACCGCGTTGACATCCAACAATGTCTGCTGGTACGCCTTGCCGTAATACGCCGCCAGGTGCTGCTCGTATTCCAAGCGTTGCTCTTCGCGAACCATGGCGTCCTCATCCGCATACTCGGGGTTCTCAATCAGCGTGGCCCATTCACTCCCCGGATAGCGCCGCAAAATTTCTTCCTCCCAATACACCGAGTTGCAGGTTTCGCAAAATGGGTTCTGATAATTCTCTTCGATTTCGCGTTGCAAATAGGTTCGAAACAGCTGGTAGTAAGCTGTCGGGTGAACGTCCGAATCATCAAACCGCTCGATCAAGGTCTGCCAGCTGTCGATGGCGTTTTCCGGATCGTTCATTTTCTCTTTGTAGGCCAAACCCGCATTGTAATACGCCTCGGCAATCATCGCCAAAGACGTATCCCTGGCCCCCGGTTCGCATGGCAATCCAGCCAGCAATTCCTCCTTCGACGGAATGTCATCCGGATCTCGCACTTCCGAACTCTCTCCCCCACCCGCTTCGGCCGGGGCATCCTCCGCCAAATCGCTGAAAGTCACGCCCACTTTTCTCGATCGTCGCCAATTGTCTTCAAGCGGCCTGTCCCCCCAGAAATCCAAAAAGTTCCTGCGGCCCGCCATTTTCAGTTGGGCATTGTAGGGCCAAAACATCCCCTGTCCCCCGTCGTCCATGGCCGCCAACGCCTCCGCCTCTGCAGCTTCTGCAGCCAAGCGGCGTTGCTCCGCCTCGTATTCAAGGTTTGCAATGATGGTGTCAATCTTCGCCAGCCGATCCGATTCGGACATGTCGCACAACGCCAAGAGGCTGTCTTGCTCCGAAATGATGTTCAACTGATTCACCAAATCTGTCAGGTTCGTGGCCAATGCGTCCACTTCCTCGAACCGATCGTTGTCCTCCTCCATGTAC
>Ga0209652_1003872_pt1 | contig 10771 bp, 9 predicted proteins | sample SaaInl74LU_5_DNA_FD_184641 | JGI IMG/M metagenome (GOLD analysis project Ga0209652, IMG submission 184641) | Marine microbial communities from expanding oxygen minimum zones in the Saanich Inlet - ESP_74LU_5_DNA (SPAdes) (version 2) | ecosystem: Environmental > Aquatic > Marine > Intertidal zone ...
TACCCAATTTTCGTTTGAAGGCCTTCTTCGTTGTGGACCCAGTGAATGTCTTAAAATCTCCTGCATCTTCAGCTAGGAAGAACTCCTGGTCTCCTTGCACAAACATCAATTCCTTGTTACTTGCGAGGTAAATCGACACAGTTTGACCCCGAGGGATGGTAAGTACGTCGTCTAACACTGCCTCCTTCAAACCACTAGAGATGGATTCAGTCATCCCACTATACACAGGCTCTCCCCAATCCCTTTCGTCCATGCCTTTGGCTAGAAAATTTTCATATGAGCCTAACTGAAAGTAGACTTTCATGTAAGTATCCGTGTCATCTTTTGTCTTGATTGCGATCTTTTCAAGGACAACATCACCTGCTTCAGCCTTCATCTGGTACATTAGGCCCCTAGCCTGTTGATTAGCATTTTTGTTCTTCGAAATGAATTTCTTGGAAGCAGATTTACCTGGTGGTAGGCTCGGTGAATCAGATGGAAATAAGCTTGGCTTTAGAGGCATGATTGGGGCATCATGGGAAGGACTACTCGTAGTACTGGGACTGCTCAAAGCAGGAGCGGGAGATTCTTCGTCAACGCTGCCTCCGAGAAGCTCACATACTTCTTGCTGCAGTAGTAGTTGTTCTCCGTAGAAAGCAGCTCTTGCTCTTGAGTTATTAGTAAATTCATTCTTCTCTGCTCGCCGGCGAGACGCTCTTGTCCTTCCCGTCAATGCTTCGAGGGCGTAATCTCGTATCTTCCCATCTGAAGTGCAACTCTTTGGGCTAAGTTCCCCACAAACATTTTCATCAATCCAACCTGCATTTACGGCAACTCGGGAATATACCCCGGGATACTCTTGTAAAGCACATCCATATCCCCAACTGACAACTCCAACTAGGGTGAATAACTGATGACCATCAGCAGGCAATCTCGTGAACAATGCTCCATCACTATCACCCTGACATGCATCCTGCCCCTCCGTGCTATCTGCGGCACAAATCATGTCATCCGTAATCCAGCCACTACTAAAGTACGTTTCATCACAAACAGAATTGAGGACATAATGTACAACTGCCTCCAGGAGTTCACCGCCCATTTCTTCTCTCGATTTAATTGTTCTTCCAATCACAAGTAAGGCGGTGATATCGTCAGCTTGATCTTGTGAAAGAAAGGCACATCCTGATGGATTCTGATATCGATGCAAACGAACAATGGGTGGGTGTTCTACCCAATCGTATTGGTTGGTGTTATCAAGTTCCCAATGAGACCCATCACCATCATTAACTTCATTAACAGCTAAGGCTGGCGCACTCAGCTTAATCAGGGCAAGATCATTAGTTAATCTGCTGAAATTATAATCTGGATGCTTCACATAGCTCTGCACATTTTTTGTTTCCATTTCACGCCCATTCCAAATGCTCACAAAGGCCGGCATCCCACAATGAGCTGCAGCTAAGACCACATCTGGGGCAATTAATTGGCCAGTGCAGAATACCCCCCAGTTCTCTCGGAGCTGGACTAAAAAGGGGTAGGCGGCATCACCCCCTTCGACGTTCTCTCCATTAACAATTTTGGTTTGCTGCGGACGAAGTGGTGTTTGGTGAGGCGCCTCTTGTTCTTGGATTTGCGATGCGGCTACTTCGACCGCGTTTCCATGGTCATCTCTTTCAATGATTCCCTGAGACTGCTCTACATTATCATGAGGACGTGTCCGATGATTCGATAAGAATCGACGGAGAGCAGTATCATCAGCACCGACATTATAAGTTAATGCGAATAGAAGTAGTAGTTTGGCGACAAGCCGTGTCCTCTCCGTCAGCGTCATTGAATATTAATGTATTTAATATTGCTCCATAGCCTGTCCATCAAATATTTCGTCACTAAATCGGAGCATGTACGCCTCATACATACATATCCCAGAAATCAATGGTTGGTTGTTTGTGTGGGATGTGCGGCAATCGATCCGGTACGGTGTCCAGATCCTGTCACACCGGTATTTGCAAGCCTTCAGTTTGTACCTGATGAAATGAAGAACCTGTCTTGTGTATGTACTTAAATAAGCTCGTCAAAAGAGATCTGTTCTTCTTCGGTTAAAAGTTACTTCTTACTGTTTACACAAGATTTTCACACATTGCAATCAATCACCCTCGAAACTAGTATAGAACTTTTGCCTCTCTTGCCGTCCTCTCTTCTGCCATTCAATCCTAGGACCGTAGGAACGTGCTCAATCAATCGTAGGATAATATCTCCGGTTCTCTACACGTTATCGACACAAGTTCTCTACTTTGTAATCAGGCTGATCGCTTGGAATTCTGTTCGGCTGGTGTCAGCTTGTTACTGCTGCAATTAATAATGTATGTACATGTACAGTTGTACGGCATCTAATTCAGTACTGGTAGCATTGCGGAAACTTCAAAGGAAACGGAGCTACCCTAACGTCGAATACTTCACCAGCCCCTCCGAGAATACTTCCAGCCTTGAATTGCAAGTAGCCTTCCATTGACCCTTCTTCCCCATCTGTGCAACTTTGATACGAAAAATATTCTTCTCTGATACCTTCTCCACTATCCTCCTCATGAAATGTACGTCCACCATCATCGCTGACAAGGCTTTCGTGATCACCTTCTCTGAGTAAGGGATAATTTCCTACGACCCCTGCACCTCTAACTTCTTCTACTCCTCCCTCGTGAGTAATCCTCCAATAGCGTGAAACGAGTTGACACGTGTCGAAACCGCGTTCTTCTGGCGACATATAATCCGGCTCCTCTGGTCTAAGCATACGCATACGAATCGAAAAAACGAATATTCCCCCAATTTCCACTGCATAGATTGATGAGGCCACAACTTCGACCCCCCGAGTGACAGCACGGCTACAATTGGTTGGATCATTGACACTGGGGTAGCGAAGAATTGACTTGAAACCACCTGGGGTCAATCTGCCTACAGAATATGTTTGCAATAAATTTGCATGATTTTCAAACCATCTCAAAATTTGATCATCATTATTGCCATAACGGACTGCCTTTGTACCCGGGGTACGGGACCGGGTTGATCGAAAATAGATACCAAGATCTCCAGACTCAACATCGAATACGGTCAGTTTCAAATCATTGACATCCTTAGTTACAACCACTTTCGATCCCGTCAGAACTTCTGGGGAGGACCAACAAGAATGTGACAAGTGATCGTACACATTATAACCGCCGAATAAACCGGGTAGGACCATCCCATCTCTGTCTCCCAAACTCTGCCCAGCGTAGAATGAATAGACTGCCTTGAATGCTGACAGCTTTCCATCCTGATAACCTTCCTCAACTAGAGAACGGCCAAAAGGCACCCCGGGATGCAGCGTTGACTGAATCATTGGACCAAGATCCCCTGTCAAACTCTCATCACTGCAGAATTGTTCAATCTTCCTCCAAAGAGATGCAGCCCTAAGAAAATAGGGACCAACCAATTGAGCACTTGGAGAGACATCAAACTGTTGTCCGTGTTCATCACGGTGTAGGCAAATGTCAATCTTTCTCCAGTGCTTCCAAGATATAAATGCCGTTGATGCAGTAAACACATCAGAGGTGGAGAGAAAAGGATTCATTTCATCGTCGTGATCTGGATTACAGCGTATGGTTTGATACATCAACGATCCATCATCCTCCCCATCACCCTTTTGTTGCTCAAATCGATAATCCCTCACAAGGGCTAGACGCCACAAAGCTTTGCTTTCCTCATCCTCGTTTTGCTGCTGCGTAGCACCGACATCATGACCAAACCCCTGTAAAGCAGCACCGACATCATGACCATGAACAATTTCGTAAAATTTCCGACTTTGCAGACGAAAATTTAGCCAGTCGGTGGTGGTAACAAACGGCAAAATTGATGCAGCCACAATGGCATTAGGCAGATCATCTAACGATGCTGACAATGGTGTTGATAGCTTACTCATTCGGAGAAGATATTATATGTATGGTGTAGGTTCCATCCGATCCGGGGGATGTTATTCTTTCCTTTTGGACTTTTGGATGGATTTTGGATTTTGGAAAAATACCATTGTGCCATTATCTGTGCGTGTGACTCTTTACGCATCTTCTAAAAGATCACATTACAGATCACTGTCACAAAGCATTCTTCATTCTGTCCAACTGCTTATTTACTCTTGGTCCAACTGGTCTCCAACTGGTCCAACTCTAGTTATTCGCTGGTCCAACTTATTTGCTTACTTATCTAATAATTTACAACCTAATTTCAAGTACTAAGATGTCGCAGACTCGTCATCGATGGCAGCCAAGTCGTGAGGAGGCTCCCGGTAAGTCTCCTTGCGTTGTGAAGGTGCAGGGTAGCCTGACGTTAAGGTCGAAGAGGCTGACATGCTGTCGACTCCCGCACTCCTATTATCCCTAAAAATGTCCTCGTCAGAGAACATGGACCCCATAGATCCTTCGACTTCGTACATTTCCTCCTGCTCCTCCTGGTACACATCACTCTCATCCTCATCAAATTCTTCATCAAATTCCTCTCCCGACTCTTCCTCTTCTTCGGACCCATCTTCATCACTAGAATGATCATCAGATTCATCATCATTATTATCAGATGTGAAGTACCTCACGCCACCACCATACACCCCCTTTCTATCGCTTCCCATGCTATCCTTGGAAGATTCCAAAGTAGCTTCATCAACAGAACTCAGCACCTCTCCATTGGTGAGCTGTAATAAATGGCCCGCTCCATCGACACCATTCCCATTCGTTAATTGCAACAACGTGCTTTGCTTAGCCGCCTCCTGCTCAGCCAAGAACTTTTCGCTGTAAGATTTGAAACCACAACGGACCGAACGACCGAGAGAGGTATGTTCAGTGACTTCGGAGGAATCGCAATGCTCTGACTTCTTGTACTCGTCATCATCGTTGTCATTGATCTCCTTCGAGAGGATCATTACAAGTTTCCCTTTACGGTAGCGTTGCTTCTTCTTTGTGGGACCAATCTGGATGAAGAAAAACAAAATCAATGTTGAAAAATGAACTATTATACAGCAAATAATCACATGCAACAGAGCAACAATAGATCTTGCTTACCTTGACCACACCATGAGCCCTCCCAATCAACTTTATCCATTCCTTTTCATCCTCCTTCTTCATCCTTGCATATCCCCGTCGAGACATGTAATTGATAGCTTCCTCCAACTCGTGGAAATAGATTCTTGTATCCAAATCCTCACGGACAAAGTAATTGGCAGTTTTGTAACCGGAAGAAATGGTGGCAATACGGATGCGCCTGTTGTCTCGAAGTATGGACGCCTTCATTCTGGCGTTGCTGCTGCTGTCATCTTCTTCGTGGTAGTAATTATTCTTTGGTAAATCTTCAGGTGGATCCGCCATACGTTGCTGCTTGAATGAGCAAGCAGCAGATGACTGATCATTCACGATGGTTCGACCGGCCATTCGCTCGTAGACATTCAAGAGACCATAATCAATATCCTCATCATGCACATTTTTTGGATCTACCCATTGTACATTCCGCCTCCCCCCACCTCCCATATAAGAACTAGAAGATGAATCATTGAGTGCATCATCATTAGGATCGATGTAGGGACGCTCGTTAGGAGTTTCCCCTGGTGGGTCATTCCCCATATAAAGTGCTGCGCGACCCTCCTCAGGTTCGAGATTAGTTGGTCGAGGCGCCTTTTGTGTAGGATCGTGAACAACCAGAGCGAATTGTTGATCACACTGAGGATTGGATTGGTCGACAATCTTATCATTTGCATTGACATCAGCACCATGATGATTAGATGATGCCCATGGTGACAGAGGCTTCTCCTCAACAGTACCATCAATGTTGGCGACAAAAACAGCCTCCTGCTTGACAGAAGGAAGAGTAGTATTGCTCTTCTCGTCCAAAGCAATGGGTTTGATAACATCCCTCCTACGAACGCTCCTACTACTGACGCTCCTACTACTAGTACTCCGGCTACTTCTACCACTCACAAAACTGATCTCATCCTCTGCAGGAGGGAGGAATTTATCCAAGGCAGACAAATCTTTTTTGTATTCGATGGCACGGCTGACACTGCTAGAGATGGTGGTGGCACCGAGTGAGGTGTCGTCATCATTATCACCATACGCCATCATGTGGTTTGGCGAACTTTGTATTGATGCTTCTTCTTGTGGGCGAGTCTCATCTAATCCATCGTCATGGTCATTATTGACGTTGTGTTGACTCTCAGTGATAGTGGACACCTCCCCATTTTGATTCACCTCAATGCTATCGGTGTTATTAACACTGGGTGTCTCGGTTGCATCAGAATTGGACACAATGGCAGACAGATCAGTGATGAGGGTCACGTCTTCCCCCTCTACTTCACCGATGTATTCCTCCTCCTCCTCCTCGTGTGATCGGGCCACCGACACATCCAGCGGTGGTGATGATGCATCCCCAGAACATTCAGCGTCCTCCTTCAACTCTTCTTCAACAGCAACCTTCATCTCCCCCTGCAACCTCACCATCTCCTCCTCCTTACCCTTCAACACAGCCTCACAATCAGTTCTCTCCACCAAAGCAGCATCATACCTCTCCTGAAACTCCCTCCACATTTCTGCATCCTCCTCCTCCCTCTTCTTCAAGTACACACTTTGCATCTCACGTAATTCACACAAACGTTCCTTTTTAATGTGCATAGTATATTCTGCCTCGTCCTTGTTTGTAATAGCATCATTATACTCTTCTTGCCATTGGGCCATTTGTACCTCGGTCTCTTTGTTTGTTTTCAACTCCATTATTTTTTCCTTGTCGTGTTGGAGTTGCAGGAGGACTTGTTCTTTGTCGTGAAAGGCTACTTCAGATTGTTGTTTGTCTTTGAGGGCATTATCATGTTGTGTTTGGAATGTGATCCATTGCTTTTCTTCTTCCTCCTCGCGCTTTTTGGAGATTCGTAGGAGTGTTTCCTTCTCGGCTTCTAAGTGGAGAAGTAACTCGTTTGTTTTGTTCAAGGTGGCTTTGTGCTCGTTCGTTTCAGATGATGCCGCCTCGTATTGCTGTTGTAGCTGTGCTACAGTTTCTGTTGTTGTTTCTGCACTCATGATGAATGTGCTTCGGTTTCTGTTGCGCTGCTTTATGGACCCGCCTTATCAACAGCTGATAAGTTGTTGTACGAGCGATGGCGGCTGGACTGCGGCTGGATCAAAGATGCGAGTGCGTGAGCATTGATTGAATGATGATGGGATTGTAGAACAGCCCGGCTTGATTTACCTACAAAGGAATTAGAGTAAGCCAAAGCCGGATGAACAAATGTTCAAGAAGAAAACCCTAAATTAACCTTACTCGATGAGTGATGCGCCGCCACAAAATCCAAAATCCAAATCCACGTCCATGAAATCCATCACTTCATCTCATCTACTGCTGATCTTGATAGTAGGAAAGCCAAGCGGACTAACTCAACCATGCCAATCCTCACCCTTCTATCCCGACGAGCATCAGTTGCCATGCTCACAGCCGCCATCCTATTAGCATCATCATCACCAACACTTTCCTTTCTACACCAACACACCCACCACCATCAATCATCCATCACTCGGCCATCATCAACCACTCCACTCCAAATGGCCAAATCATATGGTCCACAAGATGCCGAAATCATATCCTCCTCAAACGACAATACAAATAATATCAAGGCTCAATTCACATCGCTGCTCAATGCAGTTGTTACTTCCGATAAACCGGAAGAGTTGCCATCATTACTCGCCACTAATATCGAAATGATATTATCAGCAATGAACACCAATGGATTGATTGAACAAGTCATCCAAGAAGACATCATCCAAACACAAAGCAACAATGCCGAACGGTTAGATGAACTTTCCTCAGCGGTCAACGTGATAGTCTCCTTTGTCGAAACATTTGTCGAAGAAGCCCAATCTATGGATGAAGTATACAAACAGTTGATGGGGAAGATCTTTCAATCCATTTCACCCAACAATCAAGAAGGGGGAGACACTGCTACTGCATTTGGAGAGGTGGCATTGGAAGAGTTATTGGCCAATGAAAAAGAGGCATTCACACCAGGGTTTTTACGTCATGTGGATGGAGAGTGCAATCGTATTGCTTCCCTCAAGACAATCTCACCTGAATCTGCGAAAATGTTGGAGATATTACGTGTCATTCAAGCTAGAATTTTGGAAGAGTTGGGCAAGGGTATTGGAGAAGGAGCGATAGTATTAGGGCAACTATTAGGATATGATGAAAAAGCGGAGCGGCTGGCAGTATTGGATGCAGGATTGGCTGTACGAGGGGTTGATTTTGCTCATGAATTAAAAGGTTTGACGGCTGAGGCGTTGGAGGGATTTCAGGGTGTGCAGGGTGGTGTGGATCCTGGACTTGTGAAGAGTGTGGAGGAGATTGATGAGAGGATACAGCAGTTTATTGAGAAGTCGTCGCAGCATTTTCAATGAATGGGGTAGAGAAGAAGTTGCTTGTGACGAATTCATTGTAAACGTACAAACCATACCAGACTACCATCTACCTGCTTATGAATGAAGAGAAAGTTGAAGAGTGGTGGGAATTGGATTAACTGTGTTGATGAGTGCCATCCCCTCGTTTCTGTTCATAAGGGATGCATGTATGAATATGCAAGTTTGGGGGAAGATATTCACATATATTCCACATAATTAACCTATCTGGATGTTTCCACCTCTTCTCATCTTTCCACACCACTGTAACCGTTGTATTGGACTTCCATCTGCGTATTTGCTTAGAAAGAATATATGTTCGCTTGCCCATTCTTCCTACGAACTTCATCGACTGCCTCCCTCTGTGGACTCTTGGTTGCATCCAAAGCGGCCTGGTGTGTACGGAGAGCAGTAGCAAGGTCATCTTTTCTAACCATCTCTTTCTAGCTAGCTAGAGAGGGTACGGCGGTAAAGATGTCGGTCAATGGCTTGCCGACCAAGGGTTTGCCGTTTGCCGACAGCTAGCATTACTTGTGCAATAAATTAGCGTTGCAGGAGATAAATAAAAATACAAAACATTACGTTCAAACACAAACACAGCCCTTGATAATTTCATTATCTCTAACCGTAGGCTCCCTTTCAAAAAGGACCAAAAAACGGACAAAAATCTGAGATTTTTGAGTAAACTCAAAGCCGCAAGGCCGCAAGTCAGTGTTGTGCAGTAGTGATCGGAGCCGACTACACAATCGCAGGGCAACTCTTTGGCGTAGCCATGGCAACGAAGAAGAAGAAGAAGAAGAAGGGCCGAGGCAAGGCCAAGAAGGCGGAGCAGAATCAGGAGGCAGCTAAGCAGATGGAGACGCCCGATAAGCAGATGGAGCGGCTGAACATTGACGACGATACCGATGACGCTTTATTGGACGAAGCAATCAAGCTCGCTGCTGCTGAGAAGGAGGCACTTGAAGCTGCCGCTGCTGAACAGGAAGAGAGGGCAGATAAATTGGCAAAGAACCAGAGCAGCGGATGTTATCACGGGCATGTCGACACAGATGACCGATTCATCATTGAAGATTTCTGTAAAACATTTACGTCTGGATTTCTGTCTCTTGGCAAAGAGTCAATTTGTTGGAAGAACAGCATGACCGCAGGTCGTAATGCATCCTATGAAAAATACCCCGAAGTATGGAGGGATTCCTCCAAGATGAAGCAGATTATGTCATTCTTTTTATTCAATGCGACGCACCATGTCCTCGAGGGACGTATTGCTAGCGATGCTCGATTCTTGGCTTCTTTTGCTTGTTACTTCCAGGAATACGTTACAGTGCATATTGATAAACAAAAGGCCACGGCGAAATCGACTAAAGGTGCTGAGCTACTCCGATGTGAGCACACCCTTGTTAGGTACTTGAAAAAGAAGATACCATGCAATTGCTTGGACAAGAAGTACGAAGAGGTCAAGTCTGTCACAAAAATGGGGTTATGCCGCAATGACAACTGTAGTCTACCTAATAGAATGGTTGAACGGAGCAAAATGTTATACTGCACTCGGTGCCGTGACGCAAACTACTGTTCTCGCGAATGCCAAAAGGCCGATTGGCCAGTACACAAGGAATATTGTGATCAACTGGTAGATCTGAATGCGATGTGGGAGTCTAGGAAGCAGCCATGAGAATCTATTGCCTTGCATTGGAGTAAGAATTATGAGTACCATGCACATTATTTCGTGCTATTATAACACGCATCATTCTGTTACATAAAAGCAACGTGAGAAGATGTAGTTTCGGGGGTCGTATTTCATCCGTCATTGTATGGATAAGGTAAACCCTACTCCAAATTCTAGAAGTCAATCGCAAACCTCATTTGTCAAGGAACAGACTACCATCTACTACTTGTGAATGAAAATGAAGAGTGTGTGTGTTGATGAGTACCATCCCCTCGTTATGAATAATGGGGGAGATATTCACTACTTATTTCTTAAAAAGAATACACATTCGATTGCCCATTCTTCCTACGAGCTTCTTCGACTGCCTCCCTCTGTGGACTCTTGGTTGCATCCAAAGCGGCCTGGTGTGCACGGAGAGCAGTAGCAAGGTCATCTTTTCTAACCATCCCACACCGAAATTCATGCATCAGGTGTTTGGTTGAAATAACATGTCCCTGGGCGGCAACGATTATCCAATGCTTCACTGATCTCTCGATATGCCCCTTCATCCGTTCCTCACATCCAAGTTTATGCCTTGCACAGGGATAACCACGAATAGCAGCCTCTTCCAGATGGTGCATTGCTTTCCCCTGATCCTTCTCAAATGATCACCGCAAAGATGCATAAATCCGACTCGATAACACGCCTCCAC
>Ga0209652_1003876_pt1 | contig 10761 bp, 5 predicted proteins | sample SaaInl74LU_5_DNA_FD_184641 | JGI IMG/M metagenome (GOLD analysis project Ga0209652, IMG submission 184641) | Marine microbial communities from expanding oxygen minimum zones in the Saanich Inlet - ESP_74LU_5_DNA (SPAdes) (version 2) | ecosystem: Environmental > Aquatic > Marine > Intertidal zone ...
AGGTCAGAAGAAGAGTAGACAACATGAACAGCACCAAACAACAAGCAGCGTCGTCGACGAGTCCGCCGCGACCAGGAGAAAATGCAAACGCGTCATCATCATCAGGACAATCATCATCAACTCGTCGTCTCGGTGTGCTTGGGATTGGATTAGTAATGGAAGAATCCGGTAAGGGGGCCAGATTAGTATTTCGCTATCCTTCAGCTCCTGCACCCATATTTTTCAATCAATCAAGCGGTGATGTCGACGAGAGTAAAACTGTACCTCCCAACAGTTCTCCAAACAAAAAGGGGGGAGTGCGTCTTTCAACTACAGGTGATTCTAGCGACTCTGAAATAAGTGCGGACAGTAATAGTATCGATCTCTTTTTTGATTTGCCAGCAAGAGTTGTGTCAAAGCTCTTTCGGCCAAAGAGACCTCTCTGCGGCCAGCCTTTGACACTGAATGTCAGTGGTACCACATTCTGCTGTCGTGCAGAGCTATTTGATTCTCAACCATCTACAGTTGGTGGAGAAGGATCCAATCATCCACTAGTGTTATTCAGTGTGATTGTAGCGTTGGCTCCACTTGCATCTTCTGATGGAGCCGCTGCACCTGCAACTCAATTTGATAGAGCAAATCCAGCAGATAATACAACCAACGCTGCGCCTCAAAAGAGATCAGATTTTGCATTTAGTGCTATACGGAGAGTGCATGATAATTTGGCCAGTTTATGTCGAGTGCTGAAGAGGGAAGAGCTCAGATGCCGCTATGTTTCAAGGCAGTGTAGCATGTTATTACAAGTAAGGAAGGAATTTGAAGCCAGGGAAGGTCCAGACGACGATAGAAGGGGGAATGAGGGTGGTGGAACAAGCAGTAAATCTGGAATGGATGGAAGTACTTCTAACAATGACCTGTCCTCTTCTCCGAAGGATAAAAGGTCGGTACCCCCTCCTCCTGTCCCAACCAAAGTGAACAAAGAGACAAATAATCGTGATGATGAAAGTAGACCAAAAATGACACCAACTGAGAGGCGAGATTATGTTCAAAACTTGGTAGAGATCATGCTTGCAGCGAATTGTCAAACCACTCCAACAGAAGACAGTGATGACGATTCTGATGGAGATGAATACAAACAACAGCTTTATGGAAATTTAGCAAGGGAGCTCGCACGGGTCTTTCACTGTTTATCCACAGATTCTACAACCGTAAATCCATCTTCGTTACTAGGTGCGAATACTGGAGAGGGAAGGGTGTATATCAACCGACACATTTCAGTACCTATTGTTCCCTTGGTCGCCGAAGAATCATCACTACAGACACATGAAACCGAGTTGCATCCTTATCACACGTTGTTGTTTCCAAAATTGACACCATCGGAGATTCTACAGGATTTACAAAATGAACACGTAGAAAGTGCCATCTCCATAAACCCCAACTCTCTTTCGATCATCCGCATTTTACGACAAGTTCTGCCTATAACCCATCCCAGAAGATCTTTGAACGAGGTTGCGTTTGATGCCGGGATACCTCTACCTTATGTGATGAATGCGGTAAGTTGTTGACTTCCTATTTATATCCTGCTCGTCATTAGTACCTTTCCCTAACACTGTGGTGTGACAAAATAGGCCTTTTGGCTTATTAAATCGAAATTGTGCGTGGCCGCAATGCCAGTGCTGAGGAGAAACAGATACATCTGTGTGGAAAACGTGATACCAAAGATTCAGTCACTGCAATTGGCGTTTTGGCAAGAGTTCGGGCTGAAATGTCGAAACCACAAATTTCTTTGGGGCAATAGTAGTCCTCCGCATATTTTTGTTGTGATAAGCGCCTTGACGACAACGTGTTCGACACAGGAGGGAAAGAAGAGCGTGTCTTCCGATCCTCCTACTTTGGGCGATGCTATAGCTTCAAGTGGAACTGGTAATGAAGAAATTGTGTACTCTATGGCTCAATGGTTAGTTGCTCGACGGATCATTGTAGAAATGAACTAGTGTTGATAATATTTTTTCATATCTAATTATGCATTATTCTTTTACTACATTGAGCCTCTTGACTCGGGCGCTACAAGTTTCAACCTCATTTCTTCTGTGGTTTGTCTGCGCGAGGGGTTTCCTTTTCCTTGAGCTTTTTCCGTAATTCCTCTACCGTTTTAACCAATTTCAATATCATATTCTGAGCATTGGCAAGGCCTGCTTTAGATGACTCGAGTTGCTCCTCCCTCTTTTTCAACTTGATGTTTACAGAATCAAGCTTCTTCTGCAACACTGCCACCATTTCGTTGCCATTATCTTCCGATGCAGCGCATCTCTTCTCAAGACCAGCTAATTTCTCTTCCAGTTCTTTTACTCTGCGCTTTTCACTCTCTCCATCTTTTTGCGACTCTGATTCCTTCTCTTCAAATGAAAGCTTCAAAGCATTCAGAGATTCTGTCAGAATTTCTTCGTTGTCCTTCAATTCCTGAATTTGAGCTGCTTTGCCTGCAAGCTGTGCTGAGAGATCGTTATTGATGTCTTCCATTTCTCGCATTTGCGACTTCAATTTCATGGCGTCTTGCATGTCGTTCATGTACATTTTCATGTACTCTTCAGCCTCGTTCAAAGTAGATGAGAGGCTGTCAATCTCATTCTGAAGTTCAAGAATCTCATGGCTTGCATTGGCTTGTGCTGCTTCGAGATCCTCAGTTAAGCGTTCGATTTCTTCAGTAAGTTCGAGAACTTCAGCGCCACTCTCATTCTTCGCACGTTCGAGACTGTCAGATAGAGTTTGCTTTTCCTTTAGAAGCTTGGTGATCTCGTCATTCCGCTCGCTGTGAGCAGCCTCACGATCCTTGAGAAGAGAAGAGTTTTCTTTCCTGAGCTGAACAACCTCCACGCTGCTTTCCTTTTGTGCTGCTAAGAGGTCCTTTGAAAGGTTCTGGTTCTCTTTTTGGAGCCTCCTTATTTCGGAACTACTTTCATCATGAGCAGCCACAAGCTCCTCAATAGCTTTTTCCAGCACAGCGATGCTTTCTTGCTCTTTGGAGCACCCCTTCTCGTACTTCTCAAAGCGTTTCATCTTTGTCTTCAGAACTTGTTTCAAATCTTCGAGTTGGCTTTGAGACTTCGCCAGCTTCTCTCGCAGCTCATTCATTTCCTTGGTTTCGGCTACGACAGCTGCATCAGCACATTCCAGACGCTGCTCCAAGTCTGCTGTTTTGCGGGTCAACTCCTCATTTTCAATCTTCGTCTCAGCAAGAGCATTCATCAATCCCTCAACTTTCTCCTCCACCATGTGAGACTCGTTTTCTGTCGAACTCAACAAAGAAGTAAGCTTTTCAATTTGACCATCTTTCTCTGTCACCCTCTCTGTGGATTTGTCCATGACGTCTCTCATTGCCTCCAACCTTAGCTCCAAGTCTAGCACTTCTTTCATTGCACCTTGGTGTTCTTTCTTTGAAGCCTCCAGCTGAACCTCCAGTTTATGTGCGAGCTTCTCAGCCTCAGCAGCTTGGGATCGAAGAAGTTTTACGTCGTCAAGCTCATCTTCCAACCGCTTAATTTGTCTCTCCATGTCTTTGATAGTTCTCTCCTTATCTGAGATAGTTCTCTCCTTATCTGAGACAGTGCTTTGTAGCTCCAGTTTCGCTGACTTGAGTTCCTTGATAGTGCTATCATACTCTACTGAACGGAATTCAAATTCAGCCGCTTGGTTTGCAGCTTTCTTGTACTTTTGGCATTCAGAAGTGAGCTCCTCGATTTCATTAGCATGCTTCTTTGCAGTCTCCCTCTTCTCTTTTAGAAGATCTTTAACTGTCGCATCACACTCTGCTGAAAACTGTTTGATTTCGTCTGTATGCTTCCTGAAACTATCACACTCAGCTGTGAGTTCAGCAACATGCTCATCGTACCTCTCGGTCAGTTTCCTGTTCTCTTCTACCATCTTTCTGCTTTCTTCTTCAGCTTTGCTTGCTTGATCCCTGCTCATTGCAACAGATTCATTCAAAGCTGCGTTCCTATGCTCTAAAGCCACTACCTTTTCCTTGTGTTTTTCACACTGGGTAGTGAGCTTTCTCACCTCCTCGTCGCACAACCTAGATAACTCTTTGTTCGTGTCCAGCAGTTTTCTGTTCCCCTGCTCTGCTTCCTTGGCTTGTTCTTCGCTAACTGCAATGGTTTCGTTCAGGGTTTTATTCCTTCGCTCCAACGACATGATGGAGTCATCTCTTTCCGTTAATTGCTTCTTTAGAGCACGCACTTCGCTCTCTAATGATGAGATGGTATCATAGGCAGTCGACAAATTGCTATGAAACTGTTCAACGACTTGGAGTTTGAATTGTCCATTCGATGGAGTTGATGCCTGTTGACGTTCTCGAGCTGTTGGGGGTGAGGGATCATCTCTGCGGGTAGATATGCGCTCGTGAGGAGTAGGAGAAAGAGATGACATTTGTGGTCTCTTGGGGGGCGTGTCAACTGACATTCGAAGCTCCCTTGCTCGGTCAGCAAAGCTTCGACTGTTCCCTTCAGATGCGTTCCTTTCAAACGATGAGGAGCTGGGGCCACGGACGGAACTGGGCATATTGGGGGGTGCGGTCACCTCCCTCTCATAAGTTGGGGTGCTCGGGACGCCTCGGCTACTCCGGTAGGGAGATACTTTTGTCCTCTCAGCTTCAATTCTCTTCAAAAGATCATCAAACTTGCGCACCTTTTCATCGGGAGTTTCCGATCTTGATGCTGCATCTCTGCTTTCACTATCGTCGCGGCCTTCACGAAAGCTGTAGCGGCTCGGGGAGATTGATCGCCTATCACGTCCGTCGCGTCCGTCATCATAGGATGGGCGCGATTTCTCAACACCCGTCCACCTCAGCGGAGATGGGCTACGGCGGTTCATTGTTTGTTGATGCAATACAATCGTCTCTTTGTACCCTTGTTGTGGTTATTGGTGAAGAAAAAGAAGAAAGACAAACACATTAGCCTCGCCAAAAAGTTGACTATACGAGACAGTGTCCGAGAAAAGCATCAAGAAAGGATGGTAAAGCCTCAAATTTTAAGATGGATGACTTAAACGTGCGATGCGCGCGCGCGTGTAGCGTGCATATGCATGCATGATACATATGTTTTAGATTCTGCGGTACATCAGTGGGATCACTCGAAATATATCCCCCCGGGAGATATGTAAGAATTTAGCAAGGTTGAGTTTTAGGGGGTATAAGTAGAAGCTATCGCCTAGCTTTGCTCTAAACTTTATGAGGGGGGTTTACTGAAATGAGATTTGGAGGGGGATAAGCCAAAAATTGGGGGATAGTTCGAGCGATCCCACTGACTCGCTGTTGAATTTTGTCCGAAATCTTCTCCATCCCCAGCACTTTCATGACCTTTTCTCTTCAGAATTCTTCCATTGTTCTCTTCCACTTCTGAGTCACAACCAGAGGGCGGGCTCCTCAAGTATCACACACCTATCAGAAGTTCAGGGAGACAAGACAATACGGTAACCAAACTGCTCACTTCATTATGAGGAACCAAGGGATCAGGCGTAATTACCGGAACGACGAAGCAAGAGTCCCTAAATATTACAGTGTTTAGATCATTCATTTCCACCATTCTCAGATGCAATGAACAGATCAGTTTTGGAAGAAAAACGCGTAGAATAGTCATCGAACACTAAACACGCATGTCCTCCAAGTCCAAGCCTACTCCTCAACCAATCGTCCACTGGCCGGGTATGAAGCATGACGACGATGGTGATGCAAATCAAGCACTATCTACATTGCGCTTTTCGAGGCGATTTGAACGTGAGGATGTAGCGTCCTCTCAAGGGAGGTTCATACCACAGACTTGTCCCATCCGCGTATCCCTCTCTCGACATGGACACCTGATTGGTCTGGGAAAGGCCAACGTTATCATCACTGGTGAAGAGAAGGGCGTTTCCAGTATGATAGTGCCTGTTTCGAGTACCATCAAGAAAGTTGCCAGCCGTCACAAGTCGTCAATCCCTAGGATTAAGATCAAGGGAGATGACTTGATGCTCGGGTTGACAAGTGCAAGTGATGCAATGTTGCGTGTTCTTGTATCCGTCTCCAAAGTGCAAACCAAGGAGAATGAAGTGGTGGAAATCTCCAAAAGCATCTGTGTTGACCTAGGCAGTCACCCTGCATCAGATGATAACATTGCAGTGATTGTGGAGCCTCCATCTGATGACAGGCAAAAGGTTGTGTGCGATAACGCTATGGCTGAGCCTGGAAGCAAGGGCAAGGAACAAGTCAACTCAAGGAAGGAGACGCAACTAGCTGAGGAGTTCAAGGAAGAAATCAAGACAGCTCGCCCTCGAAGGATGAGGCAACAATCTACGACTGTTATGGGAGGTTCACTCTTCGGTGAAGAACCGGAAATGCAAATTTTAGAGACGAAGCTAGCCGAGTCTCAGAACGAAACCAAGCTTGATTCCACATTATCTTCCAAACCAACTCGCCCTCGAAGAATGAGGCAAAAATCTACGACTGTTATGGGAGGTTCACTCTTTGGTGAAGAACTTGATAGACAAGAGCAGCCTAAGCCAGAGGCTGTTGTTTTCCCTCAGGATATTCGCACTGCTGAAGCTCAAGATGATATGCCTGATTTTTTAGCGTTGGAAGGAACAGCAACCTCGCTTAATGTTGCTGTTCCTTATCAAACTGACGCAGACAATGGTAGGGATGTAGATACTACGCTATCATTGTGCGTGTTGGGTGCAATCTTGGGATCTTCTGCCCCGTCGTGTGTCCAGAAAAATGGAACGAAAACTGCAAATGCTAGCTATTGGGAGCCCGAGGATGGTGTAGACGACGAAGACATTCCAGATCTTGATGTTGACAACTTGTCATACATGGAAGTAGATACTGATCTATCTGACAAAGAAGGTTTTGGTCTAAACGATACATTCACCACCGCATCTCTTTCAGATGATGAATCTGAAGGTGCTTCTATGAGCAATGAAGAGCTCGTTGATTTTGATGTTGAAGGCCTAGACATTGTCCCTGACATCGATAACGTTGATCAAAGCGATGGATATCACTCCCCAGCTTTTGATGAGCCAAGCATCAAAAAGGCTGCCGACTCGGCATTGGCATGGAGCGCCTTGGCCTTGATTCTGAATTCTCCTGCACCCGCAGCAGTAAGTAAATCGGGATCTTCTTGCACGTCGAAGCACTTGTTCGAAGATGATGAATCTTTATCTGTAGGCGAGTTGGATAATGCATTATTCACTATTCAAGAAGTAGAAGAAGAAGCAAGCTTTTATGATGCGAGCATCGATGACATGCCCTCACTCGCAGATACAGACGAGTCTCCTCCATCTCCATCTCCATCTCCGTGTTCTCCGCAAAAAAAACAGAGGGAGTACAAGTTCAAGGATTCCCTCGATGATAATGACTTACTCTGTCAAATCGAGACTATGGCAAATCGTATCGAGCAGTGTCAATACTGCAAGCTGCTGTACTGTCAGGAATTTCCTTGCTCTATGCGGTCTATGAAGGGGGTTCAATTACTTATGAGCGAGAAAAGCTAAAAGCAAAGACTTTGTATAAGTAGACAAGAAGTGTACATGTTAACTTAATATCTGTCAAATAATCATGCGTCCATACTTCGTTTATGTCTTCCAGACTGATGGCTCGTCTTGTGGACAAGGGCTGCGATTGCGATGCCAATCAAGAGCGTAACAATGACAATCCTGAAGAACCCTGATATTCCTGAATCAACCACAACGCGGTAGCCCCAGAGACCATCAGCGCTCACAACAAGTAAATCATCGGTGCCATCTCCATTCAAGTCACCAAGCAATGGTTGCGCCGTCACATGTTGGGGAAATGTCACGGAGGACAGAACTCTACCGCTAGCAGGAGATATTAATGCTGCGCCTTCCTCTCCAGATAGCAAAATTGGTCGGAGTGGGCTCCCTGGGCGGTGCTGGTTTCGATGAGAAGAAGCTGATACTGATGAGTGTGATTCCTTGACACTTCCAAATTGAATCCTTCCTAAGAATGCAGTATCTGAGCGAGACCAGTAAGGCGTCCCATCCTTTAACCCTCCTTTCTTTCTCCATATCTCTCTGCCATTGCTATCATATCGCACTATGACTCCGTTATTCATGGCGAATACGACGTCGTTGCCATAACCCATTGACCCCTCTACCAAAAGTGGCGCTGCCGCACTGAGCCCCGATTGAGGACGGTGTGACATAGACGGTCCACCAAGACATAAAGGCGCAGTGAACAGCTCCTCTTGGGGTGGTAGGCCACTTGTTACAAGAGCGTGACAGATGACAGGAGCATCAGGTTGCGAGATGTGATCTTTTTTCTCACCGGTTATCTTTTGGATCAGACTCTGGACACCAGTAGACGCGCTGAATTCCTCTGGGGATGTCACGACTTGAACTGTATCAAGCTTTCCGTCTTGATCCAAGTCTGCATACAAAGCATGATCTGTAAGGGAGATATGACACACAGGGCGACCATTCTTCAATGAAACCACAGCAAGTCCGTCACGGCCATGAAAAAGAACCACGTTTGGTTTGCCCATCCTCGGATGTTTAGCGTTGTATCTTTGTTGATTCAACAACCTCCGTGGTACGGCACGACTTATTAAGTCAGACTGCCAACCTTTTGATTTTGTGTTCAACGCAATTCCTGCGCTCCCGGCCACTCGTTTGCTGATTCTCTCTTTTGAACGAGCCCCAGCTTTGTGATGACTGCCACCGACTAAGCTGTTCTGAAGCAAGTGCTGTCCTTTCTTGCCTGATTGCCGCCCACGCTTCCCGCCTGACTTCCTGGTACGGTCGAATCTCCCAACGCTGATGCTCCCGTACTCTCCGTCATTCCAAAACTCGTGGGGCATTGCTCCACTTTCGATATTCAATACTGATGTACGGAAGTGAGTCAAACATTCTTCAGACGTCATAACATCATCACCTTCAATAAAGGCATTCTCATTATTGAGATCAGGATCCAGTGTATCTGCTGTAGGGAGGTGAGACCTTCTACGAGCTGAAGATGTTGTATGAATGATTGGTATTTGAAAGTCTTGCTTTGCATCTTTCTTTTTTTTGCCATTATTTTGCCCCTTCAGCTCCCACAACGGCGTCCCATCGAGAGCATTCAATGCATGGAAGGAGACTCTCTCTGGATTTTGATTGCCATCCCTCGAAGTAAGTGTATATCTTCCTCCGATCAAAAAAGCTCCATGGTTACCAACCTTATTATCATCAAAAATAACTCCCGACTCATAAGTAATGCCAAGCTCGTCAAAGATGACAGTATCTCCTCCTCTTCCGTCATGTTTGTCTCTCGCGTTGTCGGAATTTTCATTTCCAGAGCTTCCTACCAATGGATACACTCTCCATAACTGTCTTAACTCCAACTCTGGCTTTTTTTGCTTCTGTCTTGCCCTTTTTGGGCGATGTTGAGTTGAATCACTTTCCCATGATGACTTGGAAACGTCGGCAGTAATAGCATGAAGACTAACACTCCCGTCGGACCAGATAGCGACTATTCCAGGAATAGTCCCACGTGCAGTGAGCGCCATGGTTGTACTCTCATCGTTGTTTTTATCACTGTCATTTGAATTGGATGATTCGACATCAGGAAAGTGTACATCGCACGGGGTATCAGCAAAACACGTCTCACCATCCGCACATGATGAACTAATCCCATCCGGACAGTGCTTATGACAAGAATTGGCCGCATGATGCCAATCTCTACCACAGAAGTAATGTCGTGTGTGATCATAACTTGCAAAATTGGGATCATCTTTGCGTGGAATCTCTTTGTTTTTGCCGTAGCCACCACTACTGCCACCCTCATTCAATTTCTTATGACGCTGTCGTGATTTCTCTTCTTCTCCTAGATGAGTTCTTTGGATGGGTATGTGCACAGAAAGCAGTTTGATTGGGTAGATATTTGATGAAGAAGAAGAAGCATTATGTTCATCTTTGCCATCATTTGTGTTCTTTGTTGAGTCAGGCACGAGAGGTGAAAGGAATAGAGTCCTCGGTGCGAATGGTCCAGCAATAGTACCACCACCGCCTCCGTCAAGTTGTTGCTGTTGTTGTCGATGATGCATCAGTTTTAATGTCAACACCCGCAGTCCCCAAGATCCCTCATTTGCAGTTCCCCCCCAGCCCTTCTCCCCAACAATTGTTGAATGTTCTTTCTTTAACTTGTTCGCCTTTATTAATTGCATTTCCAGCTCTTGTTCCTTTGCGATGTCATTCTTATTCAGAAATACAGGCACAACTAATGATTCGACAATTCCATCTCCATCAATGTCCAGTGGTACCGGACGAGCTGTCTTCTCCCTCTTTTTAGATCTGATCTTCTTGCTATCACCCTTATTTAATAAATTAGGAGGAGTCGATTGAAACGGTGAATAAAATGCCAACTCCATCGAGGCACGAATGCTCGAGTCGCCTCCTGCTGCAAAACTCGACGAGATGCCACCATCGGACGCTGAGGGAGGGGTGAATGCCAATCGGAGCAATAATAGAGAGATAATTATGGCTACACCATCGCGTTTGCGTAAACCTAAATTGGTGGATGGAGAAAGACTGCCGTCGACGTTGCTGCTGTTGAAATTGTTGCTGTTAGGGCTTCTGCTGTAGGTGTAAGCTGGATATGGTGCAGCGTGACTGCGATCATTGGTTGTATAGGCCATGATAATACTTATGCTAAGATCTCTACAGTTCTATCATTTCAATATTAAGAGCTGCGCTTATGCTAAGATATAGTTGATTCATTGCATATTGCATGGCTTTTTGCTTTTTGGAATACATAAG
>Ga0209652_1003877_pt1 | contig 10758 bp, 10 predicted proteins | sample SaaInl74LU_5_DNA_FD_184641 | JGI IMG/M metagenome (GOLD analysis project Ga0209652, IMG submission 184641) | Marine microbial communities from expanding oxygen minimum zones in the Saanich Inlet - ESP_74LU_5_DNA (SPAdes) (version 2) | ecosystem: Environmental > Aquatic > Marine > Intertidal zone...
TGATCGTCGAATGCAAAAGATCGCTGGACCAAGCGGCCTAATAATGTTCGGTGTGACTGGCGACCTTGCGGGAAAGAAGCTTCTGCCCGCTATTTACGATCTTGCTAATCGCGGCCTCTTGCCGCCAGCGTTTTCTTTAGTTGGATTCGCAAGAAGAGACTGGAGTCAGGCGGACTTTGAGACTGTGGTTCACGATTCTGTGAAGGCTCATGCCAGAACACCGTGGTCGGAAGAAGTTTGGCGCCAGTTAGCTAAGGGCATCCGATTTGTATCCGGACGACACGACGATCCAGAGGCGTTTCTCCGGCTCAAAGAGACGGTTGACGAGCTTGATAAAGAGCGTGGAACAGCCGGAAATCACACTTTTTATCTATCCATACCACCGCGGGACTTCCCGCTTGTTATCCAGCAGCTATCGGCGTCGGGTCTTGCGGAAGCAGTCGATGGGCAATTTAGACGAGTTGTTATCGAAAAACCTTTCGGTTCAAACCTTGAAACTGCCATTGAGCTAAACGACATCGTCGAGAGCGTTTTTCCACCGGACTCGGTTTTCAGGATTGATCACTACTTGGGCAAGGAAACTGTTCAGAATATATTGGCCCTTCGCTTTGCAAACCAGTTGTTTGAGCCCATTTGGAACAGCAACTACATTGACCATGTTCAGATTTCGATGGCCGAGGACATTGGCATTGGTAGCCGTGCCGGTTCCTACGCTGAAGTTGGTGCGGCAAGGGACGTGATTCAGAACCATCTCCTTCAGCTTCTTGCGCTCACCGCTATGGAGCAGCCTCTGAGCTTCGACGCGGCTGACTTACGGGCAGAGAAGGAAAAAGTACTAGCTTCCATTGCACTGCCTCAGGATCTTTCCAAGCACACCGCCAGGGGTCAATATGCCGGTGGTTGGCAGGGCGGAGAGTTCGTAAAGGCGTATCTAGACGAGGACGGCATGGATTCCGAGAACAACTCGGAGACGTTTGCCGCCATGAGGCTGAACATAGACAATCGACGCTGGCAGTCCGTTCCTTTCTATCTTCGAGCCGGAAAGCGCCTCGGGCGGCGAGTGACCGAAATTGCGGTGGTTTTCAAAAGAGCGCCTCAACAATTATTTGGAGAGAGCCAGACTGCACTTTTGGGAGAAAACGCTCTGGTGATCAGGGTTCAGCCAAACGAGGGCGTCACTATTCGCTTTGGCTCTAAAGTTCCAGGCCCTAGCATGCAGGTCCGGGACGTAACGATGGACTTCGGTTATGGTCATGCCTTTACCGAGGACTCCCCCGAGGCCTACGAACGACTTATTCTCGATGTCCTGCTGGGCGAACCGCCACTATTCCCGCGCCAACGAGAAGTTGAGCTGTCTTGGAAGATTCTGGACCCGATTGTGGCTCATTGGAAGGCCAATGGCAGTCCAGACTCCTACGCACCCGGATCTTGGGGCCCGGAATCGGCTCACGACATGCTTGCCGAAGATGGCCGAGTTTGGAGAAGGCCATGATCGTCAACTTGGAAAGTACGACTACCTCAAAGATTGAAAAAACTCTTCAGGAACTCCGCGAAGATGGTGGAGTCGTAGCGCTGGGTCGCGTGCTCACGCTCATAATCGAAACAAACTCCGAGCACCTAGAGCGCGCAATTGAGGCAGCGAACGGCGCTTCGAGACTGCACCCGAGCAGGATCATCGTGTTGGTCAGTAACTTAGAGCAAGGAGACAAGGCATCTAGGTTGGACGCTGAAATAAGAATTGGTGGCGATGCTGGCGCATCTGAAGTCGTTGTGATCAGGGCTTTTGGAGACGCAAATTCCAATACCGAGTCAATGGTGACGGGGCTATTGCTACCCGATGCTCCGGTAGTTGCATGGTGGCCTTCAGACTGCAAAGCCAATCCTTCGAAGAACCCGATTGGCGAAATCGCAACCAGAAGAATCACGGACGCCGCAGCTCACAAGGATGAGTCCGGGTTTCTAAAGGAGCTCGCCAAGAATTATTCTCCAGGCGACAGCGACATGTCTTGGACAAGAATTACGCTATGGCGCTCTCAACTTGCGGCTTTGTTCGATAATGAAAAAAACCGCACGGTAACCGAAATCCGAGTGCTAGGTTCCAAAAATTCTCCAAGCGTAAGGTTACTGGCCGGCTGGCTGTCGATGCAGCTTGGCGTTGATACGAAGATAATTCACGAGCTGTCAGGCATTGCCATAGAGGGCATCGCGGGAGTTGAGATTTCATTCGATCACGGAGAGCTGGCAATCATTCGAACTGGAGATGTTGCGAGTATCGGCCAAACCGGTTCGCCAGACAGCTCCGCCTTGTTGCCCAAGCGCTCAGATCAGGATTGCCTGATGGAAGACATGCGGTTCTTGGGCGAAGATGAAGTTTATGGAGCTGTACTACGAAATGAGCTTACGAGGTGAGTGAGCCAAGCATCGTTGTTGCCGATACGGCTGAGGACCTTGTAAGCCGGGTTGCCGAGGACTTCTTGGCCTTGGTGTCTGAAGTTTTAGAAGCGAAGCCCGTAGCAAACATTGTGTTGACAGGCGGCAGTCTCGGCATCGCATTGATTGGTGAACTTGCCAAGCTAAACCTTGACCTTACAAAGCTGAGATTTATGTTTGGTGACGAGCGCTTCGTAGCTTTTGATCACGAGGACAGAAACGAATTTCAGGGGATTTCCGTCTTTCGAGAGTTAGCAAATAAGTCTCTGCTTCGCTACCCCGCGGCCAACTCTGATCTATTGACCGGCCAGTCTCTGATGAATAAGGCCATGACTATTTCTTACGGTAGTGCCGAGGAAACCTCGGAGGTTTTTGATCTAGTGATTTTAGGGCTCGGACCAGATGGGCATGTGGCGTCTTTGTTTCCGGGACACCAGAGCAACGGAGAATGGATTACGGCGGAGCAGGCCTCACCCAAGCCGCCATCCGAGCGCCTAAGCCTCAGCTACGCCGCACTCAATCGAGCGAATCAGGTTTGGTTTCTAGCCTCGGGTGCTCAAAAGGCTTCGGTAGTTAGTTCGGCTTTGAATGACGAAAATTGTGAGCTGCCGTTAGCCAAGGTCAAAGGTTTGCAGTCAACCAGCTGGTACTTGGATAGAGAGCTTAGCGACGCGCTTTAGCAGCGTCTGCTGCACGCTGTCTGCGGTTTCGAATTGAATCCAGGGCCTCGGCCAAAATCTGCTCGGCCTCGTCGTCTGTTCGTCGCTCTTTTACGTAGGCAAGATGAGTCTTGTACGGCTCGATCTTGGCAACCTGAGGTGGGTTTTCCTTGTCCATTCCCGCCGGAAGCCCACAGTGAGGGCAGTCAATCTCTTGAGGTAAGTCTTCTTCGTTGACGCTGGCTGCGAAGAGCGGGTTGATCTCGTGGCCATTCGAACAGAAAAAGCTAAGTGCGATCTTCTCTACTTGATGTCCACGATCCTGCTCGCCCATTGGGCCAGCTCCGACGCGTGCTCCGCGAATTGAAGGAGAGCTCGACATTATGCCCATCCAAATCTTGTGAAGAGACCCAATATGATGATGACCGTTACCCAGACCAAGCCAAGTACGACTGTGATTCTGTTCAGGTTACGCTCAGCAACGCCGGATGAGTTCATTGAGCTTGTTACTCCGCCTCCGAACATCTCTGCGACACCACCACCACGGCCCTTGTGGAGCAAAATCATCAAGATTAGAAGCACGCTGGTTATTGCAAGCAATACCAAAAGCGCTGTTTGTAGGGCGGCCATCTATTTCCTCATTCTCTTTTCAAACCTTGTAAATTATAGGACTATGTGCTTTTTGAAGCGCGATATTCCAGAAAACTCTTCTGCATCCAAGGACGCACCGCCTACTAGCACACCATCAACCTGCTCAGATTGCAAGAAACCCGCGACATTATTTGCCTTGACCGAGCCTCCGTAGAGGATTCTCGAGTTCGCTGCATCGTCTCCAAAGTTAGCCTTAATTGCTTGTCTGATTGCTGTAGCGACATCACTGGCCTCTTGAGCGGTTGCAACTTTGCCAGTTCCTATCGCCCAAACTGGTTCGTAAGCGATAACAAATTCACCAAGTTCCTTGTGACTGCTGAGTGCATTTATGGTCTGGATAATCGGGACGGCGGACTGTCCCTGGGTCTCAAGTTCTTCGAGGGTCTCCCCCACGCAAATAATTGGAACAAGGTCATTTGCCCAGGCAGCAGCAACTTTTTGCTGGACTACTGAGTCGTCTTCGGCATGGTAAGTGCGACGCTCTGAGTGCCCGACAAGTACGTATTCGACGTTTAGCTTGGAAAGCATTTGCCCCGAGACCTCTCCTGTGTAGGCACCCGACTCATGCTGGGATATGTCTTGGGCGCCGAGCTTTATTTCAAATTTCTCGGCATCAATAAGGGTCTGAGCACTCCTCAGGTCGGTAAATGGTGGGAAAACTGCCACTTCCACCTCACCAAAGTCATGGTCGGCATCATTTAGAGTCCATGAGAGCTTCTGCACCAGGGCAATCGCCTGAAGGTGATCCAGGTTCATTTTCCAATTGCCGGCAATCAGCGGTGTTCGATTAGTCATTAAGGACCTCCAGTCCTGGCAAGGATTTACCTTCAAGGTACTCAAGGCTTGCACCCCCACCGGTTGAAATGTGGCCAAAGCTGGCCTCGTCAAATCCAAGCGCTCTGACCGCAGCGGCTGAGTCTCCGCCACCAACAACCGACAGTCCGTTCACGTTGGTAAGTGCTTCTGCAACAGCTTTAGTTCCGTGGGCAAAGTTCGGGAACTCGAATACTCCCATTGGACCGTTCCAGAAGACTGTTGTGGAGCTCGAAACTGCCTGGGCGAAGATTTTGGCGCTGTCGGGACCAATGTCTAGCCCCAAGACGTCTGCGCCAAGTTCAGAGTCTTCGATCGCATCTGCCTGCACGGTTTTATGAACGGCATCAGCTGAAAAACTGGCTGCAATTTCTATATCGGTCGGCAGGATAATTTGGACGCCTAAGTCGGCAGCCTGCGTTAGGAGGTCCCTGGTGGTTTCCACTTGGTCTTCTTCCAGCAAACTTTTCCCGACGTTATGACCCATCGCTTTCAGCACGGTGAAGACCATGCCTCCACCGATAGCCAGCCTGTCCACTTTTGGCAGCAGATGACCGATAACGGCAAGCTTGTCCGAGACTTTAGAGCCGCCGAGGACAACCGTGTAGGGGCGGGACGGAGTTGTTGTTAGTTGGTTCAGTACTTTTAGCTCTGCCTCAATTAGTAATCCCGCGTAACTAGGTATAAGTTCTGCGAGCTCATAAACGCTGGCTTGCTTTCGGTGAACAACACCAAAACCGTCAGAAATCATGATGTCAGCCATCGCGGCAAGCTCTCTGGCGAACGCAGCGCGCTGCTGTGGGTCGTTGGAGGTCTCCGCAGCGTTGAAGCGAAGGTTTTCAAGCAGTGCTACCTCGCCGTCTCTTAGGGAGGAAGTCAGAGCTTCTGCTTCGCTACCCGTGCTTGCCGGACAGAACTTTACATCCTGACCCAATAGCTCCTGAAGTCGCTTTGCAACGGGGGCAAGTGAGAGCTCGGCCTCCTGAGCCTTTGGACGACCTAGGTGCGATGCCACTATGACCCTCGCACCAGCGGCAGTTAGCCGCTTTATGGTTGCCAAGGACGCTCTAATTCGGCCGTCATCAGTGATTTCTGAATTAGACAGTGGCACATTGAGGTCACAGCGGAGTATCACGGCCTTGGATTGAAGATCTCCGGCGTGGTCGAGGGTTCTAAGCATTAGAGCTTGGACGCAACCAAGGCAGTCAGCTCAACCAGACGGTTTGAGTAACCCCACTCGTTGTCGTACCAGCTAGATAGCTTCACGGTGTTGTCGATAACTCGAACCAAACCGCTGTCGTAGATAGAGCTGTGAGGGTCACCAACAATGTCGCTGGAAACAATTGGATCCTCGGTATACATCAGGATTCCCTTAAGTTCACCCTCGGCTGCCTTTTTGTAAGCGGCGTTGATCTCTTCGACGGTGACCGTCTTTTCAGAAACTAGTGTCAGATCAGTAATCGAACCGGTCGGGATCGGCACACGCAACGCGAAACCATCCAGCTTGCCCTTTAGCTCCGGGATGACGATTCCAATGGCCTTCGCTGCACCGGTAGAAGAAGGCACAATGTTGATTGCCGCCGCCCGGGCACGCCTTAGATCCTGGTGGGGGCCATCCTGCAGGTTTTGGTCTGCGGTGTAGGCATGAATTGTGGTCATCAGACCGTTTTTGATTCCAAAGTTATCCATGAACACCTTGGCCAGCGGCGCAAGGCAGTTCGTGGTGCAAGAGGCATTGGATATCACGTGGTGGTTTTCCGGCTCGTAGAGGTGTTCGTTTACACCTATTACGAAGGTTGCATCTTCCCCGGTTGCAGGAGCCGAGATTATTACCTTCTTGGCACCGGCCTGAATGTGCTTGCGAGCGTCGTCGGCATTTGTGAAAAAGCCAGTCGACTCGATAACAACCTCTACACCCAGTCCCGCCCAATCAATTTTCGCTGGATCGCGCTCTGCCAGAACTTTTATTGACTTACCGTTCACAACGATGCTGTCTCCATCAACGGAGACCGCGGCGTCAAGTCTTCCTCCAACAGAGTCATACTTCAAGAGGTGCGCAAGCGATTTAGGATCCGAAAGATCGTTTACAGCGATTATTTCCAAATCTGAATTTTGCGCGAGTGCTGCGCGCAGATAGTTGCGGCCAATTCGTCCAAAACCATTAATACCAATACGAGTCACGGGGCTACTCCAAAACTTGTCAGCGAATAAATTAATTTAGCCCGAGCACCTTTGGGCGGACTTTGTCAGCCTAGCAGCAGCGAGGAAGTGTTCGCTTTAACGGAGGAGAAGCGAGTCGCCACGTCGGTCCAGTTGACGATGTTCCAGAATGCCTTAATGTAGTCACCCTTCACGTTGACATAGTCCAAATAGAAAGCGTGCTCCCACATGTCAAGCATTAGAAGCGGGATGCTGCCCATCGGAAGGTTGCCCTGCTGGTCATAGAGCTGGCCAATAATAAGGCGGTTGCTCATTATGTCCCAAGCCAGGTAAGCCCAGCCCGAACCCTGGATGCCCATGGCGGCTGCGGTGAAGTGCTTTGTGAATGCTTCATACGAACCGAAGTATTCGGATATGGCTGCCAGTAGCTCACCGGAGGCTTCTCCACCTTCGGCCGACAGGTTTTTCCAGAAGATGCTGTGGTTTACGTGACCACCTAAGTTGAAAGCAAGATCCTTCTGCAGTTTTGGAAGGGTTGCGAAGTTGTCGTTTGCTCGGGCCTCTGCCATTGCATCCAGCGCTGCGTTTGCACCGGTGACGTAGGCCTGGTGATGCTTGGAGTGGTGCAATTCCATAATTCTTGCGGAGATGTGTGGCTCGAGGGCCGAATAGTCATAGGAAAGATCCGGAAGTGTGTAGGTCATGATTTCTTACTTTCTGTTTTTGACTTGATTGAATTTATCGTAGCTTCATTCCTAAATCAGATCTGCAATGACCGACTCAGTATCGGGAATTCCCAGCTCTTGGGCCCGCTTGTCTGCGGTTGCCAGCAATCTGCGAATTCGCCCTGCGACTGCATCTTTAGTCATGGGCGGAACGGCAAGATGCCCCAACTCATCTAGGGATGCATCCTTGTGCTGCAATCGAAGCTCTCCTGCGTACTGAAGATGTGCAGGAGCCTGATCACCAAGTATCTCTAGAGCACGCTGAACCCTTGCTCCGGCTGCAATCGCCGCCTGAGCGCTTCTTCTAAGGTTGGCATCGTCAAAGTTCGCCAGTCGGTTAGCAACTCCTCTGATTTCGCGTCTACTTCTAAGCTCATCCCATTTCTCAACTTGCTCGATGCAACCCATTTGTCTCAAGAGTTCGGAAATTCCTTCGCCGTCCCTGACAACGACCCGATAGACATTCCTGACTTCTCTTGCTTTTGCACTCACGCCTAATCTTCTGGCGACGCCGACCAGGGCCATTGCAGACTCGTTGCCAGGAGCAGTTACTTCAAGAGATGTCGATCGTCCCGGGTCGGTCAGTATGCCGTGAGCCATGAAGGCCCCCCGCCAAACCGCTCTGGCCTCATCTAATGTCGAGCTGATTAGAGTAGCTGGAAGCCCACGAACTGGGCGGCCGCGATTGTCAATCAATCCGGTCTGCCTAGCCAGAAGCTCCCCATCTTTCAGCACTCTAATTTGGTAGCCACTTGTCTTTCTAAGCCCTCCGGCTTGGACGACGGTTAGTTCCGATTGAATACCATAAAGCTCTGCTATTGCTCGGGCAAGCCTGCGCGCTAAGGCGGCCGAATCGAGCTCTACTTCAATTGCGATTCTTCCTGAGATCAATTGCAGCCCTCCGCAAAAACGAAGAACTGTGGCTAGCTCTGCGGCGCGCTCCAAGCCTGTTCTAACTGGAACTCTTGCTAACTCTTCTTTGATGTGTTGCGTAAGTGCCATCATCACTCCCTGCCCAAGTCGCGGTGAGAAATGGCGACTCTTATGTCTGCGTCCTCCGCTAGGCGCGCTGCTATCTCGTTAGTTAGAGCAACCGACCGATGCTTCCCGCCCGTGCAGCCGATAGCAATGGTTGCAAATCTCTTATTTTCTCTTCGATAGCCAGCTAGTACCACCCTCAGGGTCGCTAGGTAGCTTTCTTCAAAGTCTTTGACGCCAGGTTGACTAAGAACATAGTCGGACACTTCGATGTTATTCCCTGTTTTTGCCCTGAGCGACTCTTGCCAGTGCGGGTTTGCGATGAACCTAGCGTCTGCGACCATGTCGGCGTCTGCGGGGATCCCATATTTGTAACCAAAGCTAATGAGGTTCACCTTGAACCCCTTCGACTGACCGGCAAACGCTTCGGCGACGCGGTTTGAAAGCTCGTGAACATTCGACTCTGAGGTGTCAAAAACAATGTCTGCTGTCTCGCGAAGTGTCAAAAGCTGAGCCCTCTCAGCCGCGATTCCATCCAGAACCGTTCCCTCGCCTTGGAGAGGGTGTGGTCTTCTAACCGACTCAAACCTTTTTACGAGTGCCGCGTCATTCGCCTCTAGAAACAAAACCCTCACGCCTATGTCGTGAGACTTTAGCTTCTGAATGTTCTGCTCCAAATCTGCAAAGAACTGACCACCCCGCACGTCCGTTACGACCGCAACTTTGGTGAGGGCTTCACTGCTCGTGGAGAATAAATCGCTGATGGGAAAAAGCAACTGCGGAGGTAGGTTGTCTATGACATGCCAGCCTTGATCCTCTAGAGCATTTCCGGTCGTTGAACGTCCAGCTCCTGACATGCCGGTCACGATTAGCAGCTCTGGCTTGTTTGAAGCGTCCATTCACCCCTCCATCCGCTTGGACACAAGGTTACCGCTTCGGCGTGTCGCGAATAGGGGTTTTCCTTAATCTGCCAGATGTTCTAGGACAATTTGCGCCAATCTTTGGCCAAATCCGGGGAGTTGGGCGATTTCAGCCTCGCTCGCGAGCTTAAGTCTCTTTACGGATCCAAACTTTCTAAGGAGCAGTCTTGCCTTCTGCTCCCCGAGGCCCGGGATCTCGACCAGCACCGATGATATGGATTTACTTCTTGCAGCGCGCTGCGCTGTTATGGCGAAGCGGTGCGCCTCGTCTCGAATTCGCTGCAGCAAAAATAGCTCCTCCGATGTCCTTGGGAGGATGAGGGGGTAATCAAGCCCAGACACGAATACTTCCTCAAGCCGCTTTGCCAGCGATGCCACCGTGAGTCCTTGGATTCCAGAATCCCTCAGAGCTCGTTCGGCGGCGTGCAGCTGAGGTAAGCCTCCGTCAATAATTAGAAGCCCAGGCCTGTAGCTGAAGCGTTCGTTGGGTTCCTCGGTTTTCAGGTATTTGAGACGTCGCATTAGAACTTGATACACCGACTCGGTATCGTCGGCTGACTCCAAATTGAATTTTCGATATTGATCTTTGCGGGAAAGGCCGTCTTCAAAGACCACCATTGATCCAACCGTGTTTGTTCCGGACAAGTGGGAAATGTCGTAGCACTCAATCCTTAGCGGGGCATTCTCCATCGCAAGAGCTTTCTGCAAACCGGCCAACGCCTCGGCCCTGGCACTGAAATCCGAAACACGCTTCAGCTTGTAGTTCTGTAGCGCGTGAGCTGCATTTTGGCTTGCGGTTGAAAGCAGAACCGATTTGTCTCCTCGCTTGGGTGCGGAGATTGAACAGCCTTTGCCGCGCATTTCGGAGAGCCAGAGCTCAAGGGCATCTTTGTCGGTTGGAAGCTCAGTCACCATGATTTGTCTGGGCACCTCTGGTGGCTCAGATTTGCTACCTGCGGCATAAAGCTCCTGCAGCAAATACTCCAATAACTCCGCGTTGGTTCGATCTAACTCTAGGTCGACAACCAGTGATCTATTTCCTCGGATGCGCCCTCCTCGAACCATAAATATTGAAACAGCGGCCGACAGCTCATCGCGGCTTAGGCCAATTAGGTCGGCATCAACCTGATCATCAAGTACCACGGTCGACTTCTCCAAGACTCGTTCGAGCGCACCGATGTCATCTCTATATCGAGCAGCCAGTTCGTAATTTTCTAGCTGGCTAGCGTTCTGCATTTTGAGGGTCAGGTTGGACACATGAGAATCGTTTCCCGAACCGATGAAGTCACCCAGGTTTTTGGCTAGAGCCTTGTGGTCTGGCTGCGATATTCGATCAACGCATGGCGCCGAGCATTTCCCAAGTTCTGCCAAAAGGCATGGCCGGCCAGAGCGCTTGGCTTTACTAAATATCCCCGCGGAGCA
>Ga0209652_1003880_pt1 | contig 10756 bp, 6 predicted proteins | sample SaaInl74LU_5_DNA_FD_184641 | JGI IMG/M metagenome (GOLD analysis project Ga0209652, IMG submission 184641) | Marine microbial communities from expanding oxygen minimum zones in the Saanich Inlet - ESP_74LU_5_DNA (SPAdes) (version 2) | ecosystem: Environmental > Aquatic > Marine > Intertidal zone ...
CGTCACGTATGCAAAGATAAAGAAGAAGACTGCCACTGCCAATGGAAAGTAGTCGAAGTAGCTCGCAAAAATAATCGTGACCAACATGCACTCTGCGAGAGCAGGGACTAGCCATAGGAATAAATACCTCATCAAAGTATCACATGCAGCAATACCACGATCCATTGACCTAAGGACCTCTCCAAGCTTCTTACGTAGATGCCAATCCAAGCTAAGACTATGCAGATGATTGAAACTAACTTCACTAATCTGGACAAATGCAGCCTGTCCCACCTTGAGATAAATCAATGACTGACACTCTTTCAAAGTCGAGCCAGCCACTTGAGTAAGCGTGTAAAATATGACATTTCTGATGGCTGTTTCATAATCTAACCGAGTTAGCGCCGTCGAAGCTTTTCCCAATAGGATTGGCGCATACAAAGAGCAAGCCTTTGAAGATGCGACACATAACCACGTGGTGATTGCCCGAACACGATTGATTAATGCCGAAGAGGCCGTGGCATCAGGCCAAAAGTATGGCTTGAGAATGGTTAGAAGAGCACGTTTGGTCAACTTTGCTTTCTTTCCCTCCTTGGTTTTCACCTCTGGATATTGACAAACTCGCCCCTCAATGATAGCTAGCACCGCATAGATTGCAAGACAACTAATGGTACCAAAGTCGACTCGAGTAGGTGAAACAGTAACTCCATCAGGAGATGGAAGAACAATCAAAATGATGCACCCCACAAGTAAAATCAGCGCTGATATGGAATACAGACCTCTCTGAAGCGAACCAAATCGTTTCCTATGAAAATCACGCAGGTCCATGAGTGTTCCAATAAATACAGCTACAGTCGCACAGCCCAATGGCACTTCATCGTACACAGCATTGGCAAATTCTGGTCGAGACTCCACGGTTGATGTAGCAGTGAGGATTGTGGCTGATAGGAAGTACGCAAATAATACCAGATGTACAATGAGCGATGTAATGGGAATCATAGATTCAATTGCTCCCTTGGGAACTTGTTCTTCATTCTGTCCCTCTACATCATCAGCGGCTATTACCGAAGAAAATCTTCTAGTGCTGTTGGAAAGCATAGTGACAAGTGATGATCTCCTCCTACTCCCTCCATCACCATTATTGCCTCCTCCATTAGCATAACCACTAGAGAACGGTGTCTGAAAATTCCTCACAGACATTCGTCCATCAAATGCAGTCACTGAAAACCGACGACTAAGGGAAGGCCTTCCAGATGATGCGAGCTCCTTTTCCTTGTCAGTGAGATTGGCACTTTCAATTTTTTCATCATTTTTCTTTGCATTCTCCGATGCAGTGGTGACAACATCGACAGTGAGCCGAAGCAGATGGAATGTGGCTGCTACCCCAGCTGCAACGATTGCTGAGTTGGGTGCCATGGTGGTTTTGTTTTGTTACTACTCTTTTCCGTGTTCTTTTTCAATGCGTCGATGGAGAGATGAAAAATGATGAGACGATGAGCAAAAAAAGGGTCCACGGCCGGCCGGCCACGCAGACAAAATCATCGAAGGTCGTCGGATGACGTGTCATTGCAACATCGCCGGTGTAACATATTTGGTGTAACATATTTGGTGTAACATATTTGGTGTTACATGAAACACATCCTGATTGAGCTCATCACCCGTCCTCAAAATCCAGATGCATTTGCTCTTCGATTTGCGATCATGATCATGGTGCCATAACTTTTCATATTTGCTCTATCGGTAAGGATTGCCCCCTTTGCTATGCTAATGAAGCGGAGCGATCGAGATGTATTGGACGTCAATAGAAAGAGCGGAAATTTTAACTTTCGCTGGTGGAGTGCTTGTTGCCGTGAGAAGGGCGAAGGCACGGCATATCCTTTGACACAAGATATGTGGCTGTGGAAGCCTGTGGAAGCAGCTCTGATTTTATCTAGCTCTTGGCATAGGTGGAAATACTGAGGAATAATTTGGCTGGGGCCTGCACAATTTCATTATTTATTGAGTGATGATTAAGTTGCCTCAATGGAAGCACCATCTTTTTTATTGTAAATTTCGCTCACTTGACATGCCCTACTTTTCATCTATCATCACCATCATTCACACACAGCAATCGGAACAACCGTTCGAACCTAGTTAGTTTATGTCCTTCGTTCCTACTCCGCAAAAGGCGACTGCCGCCGGCGCCAACCCAACTCAAAATGCATCAACCGTGAACAACCCACCCGCTGCCGGCGAGGCAGCTGAGACGACGGGTGAAGATGCCTTCATCACGTCGCGTACCTTCGATCTTTATTGGGTCGATAAGACTGCGCTCATGTACAAGGATGGCTATGTCAAGGTGCGTTTAATTTATGCTCGTGTTTTTCTGCAATGTATTATTTTCCATCCGGCACAGTTTAATAACTCTTTAATTTCTGCATTCTTCATTTTCACAGACTTATGACCGTGAGCAGAAGCGTAGCATGTTTGCTATCAAGCAAAAGTCATCCATTCCCGTAATTCTTCGTGACATGGCCCCTCCCGAAGGGTCCATCTTCGATCCAGCACAGAAGTGGGACGAAGAAAAGGAACGCCGTACTCAGGCTGCCAAAACCGAGGCAGATGCCGAGGCGGCCAAAGAAAAGAAGAAGAGTTCTGGTGGGGGGAAGAAGAATGCGAAGAAGCAGTCTGCTGCTGATGCCATCAAAGAATCTAATGCTGCCGAGAAGGTGAAGAAAGATCTTGAGCGTGATGTTATGAAGCTCTCCAACCTTCGTACCTTGGGGACTCTTCAGGCAGCTGCTTGTGACACCCCTGTTGGTAAAATTAACCGCATGCTCAAAATGCTCCACTTGGCGGTATCTGACCTCAAGCAGGGTACTGTGGGCGCCAGCGAGGCCGAAGTGCTTGATATCTTGTGGGCTTTGGAGGAAATGCCACTGTTCAAGTCATCTGAGGAGGAAATTGCTGCCGAAAAGGCATCAAAGAAGGAGGCCAAGAATGAGGAAAAGAAGTCCAAGAAAGATTCGAAGAAGGACTCCAAGAAGGATAAAAAGAGTAAGGATTCCGAGAAGAAGGAAAAGATTGTCTTATCTACTGATGCCAAAGCACTCAAAGATTTGCTCAAAGAAGGAGGGGATAAGTTCAAAGACTCGCTCAAGTATGCCAGGAAGCTCTCGAGTGGAAAGAAGGACATCATTACCTTCCAGCTCACTGAGATGCCTGATCGTCTGCCCCCTTTGAGTCGTTACAACAGGCAGTTCAAGTTGGAAGATTGGCAATGCGATATTTTATCTTCAATTGATGAGAGAAAGTCCGCTGTTGTGTGCGCCCCCACGTCGTCTGGAAAGACCCTTTTGAGTACCTACACTTGTAAACAGGCAGGGGGAACCGTCCTCTTCGTCCTCCCCAGTGAGGCCCTTGTGTGGCAGATTGCTGCAACATACTACCAATTCTTCAAAGGAAACGTGACAATCGCTACAGATTTGATTACTTTCCAAGAAATCTCAGGTGAAGCGCAAGTATACATTGGTACTCCATGCGCTGTCGAAAAGTGCCTTCTCAAGGCGCGTGGTGCCGCAGGAGAGGAGATGAAGAAAGGTCAAAGAGAGTTTATGATTCTTGATGGTGGTTATGCCCAGTTTGATTATCTTGTTCTCGATGAGGTCCATACCCTTAACGGCCCAGAAGGTGACGCATTGCAGCGTATCATCAGATGCTGCAACTGTCCTTTCCTTGCTTTGAGTGCTACTATTGGTAACGCAACTCAGCTTCAGTCTTGGTTGAGCAATGTTCTCAATGAGCACGTATCTGCAACGGTTATTGATGCACCTACTGAAGAAGTCCTTCTTAAAGAATATTATGCTCGTTTCATCAACCTTCAACGTTGGGTTGTGACTGAATCTGAGGGCAAAGACGGAAAGCAGAAGTTGAAAATGGTGAAACTCCACCCCGTGGCGGCCATGACCCCAGAACGTTTGCAATCCGAGCCTGAGTTGGTGGCAGCCTTGTCCATGACCCCAGCTGACATGATTACCTTGTGGAAACGAATGAAGGCTATTTTCCCCGGCACTGTGTTGGAGAAAGAGGATGATCCAGAGAAGTTCTTCAAATCCGAAGATGGTCACCGCATCACGCTCAATGAGACCAAGGAGTACGAAACAAGGCTCAAGGCCCGCTTGACAGCCCTCTCCAAGTCTCACCCTGAGCTCTATGAGAAGCTTCGCGAGGCACAACTTCCTCCTCCACTCGCAGCCAAGAAGAATGTCAGCGATATGCTTTATGATGTTGTGACACAGCTGAAGAAAACTGATCTCCTCCCTGCAGTTGCGTTCCAGCTTGATACTTATGGCGCTTTCTCCATGTTCAAGACTTTGCTCTCCCGTCTGGAGAGCGAACAAGTTGCGGAGTTCCCTGACTATCGTAAGGATTTGATCAAACTTGCCCGCGACAAGGCCCAAATGCGTAAGGTAGCTGCTGGTCAAGCTAGCCGTGTGAACGCTGCCGAGGCTGAAGAAGATGCTAAGTCTGGCTTTACTGACGAAACCCTCACCCAAGATGACACAACCAAGCCACACGACAAATATGTCCTTTCTCCCGCTGGAAAACGTCTCGGATATAACGAGGTTGAAGATATTATTGCTGACATGAAAAAGGCTGGAGAATCCGTTGACATCGGCCATGCTCTCATCCGTGGTCTCCGACGTGGTATTGCAATTTACACGAATGAGGTCGGATTTTCGTGCTACCGTCGTCAAGTGCAGATGCTTGCACAAAAGGGAAGACTCGCCGTTGTTTTCTCTGACGAAGCTCTTGCGTATGGAGTGAATATGCCTTTCCGTTCTTGTGTCTTCTGTGGTGACATGGGTGACGATTTGACGGCATTGATTGCACAACAAATGCAAGGTCGTGCAGGACGCAGAGGTATGGATGTCCAAGGAAATGTCATTTACCTAGGAATGGAGTGGCCCTACATTGAGAATTTGATGCTTGGTCAAATCACTAACGTCACCGGAAAAGAGCCTCGTTATCCTACCATTGCTTTGACTCAAGCCATCGCTGCAGCAAATGACCCCGATGACACTAGGCACTTTGTTCACGATGCGAATAAGCCTGAGTTTGCGCTGGCCCTTCGTAAGATGCACCGTACTCAAAATTGTTTCCCCACCGTAACGGAAGATGCGTTGGAGTGGATGACCGGGCCTTCTTTAGAAGACTTTTGTAATGGCGAAGAAAAGACGGATTATCTTGATCAATCAATGAAGGTGATCCAAGGTTTGGGTTTTGTTGATGAAGACAGTAGGCTTGATATGGATCACAATGTTGCCTCCATGGTTTGCGAAATGAACGACTACCTACCTGAAGCTCTTCACTTGAGTGCCATTTTGGAGCAGCTCTACATGCGCTTCTGCTACAACAAGACCAAGGTGTTTAAGGAAAGCGATTCGACTCAGAACGAACTGCTTTCTGTCCTTCTTCACGTTGTCGATAGGGTTCCAGCTGAAGAAAATGAGGAAAGCCTACAAGAGCTTCTTCGTGTGGTGCCAACCGAGGGAAAGAATGTCAACGAAGACGCGCTTGGAATGTGGCTTGAGACTGAAGATTTGTTGACGAAGCAACACGACACAATCAACAGTTTAGATATTGATGACTCAGAAAAGGCCAAGATGACGCTAGACCCAGCTCCAGCCACCACAGCTGGAAATGTTGGCCCGCCACTCGACAAAGGTGTATATGAAATGATCATTACGAAGCAGAAGGGATTCCGTGAGGATCAAAGCCTCGAGCGCCGTAATGACCTAAAACGCCGCATCTTCAAGCTCGGTCACATTTGCCAAGTTGCTCATAACAATCTTCAGCAGCCACATGGAAAGTTCGACGCCCTCGAGGTACATTTCCGTCGCTTGTTCAACAACATCAAGTATTCTGTTGCTGACATGATGAACCAGCTTACTGATCAAAATGATTTAACTGAAGTTTAAGATCGTGACGACGTTAGAGTAGTGCGTAGAAACAACAGTTTGGGGGAAGGAAAGCCAATAATAAGATAAAAATAGATTGAATTAAGAGAGATTGTTTGCCTTTTTATCACATTTTTTTATACTATGACTGCTTTCGAAGCATGTCCCTGATCCCCTAGCTTAGCGAAATGACTGTCTGATGTAGACGAACTCTGTTTGCTTGACTGACTTCTTGTCTTGACTTCAACTTCATCTACTTATCCCTATTCGGCAGCGCTTTGAAAAGGATGTGTTCTTCCCTTGCCCATGAATTGCCCATCAACTTAGTTGCAACTTGTTCCGGCGCACAAGTTTTTATATGTATCACGTGTTGAACGACTGTTTGATTGTTTGGGAGATTTGTGTTGAATCTCATCCTATTAGCTGATAAAACTTCATGTTCCGAACCAAGGTGAGACTGGATGAGCCTACGGGTTCCTTCTGTACTTGCCTCTTCTTCCTCTCTCTCGCTGTCAATCCTGAATACATAAGTGCAAGTTATAGGTGTAAGGGTAGTCATGCTAAAACCTACTTATTGATGTTGCTGGTGATCTCAAGAAGCAAAATGGTACAACAGATACAACAGAGTGAACAACAAATAGAGTGAACAACTAACTCTCGCTCTGCAAACGATACTTGCGAGAGTGTGAGGGTTCTCAACTTGCAGATGTACTTTCTGACACCTGACACCGCGCTGAGGCTACTTACTTAGAGGTGTCTTGTACTTACTTCCATTCCAGTTATTGGGTGCAGTGTCGTGCACGAGGGTTAGGTATGGCTAGGTAATTAAGTACATCTTCAAACAACAAGATAAACCCGACATTCAACTAGCACTCAGCCCTCACTTCTCTAAGCTGGGATAAAAATAGATTTAAGAGAGATTTTTGATTTCACACTTATATTCACTATGACTGCTGCAGCCTCTCAATTAGTGCTGCAGCCTCTCAATTAGTTCACTCTTCTTCCCTCCCACCTTCAAGCCTTTGTCCCGAAGCATATCCTTTAGCACAGGCACAGTCAGCTTAGCGAAATCAGTCTGTTCTGATGAAGACGAACTTTGTTTGATGCTTGGAGGAGCATCTTCTTGTCTTGACGATGCTTCAACTTCGTCAGCTATTTCGTCGATTAGACCCGAGAAAAAGTCCTCTCCAAGTACATCTTCGACACTATCGTCGGAAGATTCCTCTAGTGCACTTCCCAACTCACTTTGTAGGCTTGCAAAGAAGTCATCGTCATCGTCGACTGGGGCACTTTTCTTAGCAGGAGCTTCATCAAGTGCCTTTCCCATCTCACTTTGGAGGCTTGCAAAAAAGTCATCATCATCATCAGACTCAGATTTCCCATCATCGTCACCAAAGTCATCTCCCAATGACTGCGATAGTTCCGCTTCTAAGTTCGAGAAGAAATCGTCATCATCTAGATCAGAGTCGCCACCAGATGATCTCGGCTCGTCAATAGAGCCACCCAACTCACTCATCAAGTTTGCGAAAAAAGAATCCTCTGTACTATCACTCTTTTGTGACTGCTCACTCTTTTGTGACTGCGTAGTCCTCGCGCTGGGTCCGGCATTGTCATGTTGGCGAGATCCACGAGGTTGTCTTTCATTTCTTGAAGGTGATCTATTATCCTCTTGCAAGTCGTCGCTCAATTCGGACATGAGACTGTCAAAGAAGTCGGCTTCGTTGCTGTCGATGCTTACCGGTGCTGCTCCAGAAGATGTGTCTCTACCGAACCGATCATCGTTTCTGCTATCTCTGCTGTCTCGAGATCTCCTCTCAGGACGAGAATCTCTGTCGTTGCTGCGCCTATCACCAAAGTCTCCACGGCGGCCTCGTGGCTCGCGTTCCGGTCGGTCCTTGTACAATTCATCTCTTTTGCGTCGACGTTCCTCTTCTTCTTTAATTCGTTCCTCGTAAGTACCATACTCCCCACCATCCCAGGATGAGCGCTCAACAATACCCCTATATAGCAAATAAATAACGTTAGAGAATTCAAAGAAAAACAAGAAGGGATACTGATTCTTGGGAGTCTTACCAAGTGTCCTGCCCTTTTTTCGGTCCTTGCGCAACCTTCTTTTTGGCTTCCGTTACAGCAAAAGATGGACTCGCTTCAGCTGGGCCCCCTCTTTGATTTGCACGCCTCTCTTCTCTGTAAGCAAGCCAGTTCTCTTCCTCTTTCTTTATTTCATCAGCACTACGACCAAACATGTCACGACCAGTCTCACCGCGTGCAACCCGATCTTGACGTCGATTCCTGTCGGGTCCAGCTCCAGCGCCTTGCAATAGTCCAGAACGCATACTAGCTTCTTCCGCACGACTGTCCTCTTCCGGAGGTGCTCGTTTTCCAATACTAACCTCAAATTGCTCTTGGTCGACTGGGACTGTTGGTCCACTAAGCCCACGCATGACTTCCAAATCACTTAACGGTCTGATTGCATCTGGCATGAACCATTCATCATATGTTTGGCCGTAAGTGAACATACGAACCATCAATTGTCCATCCTTCAAACGTCGAACAGTACCATCTTCTCCCTCAAAGTTTCCGCTCAATACTTTCACCATTTGTCCCACATCATATCCTGCATACTGTGCCATCAAATCTTCTCCTGCGTCGGTTCTTCCTGAATAATCTCCACCATACTCATTTTCAAACTCCTCTTGCGCTTCTTCAAGTCCCTTGAACTTCTTCACTTCGTCGTCATTCAATGGGATAGGCGAAGGTGGCAACTTTTTATGGCCCTTACGATTAACTGTTCCCATCCAACTACGGCACAAATCCAGCTCTTGCAATGTTTCATACACATCTTCGACCAGGGCAATTTTGCAAAATAGATATCCGGGATAGCGAACTCTCACATCTACAACTTTCTTCTTATCTCCGTGGGATCGTAAGTGACGCGTTGTAGGGACGACAAACTTCTCCACTACTTTTTTAGGAAAGCGCTCACATACAATACGAGCTTGCGCCAACAAATCAAGTTCTACACCTGCAACGCAATTGATGAGGTACCACGACGTTCCATCGACATCAGGATCATCTTCCTCAGTTTGTAGTCGCTTCCATAACTTTCCATTTAGCGATGTAGACGATGGAAGAGGAGCTGATTTTATGAACGATCTGTTGACTTGCGGAGATTGATGTCTTGATGTCCGCGTAGGTGAAATTTGGAAAGCAGATGCTGTAGTTGCGAGGAGCGCATAGCTGGCCACTATCAACTTCATCTTATATTATCTTCTTTTCTCTAAGGCAACAACGTATGACGCAATGATAGAGTCTACCACTGTAAGCTCTTGCCGATCGTGAGGACTGTCGTCATCGACATGCTTTTGTGGAACGGTTGATTTGTTCTTGACTTTTTTTGATGGGCGGCGTGAAGAGTAAAGAGAGAAAGGAGGAGAAAAGCAAAGGACAGACTTTCAGGCAGGAAGAAGACTCTCTTTTTTATCACTTTTATCACAGCTCTCCTCCTTCTTGACTTTGGTTGCCCATTACTGCAGATACGAAATGATTGATTTCGTTCTCAAGTTCTTTACTCGAATGTAGACCTTTTAGGTCTCCGTGCAAGCCCTCTTCTCCTACGCGTGCACCCAAGACAGCGCCAAGCACAGCTCCACGATGAACATTCTCTCCACCGGTATTGGCATTGTTCAATAGAGCCTTTCGGCATGAATCGATACCCTCGCTGCTTTGAGTGTACTTGCTAAGCATGTCTAGAGTCGGTGGAAGAGACTGTGATAGATAGCACGCACTCATTTCGTCTCTTCGGTTGGGTCGTGGACTATTCAAGCCCAATGCACGAGCAACATTAACTAGAGGTTGTTCCATTTCACTCCCAGTGGCATCTTTCGTAATTGCTGTGTACATCAATTCAGCCCATACCTCACTTACTCGTTCCAAAATAGACGATGATCGTGTAACAGCTGCCGTTCTTGCTGCCGCCATTTGAATATGTTTGATACTGCCTTCCCCATCTTTGTTCCCGAGATGCAGTTGCCTTGCAGTCTCGGCCAAAGCTGTAACAGTAGGTAAAATCAGACCATCGATCGTATCCACATTATGGCCATCGTTATCGGGACAGTCCTTTGGATCCTTCTTGTGAAACACCATATTGGCAAAGAACATTCGATGACACGTAGAAGCATAAGTATCATTATGCGAACCCTTTGTTGTCATGAAGTCAACATAAGATTTACGAAAGTGATCCTCATTGAACTTCCCATTAGTTGCAACGATGCTCTTCATTAGAACACGTGCCAGTTGCATTTCTAATGTATTCTCTCCCGCTTGTAATGTTGCATGGTAGTGAATTGACTTCTTTGGATCCCAGTACTTGAGTTTACCGTGATTGATAACATCACCAATGATTGTTTTACTTTGCTTCCCCCCTCCAAAGAAGGAGCGTCGACCACCACCATTGGGATCAGATTTGTTCAATATCGATCCAGCCAAATTGGTAACAGGTTTTGTATAAGTTGTGATTCCATTCGGCCCATAGTCTCTTTTGATTTGTGAGTAACCACCGTAATACCAATGTGTAGGAGAAGCAAGTGCGTCTCCTGCGAACATTCCCCATAGGGCGCCTCGAAGGCGGCTCTCTATCATTGCTTGTTTTGTTGCAGACGATGACATTGCCGCTGCTGTATTATTTGTTACGCCGCTTGGTATGAGTAAGAAGAGGAATATTGCTGTCCAAGATATCGCCATGTGTGTACACCTAAATTAAATGCTACGATGCTGAGATGATGAAGGTCCTTCTGCAAACTGCGGCTGTCTGACTATGCTATATTCAACTGCCATTA
>Ga0209652_1003884_pt1 | contig 10744 bp, 7 predicted proteins | sample SaaInl74LU_5_DNA_FD_184641 | JGI IMG/M metagenome (GOLD analysis project Ga0209652, IMG submission 184641) | Marine microbial communities from expanding oxygen minimum zones in the Saanich Inlet - ESP_74LU_5_DNA (SPAdes) (version 2) | ecosystem: Environmental > Aquatic > Marine > Intertidal zone ...
TAGAGCTCGATATCTCGACAGATATCTCCTCTATATGGTCAAGACATAGCTTTGCTACAGAGATGAAAAAGAAGAAAGTAAGTCCTTATATAATACAGGAGGCATTTGGTCATAAAGACATTAAAACAACGGAAAATTACATGTCTTCTTTGGTGGAAGATGACTTTCTTGAAACAGCAAAAAGAATAATGGAATTGGCCGAGAAAAACGGCGTGAATTTATACATTCCAGTTGATGCAATTATAGCCGACGCTTTTTCAAACGATGCCAACACGAAAGAAGTAAACATCAATGAAATTCCAGACGGTTGGATGGGGCTTGATGCGGGAATTCAATCACGAAAGGATTGTGAATCCATTCTGCTCGATTCCAAATTGATTTTATGGAATGGACCGATGGGCGTTTTTGAAATGGAGAAATTCTCAGGTGGAACAATTGCCGTTGCGAATGCTATTGTTGCAGCTACACAAAAAGGCGCATTTTCTTTGATTGGCGGCGGCGATTCTGTTGCGGCGATTAATCAATTCAATTTAGCAGACAAAGTTTCCTACGTTTCTACAGGTGGAGGAGCGATGCTGGAATACCTAGAAGGAATTGAGTTGCCAGGAATTGCAGCCATAAAAAATTAACAACCCGTTTGTTTTTTCGTAGCTTTGATTTACTAAAACAAACACTATGAAAAATCTTTACCTCCTGCTGTGCCCATTGCTGTGCCTCCCTTTTAATTCAAATTATTCCTTTTCGCAAGGTTCAGGGAAAGCCTATGATTTTACGTCAAATTATATAGACATCCCCAATTCAACATCTTTAAATCCAACAACATTAACCTTGGAAGCTTGGATTAAAGCAGATGGTTGGGCAGCAAATATTTGGGGAAATGTGATTATTTCAAAAGATGGCTGGGCAACCGGCGATGAAGGATATACCATTCGATGTGGAGCGAGCGGAAGTTTATCATTTTTAATTGGCGATGGCGTTCCAGGATGGCACGAAGTATCTACGGGACCATTGATGACAGTTGGAAAGTGGTATCACGTAGCCGGAACATACGATGGTACGACTATGCGTCTATATTTGAACGGAACGGAAGTGGCAACAACAGCGTATACAGGAACAATAAGCACGACATCTTATAATGTAACAATAGGAAAAATGTCATATGTGCCAGGTGGCGGACGTTACTTCGATGGGAATATCGATGAGGTAGGAATTTGGAATACAGCAATCCCACAATCTTCTATTCGTGAGTACATGTGTAAGAAAATGTCAACTTCACATCCACAGTATGCAAGTTTGGTAGGACATTGGAACATGGATGCAGCTGGAATAGTTGTGGATCAATCACCGATTGGAAATGACGGGACTGTTGTTGGTCCGACACACGTCAATTCGGGCGCTCCTATTGGTGATGTAAGTGTTTTCACTTACGCAGCCTCACCAAATATTACCTTGGCAAACGGCCTCATCGACAGTGTAAATGTAACCAGTACTTCGCCACTTTCTACAGTTCATATTTATCGGGTAAATAGTGCTCCTTTGAACAACAATTCAGGCAGCATAGATTCTACAGACCAAGATCATTATTGGGGTGTGTATACATCGGCGCCATCTTCCTATAATTATTCCATGAAGTATTATTATCCAGGGAATACTTTTTATAACGGAACCCAAAATTACGGCATTCTCGCAGGAAGAGTAAATGGTGGTGCAACATCTTGGGGAGCAACAACGGCAACGCACGATATGCCCAACAACAAATATACCGCTACTTTAAACAATACAAGGGAGTTTCGATTGGGATATGACTGTCCCGGATATTTCGTAAACCCTCAGTCTAGTTTATCTTTTTGTGAAGGTGATTACGTAACCATTTCTGATGTTGGACCAAGCACTGTACACCAATGGTACAACGCCGCTGGACCGCTTACTGGTGAAACGGGAAGTACATTTACAACCGGTATGTCTGGGAGTTATTATGTGGTTGTAAATTCAGGAGCTTGCGCCTTGACAAGTCAAACCTTTAACGTATCAGCAAACATAAATCCTATCGCCATGTTCGGTTCTCTAACTCCAATTTTATGCGATAACGATATGGACGAGGCAATCGTGAATGGATTACCAGCATTTGGAACCTATTCAGGACCAGGAGTTACAGGCACAACATTTTCTGCGAGCACAGCTGGTGTTGGGACACATAGTTTAAACTACACCGTAGTTGACACGAACAATTGTACGGATGCGGACACTTTTTCAGTGGTTGTAAATGCCGCTCCAGCGTTGCCATTAATTACCCAAACTGGATCAAACCTATGCACTGCTCCGGTTATAGGATTGACGTATCAATGGTATTTGAACGGGACATTAATATCGGGTGCGACAGGGGATTGTCATAACGCGACAACTAATGGGAATTACACCGTTGTGGTAACGAATGGATCGAATTGTGATGAGGTTTCAGCGACCTTTATTTTAGATGATTTAGCATTGGATGAATCCTCTTTTGAAAATGGAATCAGTGTTTTGCCGAATCCTACCGACGGAATAGTAAACATTAATTCGATTGCTCAGAATGTCAATTTTAGCGTGACGGTTTATGATGGTCAAGGAAGAATGGTGAAGGAAATCAAAACGCAACAAACGCAACATCAAATTGATTTATCGGATTGCGAAAATGGAATTTATTTCGTTCATATTTTCAGTGGCGACAAAAGGAAAGTAAAAACTTCCTATCTAATTTCTTTTCTTAAATCGTTCTAGCGCTTCATTAGTTATTCTTAAAGAGCTCATTAATTTATTGTTTTTGATTAGTAGTTCTTGGTCTAATTCCTATTTGTTTTGGGTAATTCGAAATATGAAAATCAAATTTGCTATGTCTTTTTAACAGTAATAAAATTAATTCAATACAACTTAATTTTGACTATCAACGGTAAACATTAGTTTGAATACTAACAATGTCAAGGATCCTATATATGTTGATCAATTAAAATCATATTCCCATCAGGATCTTTTACAACAATACTCCCCGGACCTGAATCACCAGTTGACACTTCAGCGTCAAGTTCAAGACCTTTTGCTTTGAGGTGTTTTTGGATTTCTCGAATATCTTTAAACTCTGCGATGTTCTTCCCGTTTTCATCCCAACCTGGATTCCAGGTCATGATATTTCCTTCAAACATACCTTGGAATAATCCAATCAAAGCCTTTTCATTTTTCATAATGACGTAATTCATTTTTACGTCACCGCCCATTTGTTCAAAACCCAATTTTTCGTAGAAAGCCTTGGAAGCTGCCAAATCTTTTACGGCCAGACTATTCGAAAATGCGCCTATTTTCATGGTCCCGTTTACTGTATCTCCCATAGTTATTTCTGTTTTTTGAGAGTTATTATTGATCATTCCACAACTTATTATTGCTAAGATCCAAATTGAAATGGTGATGTAATTTTTCATCTTGTTTTATTTGAATGAACCCCTAATTTACATTTTTTAAACTTTCCTGTAACTTTATGGAGAGTTGCGAGTATTACCGAAACAAGAAAAAGAAGCAATAGATTCGACCAAGACGATAAATATTTTGTTTTGACAGAAAAAAAAATTGTAGTAGCTTCGTAGAAATAATTATTCTATATGAAATCCTTAAAAATCCTCCTATCCGCTTGTCTAATTGCTTTTGCTTTTTCAATGACTTCTTGTAAAAAGAAAGGATGTACCGACGAATTGGCTGTTAATTATTTTTCGAAATACAAAAAAGACGATGGAAGTTGTTCGTATTCCACAACCAAAATGCAGGGCCGTTTCGCCTATACTTGGAACGATACGATAAGAGATACGTGTGATGTTTACTCTTTTGAGCGTTCATATTTCGGAATATACAATCCAGGGGGATTTGACATGGCACAAAATGAATTCCGATTTTTAGTAGAATGGGAAGGACGAACAATGGCAATGCCTGATTCATTGGTTCAAGACATTTTCCCTGATTCAGCGAAAGCAGTGACAGGAGAAATTATCGACAGAAATAGCTTCAATGTGAAATATATTCACCGCATTCCGGATTATCAGAATATTTCGGTATACAAAGACACCGTATTCAACTACGAATTCGAGCGTATTTAATTCACCGCCTCTTTTCCTTTAATTCCCTTAAAAAAACCGATATTTGCCAAAATTTATCGGATGTCGAAATTGATTACCCTTAATGAGTTTATTTTAGACCGCAAAGCAGATTTTCCATTTGCAACAGGCGAATTGTCACGTATTTTAAACGACATCGCTGTTGCGTCAAAAAACGTAACGCGTGATGTTCGCCGCGCAGGATTAATCGACAACATTCTTGGAGCGCAAGGTGAAGTGAACATTCAAGGTGAAGAACAACAAAAACTAGACGTCATTGCAGATGAGCAATTCATCAAAATGTTTGAACAAGGCGGAGAAGTTTGTGGTATCGCATCCGAAGAAAATGATGACTTTCTTGCCTTTGAATCCGAAGACTCGAAAAACGGGAAATACGTTGTTCTTTTTGATCCTTTAGACGGTTCATCGAACATAGATGTGAACGTTTCGATAGGCACTATCTTTTCTATTTACAGAAGAATTTCTCCTCAAGGAACACCTGCAACAATGGAAGACATGTTGCAAAAAGGGCGTTATCAAGTTGCGGCAGGATATGTTCTTTATGGTTCGTCTACAATGTTGGTATACACTGCAGGAAAAGGCGTTAATGGATTTACATTAGACCCCAGTATTGGGGAGTTTTGTTTATCACACGAAAACATGAAAATGCCTGTTGATGGACGAATGTACGCCATGAACGAAGGGAATATCAAAATATGTGAGGAAGGACTTTGCGATTATATTTCGTATTGCCAAGAAGCAGATGCAACGCCTTCGCACCCATATTCAGGACGATACATAGGTTCTTTAGTAGCCGATTTTCACCGGAACTTAATCAAGGGAGGAATTTACGTTTATCCCGATACAACAATCAATCCGGATGGAAAATTACGTTTATTGTACGAGTGCAATCCTCTGGCATTTGTAGCTGAACAAGCTGGCGGATTAGCAACAACTGGTAGAATTCCAGTTATGGATATCCAACCTACAAAATTACACCAACGTGTGCCGTATTACACTGGATCCAAAAACATGATGGAGAAATGTATGGGCTTGTTGAAAGAGCCTTTGAAGGTTTAAATTCCCATTTGATTTCATCTAAATATTTTAAGGTAAGGGTGTATATAACAGGGATAGCACAGATGACGCGGATTTCCACAGATTTTTTTCCCTGAGAAGGAGGGTTAATTAGTTGAGATTTCCAACTGAGCACCAAAAATGCATAACATTAAAAATCTGCATAAATCAGTGACATCTCTCAAATCTGTGTTCCATCCCACAACATTTATTCCCATCTTTGCATAAATATTTAATGTCCCAAAAAGACTTGGGGCATTTTCGGCGTTTGTACAAGTAAGAAATGGATCAGAATCAGTTATTAAAAAGGTTTAAAGAATTAGCTCAAATAGATGAAACGGCAAACGCCTTTCAATACACTGGAGCGCGAATACATTGGAAAGGATTGGTCGGTTCATCGAAGGCACTTTCCGCAGCTGCATTGGCCGAACAAGTTCCCGGACATCACCTTTTTTTATTGCAAGACAAGGAAGAGGCAGCCTATTTCTTAAACGACCTGCAAAGCCTATATCCGAAGTCTAAAAACATACTTTTTTATCCAGCGTCTTATCGTGTGCCATATGAAGTTGAACAAACGGATAACGCCAACGTAGTAGCACGTGCCGAAGTATTGGAGGCCATAAATCACCAAAAAAATGTGTGGTTGGTCGCTTATCCTGAATCACTTTTTGAGAAAGTTCCAACACAGAAAAAACTGATTAAAAACACCATGCGTGTTGAAGTGGGGAAAACCTACAGCATAGAATTCATGAACGAATTGCTCATGGAGTATCATTTTGATCGAGTGGACTATGTTTACGAACCAGGTCAATATGCGATACGCGGTGGAATTGTCGATATTTTCTCTTTTTCGAATGATTTTCCGTTCAGAATTGAGTTTTTTGGCGATGAGGCGGAATCGATTCGCGCTTTTGACCCGGTCGATCAATTGTCGAAAGCGACGCACCAACATTTCAATATCGTGCCGAATATTCAGGACGAACATTTGACCATGGAAGGAACAGGCAGTGTTTTAAGTTTCTTGGGAAAGAACACAAATCTTTGGGTTTCAAGTGCCGAATTGACAACCGAGGTGTTGAACAAAGCATATGAGAAATCTGAAAAAATTTACGAAGGGCTAGGCGAAACCAGAAGATCAAAACCAGAAACACTTTTTTATTCGGGAACAGAATTTCAAGAAGAAATAAAGAACCTTTCCATCATAGAATGGGGAGGAGATTATCATTTCAAAGCGGACGAAACGATAGAATTCAAATTTGGTTTGCAACCGAGTTTCAATAAACGATTCGAATTGTTGCGGGAAGATTTGATGGCAAAAACAGCCGAAAGGTTTGACAATCTGATTTTTTCCAATCAACCCAAACAGATCGAACGATTGATTCAAATCATGGAAGATATAGGCGGCGAAGTTGAATTTTCACCCATTCCAATTGCTCTTCACGAAGGGTTTATTTCACCCGATTTGAAATTGACATGCTACACCGATCATCAAATCTTCGAACGGTACCATCGTTTCCAACTCAAAGAAGGATTCCGTCAAGCCAAGCAAGCTTTGATGCTAAAAGACATTTACAACCTTCAAAAAGGCGATTACATTACGCATATCGATCACGGAGTTGGACAATTTTCAGGACTGCAAACGATTGATGTGAACGGCAAAGAACAAGAAGCCATTCGTTTGATTTATAAAGATGGCGACGTACTTTATGTTGGAATTCACTCTTTGCACCGGATTTCTAAGTTTTCTGGGAAAGATGGAATTTCGCCTAAAATGAGCAAACTAGGGACCCAAACTTGGAATACCCTAAAGAACAAAACGAAGAAAAAAATCAAGGAATTGGCCTTTGATTTGATTCAATTGTACGCCAAAAGAAAAGCGCAACCCGGCTTTGCATTTTCGCCAGATTCCTATTTACAAAATGAATTGGAAGCGTCGTTTATGTACGAAGATACACCCGATCAATTCACAACCACTCAAGCTATTAAAGAAGACATGGAGTCGAAAACACCGATGGATAGGTTGGTGTGTGGCGATGTTGGTTTTGGGAAGACGGAAGTGGCGATTCGTGCTGCATTTAAGGCCGTTGCCGATAGCAAACAGGTAGCGATTTTGGTTCCTACGACGATTCTGGCCATGCAACATTACCGCAGTTTTAAGGAACGATTGAATGATTTTCCATGTACAGTTGATTACATTAATCGTTTTAAATCGGCGAAGAAAGTAACTGAAACCTTGAAAAATTTGGCCGAGGGGAAAATCGATATTTTGATTGGAACACATGCTTTGGTTGGGAGCCGAGTGAAATTCAAGGATTTGGGATTGATGATAATCGACGAAGAACAGAAGTTTGGTGTTTCGGTAAAAGACAAATTGAAAACTTTACGAGCGACTGTTGATACGCTGACTTTAACTGCGACTCCTATTCCAAGAACCTTACAATTCTCCTTAATGGGTGCGCGAGATTTGAGTATTATCAAGACGCCACCACCAAATCGTCAACCGGTATTAACAGAGATTATTTCCTTCAATGAAGAAACGATTCGCGACGCAATAGCTTACGAAGTAAGTCGAGGCGGACAAGTTTTCTTCGTACACAATCGTTTGGCAAATATCAATGAAGTGGCGGGTATGATTTCTCGATTATGTCCTGGAATTCGAATTGGTATTGGTCATGGACAAATGGACGGAGAAAAGTTGGAGAAAATCATGATGGATTTCATCAACCACGAATACGATGTTTTGATTGCCACAACGATCATCGAAAGTGGCATTGATATTTCCAATGCGAATACCATCATAATTAACGACGCACAAAACTTTGGCTTGAGCGATTTACATCAATTGAGAGGACGAGTTGGTCGATCGAATAAAAAGGCATTTTGCTATTTGGTTGCGCCTAAATTTTCAGTGATGACCTCTGAAGCACGCAAACGTTTGGAAGCTTTGGTTCAATTCTCAGACTTAGGTGCAGGTTTCAATATTGCTATGAAAGATTTGGACATTCGTGGTGCCGGAAATATGTTGGGAGGCGAACAAAGCGGGTTCATTTCAGAAATTGGATTTGAAATGTATCAGAAAATTTTGAACGAGGCAGTTGACGAATTGAAGGAACAAGAGTTCAAAGATTTGTTTGCCAAAAAAGAAGGAGCGCACACCTCATTTGTTCGAGATTGCGTGTTCGAAACAGACTTGGAAATCCGGATTCCGGATACGTATGTGAACGAGGTTAATGAGCGTTTATCATTATATCAAGCCATGGACGATTTGAAATCGGAAGAAGAATTGACGCAATTTTCGAAAGAACTGATCGACCGATTTGGACCTTTGCCCGAACAAGTAAAAGAATTGATGCAATCGTTTCAGTTGAGATGGTTGGCTCAAGATTTGGGAATAGAAAAATTGGTAATAAAAGGAGGAAAGATGGTTGGATTTATGATCTCCGACCCGCAATCCAAGTTTTATGAATCGCCGATATTCCAAGTCCTGCTAAAACGAATAAAAACGGGAGAATTGCCGTGTACTTTGTCCGAGAAAAGCGATAAGTTGCGCATCGTTTTCATTAATGTGTATGACATTCAAAAAGCGTTTAAATTGTTCGCTTCCATTCGCGAAGTGCAAACAGAAGCGACTTAGAACTATTTCGTTTCTAGGCGAACGTATTGGTAAGGACCTTAGCGTTCTTTGTTTCTCCAGTCGCCTTGTCAAAAACTTCTTCTTGAACAGCGTCTTTAACGCTACTTTGGCCAGCAAACGTATTTTGCTGGGCGGATGAAGCAAATGTTGTTGCCAAGAACGCTAATGTAATAAATGCTATTTTTTTCATGATTGTATGGTTATTTGTTTCTGTACAAGGAGAGGTTGGTTTGTTTCAAAAGATGGGTTTATTATATTTTCAAGGGGACGATTCAAATAAAAGCCATTTTTTTCCGTCTCCAATATCCATCAATCCTTAACTTTGTATAGAATCCGATGAAAAAAGCATACGTTCTTGTTTCCAATGACTTGTACACCGACCAACGCGTGCACAAGGTCTGTGAGTTTCTCTGCGAAAATGGAATGGACGTTACTTTATTGGGGCGAAAACTTTCCAATAGCACGGAACTAGAACGAAGGAGTTATACCACCAAAAGATTTGGATTGTGGTTTAAAAAAGGGCCCTTTTTTTATGCTAATCTGAACTTAAAATTCTATACTTTTTTGTTTTTTAAGAAATGTGACTTGATAGTTGCGAATGACCTAGACACATTGATGGCGGGACATTTATCGGCCAAAAGGAAGCAGAATTGTGAATTGGTGTATGATTCACATGAGTTTTATACAGGCGTTCCAGAGTTGGTAAACAGACCAAGTGTGCAACGAATTTGGGAGAGAATCGAAGGGTGGATTTTCCCGAAGTTGAATAAGATTTATACCGTCAATCAATCAATTGCGGATATCTACGAAAAGAAATATGGAAAAAAGCTTTTCGTCGTTCGAAATGTTTCTCCTAGAATTAAAGATTTGGAAAGTGTTTCGAAAGAAACGTATCAGATACCTTCGGATAAAAAAATGCTGATTCTTCAGGGAGCGGGCATCAATGTAGATCGTGGAGCGGAAGAATTGGTTGAAGCGATGATGGAAATTGACGATGCTGTTTTGGTCATACTAGGGGATGGAGATGTCGTTCCACAATTGAAAGCTTTTGTAAAAAAGAATGAATTGGAAGAGAAAGTATTCTTCTTAGGAAAGAAGCCTTATCGTGAAATGTTGGCTATTTCTGCTTTAGCCGATATTGGGTTCAGTTTAGATAAATCGACCAACATTAATTATGAAAATTCTTTGCCCAATAAGATCTTTGATTACATTCAGGTGGGAACACCCATAATTGCAAGCAATATCAAGGAGGTGAAAAATGTGGTGGAAACGCACGAAATCGGACTGATTATCGAAGAGGTGTCTGCCTCAATTTTGATAGAAAACATCAAAAAGCTACTTAAAAATGAAGAAAAAAGGTTGTATTTTGTTGAAAACTGTAAAAAAACGACTCAAACCTTAAATTGGGAGAATGAGAAAACAGTTCTGAAAAAAATCTATTTTGAATCGTGAGTAAACGCATCCATATCGTGTCATTTGATGTTCCATTTCCAGCGGATTATGGAGGTGTGATCGATGTTTTCAATAGAGTAAAGTGGTTTCATGAAAATGGATGGGAAGTCATCTTGCATTGTTTTGAGTATAAACGACAACCAAATATAGAATTAGAAAAGTATGCGGAGATAAACTATTATCCGCGGCCCACGGGCATAATGCATTGGTTTTCGAAAACGCCTTTCATCGTAAAAACGAGAATTCATAAAGGTTTAGAGAACCTGCTCAGGAATACAAAAGATGAGGTTTTATTGGAAGGGTTGCATTGCTCACATTATCTCAACCTTCAACCCGGAAGATTTTATTTACGAACACACAACATAGAACACGATTATTACGCAGGTCTCGCAAAGAAGGCAAAAGGATTAAAAAAAAGATACTTTAATTCTGAAGCTAAAAAACTGAAAACATATGAACCAATTCTTTC
>Ga0209652_1003885_pt1 | contig 10743 bp, 4 predicted proteins | sample SaaInl74LU_5_DNA_FD_184641 | JGI IMG/M metagenome (GOLD analysis project Ga0209652, IMG submission 184641) | Marine microbial communities from expanding oxygen minimum zones in the Saanich Inlet - ESP_74LU_5_DNA (SPAdes) (version 2) | ecosystem: Environmental > Aquatic > Marine > Intertidal zone ...
CCGCGGCACCCGCCGCCTCCTCGACGTTCGTTCGTTTGTACCGCACCACGAGCTTCGGTTTCGACGTTTGGGGCTCTTTTGTTTTTTGCTTCGCGTCTTTCCTCGCCCTGAGCGGCGACGAGGGCGACGAGGTGGAAAGGGGGAGAGGCGAGTTCGCGGCTTTCGCCAGGACGCCGGCGAGGAGATGCGCGCTCCCCTCGCCCGCGTCCACCGCCGGCGGCGTGTGCGGAGGCGCCCTGCGAGGAGAGCGACGCACCGACGACGCCACGCTCGCGTGCGACGCGGCATCCAGCTGCGCGTACGCTGAGGCCGCGCCGACGGCGGCGGTGCGAGGCGGGGTGGCCCTCGTGGACCGAGTAGACGCGGGCCCGCCCGCTCGCGCCGGGGGGGTATCCCCCCTGAGCTCGACGTTTGACAAAACGTCCGCGAGATCGTCCAGGGCGCTTTTCGTTCCCGGGGTCAGAGTCGGTGGCCGAGCATCGTCCACCTCCTCGTCCGCGCCCCTGTGGCGAATGAAGTCCATGGCGAACCGGGTCGCCGGAGAGCGCGGCGGGGCAGCGCCCGCGCGTGTGGCGACGCAGTCGCAGCCTCGTGAAGGACGGGAAGCCCCGTGTCGAGGCTTCCCAGATGTCGTTGTTCGTTTTCGCAGAAATCTCTCTACGGCCAAATTTGCCGGGCCTCGCGGCTTCATTCCGGATGTCGCGCGGGTGGCTTCCCTGGACCCGGCAGGTGGGCCGGAGCCGCGCGCACTGGCTGGGGGACCAGTGGCGCGGCTGGCTGGACGCGACGGAACACGCCTGGTGGAGGCGAGGCATCCTCGCGTCCTTGCGCACCGACCACAGGACCTCGGGAGCGGGGAGAGAGGAGAGCTTGGTAGGGGAAATCGAAAAGCTCTCTGAAGAGTTACAGAGGAAGTACTCGAGGCCTCCGATGGCGTGGCTGCGCCGTGGCTCTTCCATCGACGACGAAGACGGCGCGTCCTCGAGCACGAGCGCCGCGAATCCGCGCGCGAGTTGTACGCCGACGTCCGCGGACCTGTCTCACGTGCGCCACGCGTGCCGCACGCTCGCGTCGTACCGCGTGCTGAGTCCATACGTCACCGACCGCGAGAAGCTGCTGCGTTCGCTTCGCGACCGCAACGGCGACGAGAGCACGGCGAGAAAACTTTTGCGCGCGGGGGTTTCGTTTTCTCTACACCTCAGCAAGGACCCCGCGCAGACCGCGAGCCGCATGCTCCGCGCGATGGCGTACGACCACGGCGACGTGGGGTGGGGATGGGAAGAGGGAAGCGAGTGCGAAGGCGACGTCGTCGCCGAGCTGAGAACGTCGCGGTGTCTGTACGTCTCGCTCTTCTCGAAAGAAAACGCCCAAGACCTCGCCACCGCCACGTGCTGCGCGGTTGACGGCGTGCCTTGGTTTCCGGCCGACGCGCACGCCACGTTCGGCGTGCGCGTCTCGAGGCTGAGCGCGCTGAGCGAAGGGGACCGCGCGTGCGTGCTGACAGTAGAGAAGAGAGGAAGTTGATACGCGTATCGATCGACACATGGAGGCGCGGGTTTTCTTTTACGACTGTCTCGTCAAGATCTTCGCCGCGAAAAAGCGAAACACGTCCTCGAAACGTCGTCGCGAGCGATTTTTTCACGAGCCTCCGCCGACGCGCCCTGTCACTTCCCCGCGCGCGGAGACGCGGAACCGAGTGTCGACACTCGGTCTTCGTCGCGCTGGGACGCACGCGGGCGGCGCGCGGGGCGGATCCGGTGTCGGACCCGAGAGCACTCGACGGGTGCACGCCGACGCGAAGCGCGGCAGATCTGCGTGTGCCTCGGTGACGTCACCTTTGTACGCGCGGTGCCGTGATGACGGTCGCGCGCTCGGCCCTCGCTGCGTTCGCGAGGCACGCCGCGGGCGCGGCGGGGATGCAGGCGAGCGCAGCGGCGAGCGCCGCGATCCGATCTGCAGCCACCGCCTCGTTCGCGAGCGCCGCGCCCTCCTTCGCGCGCGCCGGGACGGGACTCGCGCCGAGATGTTTCGCCAACGCCGCCGCCGCGGACGCCGTCGCCGCCGCGCGGCGCGCAGCGGTTCCTTTCGCGGCGTCCTTCGCGAGAGCGGCTTGCGCACCGACGCGGCGACAGACGCCGGCTGCGGTCTCCGCGACCGCCGCGCCGCGAGCCTTGGCGCTGGTGAGACGCGCGTTCACCTCGAGCGCGGCGGCGCCGCTGCGGGCGTCAGCAGCGTCGTCGTCAGCGGCGGCGGCGGCGGCGGCGCCTCGGCTCGTCGCCGGCGGCGCCTTCGCCGAGCGCGTGGTCGGCGCTTGGCTGGTTGGCGGGTGCGCCTGGGTGTTCAGCATGGTCGTGCTGGGCGGCGTGACGCGCCTGACGCGCTCGGGTCTTTCCATGACAGACTGGAAGTTCCAGTGGGAGTCGCCTCCCCTGTCGGACGCGGACTGGGCGCGCGAGTTCGACAAGTACCGCCGTTCGCCCGAGTTCAAGTTGGCGAACGCGTCCATGACAGTCGAGGAGTACAAGTTCATTTTTTGGATGGAGTACGGGCACAGGATGTGGGGGCGGGGTCTCGGTGTGTTTTTCGCCCTGCCGCTCTGTGGGTTTCTGTATAACGGGTGGATCACGAAAAAACTGGGCATAAGGCTTTTGTCGTTCTTCGCGCTCGGCGTAACGCAAGGTTTAATAGGCTGGTGGATGGTGAAGAGCGGCTTGGAGTTGGACTGCGAGAACCCACTGAACGTGCCTCGCGTCTCGCCGTACCGGCTCGCCACGCACCTCACCGGCGCGTTCACCATATACACCGCCATGCTCTGGACCACCTTCTCGGTGCTGTTCCAAAACGAAGCTCTGGGGACGTTGGCGAACAAAAGCGGAGGTTCGACGGGACCCGGAAGCGTCGACGCCGCGCGTTTCGCCGCCGTCACGTCGCTGCGGCGCAAGGCGTTCCCGCTCGCGGGCTTGATCGCGCTCACCGCTCTGTCCGGCGCGTACGTCGCCGGTCTGGACGCCGGCCGCGCGTACAACACGTTCCCGCTGATGGACGGCAAACTCGTGCCCGACGCGTACTGGGCCGATTGGTCCACGAAAGGGTGGCGCAACTTTTTCGAAAATGAAGCCGCCGTGCAGTTTGACCACCGCGTTTTGGCGTTTTTGACCCTCGCGTCGACGACGGCGACGCACGTCTCGAGTCGTGCGACGTCAGCGTTGCTCCCAAAACGCGCTTTGTTTTTTTTAAACGCCACGATGGGTTTGGTGAGCGCACAAGTTATCTTAGGCGTCGCGACGCTTTTGTACCACGTGCCGGTGAGCCTCGGGAGCGCGCACCAGGCAAACGCGCTTCTCGTGTTCACAAGCGTCGTGGGATTGTTACACGCGCTCGGAACGAAGAGCGCGAGCGGACTCATGACGCATGCGCGCGGAGTAAATGCGGCGGTCACGAGAGGGTCGAGAGCGGTGTACGCGGCGGGGAGGTGAAAAGGAAACAGAGGGGACCGCGAGCGCGAGCGCGCGTGTCATGACGCATTCATTTCGTAATTTATTTCAGCAGTGCATTGCTCTTATTTTTGCCGTCGAGCGCATTGATCCTCGCATCCTAAAGACATCGACGTGTCGTCGATGCGTGCGTCAACACTTCGCCGCGCGCTCTCGCCGCGGCACCATGGGCAACGCGCTCTCCGGCTCCGAGCGTTGGCCCGTGCGCCACGAGAGCGCCAAGGCGTTCGCCGCGATGGCGGAGGGCGAGACCTTGACCGTCGGCGCGGGATGCTACTGGGGCACGGAGAAGTGGTACGCCAAGCACTTCGCGGAGGATTGGAAGACGAACGGCGACGGGGCTGTGCTCGCCACGGCGGTCGGGTTCATGGGTCCTCCCGGCGTGAAACCGAACCCCACGTACCGAGAGGTGTGCTCGGGGACGACGGGGCACGTCGAGGTGTGTCAGATCCGGTACGACTCCACGAAGACCACGTATGAAGATCTCGTGTCGCACCTCTTCACGTTCCACGACCCGACCACGGCGAACCGCCAGGGAAACGACGTCGGCTCGCAGTACGCTTCGGTGATCTTCACGCACGACGAGACGCAAAAAGAGACGGCAGAAAAGGTTGTGCGCAAAGTGCAGGGCGCGCTGGAGTCGGGCAAAATCACAAACTTCCAATACGCCAACAAAACCGTCGCGACAAGAGTCGAAAACGCGACGACTTTTTACCCCGCGCACGAAGCGCACCAAAAGTACCTGGAGAAGAAACCCGAGGGGTACTGCAACCATCGCAGGAGATTCAGGTGGGAAGACGTCTTCGTCGGTGATCGACGCGACGAACTATGAAGCGTCTTTGTGCGTAGATGGATCGCGTGTGTATGGGTTTGTCGTTCACGAGTAGTCTCCGTGTAATCACACGTCATCCTCCGTCGCGACGTTTAATGTTTCGCGTCACATCAACGGCGCGCGTCTGTCCTCGTCGGCGGCGCGAAAAGAAAAAGAAACGCGCGCCTCGGCGAAAGCGAGCCGCCGCTCGCGCGCCGCGTCCACGCTCGCGGCGAAGGCCCAGAGTCCCCCGAAAACCTCCGAGACGTCGCGACTGGGACCGGTCAAGAACGTTTTAGCGTTTTCGTTTTTCGGTCTTCTTTTTTCCTCTCCAGAACTCGAAGAGGGTCGAGAATCGTCCGTCCGGTCGCCGCCTTCGCCCACGTACAAACACAGCGCGCCGAACTTGGCGTCCACGTACTCGGCGAGCGCGCTCAAAGCGCGCCTACGAGGCTTGGACTCGTCCACGAAGCGTTTAAACGAAGCCTCGCACCGGCGCAGGTCGACGAGCGTTTCGGTCACGACGTCGCCTCTTTGCGAATCGGAACCGCCTTCGATCGACGACGCGTCGTCGCGCGCACGCTCAGCCTCGGCCAAAACGAGCCGCGCGCCGATCTCGACGCGCGCCAACGCTGACGCCAGGTCGGCGCGCGACCACCGCGACGCGGCTTCGCACGCGCCGAGCTCGGCGGCGAGGGAAAATCGAGACGCGAGGACGTTCGTCACGTTTTCGTCATCGTCGGGGTCGTTCGCGTACCCTTCGGAGTCGTTTCGTTTTCGTGAAACGGTGGCGTTTGAAACGTCGTCGGTCTCTTTTCTTTTCGTCGTACGCGCATTATCGCGCGCTTCTTCGGAGTGAAGCGCGAAAAAGGCGTCGTGTTCCATTTGCGCGTCGCCGCGTCCCGCGTCGCGTCCTCTGAGTCGCGCGTCCGCCGCGCCGACGACGAAATCGAGTAACGTGCCGGGAGGCTCCGCGTTCGAACCGTCGGTTTCGTCGCGTTTCGTGCTCTTGACGTCGGCGAGCTTGTGCAGCGAGTCCAGCGTGAACCCCGCGGCGTCTCCCCGCGGCGTGCCTTCGTTGAGCACGTTCCCGGCGGCGAGCGCCGCCGCCAGCACAGCCTTGAGCTGCTTCGAGCGCCGAACCTCGTCGCACGCGACGCGCACCGCGTCCAGCGCGGCGGTGACGCCGGCAACCGTCTCGTCGAACTCAGCGGCGAAGGACGCCGCCGCCAGTTTCTCGCGGACGCGGGGCACGCGCGCCATGAGGCACAGGAACCGCTCGGGGTCCGAAAGGGACGCTTCTGCTTCTGCTTTGGAAACGTCTTTTTCCTTTGGGAACGCTTTCGCGAAGGCGCGCGTCTCCTCCTCGGTGGGCGCCGCGGTTTGCAACGCGACTAAGGTGTCAGCGTCGAGCGCTTCGTGGAAGTTTCCGGAAGCGACGGCGCGCGCGAGCGCCTCGTGCGTGGTAGAGACGGAGTCGCCGCTCTCGTCTCGCATCTTCAGACGCGCCAGAGCGATGGAGACGTTGTTGGCTCTCTGCACGGAGACGATCCGCAAAGAGCCGCCGGGGGCGCGGCTCCCCTTTTTTCGGGGAGGAGGCGGCGCCGCCACGTCTCCGCGACGTCGCTCCCTTAAACCGTTTAAAGGAGCGGCGGCGAACGACGTTCGAAGCGCGTCTCGAAGCGCGGGACCCAGCGGGTCGTCGCGAAGCGACGCGTCCTGAAGAGCGGTCTTCGCGGTATCGTTTTCTTCGCTCCGGAGGTCCTCCCACCAAGTCCCGCGCGTGTGCGTCACCTTATCCCAGAACACCCGGCGCAACGCGGGGGCACGCGTAACGCGCTTGAATCCCGTCGGCCCTCCTCCCGAGGGAGGCGGCGGAGGAGGAGGCGGCGCGCGCACACCCAACCCTCCTCCCCGCGGCGGAGGAGGCGGCGGAGGCGGCGGGTTTCCTTGTACGCGCACGGGCGGCGGGGGGGGAGGCGGGGGATTCGAGCCTCCGGCGCGCGGCGGAGGCGGCGGCGGAGGCGGAGGCGGCGAGAGGCGTTTCGGCGCCGGGCTCGGCGCCACAGGCGTCCTCGTCGTTGGCGGCGTCGGCGGCGGTTTCTCGGGTGTCTTCTCCGCGAACGGCGTCTTCTCCGCGACGACGGTCGTTTCCGTTTCTTTTTCTGGAAGAGTCTCTTCCGGAGACGCGCTCTCGCCCCGAAGCACGCGCGCCGCCGAGGACGCGCGCGCCTCGAGCAGACGTCGCGCGGACTCGTACGCGTCGTCGAACGGTAACGTTTGGTTTTGGTTTTCGGCGCGAGTCCCGTGATCGACGTTAGGCGAGACGCGCGTCGGATGCGTCGCCGGATGCGTCGTCGGATCAAACGGCGTCGCGCCGAACGCCGAAACGTTCGTCGCCGCCGGAGAACTCAGCGGCGACTCCGGCAAAGACCCGGGCGCCTCGTGGAACTCGTCCTCTTCTGAGTCCTTCTCGTCCTTCTCGGCGTTCTCGTCGTCGAGAGAGGGAGACGCCGTCTCCTCAACCTCCTCGAGGTGGACGTGTACGGAAAACGACCCGGGAAGCAAAAAACGCGCGCCGCTCGCGCCGTCGAGTTGCCGCCTCGAGACGCGCGTCGTTCGAGGCTCGACGAACCCGGTGTGGAACGCGAACGTCGCGAACGGACTCGACTCGTCCGCGACCCGGTTTCCGGTCCAGTGGTACAGAGACACGACCACGTCGTCGCGGACGATCACGCCGTCAACGTCGCTTTCCGTGGCGGAAGAGTTTTCAGCGACGCCGCGCATACTCAACTCGATCGGCCCCGCGGAGACTTGGCCGCTCTCGAACCTCCGCGGCGGCGACCCGTCGGCGCCGAAGCTCACCGCCACGAGCTCGCCGCGGCAGTGCGCGAGCGCGTACGGCCGGAACCCATTTTTCTCGTGTGTCTTTTCGCCGCCGCGGTATTCAGCCAACGCGGCGTTCGGCGACGCCAACGCGTGGGAGAGCGTGACGCGACGCAGACGCGCCGCGACGTTCCTTCGCGAACGCTCTAAACGCCGCCGACGCGGAAAAAACGACGCGTCGCCTTCGCTGCGTGACGATCCGACCGCCTCCATCGCCGCGATGAGCCACTGCGCGTACCGTCGTTGCGCGGCGGTGGCCAGCGCGCTTCCGTCGTCGTTGACGTCTCTGAGCCGTCTCGGTTTTGTCGGCGACGCCAGGTACGAGAACCCGCGGCGGATGGAATCGAACGGTCGCGAGTAGACTTCGTCGGCGCCGTCGCGCCGCGTTCGTTTATGTATCCATCCAGGCGGCGGCGAGCTCACCGCGTTGAGCGCATCCGCGGCGAACTCGTGCTCGCCGGCGTAGCACAGGTAGCACGCCGTGAGGAACCGCAGCAACGAGGCGGTGCCCGACCCGTGTGTACCCCTCGCGTGCAGGCACACGACGCGCGCGTCGTCCTTCTCCAGCCACTCGCGCATCAAAGAGCACAGGGACAGGATGGTGTCCATCGGGATAATCTCGGCGGACCGCGGCCACTCCCACTGGCACTCGAAGAAACGCACGCGCGCGTCGCCACCGAACAGGTGCGACGGGAAGGACGACGCCAAGGACGGTGTTCGAGACGACGTCGGCGACGTCCCCGGGGACGTCCCGGGAACGGGGACGGAACAAAAGTCCGTCGCCGTACGCGGAGGCGGCGTCGCACCGACGACCACGAGAAGCACCGAGTCGGGCGCCGACGCGTTGTGCGTCTCGTCTAAAAACTCGCTCGCCTCGCGGAGACTTCGTTCGTACCCGGGGTGATCGAACCCGGGCGCGTCCGGGTCCGGCGTGGAGTAGCCCGAGTTAGTCTCGTACTGGAACGCCAGCACGCGCTCGTGCAGGGACGTCGGCTTCGCGAGGTACGTCTCGGCGCTTCGAGAAGTGTGTGTTTTTTCCAAAAAATAACGCACGTCGGCGTCGCGGCGCGCGCCGCCGCCGAGCGCGGCGTCCGCGGACGCGAGGAGCGTCTCGAGTGTCTCGAACCCCGGAAGTGAAGCGAAGTTCGGATTGGACGCCGCCTTCGCTGCGCGGAGGTACGACAGCAGAGACACGCTGAGTTTCCGGAACGGCGACGCCAGCGCGGCGGCGGTTCTCGAGCGGACGCGGCTTTGGCCGTCATTCTTCGAGGCTTCGCGCGTTCGCGTTGGAGTGTCGTCTCTCTCGGAAGACGCTTCGGTGTCGGAAGATGTCGCGTCAGCCTCGAAGAGCATCCCCCGGCGTGCGCGGGCAGAAATGCGGCGGCTCGCGGACGTGGACGTCGCCCACGCGTCGTGCGGCTCGTCGTCGTGCGCGCCGTCGGCCGGGGAACCGGAGCCGGACAGGCGGCTCTCCACGGCGCCCATCGCGACGGGAGAGCACGGCCGAGGAGGCGGAAACGCCGCGGCCCGCGCCCCGCGGCCGCCCGGGCTCCACCGACTGGTCTCGGACAGTCGTCAGCGCCCGGGTCGCATTCGACTCGGCGCCGCGAGCGCGGACGGACGCGCGTGGACCCGGTACGGGGCCACGGTCGGACGGGGTCGCGCGCGACGCGGTATGGCGCTCGTTGTTATGTACGAGAGCCGAGACATTGCGCGGGTCATATTTTCTAAACTGTGTACAAATGTATTTCACGCCCCCGCGTCGTCACAGCTTTGCGCGCGTCGCGACTTCCTCCGGCGGGCGGTAGAACTCGCTGTCCACGTAGGCGCGCCAGTCCGTGACCCCCGGCGGCTTCCTCCCCTGACCGTTTTGCTCGAGTTTCTCGCACACCATCGCCGTGAGCGTTTTGGACGTCTCCTGGATCGCGTCGAAGTCGGGAAACAGCTTACCCGAAGAAAGCTCCTCCTCCGAAGTCATGACGGCGAGCGATTCCGCGGCGGCCAGGAACACGTCGTCGCTGATTTCTTTCGCGTCCGCTAACACCGCGGCGTGGCCGAGCGCGGGGAACACGTACGCGTTGTTCGCCTGCGCCGGATACAGGGTCTTCCCACCGAACGAAAGCGGTTCGAACGGCGACCCCGACGCGAACGCGACGTTTCCGTCGGTGTGCTTAATCGCGTCCGCGAAAGTGCACTCCGCTTTGTGCGTGGGGTTGCTCAGGGGCATCACGATCGGCCGAGCGTTCAAATCCGCCATCGCTTTAAGAACGCGTTCGTCGAACGCGTTCGCGATCGTCGAGACCCCGATCAAAGCCGTCGGCTTCAGCGTCTCGATCGCCTCGATCAACGTCGTCTGCGGCGCGATGCCGTCGTGCGCGAAAGGAATCTTGTGTCGCTGCTTCTCAAAGTCGCCGCGTTTGTAACGCGCCGCCGTGACCAGCCCTTTGCTGTCCATGAAGAAGCACCGTCGCATCGCCTCCTCGTGCGTCAGCCCGAACCGCTTCTCCAGGCACATCGCGACCAGCTCGCCTATACCGACGCCCGCCTCGCCGGCGCCGTAGAACAGGAACGTCTGATCTTTCAGTTCCGGAACGTCCGGCAAACGCGACGCGCTGAGTAACCCCGCCAGCGCGACGCACGCCGTGCCTTGGATGTCGTCGTTGAAGCACGGCTGTTTTCGGCGGAACTGTTCCAACAAACGGAACGCGTTTTGGTTCCCGAAATCCTCGAACTGCACCAAGCACCGCGGCTGCCACGACCGCATCTCCGCCATGAACTCCTCCACCAAAGAGTCGTATTCAGACCCGCGAAGACGACGACGGCGCAGGCCTTTGTATTTCGGATCGCCGAGAAGACGTTCGTTGTCCGTGCCGACGTCCAAACACACCGGAAGACACTGTTTCGGGTCGACGCCCGCGCACACCGTGTAGAGCAGGATTTTGCCCTCCGCGATGGCCATACCCCCAGCGCCCAAGTCGCCGAGACCCAGAATGCGCTCGCCGTCCGTCACCACCGCGACTTTCAAGCCGTCGCTTCCGAAGCGGCCGCCGATCGATCGCGCGACGCTCAACTCTTTCGGCGCGCGCTCGCGCAGCGCCGAGCCGACGTTTCCGGCGTCGTCCGCGGTGATGTACACGCCGTTGGTTTTTACGGGTAAACGGTGGTAACTCTCGCACGCCTCGCCCACCGTGGGCGTGTACACGAAGGGCATGATCTCCATCGCGTTCGTCATGAGCAGTCTGTAAAACGCGTCGGCGTTTTCGCTCTGCAGCTTTCGCAGGAACACGTACTTGTCGATGGGCAAAGGCGCGGCGCGGAACGCGCGGAGCGCGGCGCCTGCGCGTGGAAGGCGACGGGGTCCGACAAAAAAGGAGGCGAGAGGGCGCGGTGATCCGGGAGAGCGTTCGGTGAGTGACGCGTGAAGGGACGTTCGCGGCCGCGGCGCTCGTCGGCGGCGGTCCTCCGCGGCGCAGGATCCCACGCGACGTTCGACCACGTCGTCGTCGGCGGTGGGCATCGGTCGGCACGCGTCTCCGCCGCGAACGCACCCAG
>Ga0209652_1003886_pt1 | contig 10740 bp, 8 predicted proteins | sample SaaInl74LU_5_DNA_FD_184641 | JGI IMG/M metagenome (GOLD analysis project Ga0209652, IMG submission 184641) | Marine microbial communities from expanding oxygen minimum zones in the Saanich Inlet - ESP_74LU_5_DNA (SPAdes) (version 2) | ecosystem: Environmental > Aquatic > Marine > Intertidal zone ...
GGGGGAGGAGGAGGATGTTTTGTAAATAGTAGTGAGGGGGGAGAGGGAGGTGATATTGAACTTGGGAATATACATACTGTACAAAATGAAACTGATGGTGTAGATAATAAAGCTGGGGAGGATTATAATGATGAGGCATTGAAATCAATTTCAAATCAAGATGCAACTGTTAACGTGGGATCTCAAGTTAGGAAGAGTGATATCGGTGTAGAGTCGTCGCCGCCAATGAATGATGGAAATGAAGAAGAGTCATGTCAACAACCTACTGCAGATGAAACGAGCGACGAAGCAACAACAACTGCGAATAATGCACCAGATTCAACAGTTACAACGCTGGAGTCAACAACGTCAACTGCTCTTCAACCAACAGATCAGGCAGTTGATGCCATCAACACCCAGTCTTCCTTACTTCCGTCTGCTGCCGCTGACAACACAGCACCAACGAGCAACAATAACATATTATCGTTATATCAAACAGATGATCTCTATGATGATGACGACGACGATGATAACAAGTATAGCGCACTTTGCCTACCGTGTTCTTCTACACACAAAGATGCAACAACAAGAGCAACACCATTATCAGTGGCTCAGTCTGCACCACCACCCCAATCAGCAATCGGTAATACTGAACCATCAACCCGACTTGTACCATCAACATGTGCCATTTGTCTACTATCCTATTCACCCGGATGTTATGTGACATGGTCATCCAATCCAGAATGTATTCACGTCTTTCATCGAGATTGCATATTGGTTTGGTTGTTGAAAAAAGAAGAGCCATTGTGTCCATGCTGCCGTAGAGAGTTTGTGTCGACATCAGCATTGAATGCAGAGACTACTACTGCTGCTGCTGCTGCTGAACCTGACAATGAAGATAGCAGATTAGAACAGTATAGGAGGTCGATAATGTTGTTGGAAAGATCACAATCAATGGCATCACGCCGTCGTACTTCTTCAAGTTCAGGACGTTCGGCAAGGTTTGCCAGGATGTCACTACAGGAGCCTGGTGCTACTTCTCCTCAGTGGGATTCTGTTGGGTTGGGTAGAGTAAGGCATTTTTAAGCACTTATGATTTCCTTGTAAGAGGTACCTTTTATGATAAAAATAGATCAGTGTATTCTGCGAATGCAACATCGTTCTTTGTTAGGTGGAAATCTTCAAGACTCCTTCGTTGGCTGACTTGCTTTTCTTTCTTGTCTCGCTTCAAATAATCTTTGATTGCTTCCATGGCTGCATCAGAAGGACCATCTTGTTCGGGATAAAACTGCTGATATATCTTTATTATGGATCCAGGGATATCTCGCACAACTTCCTCAAAGTATAAATCTATCCGTGACGTGCTATTTCCATGTAACGAGTAAGGACTTGACAGTTTGTTGTTATGGTCCCTTGTAAACTCGATCATACCCTTGGTATAATAGTTCATTCGCAGAACTGCCTCCTCGCCAATCTCTTTGGCCGACGATCCTCTTGAACCGGGTAGAAAGTCTATTGATATACACACAATATACAATTTGGCCAGTGATGCAATAATATCAGCAGGGTTTCTATGGATGAAGATGAACTTTGCATCGGGAAATTCAGCTAGCAACTCGTTCAAGTGTGGAGCGTGATTGGGATCTTTCATTATCCACGGCAGACCAATTGTTGGATGTTCACTGCTGGATGGCGTCAGGTCTTCTTGGACTGATCTCTCCTCCCATTGATCAATATCGACACGTTGGTATATCTTCATGATCATAGAGAGCCATGCATAGCGATACTCTACCACCTCTTTGCTCTCAACATTACCCCATGATCCATCATTGTTCTTTTTCTTCCTACTGCGATATTCAGGATAAAGCTTGAATAAAGTTCTATATCGATGTCCAAGACCATGATCAAGCCAAGTCAAGTCTTCTTCTGCCTCCAAGGGGGTCAAAGTGTGCATGGAGCCAATACTTTTGACTATGCCGGGATAAACAAATTCATAGGAACGTAAAAATTGTTCTCCTTCTTCGCCCTTCTGCTTTCGACCTTCTTCATCCCATCGAGCAACCAAATTGGGCAGTGGCACATTCATGTCTGAAAAATCAAAGCTGCGAAACCTCGTTCGATCAAGAGACATTGTCCTATGCAGAATGGTCGTAGCAGTTCGGGGTGGAGAGACAATAAAGATGGGCTCTTTTATGACTTCATTTTGTACTTGAGCATTCATCCCCATTTGAAGTAGACCATGGTGATTGATAAGACCTGTATATGAACCGATGTACAGTAATGTCTTTGATGTTACTGTAAGCGTTGTGCTACTTTTGATATCGACGTAAAAGTCATCGACACGCTCCTTTAAACTCATTCTAGCTCTTTCATTACATAAAATCTTTGGAAGCCGCACCCCCTCCTCATCCTTATCTGCCTCCTCCATGAGTTCCAATACTCTATTCAAAGCTGGAGATACGAATGCAGCGCTAATGAAGTAGAGTAATAAAGATCCATCACCGAAGCATTTTGTGTTGATCAAGCGAACAAGTAGTGCCGGCCTTGAAAAATATTGATCAATGTGCCATTCTTTCTCGTTCCAGTTTTGATATGCCTCGTCCATCTCGTGCATTTTGAGTGTGAAGCACCCCGCCCAGATGGCAAAGAGGGCTGTGATGATGGAGTGATAGCGCAGCATTGCCTATTCTTTAATACCCACGTCCACCGTAGTCCACAATCTTAAGTATGTTCGGTGTTAGTTCAGGCGGTGCGGTGTTGAGTTTTGTTGGGAGGATGTAATAGTAACTCTAAAATGACGCATGCTCGTCTTTCCAAGCGGGGTTTCTCATTTTCTGCTTTTCTGCAATTCCACCGCTGCAAAGGCTGATTCCACCTACCGCTGCAACGACTCCTCTTCGACTCACCACAATTATGATCACCAAATCTCAATCAGCCGCTGAGACACCCTCCTGCATGCCCCCCGACGGAGCATCGTGCTGGATGTGCCTCGAGGAGGGGCCGGACGATTCGGGAGCGCCGCTTGTCCGAGATTGCTCCCGCCGTGGACACAGCGGCTTCGCTCACCTCCAATGCCTGGTCCAATATGCTAAGAGCAAGACTAAGGATTTTGCTGAGAGAGGAGAACTCACCCTGTCGACGATGTTCGTAGAGAAACTCTTCGAGCGATGCCCTAATTGTAAGCAAGAATTTCAGGGAGATCTTTACTACGATATGACAAAAGCTCAATTGTCATTTGTTGAGAATGAGAAAGAGTTCAAGGGCGCAAATGGTTGGTATCTTGGTACGTTGAGACGAAGGATTCATGCCCTTGATGGCAAAAAGGAAGCTGATAGAGTCGAAGGGGAAGAGATATGCGCCAAGATGCTAACGCTGATTGATAACATGAAGAAGAATGGGGATCCTCAATTGGACGTTTTCACACTGGCCAGTGTGTACCATGATATTGGGAGATTCAACTATGAGCTTGGTACAAACCAATGCCTCGAAAGGGCCAAGTATTACTTGGAGATATCCAGAGATGTTTTCGTTACAATGGGGGATCGTGATAGTGCCGTGGCAATTGAGAGCAACATTGCCAATGTTGAAGCAAGGCTCAGCGGCAAAAATCTTCCAACAAAGAATGAGAGTGTTTTGAGCGCTCAACGAGCACATTATAATAGATTCATGCTCCAAGCGGTTGGCCAAAATGATGTTAGAACAACGCAGGTGGGTGTACGTCTTCCGACAGCGCTTTTCGAGGCATATCACACGATTGAGGCTTTGAGGTTACTTGAAAAGTTGGCTTGCGCCAGTCGCCGTGTTCATGGATCTGACCATCGGGTCACAGCAGATACTGCATTCTTGTTGAAACGATTTCAAGCTAGATACGTTTCTATTGGGAACGGGCTGAATTATCAAGCTTTGAGGTATGAGAATGATGGGAAGAGCTGCGTCATTCAGGGTCCGGTGCCCAAGAATATATTTGAGCCTAGAAATGTTGACAATGAGAAGACATTCTCTGTTCCAACCGCAGTCATCTACTTTTCGCTTGGATCACCAGTTATGCTCCACGGGTTGAAGAAGGCTGCTCATCTCTATGGTGAAATTGGAGATGTTCGAGAATTTTGCCAGTCAACTGATCGCTGCGTTGTGCATTTGGATGACAAAGGCTTGAAGCCCGTGAAAGTCAAGTATGAGAATTTGTGTATCCTCTTTGATGTGGCTGATCCAAAGAAAGAATCTTCTTGACTGGATGACGGGAGGCATCCGCCTGTAAGTAATGATTTCTGCGTAGGATAAGATACTCGCTCCAACCTTTCGTACTATTTGCCTAAACCAGCTCTTCAATCACTTCAATAGTTGCCTAACCACTTCGAACAATTTACCTAAACAAAACACTTCAATCCCCCCTAGCATTTACTGTCAGTTCAGTTCTTTCCCGATCTCCTTGGTGACTTCTTGGAAGACGGTAGGGGGGAGGTGAGAAGAAGGTTAACGTAATGGTACGATTTCTTCTCTTCTCTGCCTTATGTACTGTACATGAGCAGCGCCGCTTCTCTTCCAACCAAAATATATTTGTTTTCCTGCCCTCTCTTGTGAGAACTTGAACGACGAGGACGGTCCTCCTCCTCGCAAAGTGGCCCATTATAATTATAGTTGCTCACGTAGCGATAGCGATGATAGTGTAGAAGGATATATTCCCTTGCTCATGCTCTTGCTAGTTGTATCAGCGTTGCTAGAGAGCCTCGTGGTGACCTGATGAGGCAAAAACATGCATGTCCCATTATTGTTATGATAAAAGGAAATTGCCAGCTGCAGCATGATGCACCACCCACAATATATTTAGTACCGCACGTGTATACTTATGTGAGGATTGAGACGCACATCACTCAATCGAGTCTCAGTAGAGGTTCCTACGTGAGTATCTTATGAGGAGGGCGAAGCGAAACCGTTAGCTACTCGAACGCAACAACCAAGACCAAAGCCGTCCATCATCCCACTCACTTCTTTTTTGGGCCCATAAAGCTTGCAAGCATATTGACACTTGCAAACTCTCTTTGCCGCCACCGAAGATTCTGCCACGAAACTGCCGAGCGACGTGTAGTTGACGACGTGCGTGTGTACAATACCGTGCGTCCACGCGGCCACACCTGCCACCTGCATCATGCCTTCCTTGCAAGACGAAGATGAGTTGCACTTTTGTACCAAGGAAAAAATAGACGAAGAAGATACACTCCCTGAGCCTTTGAAGCCCCATATTGGGAAGCTTTTGATTGAGAATAAGATGGATAATCCCTTCATGAAAGAAATGGAAATGATTCAGCAGCAGCTAGCTGGTATGGAAACTGCGAAGGATGATGTGTTTCCGAATAGTGGAGGTGAAGATGAAGACACTTCCACCACCCCACAGGCACCTACGGACGGTGCGATGATGGAGCAGATTGAGGATGGAGATTATGATGACAACAATGATATATCACGTCCACACCTCTCCAATCATAATAATCATCGAGTTAGTGTGTTAGAAGATCATAACACTCTCCCCAATTCATTGAAGACTTCATCGAAGTCGAGCACGGTGAGCTTTCGATTAGAAGATCATAACACTCTCTCCACTTCATCGAAGTCGAAGTCGAGCACGGTGAGCTTTCGATTAGAAGAAGATCATGTGCATGATGACAACAACAACACTTCTACCGATGTGAAAGAAGATGATCCTTTTATTCTTCCAGAGCACAACAAGGACGGGCGGAGGGGGTTGAGAGACAACCGCCCACGCCGTCGCCGCCGTAAAAATCATCGAGTTAGTGTGTTAGATCATTACACTCTCTCCACTTCATCGAGCACGGTGAGATTTCGATCAGCTCATGTGCATGTATATGATTTTAAGGGGTCACAACTCATCATGGAGGAGCGTCTTCCTATTCAGGGTGAAAGATCATCGCTTTCGCTTATGCATCCTGGTGTTGGTGTTGGAAATGGAGAGCAAAGTAATATTTCAACAAAGGTCACTGTCAAACAGGTTGTGAATTCCTCCCCTGGACTGCACTTTCTACGAGGACTCTACTCAGTGATTGCATTTTTCAATGGAGCATTCATGTTTATTATTGCTGTGGCGTTGTTGCTGTTTCTTATTTCGGATCTGGCCAATCAGGCGAGGATTATTGTTTATGGCAGGGGGGGCAACAATAGGGGTAAGTTGTGCATCCGTGAATTTGTGCCAAAGTCACACTACATACTCCTCTCTTCTAACTGACCACTTGTTTGGATAATTTGAAATGAAACAGACATTGTCTTCCCATTTGTTGGTACCATCCTATCGATCCCCGTATTCTTACATGGGCTGACACAACTCATGACTCTTGTTACAAGCTTTGTGGCAGATGTCTTTGCAGGTGAGAAGAAAGAGGGTAATAATGCAGATTTCTTTTCACATTCACAGTATTGATTATCTCGTCTAACATCATGCATGTGGCATATGTTCCCAATATTCACAAACACAGGCTCTCCTCTACTACTGAGTTTGTTTGGCGGCGGGTTGGTGCTGACGAACTGGATTAAATTCATCTTCTATGTTGGGATCCCCACCCTGACATTCGTGGGCCTGCTCTTTTCGGGCTCTCAGGATTTTCATTCAATCACTTTGGTGACAACCTTTTGGTCGGCGTCTTGTCTATTTGCTTGCTTCTCCGCCAGTGTCATTTTCCTTCAGGTGTCATCTTGCCTATACCTTGTTGAGGAACTATACGAAAGGGGGGGTATGACTACGATGGAACGATTGAAGTTGACGATTCTAAATGCCGAAGAATCATGTCTATCAGGAAAGGTACACAGGAATTACATCTACGATAGCAACGTTTACGATCTGAAAAGGTTGGACTCTACTTCTATGTCTGCGAGAAGTACGAGAAGGCTTCAGGAGGGTGGCAATGATAAGGCGATGTATCTATACTCCACTCACGGTCAATGGTACATCAAATTTACACAGCTTTTGCCGAGGGGACTTTTCACTACCCTGGAGTTGCCAATGAGATGCTGGACGCAGGAAGAAATTGATTTCAGTACACCGATTTACACGAAGAGGTCATGGAGTTTGGAGAGCGTATTCTGTCGGATAAAGAATGAGAGTCATATCTCTGTGGTATCAGGGCAATCTGCAGTTACACCGAAACAATCATTTAGCTCACTGGTCTGCTACTTTTTCGGGGTAATTTTCAACATTCTTTTGGTGACTGGGTTGATGGTATTTGCCCAATTTTCTTCAACAACAATAGCAGTAGTTGCTTGCGTGCTCTTTGTGTACTGGTTTTGGCAGGGTCGAAAAGAGTATATGATGCTCAAACGCATCAATAAGATTCACCAGAGGCTTCAAAGTGAAGATGAAGACGAAGACAACTGCGATAGCGCTCTTTTCCAAAAATGGGAAACTTTCTCAGTGACAAAGCCCACTTTAGCCTTTGCTTGGATCAGTTTCATTGTCAAAACTATCATTTTTGCCGTGATTCCTTTTTCGTACTTCTGTTATTCGAGGAATGTGTTCGGTGCGATGACTTACCTCGTACTCTCTTTGTTGTACATTGTAAGGCATTACTTTGACATTGGGCCGATCGTTGAGGCTTTGGGGTCCTATGGAACGCTAGGAATGGAGCCAGGCACATCACTCGCACATAGTGGACTGCTAGGTGCCTCGACGAGGAGGGAGTTTCAAAAGAAATCAAGACTTTATCACATCACTCGTATGAATAACAACGCAAGCCGGAGGATCTGGACGTGAGTTACTGACAGTTTGATAGAGTTCAGTCATCTTATGTTCTGGTTTACTAACACATACATCACTTCTCTTCCTGATTGCCCACAAAGCAAACTTTTGAATTTCTTTGCTATCCTTTTTGGTGTTGTTGCAATGGCAGCAATTTCATCCGGCCCAGGTCAAGAGGAAGGCGCTACACCATACACAACATTCCCATCATCCAACAATACCTTCTTCTACGATGTACCGCAGGAACAGGAGGAATTTTCCCCGATGTGCCATGCAGATTTTTTCAACAGATACCATTCAAATACGACAACGACAAGCTCGTTGACATCTCCAGTGAAGTATCTAGCTGATTACGTTTTCCTAAGTGAGTAAAAGTTTGACCCGCTTATTGCAATTGTAGCACCTTCCAATATAGTGTTTCTGACTGATGCTCTCTGCTCGTGCTATAGCGTATATTACATACATTAGGATTGACAGTGTTCAACCCTTCTTGGACACTTGGTTCGGCGAAGGAGAAGCTTTTCTTGATGAGGATGTTATTACTAATTTCAGGGAAGCACACCCAGATTTGCCGTCTGCCGCCTCGTTTCAGCTAGTACACTTCTCGGACAACTCCGCAGTAGTTTGCATTCGAGGATCGAAAAGTTATTTTGACTTTCTGGTCGACGCGAGGCTTTGGTATGCAGCTAGTCTATTCCAACTTGTCCAAAGCGCTATGCCTTTTGGATTTTCATTTGACGCACTTGTTGATTTTTGTGTGAGTAAACTTTCGGACATAGAAGCATCAAGCATGAAGCAAGTATCATATTATGTCGAAACTACTGCCTTTGTTGAGTATGTGCTGAAGAGTGGCATATACACGTCGGTCACAATTACTGGGCACAGTTTGGGTGGAGGCTTGGCTCTGATTACTGGCGCCCAAACAAAAACTCCGGCCATCGTGATCTCAGCTCCAAGTGCAGTAATGGGTCGCTCGGCAGTTACCCCAGAAATTTCACTGGATGATATCAAACGTTATACGTACGCAGTGATTCCTCAGAGAGATATTATATCCCGTCTTGGAGGTGAGCACATGAACTCTGCCAACATTAAGTGCCGTGCAGGTGTGAGTGAACCAATGGGTTGCCATATGGAATACAGATCACTTTGTGAGTTGATGTACACTTGCGGTAATGTGAAACGTCCTGTGTATTGCGAATGCGTGAGGCAATTTGGATACCCTGAACCAACAGCAGTTGATGGAAGTGGAACAAGCTTTGATGCTTTGTGTGAGGCTCTGTAGAGAGAGCGCGCTTTTGTTTGCCTGTAAAGATAATTTTCATATATTTGTTCTTTGGTAATAATATATTCGAGTGGAATGCTTCACATTCTTTTCATAGCTTATAATTAGCGTAACAACTTTCCTCCACCTTTTTGAACACAGCCCAATGTTTACATTTACATGTTGCAATAGCTAATTGAAGAGGTGACCCACAAGCACAGCAAGTTAGGAAGAATGCGTCTCTGAAATGCCCTAGAGTCCTATACGAAGAAAAAGAGCTGGATGATGAACTTGCCAAAAGCTCTCAATGATAGGTACCTGTGACTATGAGCTGTGGGCCGAGGCAACAGGTGGCGGAAAGCCCCAGGTAAGGTTAATGATGCTACACCATGTGTTTTGAAGTTAAAGCAGAACGAGGCGACCCCGAGGTGATCTTACGCTAACTTTATGGTTGTGGTCGGATGAATGCTAGACGGGCATGAGGTGGATTCTGCCAACTCATCAGAGGCGTAAGTTGATGCTCTGATGAAGCAGCAATTGAGTTCATCTTTAGGCTCAGGGCACGGCATTGCGACCTTTCTGGCACATAAATCTGCAGCAAAGGCTTTTCGGTAGCTCAATATTATCCTCCGCACGTTGCATTCCCAAATCAATAGCAGTAGCAGTATGTAGTCATAGTTCATAGCTCATAGCCATGTCAAGCCTTCTTTGCACTGCAATATAAGAGGTAAGTCAGGTACGAGAATTTGGTACAGTAGTCAGTATCGTTTGATCTGGATCTGCCTGATCCCGACCATAGAATAATTAGTTTATAACCAGCGTTGCCTGAATTCGCGACTGTACAAAACAATGCCACCACGTTCGACGTCGTAGCCTACAATACGATCAAGTTTTCAGTCCGCCCCGGCAATTCTTCTTTCGATCCAATCTTCGAGTAGAAATTCGGTGTCTGACCAAGGATGACGCATGCGCACCGAACACCGAACACCACCACGCGCGCACCTCGCCTCCCACGACATGAAGCAATGACCATGGTACCGAAAGTCCTACACAACCACGACAATAATCTCTAAAACACCACCACCTTAAATACAACCATGTCATTCCAAGACGTAGGCAGAGGAGGCCGCTCCACCCGACCACCCCAACGCCGTGGTCCACAACAAGGCTATTCCACAGGAGGAGCATTTTCCTCCGCCGCAGCAGGTAACGGTCGATCACCTCCCCCCACAAACACCACAGCCAACAGCAGCTACGATCACATATCCGACTCAATCCTCCAATACCAAAAAAACGTCGCCCTCCTCGAACGAATGTCACTCAAACTCCACACACCCGAAGAAACCCCCGTCCTACAAACACAATACACACTTCAAATCGATGTCATTACTCAACTAGGTCAACGGATTGAAACTCAATTATCCGCAGCGGACAAACGATTGGCAACAATGAGTCGCTCAGAAGCGGCGGGGTGTCGAACGACTCATGTGAAATTGAATCGAGATTATAGGATGGTGGAACAAAAGTATAAGAATGTCATGTTGGATGTGAGGAAGAGGAAGGGGTTGGCGGAGGCGAGGAGGAGGGAGAGGAGGATGGAGGAGGAACGGAGGGTGTTGGAGACGAATGGGAGTAGGGGAAGTCATGGGGTGGATTTGAATGGTGGGAGTGGTGGGGGTGTGGGGGGAGGGGATTTATCGGAGGAGGGGGTGAGATGGCAGATGCAGATTCAGGAAGATGTGAGTATCATTGTTTATTC
>Ga0209652_1003888_pt1 | contig 10738 bp, 7 predicted proteins | sample SaaInl74LU_5_DNA_FD_184641 | JGI IMG/M metagenome (GOLD analysis project Ga0209652, IMG submission 184641) | Marine microbial communities from expanding oxygen minimum zones in the Saanich Inlet - ESP_74LU_5_DNA (SPAdes) (version 2) | ecosystem: Environmental > Aquatic > Marine > Intertidal zone ...
GTCTGGAAATAGACCGGCCAGTATTTTTCGCCCACGGCCTCGAACATCTCGATGCTGGCCACGCCATCATATACGCCGGTCTCGTCCCGGTAGTCCTGCAGCTTGAAGGTCACCTGGTCCGACAGGCCTGCCTTTGCGATGCGCGCCACGGCATAGTTGTATTGTTCCTGGCTTATGGTCAAGCCGGTCACCTTGAGGCCGCGCTCCTTGGCGGCATATTCGGCAAATCCTCCCCAGCCACAGCCGATCTCAAGGACATGGTCACCAGGCTGGGCACCCATCTGATCGACCATCGAGGCATATTTGAGGATCTGGGCCGCCTCCATGCTTTCCTGCCCGGTCTCGAACTTGGCGCTGGAATAGGTCATCGTCTCGTCCAGCCAGAGACCGTAAAAGTCGTTGCCCAGATCGTAGTGATAGCTGATGTTCTTGCGGGCCTGTCGTTTGGAGTTGGACTGCAGCCAAAAGCGCAAACGCTCATAGGCGCGCACAAGGCCCTGGCCCGGAAAGCCGTCGTAGATCTCGTCCGCCTCATCATGGACCAGATCCATAAAGGCCATCAGATCCGGGGTGGACCACCAGCCGTCCATATAGGCCTCGCAAAAGCCAAGGTCGCCCTCACGGATCAGGCGGGCGAAAATGTCGGGATTGTGGATGTCCAGCTCGGCGACAAAGCCCGGCTCCTTGCCCTCGGCGCGGAATCGACGGCCATCGGGAAGAACCATGTCCACGCGTCCGCGCGGAATGCTTTGCACCTTCTCAAACACGGCTGAGAAGTAGCGGGGCAGATTTGTCTGCCCTTTCGTCGATGTCAGGATCATTCCAGTTTCCATTCTTTCCCGGCACTTCGGCGGGTTTTTCCCCAAGGCTTAGTCTGCGACAACCTGCGCCAGCTTCGCAAGATAGCCCGCAGCAGATACGAAGTCACGGCGGGCTATCGCAATTTTCCGCAACGCCCTAGAATCCCCGCGACTGATAGGCCGCAAGGGCACGGGCGCGGCCCGCCTCGGGGCTCACGATCGGTTCAGGATAGGGGTCAGCGGGCGACAAGCCCCAGGCCTTTGGCACGGCGTCGAAGTAGGACAATGCCGTGACCGGCGGGGTTCGCTGGCTTTCGGCGATCCAGGCGCGGGCATAGGCATGGCGAGGATCGAACTTGTCCAGCTGGCTGATCGGGTTGAACACCCGGAAATACGGTGTGGCATCCGGGCCCGACCCTGCCGACCACTGCCAGCCCATCGCGTTCGATGCTGGATCCCAGTCGGTCAGGCAATCGGCAAACCAGTCAAGACCGATCTTCCAATGGGTCATCAGGTGCTTGGTCAGGTAACTCGCCACGATCATCCGGCCGCGATTGTGCATCGTGCCGGTAACATACATCTCGCGCATCGCGGCATCGACAAAGGGGATGCCGGTGCGGCCCTGCCTCCAGGCCCGGACCTCGGGGCGCTCGGCATCGGTTGACCAAGGAAAGGCGTCCCACTCGGGCTTCCAGTTTGAGCGCACGATATGGGGGCTGTGATGAACGAGGTGGTAGGCAAACTCGCGCCAGACCAGCTCCTTGAGGAAGGTCTCAGCCCCCGCCTTGCCTTCGGCGCGGGCTTGCAGGCCCGCGTGCCAGCAGGCGGCGGGGGAAATCTCGCCGTAGGTCAGGTTCTCCGACAGGCCAGAGGTGCCCTTGATCGCTGGGCGGTCGCGGCCCTGATCATAGGCGGCCACGCCCTCCTCCATGAACGCCGCCAGACGATCCGCTGCGGCCTCAGCGCCAACGCGGACATGGCCCGCCAGAACCGACTCACCCCGGCGCATCGCGGCGCCCATGGACCAGTCCCCAACCGCCTCGGTGGCAGGCCAGACCTCGGGCGCAGGCAGCCGACCCGGCGGGGCCAAAGGCTCCGGCACCACGCGATCGCGGACCGCGCGCCACATCGGCGTATAGACACGATAAAACCCACCGGTCTTCGTCTCGACCGTCCATGGCTCGAACAACAGATGACCGGCAAAACTACGGGCATCGATCGCAGCCGCCTTCAGGGCCGCCTTGACCGGCTCATCCCGACCGCGCGCATCTGGGTCATAAAGGCGCGACCACCAGACCGCCCCTGCCCCGGTTTCGGACACCAGAGCCTGCAAAACCTCCAGCGCCGGACCCCGGCGGCAGGTCAGGCGGCTCCAGATGCGCTCCAGATCACGGGCCAGTGCCGCCACAGACAGCCCCAACCGGTACTTCGGCGCCGCCCCCAGCCTTTCAACCACCTCGTCATGCACAAAGACCGGGATCACCGGGCGGCCTGACGCCATCGCCGCACTCAGGCCCGGATGGTCCGACAGGCGCAGGTCCCGGCGGAACCAGAACAGGATCGGGGATCGGTCAGTCATCGCAGAGGCCTTTCAGGGACAGGACCAAACCCTCCCCCTTCGCTTTGTTTCAAATACTCAAATCCGCACCGATCCCCAAAAGACCGGCGTCAGAGTACCTGATCTAGCGCGTCAATCAGCCGATCAACCTCGGCCGTTTCGGTGTAATGCACGAACGACAGGCGCAGCACGCCCTTCTCCGGATCTACACCAAGGGCGGTCAGCGGACGAACCGCATAAAAATCGCCCCCCCCCGCGTTGATGCCAAAGGGGGCCAAACAGCGGGCCGCCTCTTCGCCGGATCCCGCCAATTCGACAGCCACCGTCGGGGCGCGGCGCGACGCCTCCCTCGGACCCAACAACCGGACCGAGTTCTTCGAGCCTAGATACTCCAGCAAAGGCGCCATCAAAGCCACTTCCTGCGCCCGCATCAGATCATGCGAAAACCGCGCCGCCTCTGCACCGACTGGACCACCATGATAGACGGACAGGGCGTCGAAATAATCCGCCATCCCGGCACTCGCCGCCACCTGCGCATGATCGGGGCCAGCGGGTGTGAACCGCTTATACAGACTGTCACCGTTGAAATAGTGGCCCTGGTTGGGCAGCTCTAAGCCAAAGTCCTCGCGGATCACCATGATCCCCTGATGCGGCCCATAGGTCTTGTAGGCGGAAAACAGGTAGACGTCGGGCCCCAGCGCACCGACATCCGGCAGGCCATGGGGGGCATAGCTGACCCCGTCCACGCAGACCCGGGCGCCGGCATCATGGGCCATCGCGGTGATCGCGGCCACGTCGTTGATCTCGGCCACCACGTTGGAACAATGGGGAAAACAGACCAGCCGGACTTTATCATCCAGCAAGACGGCCAGATCTTCGTGCCGCAGGCTGCCGGTCTCGGGGTCCAGCTTCCATTCGCGCACGTCGATCCCCTCGTCCGCCAGCCTCCGCCAGGGGCCAGAGTTGGCCTCGTGGTCCTGATTGGTCACCACGATGGCCGCCCCTTTGGGCAACCATTGCCGCACAGCATTGGCCAGAACATAGGTGTTCTGGGTGGTCGAAGGTCCAAAGCTCAACTCATGGGTCTCGACGCCCAGCATGGCCGCAAGGCGCAGACGCGCCTCGTCCATTTCCGCCCCGCCCAGTTCAGACGCGGCATAGGGCGCATAGGGCTGGACCTTCCGCTCGGTGTAAAAGCGCGTCAGCCGGTCGATGACCTGCCGACAGGTGTAGGACCCACCTGCGTTTTCAAAAAACCCCTGCCCGGCAAGGGACTGGGTGGAGAAGGCGGGAAACTGGGCCCGGACCCATGCGATATCGAGTGTCATGCGCACATCAGGAGGGCAGTTTGCCCCAGGGTGCAAGCCCCCCGGAGCATTGCCCGTTGCCCTCTAGCCGTTCACGTCGACCACGACCCGGCCCTTGACCTGACCTTTTAGGATATCGGCCCCCAACTGGGGCAGATCCGACAGGGTAGCGGGCTGGACCATCGCCTCCAGTTTGTCCATCGGCAGGTCGCGGGCGATCCGTTCCCAGGCACGAACCCGATTGGGATAGGGCTGCATGACCGAATCGATGCCCAGAAGGTTCACGCCGCGCAGAAGGAAGGGCACCACGGATGCAGGCAACCCTGCCCCGCCCGCCAGTCCGACAGCCGCGACAGAGGCGCCGTATTTCATTTGGCCCAACACGCGGGCCAACATTGGACCGCCGACGGCATCCACACAGCCCGCCCATGTTTCCGCTTCAAGTGGGCGCTTGACGGTTTCGTTGATCTCTTCACGCGCCACAATCCGGGTCGCGCCCAGAGACTTTAGGTAATCAGAGGTCTCGGGCCGGCCGGTCACAGCCGCCACCTGATATCCAAGGTTGGCCAGAATGGCCGTCGCCACAGATCCGACGCCGCCCGCGGCACCGGTTACAAGAACCTCGCCCTTCTCCGGGGTCAGCCCATGATCCTCAAGCGCCATGACGGCCAGCATGGCGGTAAAGCCCGCCGTGCCCACGGCCATCGCCTGCCGGGTGTTAAGACCTTCGGGCAATGGGACAAGCCAGTCAGCCTTGACCCGGGCCCGCTGGGAGTATCCGCCCCAATGCGCCTCGCCCACGCGCCAGCCTGTCAGGACAACCTTGTCGCCGGGCGTATAACGCTTATCGCTCGAATCGACCACGATGCCCGCGAAATCGATACCTGGGATGTGGGGATAGTTCCGCACAAGGCCGCCGCCCGGACCGATACACAGGCCGTCCTTGTAGTTGACGGTCGAATACTCCACCGCGACCGTCACTTCGGCCTCGGGCAGACGGTCCAGCGACAGTTCGGTCACCGCGGCCCGCGTTGATCCATCCTCGGCCTTTTCGACCACCAATGCCTTGAACATGTTCTCTCTCCATTTAACCGGGCCGACGGGCACGCCGACGCCGCGCCTTTGTGCCTGAGGCAGGCCGGGCGTGCAATCATCGGGTGGTCGGGTTCACTCCACGTCTGGCATGAAGGCAAGATCGGTATCGCCTGGACGCAGGCCAGCCGCGGTCAGCATGGCATGGACCTGACCCCTGTGGTGGGTCTGGTGGTTGAAGAAATGCATGATCAAAACTTGCAAGGGCTTGGTGACATCACGCCCTAGGGCACCCGAATGCCAGGACAGATCGCCCGTAAGGTCGACCGCCCGCAACTTTTCCGCCCAAAGGGTGATCCGGCCATCGGTCCGAAACCGCTCAGCCCCCCAGACGGCAATGGTCGGGGTCAGGGTCACGCTTTGCTGGATGCCACCAGCCGGACTGTCGTGCCCGGCAAAGCGGTGCATCCAAAGCTGGTCGCCCCAGAGCAGGTGGTTCAGCGTGCCCCGGATCGACCCAAAGAACGCCCCCCGGTCAAGGTCAAGGTCCTCGGGTGACATGACTTCGACCATCTTGCGCAAACCGGTGTTTTGCCAGGCGTTGTAGCGGGCCATGGTGCGGCAGTAGTCAGGGGTGATCAGCATCAAGCGGCCCTCAATTGGCGACTGTGACAAAGCTTTGGCCAGAGCAGCCCCCGGTCACAGGTAGTGACGCCGGCGGGCCTGCAAGACCGACTGGGTCCGGGCCAGGCCGCCGCACTTTGGCGGCAGGATAGGCGCAGGACCACTGATCGGACAAGTCGGCAAAGGGCCTCCCGGTCCTTGCGCTGACGGGATACCGGGCCTATATAAGGTCTGTCCTTCGGGACTATGGACATAAACGCGCTCGTAATAAGCGGATCGGACCCGGGGGCGGTACCCGGCGGCTCCACCAACAACCCTATTGGGGGCAGATGGGGCCGAAACAGGATCGACGAACGTGTAAAGGGGAATTGCTTTGTCTCGGTGAGGTACCACCGTTATCGGTCCGATTTGTACAGTTGCCAATAACAACCGTGCTCCGGCAATGGCTCTGGCTGCGTAAGCAGTTCGGGTCGCCGAAACTAAGTCCTCTCGCCTAGCAGCGTGAGGCGGGGTTCGCAGGTACCTGGCAACAGAAACCTGCACCTACCCCCCTTGTGTTGATTGCAAATCAAACGGCCTGGACAGGAATGGCTTGATCAGTGGCGTCGGGTTCGACCAGACTGGTATTATGTTCGTTGCTCTTGACCAATCTTTGCGCCAGGTGATCGCCCCCCTGACGTTTATATTTGCCGCCCTCTGCTCCGGGCCGCTGGCCGCCTGTCAGACGGCCCTTTTGCTGGCCATTGATGTGTCCAATTCGGTGGATGAGGCAGAGTATCGGTTGCAGGTCGACGGGCTTGCCGATGCCCTTGCCGACCCCGAGATCATCGAGGCCCTGATCAAGGGCGAGGTGGCACTAAGCCTCATGCAATGGTCTGGAGTAGATCGACAGGAAATGTCGCTAGGCTGGCACAGGATGCGAAGCGCGCTCGACGTCGCGCGCTTTGCCACCGCGGCAAGGGCGACGCCCCGCGCCTTCATCCTGTCGGACACCGCCCCCGCCGAGGCGATCGCCTTTGCACTGGCACAGTTCAGTGCGGTGCCGGATTGCGCCCGCAAGATCATCGACATCTCGGGCGATGGAACCCCAAACGCCGGATCGGACACCCATGCGGCGCGCAATGCAGCTGAACGGGCCGGCGTCATCATCAACGGGATCGCGATAGAATCCCTGGGGGTCGCGATCACCGGATTTTATCAAAGGGTTCTGATCACCCGGAACGGGTTCGTCGTAACGGCGCGCGGCCACCGGGACTACCCCCGCGCGATCCGCTACAAGATCCTGCGCGAAGTCAGCCAGGTTCTGGGCTAGAGGCGCCGTCCGGACACGGCAAGGGCGCGGCTTGAGGGCCGTTGGCCATTTTGCCAACGTCGGTGGCTGATTGCAGTTGCCGCGACACCGTGCCCGTCAATTGTTTGAGCGAAAAGGGCTTGGGCAGAAAGACCGAGTTCGGGATCATTGCCTTATCATCCGAGAACGCTTCTTCTGCATAACCGGATACAAAAACAACCTTTGTGTCGGGGCGGCTTTGCAGAGCCTCGCGCACCCAGGTCGGGCCGTCTTTGCCCGGCATGATAACGTCGGTCACGATGATATCGACCACAATGCCCGGATCACTCAGCATGCCAAGCGCGGTTTCGGCGCTGTCAGCCTCGAGCACGGAAAAGCCGTGCAACCGTAGGGCCCGACTGGCAAAGGCCCGGACGGGCGCCTCATCTTCGACCAGCAACACGATGCCCTCAAAGACACGGTCCAGGTCCGGCTCGACCGGGCGGGGGGGGTCCAGAGCCGTGGCCAGAGGCTGATCGGTGGCGGGCAGATAAAGGGTGAAGGTCGTCCCTTTCCCCAACTCACTGTCGACAAAGATGAAGCCCCCGGTTTGTTTGATGATGCCATAAACGGTGGACAGGCCAAGACCCGTCCCTTCCCCCGGTCGCTTGGTGGTAAAGAAGGGCTCAAAGATCTTTGGCAACCTGTCAGGTTGAATGCCGGACCCGTTGTCATGAACCCGAACCACGACATAGTCCCCCGGCGGAACCCGGGCGCGGTCCCTTTCGATCGGGGCGGCAAGGGACAGGTTTCCCGTTTCGATGGTGATCTCTCCCCCCTGGGGCATTGCGTCCCGGGCGTTGACGACAAGGTTCATCATCACCTGTTCAAGCTGTCGCTTGTCCGCCCGGATATGGCGTAGAGCAGGATCGTGGGACAGTGTAAGAGCCACCCGTTCACCAACCAGCCGGTTCAGCAGATGGGTCAGGTCGGACAGGGTATCGCGCAGATCGATAACGGCTGGCATCAGGTTCTGTTTGCGCGAGAACGCCAAAAGCTGCCCGACAAGGCCCGCGGCCCGGTTGGCATTCTGATGGATCTGGATCAGGTCGGCATAGTCCTGATCGCTTTGGTCGTGACGCAGCAACAACAGATCGCAATGCCCTGAAATAGCGGTCAAAAGGTTGTTGAAATCATGGGCAACACCACCGGCAAGTTGGCCGATGGCCTGCATCTTCTGGCTTTGGACAAACTGCGCCTCGAGGGATTTCAGTTCGGTCGCGTCGGTCAACACCGCGATAAGCTCGGCCTCTTCCGCCGCGCCGCACGGATTAAGTGCAACCTGCACAAACCTGTCCTGCCCCAAAGCCCTGCCGCGCAAGAACTCTGTCCCCGAAGGACGGCCGGACCGGATCGTTTCGGCAAGCCAGTCGTTAATAGGTCGCCCCAGCCCCTCGATCAGGTCGGACAGTCGCACAGTCTGACCACGCGCTATTGGCAAGAGCGCCCTGGCCTCTCTGTTAGAGGCACGGATCTCCCCATCTGCACCTACCTTCAAAAGGGCCACCGGAAGGTCCTCGACAGCGTCCCAGCCAAGGGGATCGGCCCATTGGCTGCCCCTCGCAGGCACCGGGATAAAATAGACCTGTTGCCGGCCCCAAAGGCCTGGCACGCGGGCTACGACACAGTCGATGGTCCCGCCATGCGAAGCAATCGAATGAACCTGCCCGTTCTCGGTCGGCGGGGTCAGAAAAATCTCCGCCTCGCGGTGGGCCTGCCCTCCTGTCAAGCGGCGGAAAGCCTCGTTGCCAAAAAGGATTTCTCCAGCAGTATCGATGATCATCATGGGTAGACCAAGGGCATTGGCCCCAAGGACGGTTCCAAGTTCAGCCCCGTCCCGGCCCGATCCATCTTCCAGCCGCCAAATGTAGACGCCCTGACCGACCCTGCTAGCGGTCAGGCGGAACCGACCGAGGGGCATCACGACATCCTCGGACACATGCGGCCTGACGCCCAGTTCTGCCATCATGCGGCCAAGGGTCGCCGCGGGATCGGCCATGCAGTCTGTGAAATAGGCAGCCAGCTCCGGATTGGCCCTGTCTGGAAACCGCACCAATGCGGCGTTGTTTCGACATGCGATGACGCCATATTCATCAGTGACAAAGCAAGGGTCCGGGCTGGTTGCAACAAAGGCGGAGGCACCTTCGATCAGTTTGCCTCGCTGCCGCAGGCCGATCGTGCGGGAGACGGTGATCCCGGCCGCGACAACGACCATGATCATGGCGACAATCGGGACAGACGTCCCCATCGCGGGCCCAATGCTCCAGAACCCGCTTAAGAGTGCCGCACCGCAAAAGGCCAAAAGGGCCGCCGCCGACAGGACATGACGGTCAGCCCGATTGGTCGGCCCCCACCCCGTTCTGGGAGGCAAGCCCACAACCGGTCCCTGCGCACTGTCATACAAACCCTGATACCTTCGAAACCACACCCGGACACTAAGCCAGGATATACTTAAAGAATTGTGAACAGCGAACGAAAAAGCGCAACGCCCGTATCGGGACTGGCCTAGTCCGGCGCCCGAAGGATCGCTACGAAAAAGCCATCACCTTTTGGTCCCGGTAACCATGCCTTCTGGCTGTCTTCGCGCCACACATCATGGGCGCCAAGAAACGCCGCAATCTGCTGACCGTTCTCAGCCGCAAGGATTGAGCAGGTCATATAGCCCAGGACCCCGCCGGGTCGGACAAATCCGGCAGCCTGCCGCAGGATTTCCGCCTGCAGCGCGGTCAGATCCGCCAGCCGTCCTTGGGACAGCGCCCACTTGCCTGCCGGATCGCGCCGCCACGTCCCGCTGCCAGAACAGGGCGCATCCACCAGAACAAGGTCAAAGGGCGGGAGCCTCTCTAGCTCCTCGGTTCGGGCCTGCACGATCCGATGCCCGCCGCGCAGGGCCCGGGCGGAAAGGTCCGCCATCCGGCGCGGCTCTGCATCATGCGCGGTCACGACCACGTCGGCCTGCGCCGACATGGCCAAAGATTTGCCACCGCCCCCAGCGCAAAAGTCAAGAACGCGGTCACCTGGATGCAAAGTCAGGGCCAGCACAGCCGCCTGAGAGCTTGCGTCCTGCAGCTCGACCACCCCTTCAAGATAGGGCTCTGAGGCATTGATTTTCCTGGCATTTCCGACAACCTCGAGGGCGCTCGGAACACCTGGAACAGCTACCGCCTCTATTCCATCCCGCGCCAAAGAAGCGATCGCACCTGCGGGATCGGATTTGCGCGCGTTAACCCGCAAGAACACCGGAGCGCGGCTTTGCAGCGCGGTCATCGCCTCAGTCGCGCGGGGACCCAAATCGGTCAGCAGGCGGTCAGCCAGCCAGTCGGGCATGTCGTAGCGGACCGGATCGGGCAGTTCCTCAAGCGGGATACCCTGATCAAGCGGTCCGGGGGGCTGGGGGGCGTGACCATCCCCGGTCATCAGGGTCGCGGGATCAACGCCGGCATGGCGCAGGGCACCAATCATCATCCCGCGTCCGGTGTGAGATCCGCCAAGGGCGGAGTAGGACCGCTGGCAGCGCCACGCATCGTAGACGTGGTCGCGCACGGCCAGCCTGTCTTTGGACCCGGCAAACCTGCTCGCCCGACCCCAGTTGGTCAGCGCCTTTTCCGGCGCCAGGCCTGCCAGCATGGCGTCCAGCACCTCGATGGCGGCCGCGATGCGCGCGCCTGGGGTCAAAGCCCCCCTGCCCCAGGATGAGTTTGATCCGCCAACCTATTCACCCAACGCGGTAATTCGGGCTCTCGCGGGTGATCTGAACATCGTGGACGTGGCTTTCCTTGAGGCCCGCGCCAGTGATCTTGACGAACTGGCAATTGCGGCGCATCTCATCGACGGTGGCGTTGCCGGTATAGCCCATCGCCGCGCGAAGGCCGCCGACCAGTTGGTGAATGACGGCACTGGCCGACCCCTTGTAGGGCACCTGGCCCTCGATCCCTTCGGGCACCAGCTTGTCACTGGCCGCGTCTTTTTGGAAATAACGGTCAGCAGAGCCACGGGCCATCGCCCCCAGGCTTCCCATTCCACGGTAACTCTTGAAGCTACGCCCTTGATACAAAATGACTTCGCCCGGGCTTTCGTCCGTGCCTGC
>Ga0209652_1003890_pt1 | contig 10732 bp, 10 predicted proteins | sample SaaInl74LU_5_DNA_FD_184641 | JGI IMG/M metagenome (GOLD analysis project Ga0209652, IMG submission 184641) | Marine microbial communities from expanding oxygen minimum zones in the Saanich Inlet - ESP_74LU_5_DNA (SPAdes) (version 2) | ecosystem: Environmental > Aquatic > Marine > Intertidal zone...
GGTTACGAGCTTTCCAGTTATCGGTACTCGTTATTGTTGGAGCTCTTGCCTTTGCTCTGCCGATATATATTGGGGGTATTCGGCTAGCACAATTACGCTCGCCCAACCCATAAAAAGGTATCAACAGGTTAGGCTGATTAGCGCTAATTGGTTATACTGTGGCGCTTTCTGGTAGGCAAAAGTCAACACATGGAGCTAATCCGCGGATTACACAACTTACGCGCTAAGCATCGGGGCTGTGTAGCCACTGTGGGTGCGTTTGATGGTGTGCACCGCGGACATCAGTGGGTGTTGAAACATCTGGTCGAACGCGCGCAAGAGCGCAATCTTCCAACCACCGTGGTTTTGTTTGAACCCTTGCCGAAAGAGTATATTCGACCACTGGAAGCGCCCGCGCGAATCATGAATTTCAGAGAGAAAACCGAAGCGCTGGCCGAATGTGGTATTGATCGTGTGCTGCGGATTCACTTTAACGCCGCGGTTCAGCAAATGACGGCTGAGAGCTTTATTCACGATGTGTTTTATGAGGGTGTTGGAGCGAAATACGTCGTACTAGGCGATGATTTTAGATTCGGTAATGACCGTCAAGGGGATGCCGAACTGATGACACGCCGAGGTCAGCGCTATGGGTTTGAGTGCACTGCTACCCCGACATTTGAATTCGAGGGAGACCGTATCAGTAGCACTCGAATCCGCGAAGTTCTGGCCGAGGGAGCTTTTGATGAAGCGGAACGACTCTTGGGTCGGCGCTTTGCGATGTCGGGACGAGTGGTTTACGGAAAGCAATTGGGTCGGCAGCTAGGGTTTCCCACGGCAAACATACGCTTACACCGGTTGCGAGCACCGGTTAACGGTGTGTTTTCTGTTGAAGTAGATGGTCCCGGGTTTGCTGGTGCTCCCGCTATTGCAAATGTAGGTACTCGACCGACCATTGACGATTCGATAGAAGCAAATTTAGAAGTCCATCTTATCGACAGAAATATCGATCTTTATGGCAAGCAAATACGGGTGACGTTTCAGCACAAAGTCCGAGACGAAATGAAGTTTGACGGCATCCACCAATTAAAAGAACGGGTCCTTGCGGATATCGCCGATACGCGCCGCTGGTTCCAAGAGCAAGAGCAGTAAGAGATTATTATGACCGACTATAAAGCTAGCCTTAACCTGCCACATACTGACTTTCCGATGAAAGCGGGTTTAGCTCAGCGTGAGCCTGAACGTCTAAAAGCATGGCAACAGCAAGGCCTATACCAAAAAATTCGTGAGCACTCGGCAGGACGCCCCAAGTTTATTTTGCACGACGGCCCTCCTTACGCCAACGGCGAGTTACACCTCGGGCATTCGGTGAACAAAATCTTGAAAGACATGATTGTTAAGTCTCGACAGTTGGCTGGTTTTGATGCCCCTTATGTGCCCGGCTGGGATTGTCATGGACTCCCCATCGAGCTAAATGTCGAAAAGAAGGTGGGCAAGCCTGGTCAAAAGATTAGCGCCTCAGAGTTTCGGCAAAAATGCCGCGATTACGCTAAGGGGCAGATCGATGGACAGCGAGAAGATTTTAAACGCTTGGGTGTTGTGGGCGACTGGGATAATCCCTACCTCACCATGAACCCCAAGTTCGAAGCGAACATCATTCGCACCTTGGCTAAATTGATCGACCGGGGACATCTCCTCAAAGGCTATAAGCCGGTGCATTGGTGTCTGGATTGTGCATCTGCGCTAGCCGAAGCCGAGGTTGAGTACGCTGACAAAGAATCGCCAGCGATTGACGTAGCATTTGCAGCGGTTGCGGCAACAGAGGTGGCCGCGGCTTTTGGCGTTAGCGAGCTAGACAGTGTTGCTCTAGTCATTTGGACAACTACGCCTTGGACTCTACCAGCGAACCAAGCGGTCTGCTTGAATGGTGATTTAGACTATAACTTGGTGCAAACCCAGCGTGGCGCCTTTGTGTTGGCCGAGGCTCTGGTCGAGAGCTGCATGAAACGCTTTGGTATTGAGGAATACACTATTGCCGGTACGGTTAAGGGAGCACGGTTAGAGAATATAGTGCTGGCACATCCTTTTGCTGGTCGCAATGTCCCTGTGATTTTGGGTGATCATGTGACAACCGAAGCCGGTACGGGATGTGTGCATACTGCTCCCGCTCACGGTCAGGACGACTACCAGGTCGGCTTGAAGTACGAGTTGCCGACGGAAAATCCAGTAATGAGCAACGGTGTATTTACGCCTGAAACCCCGCTAGTCGGGGGTATGTACGTGACCAAGGCGAACGGAGTCATTATCGAGGCGCTGCAAGCTTCGGGTGCTTTAATGGCCCATAAAGCGTTCATGCATTCCTATCCGCATTGTTGGCGTCACAAGACCCCCATTATTTTCCGAGCGACGCCTCAATGGTTTGTCAGTATGAGCCAGCAAGGCTTATTAAACGATGCTAAAGCGGCGGCTGATGGTGTGAGTTGGGTGCCAGATTGGGGTAAAGCGCGTATTGATGCGATGTTGGCGGACCGCCCGGATTGGTGTATTTCACGCCAAAGGACTTGGGGTGCGCCCATTGCCTTGTTTGTTCACAAAGAGACAGGAGAGCTGCATCCCAACACTCAAGAACTGATGGAAACTGTGGCTCTCGCAGTGGAAGAGTGCGGCATTGATGCGTGGTTTGATATGGCGCCAGAAGCACTTTTGGGTGCAGATGCAGAATTTTATGACAAAGTGACCGACACGTTGGATGTTTGGTTTGATTCGGGTGTCACTCACGCGTGCGTACTGCGCGAACGAGACGAATTACAAGCCCCCGCTGACCTGTATCTAGAGGGCTCCGATCAACATCGCGGCTGGTTCCAATCAAGTTTGTTGACCGGTGTTGGCGCTTATGGTCAGGCGCCTTATAAAGCGGTTCTGACTCATGGGTTTACGGTAGATGACCAGGGCCGCAAGATGTCCAAATCCTTGGGGAATATCCTATCGATCAAAGAGGCCAGTAATAAATGGGGCGCAGATATCTTGCGCTTGTGGGTGGCAGCCACTGATTATCGTGGCGAGGTGGCCTTTGGTGATGAGATCTTCAATCGCACGTCGGATGCCTATCGTCGTATCCGTAACACGGCGAGATTCTTATTGGCCAACTTGGTCGGGTTTGAGCCAAGCGAGCACCAGTTGCAACAGGACGATATGTTGCCCCTAGATCGCTGGATGGTCTATCGAGCTGCGCAGTTACAAAGTGAAATCGCTGCTGCCTTCAACACGTATCAGTTCCACTTGGTCTACCAAAAAGTGCATCACTTTTGCTCGGTGGAATTGGGTGGTTTTTACTTAGATATCATCAAAGATCGCCAGTATACGACGCAAAGCGACAGTCAGGCACGACGATCAGCGCAAACGGCGCTGTACCATATCATCCACGCCTTGGTGCGTTGGATCGCTCCGATTCTGAGCTTTACTGCCGATGAAATCTGGGAGCATATTCCCGGCGACAAGGCTGAATCGGTATTCTGTGAACTGTGGTATGAAGCCCTGTCGACCTTTCAGCCTGATGCCCAGTTAAATGACGCGTACTGGAAGCAGCTTGTCGAGGTCAGACGTGCTGTGAATGGCGCGCTCGAGGCTACGCGTTCAGAGGGCTTGATTAAAGGCGGGTTGGATTCGGAAGTTGTTCTTTACGCAGATGAGCAGCTAGCCCAAGCATTGAACGCAGTCGGCGATGAATTGCGTTTTGTGTTGATTACCTCTGGTGCTACCGTGAAACCCCTAGCACAAGCTTCTAACTCGGCGAAACAAACGGATCTAGGAGGGCTGAAGGTTGACGTTCTTCGCTCTGACTACGAGAAATGCGAGCGTTGTTGGCATCGTCGTGAAGATGTGGGGCAGCACGAACATCACCCTACGCTGTGCGGTCGATGTGTTGAAAATATCGATGGTTCTGGTGAAGTACGTCATTATGCCTAGGATGAACCGCCTAGCCCTTTGGTTCAGCGTTGCGCTAGCTTTAGTAGTTGTCGATCAGGCCACTAAAGCCTGGGCCTCCGCTGCATTGGTTTACGCAGAGCCGAATGAAGTATTTTCGTGGCTAAATATTACGCTGCACCATAATGAAGGTGCAGCGTTCTCGTTCTTAAGTGATGCTGGCGGGTGGCAGCGATACTTTTTTACCGGCATTGCGGTGGGTGTTAGCATTATTATCACGGTCTGGATGACACGCCTGAAACCTGAAGAATACTTTTTGGGATGGGCTCTAGCATTGGTTTTAAGCGGGGCAGTAGGTAATGTGATCGACCGAATTTTGTTAGGATACGTCGTCGATTTTATCTCGGTTCATTGGCAGCATTGGTATTTTCCCACCTTTAACATTGCTGATAGTTGTATCACTCTAGGCGCCATTGGCCTGTTGGTGGATGGTTTCAAAAGCCCCTCCAAATCTTAACAGGGAGTTATAAGATCACATGGATGAACTCAGTATTGGTCCCGGTACTCGCGTCAGCCTAAATTTTGCGTTAAGGCTTGAAGACGGCAGTGAAATCGACAATAACTTCGGGTCAGACCCCGTGACGTTTGTGTTTGGTGATGGCAATGTCCTCGCGGGTTTTGAGCAGAAGCTCGTGGGTTTGGTAGCTGGGGATACCAAAGAAATAGCCGTTAATCCGGAAGACGGCTTTGGGCAGCCTAATCCCAATAATATACAAGAAGTGAAGCGGTCATCGTTTGGTCCTGAGGAGTTGAGTTTGGGACTGGTGTGTAGCTTTTCAGATGCCGAGGGCGGTGAGTTACCCGGCGTGATTGTCGGCCTAGACGAGCAAACAGTCACGGTGGATTTCAATCACCCTTTGGCTGGACGTACGGTCATCTTTAAAGTGGCCATTCATTCGGTGGCAGTCGAAGAGGTGCACTGATGAAAGTGATACTTGCCAATCCTCGAGGGTTTTGCGCGGGTGTTGATCGCGCAATAGATATTGTGAACAGGGCATTAGATCTGCTCGGCGCACCGATTTATGTTCGTCACGAAGTAGTCCACAACAAAGTGGTTGTGGATGCCTTACGAGCCAAGGGCGCCATTTTTGTCGAAGAGCTCGATGAGGTGCCAGAGGGCGCCACCGTGATTTTTTCGGCTCACGGCGTATCGCAGGCCGTGCGAACTGAAGCGGATCGTCGAGGGCTAAAAGTATTTGACGCGACCTGCCCTTTGGTGACTAAGGTACACATGGAAGTCACCCTGCACAGCCGCGATGGTGATGAATGCATCTTGATCGGTCATAAAGGCCACCCTGAGGTGGATGGCACGATGGGGCAGTACGATGCCTCAAACGGCGGCGCCATGTATTTGGTCGAGCACGAGGGTGATGTCTCGAAACTGCGGGTACACGACCCCGAGCGTTTGTCTTACGTTACTCAAACGACCTTATCTGTTGATGATACGGCACGAGTTATCGATGCCTTGCGAGCTCGATTCCCAAGCATTAAGGGCCCGAGAAAAGACGACATTTGCTACGCGACACAAAACCGACAGGACGCCGTCAAGGATTTGGCCGGGCAAGCTGATTGTATTTTAGTGGTTGGATCGCCGAACAGTTCTAATTCTAATCGTTTACGTGAACTTGCTGTTCGAATGGGAACGCCAGCCTATTTGATTGATGGGCCAGAGGATCTACAGCGCGATTGGTTTGAAACTTGTCAAACCGTTGGTATTACTGCCGGGGCTTCTGCGCCAGAACATTTGGTTCAGGCAGTGGCAGCTGCCATGCAAGAATGGGGCGGTGAGCGAGCAGTGGAATTAGATGGGCGTAAAGAAACAATCACCTTCAGTTTGCCTAAAGAGCTTCGGATTCCAGTAACAAACTTGCTTTAGGCATCTTTTGGGCGCGTTTTTGGTAATAGGCGTGCAAAAAGTTTCCAGCACAAATAGGTGATCGCATGCTCTGAGTTTTACTCGGAGCCCTTATGCGACAAACCGGCTTAACGTTAATCGAAATTCTAATTACCCTGGCAATTTTGTCGATCTTGTTAGGTATTATGCCCCCTTTAATGTCGGATTGGGTCGCTAAAATTCAGACGCATACGACAGTCCGTTCTTTTTCCCATCATTTACATTGGGCTCGAGTTGAGGCAATCACTCGGTATGGCACCGTGGGCGTCTGCCCCCTACACCCAACCGATGTGTCGCGCTGTGGTGACGCCTATTCGCAGGGGTGGCTGATTTTTCAGGATGTTAATCGCAATCGCCACTATGGTAAGGGCGATCTTTTGTTGAAGATAAAACGGCTCAAAAACTCCGGGGTGGCGTTTAAAAACCGCACGGGCACAAGTTCAGTGAATCGAACGATATGGTTTAAGGGCAACGGCATTTCTGGTTCGGCAATGACCTTGGTGGCTTGTAAGAATGAGTTGCCCAGGCGGGCCGCTGGGCTTGTACTGAACAATATTGGGCGCATTAGTATTCGCAGTCATTTTAGTGCTTGCGTTAACAATGGGTAGTATTTTGCTAAATGAGCGGTCGGCGCAAACTGTCCAATATGATTAACAAATGTTCATACTTAGGACTCAGAGCGGGATCGTCAGGGCTCACGGCGATTGAGCTGATGATCACCTTGGCGGTCTTTGCGATTATGGCGTCCTTGGCGGCACCTCCGATGCAAAACTTGATTACCAACTATCGCGAACGCACTGCGATCAATCAGCTGACTGGTTATGTGCGCTTAGCACGCTCAGAGGCGATTACGCGTTCAGCTTACGTGAGCTTGTGTGGGTCAAGTGATGGTGAAAGCTGTGATGGCGATCTGAAAGAAGGTTGGCTGGTATTTCAAGATACTAATGGCGACGGTCTGTATCAAAGCGCGAGTGATACTCTGATTCGAAGTGGTAGTCTCGGCATGGGAGAGCGATACTTCACTGATGCTGATGGCACCGCGACGGCAAGACCACTAATTTTTAGTCGCGATGGGTCAAAGCGTGGTGGTGAAATACAGTGGCTATTTTGCTTCTCTGCCGATGCCAATCATCAGCGGCAACTTTCTGTGAATGCCGCTGGCTATTTAAAAGTCGAGAAAGTCGCTGTGCTGGGGTGTAATTAGGCTTATGAGCACCGTGCGCACTCAAGAAATCAAGGGCGTGGCCTTAATCGAAATTTTAATTTCGCTGTTGATTTTGTCTGTGGGCGTGATCGGATTATCTAATGTGCAGATCAATGCCAAACGTGTCGCTCAAGAAGCTTTGCAACGCACTAAGGCGTCGTCGCTTGCGTCTGATATGCTGGAGCGAATTCGTGCCAATCCTAAGGGTTTTGCTGCGTATAACGGGGCTGAGGTGGGACGTTCAAGTATCACGGCTGAACCTGCCGACTGTCGTTTAATGGCCTGTACTCCAACGGATGTTGCTGCGCGAGATTTGTGGGAATGGCAGCGGGCGCTAGATGGTGCTGATGAGACTCGAGTCGCTGATGAGGTCACTCGTCAGGTGGGGGGGTTATATCTTCCCTATGGTTGCGTCGTTACGGATTTAGGTGGGCAAGCAGGGCGAGTCCAAGTTACCGTTGCTTGGGAAGGTTTTAGGGACTTAGGGTATGCCGGTGCCAACGCGTGTGGGGCGGTTTTGGGCCTAAAACGTCAGTTGTTGTCCTTTGAAAGTTTTGTGGCAGGCACTCGGCAATGATTTCTCATTTACGAAAAAGGCAGGGCTTAACCCTCGTTGAATTGATGGTGTCATTAGCCATAGGTTCGGCCTTGATGCTGGCTGGGGCCACCTTATTTTTGAACTCGCGACAATCTTATGTGCAAGATGAGCAAGCTGCATACATTCAAGAAGTGGGGCGCTACAGTTTGCGTTTTTTGAGTCGAGAGCTTGGACTGGCTGGATTTGTAGGCGGTGTGCAACAGCCTGAGTTCATAGCGGTCGAGCAAACCTTACTGAATGGCGCAGAAATCACTCCGAGCAGTAATTGTCATCATCTCTTGCTGAATGTCGCCGAGGGTCTATCGCACTTTAACAACGTCACGGAGCAGGGTTTAGAGACTGATGGTAACGGTTCCGCTACCGGACGTTCATTGCCCACCGATTGCTTCTCGGACAGCGAGACGCTCATGCGAGACAGTGATGTGATTGTCGTGCGGCGGGTCAAAGACAGTCCGACGGTCATTCAGGGCGCGGAACAAGCGTCTGTGAATCCGACAGCAACGTATTTATCGATTGTTCGGTATAACGAAATGTTCGCCTTGAATACGGGTACCGCCGCAAATTTGGCCAATTATGAAGCGAGTGCTGACACCTGGGCCGAAACCGACCTGTGGGAATACATGCCACAGTTGCTCTATGTCAGAGTTCGAGATCCTGAGCGGTGCTCTAACGAAACTTACGAAACGGTGGAGCTGTGTCGAATTCGTCTCAATCAATCGGGGTCAGGGTTGGCGCCAACCCAATGTTTGGTGGAAGGTGTGGAACGAATTAATGTGGTGTATGGCTTGGATACCGATGATGATCTGGTTGTTGATACGTTTTCAGAACAACCCACGCCCGCGGAGCTAAAAAATGCCATTAGTGCTCGCTTAACCGTATTGGCAAGATCGGATCAGACCGATTCCCGTTACACGGATGATAAAAGTTACGAGCTGGGGAGCGTGACCTTCACGCCATCTGCGGATGATAATTCGTGTAATGACCGAATCCGACGCTCGATGTTCGGATCGACTGTGTTGCTGCGGAACATGGATGCTCTGGGATTATGAGTAAAAACAAGCTTAGCCATGAGATTAGACGTGGCCCAGAAAAACTGAGCTCTCAGCGAGGTGCGGTGCTAATCGTCTCGATGATTTTATTGCTCCTGTTGGGATTGTTAGCAACGACGGTGTCAGAGAATAGCTTGTTGCAGGTCCAAATGTCAGGCAACGATGAAGCGAAACTTGCATCGACCCATGAGGCTTTGGCGATTGTTGAAGCGATTGTCGAGAATTCTGGTTCAGCCCCCGTTTTGGGAGATATAGGATATACCGTTTGTCCTGTCTTAGACGCGTTAAGCCCTGCGAATATTGCCTGCAACGAAAAAACCATAGATTTGAGCGAGTTAGGCGTTGTGCCTGATGACGCCAGTGTGAGCTACTACGTCCGCCGTGTAGGCCCAGAAGAGGTGCCCCTGCCGTTTGTGGATGCGACACGTGCAGGCAGTGCCGCTCGGTTTAAGCTGGCCAGACACGAAATTGTTGTCGATATCGACCGTACGGCCACTAACCGTGGACGCACACAGCTAGTGCAAGGTTTGATACGAGTCCTTCCCGAGGCTGGCGAGGTCATAATTAATGAGTAGATTACAATGGTTCATGCGGCAATTTTGCGCTTTTGTCGGTTTGGGTCTTGCGGTTAACGTATGGGCCGACGATGTCGAGATCTACTATTCCGCGTTCGGTGGTTCTGCCAAGCCCATGGTGATGCTAACCCTGGATCTACGTTCTAACTTAGGCTCTACCGAGTGCTCATCTGCAGCCAGCGCCAGCTGTGCTGGAAATCTGGCTGATGAGCTGTATCAGCAGTTAGATTTAATGACGCGAAATTCCGATGGCTCGTTTACAGAGGGCGGCGACGGTATCGTCGATTTGACGCATTTTGCGATGTTGCCTGACTTGACCAGTCAATGGTTGTCTATGGGATTGCGCGTGAGTCTTTTTGATGTCTTACGTGCAGCTATTCGCGTTGTTCTGACTAGCGATGTCGTAGTAGATAGCGGTATTCGAATTGGTTTAATGGTTTCACATGACGATACCTGTACCGGCAACGGTGCCTCTGGTCCCGACGAAATCCCCGCGGGCACGGGGCTCGGTTGCAGTAATGGCGCCTATGTATTAAAGGGCTTCTTCGATGTGACCGACACAACCGAGCGCGATGATTTCTTCGCACGATTGGGTCGCATTCCACAACCCAGTTCGAGTTTCGGTAGCAAGGGGGCTTGGTCTGGTCATCCCTATCAGCTCAAAGAAATTTACTTCGAGTTTTACCGCTACATCACGGGTCAAAGCGTGTATAACGGTTACCTGAGTTACGATGATTTTAACAGTGGTGATGCTCGCAGTCCCATGGGCGCGGCGAGCAATGACATAGCAGAGCCTTGGAATACTCTCTTGGCGCCAGATACCGGCGCATGGTCTGCCGCCGGCGGGGCTTCGACGCTGGATTACCAATCCCCTTTCGAGCAGGGCAGTTCGGATGATTGGGCATGCTCGAGAGTGTTCATGGTCAATACGTTATTCGGGACAACGACGGCAGGCGATGATTCTGACGATGCCATCAAAGCTTTGCGACCCTTGGGGCTTGGATTATCCGATGCTCGAGACGAAACTGACATCATTGCGGCTCTCAAGGCTATTGATGTTGCTCCCAATGCCGGTGAAGACTACTCGGGTACGCTGCCTGTGGTGGAGGGTGATCAGTCGGTTACCTCATATTTTATCTCGGATACTACCAATCGGACGCAGGATGAGTGGGCTCGCGCTGGGGGTACTGACAACGCGCTGTCACTAGGCTCTGGCGCGGATATTACGGCCGCTTTTGCCGCGATTTTTAATTCTATTATCACTGAAAGCTCGACATTGGTCGCCGCCTCGGTTCCCGTGAACGTGTTCAACCGCGCAGAAACTTACGACAATGTATTCCTGGCGCTGTTTCAGGTCGAAGAGGGAGCGCGTTGGCCGGGGAACATCAAGAAATTGAAAATTGGACGTCGGAGTACGACCAACGCTAATGGCGACGCTGTTCTTGTGCCAGA
>Ga0209652_1003892_pt1 | contig 10731 bp, 4 predicted proteins | sample SaaInl74LU_5_DNA_FD_184641 | JGI IMG/M metagenome (GOLD analysis project Ga0209652, IMG submission 184641) | Marine microbial communities from expanding oxygen minimum zones in the Saanich Inlet - ESP_74LU_5_DNA (SPAdes) (version 2) | ecosystem: Environmental > Aquatic > Marine > Intertidal zone ...
AACCCCCGGATTCTGTTACGAGTGTTACGTCATTGTTACTTAGATTTACACAATGTTACGAATTGTTTCAATCGATTCGATCGCTGTCTTTCATTCGATTTCATTCGACATGGCCCGACAGACGACCTACACCACTCAACAATGCAATAACATTCACTCCATTTCGTATCCTCCATTCGTATAATATTTATTGACTTCAAGCAATTGTCATGACGAAGAAAAATAAAGCCAAACGTAAGAGAAAGGCAGCTGCTACTGTAGAATCGGTAACTCGCGAGCTAAAGGAATTGGTCTCGAGACATTCAAACTCCGAGTGGGAATCTGCGCAATCTCATCACTCACAATATCGCCGTATTCGAGAGAGGGAATTAAAAAAGAAGGATTTGACAACCGAAGAGATAGCTAGACTGTTGGATGAGCAGAAAGGATATCAAGCTGGTTATTCTATTCACGAGAAGAAGAGGAATCTTCAGAAAAGATTGGATAAATTAAAGGAGGCGGAACCGAGTGAAGGGGACAAGCCTCCTGATATTCCCAAGCAAGATGTCGTCTCTCGGGCGGTAGAATCGGAGTCTTTTATTCCCCATCAGCCAGCTCCAGAAGCAGATGACATCCCTCCCGTTCCGCAGTTAAGAAGACGTGAACGACAACATGAACCCAATGTGGCAACGGAAGAAGATAGTGACGATGATATGGCAACGGAAGAAGATTGTGACTATAAGATACGTCGTCTTCGTTATTGTCTCTTTTGCTACCAAAAGCATTCGGGATACGAAACGGATCATCGATCTCCATTCCTGCAAAAGACAACATTAGATCCGATTAGCATTATGGAGGGTGGTGATGGTTTTCGTAGTGCCGCAAAATATTGCTTTGACGGTGACGTCGGGTGGTCTGATCATATTAAAGAGGCGCATCCTCACGTGTTGACATCTCATGGACTTTCTCAGGAAGAATTTGGTAATACGGGCGACGCTCTCAAAGAATACAATCAAGTGAGTTTATTTAATACTTTCGCCATACCTATAGAGCCTGTATAGAGGAGTGTTGCTTACGTCGCTACTTATTTCTTGTCAGATATTTAAATTGTGCAAAATGCATACAGTGGAAAATAGAATCAGCTACTCAACATTCGTGTCAGAAAGAAGTGATCAGATCGAGTGTTTGTACAATAGTGCGACCACTCAACCCGACTTTGATCTCACGGTTGATTCCGCACATGATTTGTCCATTTTCAATGAAGTGTCTAGGTTTATCAATGCTGCTGCAATACCATTTGCTAATTATTCAGAATACATATACGTCAATCAAGAGCAATCAAATCCCATCCTTCACACAGAACAGTTTGGCTTCTTTTCCAACGATCGAGATGCCACGAAAAGAGCTGATACAGGCCAAGTAATATTGAATATCTGTCTTGACAACATCAAACATCGACCTCAATTGTACCGCGGTAAAAGAAAGGTCGTCTCAACTTTCACGCATGATATACCTGCTGATGTGTTTGACTATCAATTGTCATCCCTCCAAGATGGTGAATATTTAGGGGACGAAATCATCAACCACATCTTTGAAAATGTCTTTGCCCAGATGTTCGAAGACTCTTTATTCTTTCGCACTGACTTTTACACGCTGTTGAACAATGTCGATATTAAAGACGCAGTAGATCCAGACACGGTGGGGGGAAAGGATTCTATTTTCCATCTAAAGAAAATCTTCATTCCTCTGCATAGGACGGACGATCATTGGATACTTCAACATGTAGATATGGAGAGAAAGGTGGTCGAGTTGAGAGACTCATTGGGACATCACAATCCTTTGAATGAACGTTACATGCCGAGAATTATTGATTTTCTCTGGAGAGCACATATCTACGTAGGTGGAGCTCCCATGCAGTTCGAACACTTCGCTGAAATGTGGTGTGGTTTAGATATGTCGACTACTTGTGCAGGACAACGGAACGGTCACGATTGTGGTATTTTTGCCATTATGAACTGCGCACTTTTAGCTCAAAGTATTGTTCCGACCCATTCAATATTTACACAGCAGCAAATCCAAAGCTGTAAGATTCGCCAGCAGATTGCTGGCCTTGTCTTTGATCACGGCACTATTCATTCTGAACATCTAGAAGACAAAGCATTATATGAAGAGAGGCAGCGAAAGCAGTCTGATAAAAATGCGAATAGCCTTAAGAGGAAAGAGCAGATGAAACAGCGTAAGCAGGAAGAGAATGACCGAGAAAGGCAGCGTCTCGTAGAGGAGCACAAACGACGAGAGCAATTGAAAAAACAGCAAGGTAAAAGGCGGCGACAGGAATTTGAACAGCAGCAGCAACTACTGCCACCTCACCCTCCACCACAGCAGCAAGAGTCAGAGCAACTTGTTGGAGAGGGCCTCGATAGTGATTTGTCTGATGATGGAAGAGAGATTTCTTCTGCTGGTGAGTCATACGAATTATCCCTTGTCCTTTCTACAATGCATAATGTTACACTCTTTCTCACATGCATTCATTTCCCAAGATATTTGCGCGAATTGCAGGAGGAAACAATTTGACACTTCCGGGGGGCCGTACACTCTGAAATTCTTCTGTATCGAATCTAACAAGATCAAGAGACAAGCCAATTTCAAGTTTATCAAGAGGCAGGAAAAGGATGTCGTTACGTATGATTTGTGCACTCAATGCTATGATCATCTAGTTGAAGGGGGAAAAGACTATCACTCAGAGATATATTCTTCTATCTGGCATTTACTCTCCGGCCATCATAATGGCCATTACTCGCGATACGTTTTCCACCGTGTTGTTCCACCGGAGAAGATATGGAGAGCGATTCCTGTCGCAATGCGCAAATGGTGGATTGATAGCATCTCAAGAGTAGGCAATAATGAATATGAAGGATGTAGAGTCGACGATCCTTGTATCTTTGATGACCCAACGATTGAATATGAGGAATTCCTTGCCAAACTATCTGGAAGCAATGTAAATATGGCAACTTTACGCGATGCTCTGGACACCCCGTCAATGATGAACAGACATGTTCTGTGTCCTTGGGGTTGTTCAAGTAATGTTCGAACGAGTGGGAGGGTTGGATTTGATGTCATTCTTCAGCGTATCTTTCAGAGCATCATTATCAAACCAACGAGTCCGAATAAAGGCAAGTACGAGACACAAGTCCAGACAAGCTGGGAGCAATACGTTCGCGACCCCGATGATTATGATTCCGTCATGTACAATCATCACATGTGGAGAGTGAAGCCTCAGATTCTGTTCAACGCCGATGGACCATTTGTATTGACTTGTCCGCATCACAACAATGGAACTCCGCATTATTATCTTTATCCCCCACGATCTCCCCATCTATTCAATGCACCAACGACAGATCAGATCAGCCCAATAGTCGTAAAGCCCAGGATCAAAAAACCTATCAGAGCGAAGAAAAATTCGACCACTTTTGCAATGCATCAGATGCAATGTAGTTTTGCGGGAGCAGATACAATGGATTTAACTCAATTCAACGACTTCTCGGCTAGAACAAAAAGTGGTTTAGCAGCTGATCATTATGCTCTTATTACGTCTGGTAGACCGGACATATTGATGTATGTACAGAATTTAGAGAAGAAGCATATCACTGAACAAGGGTTTACCGAAACTTGTAAGGTTGAGGCCAATAGGAGATATCCTAAAGAATTGATGAAGCAGCTTGCACAAGGGGCGACGTACACAACGTTTGCTGACTCAATGGCTATTCATCTCGAGGGAGACGCTGAAATATCGGCTGTCGGAATGCATCGAAGAAGGAATAACGAAGTTGTCGACGAAGACGACGACGACGACGACGAAAATCGATACAAAGCATATGATATCAAATGTCGATGTCCTTGGGCACCAAAGATTTCGCTTGTGCAAATGGAGGATAATAATGGATATGGGATTCAACCTCATCCGGTGCCCCAATTCAATGTGAAGCACACTGCATCTGTGACCACGTGGATGCTTTCTGCTTTGTTAGTAGGATCAAAGGAAATGTGGGATATCGTTCATACCAAACCAACACCATTTCATGTGTGGGGATGGGAAGGGTGGTTGCTGACTTATTTGGATGCCGACTTTCCATATGTTAGCAAGCGTGCTGATCCAAAGTCCCCATTCAAGAAGGCGCAGATCAGTGCTGTGAAAGGAATTGTAACAAAGATAGATGATTTTAAGAGGCGACATTCTAGTCAGCCGATCATTTCAAGAAAGGACGAATTTGAGAGGTTATTCCCACCAAGCGATTATCCTACTTTGTCTATCTATGACGAGTATACGGATGCTATGGAGGATCCTCTGTTGGCTGGGAAGAGAGCTTTTCTCGTCGTTGGATATGACAAACCTGAAAGTGAGCATCTCCAAATAGGAAATGTTCGTTTTGAATTGAGAGTCATATTGAAAGTAGATGTCTCCGAGTCAGACTCTGGTAATGTACCCAAATTTGATGCCATTCGTTACATGCGATACGGTAACCATTTTGATCAGTGGTTTCAACAGGAAAGAGGTGATGCTATTGTCACTCGTGTCCAAATGCCTTTTTCTAGTTACAATTTATTTGAATCACTGGAAGTCGAAGGCGAAGATGATGACTTTATGCGAACGCATGTATTCCTATACGTCAATTGTGCGGATGTTGATAAAGAAGAGTATCGTCTTCGATTTCACGAAAGTATGGGTGGCCAAATCGTGGTAAGGTGCTCATGTAATGGAAAGCCACTGATCCCTAGCGGCTTGTCTCGAGAGAAAAAGCAGGAGAGCAATGCTCGATGCAATTGTCCTCACAATCAGTCAATATGTAAACGATTTGAGTCGTATGTGTGTAGTGATGAGAAGTGTGGCTTGCGAGTGTGCAAAACTTGCTTTGATAAGCATTCTCGGGGTGAGATGAACGAAGGCAACTATGTTAGTTTGTCAGCCATACAGCCATCTTCAAATTCTACTTTAGGAGGGGGTAATGACGATGAAGTAGAAGCAGATGATGACGACGAAGAAGATAATGGCACCCAAGCTCTTCGTGATGACGATGAAGTAGAAGATAGTGACGACGAAGTAGAGATAGAAGATGATGGCGAAGAAGATAATTTGGCCATCCATGACGATTTCGATGACAGTGATACAGGCGACAACCACGACAGTTCCGAAGACAATGATAGCTATAACGACGACGACGACGACTACAACGATGACGATAACTTGGAACATGATAACGTTCAAACAGATGATGGAACCAGTCATATCCAACATCTCGATCAAGATCTTGAGAACTTCTTGGTAGCAGCTCCTGACATGTTAGATTATGATGGAGTGGGTGGTTCCCAAAGCGACGATAATGTTGGATTGGCAACGACGAATGCTGGCGATGTACCAATACGAGTATTACCAGCGGACAATCACACACAGGTTAACGGCCATGTAATACTCAACCAGGTTGCAGCTTGTACCCGGAGAGGGCAACACGTCATCAGTGGTACTCAGAGGCAAAAGAATTTTGTTCAGAAATACACGCATTCAGTTGCAGGTGTTTCATACCCTTTGATGTATATTGAGGCTAGTCAATTTCCGCGTCATTTTCACTGCACTGCGACGAATGACCCTGATGCAATTCTTGGAGCAAGGGCACTGCCATTTTATTCAAATACTCTTCGTCCATTTGGCATAGCTTCAGTCCTCGAACACGCTAGGGCAAGAATCACCTGTCCTAGCTCTACGACAAGTACTGATCAAAATTATCATTTTCATTTGTGGGATGTGATGGCGAATTTCACATTATCTGGCAATGATTCCAGAGATATCAACGAACGAGGTTTTGTTGTTGATCCAAAAAGTCCTATGGGGTTATCAGTCCGTGCTAAGGGGGAATCAGGACTATCTGGTGATATCGACAGCTGTCAAATGGTCCGTAAACTTGGAGCATCTCAGAAATATGTGGATTGGAGTCTTTTCATTACTCTCACATTAAATCAGTCCGGCCACCCTGGAGTGAAGCACCTACATGAATGGAAGGAATCAAAGAAATGGTTAGAACAGTTCATGTCAGTCGACAACAATGAAGAACCTATCGCATCTGAAAAAGAGCTTACCTATGCGTTTGAAAAGATATACGCACCGCACTGTTTTAGCAATTGGATGGAAACAAGATATCTATTGATACAATTTATCAAAGAAAACATCACTCATTTGGGTGCCACTACACATCTATTTTCGAGAGACGAGTATCAAGACGATGTGGGCAACGTACCTCATATGCATTTGATCATGGCGGTAGATTTCTCTCATCTAGGTATTCACGAACAAGAAAGGATTCTAGAATATGTATCTTCTCTCGTTGCGACATCAGCCATGGAAATACTCAGGCCGGAGGATATCATCTCATTCCGTGAAGAAGGATTGTTACGTGAAGTTGGAGAAGAAGAGCAAATTGACAGTATTAGTGAAGCTGCTAAGAGATACTTACGGCACGAATGTAAAGATCGATGCATGATGAGAAAGGATACAACTGGAGACAAGACGAAAGATCTAAGATGCAGAAAGTTACACTCCGTGAAAGACCATCCCGATCCGCATAGAAATGTTATCAAGGAGATACCGTATCCCTTCTGCCAAGAAACTATTGATATATTAGAGGAATGTGGAAAGTACGACTCTACCATCATTTGCCAGGATGCTACTCATGGACATTCATGCACGAATTGTAAATTTTTACACAAGTACTTCAAAAGTCGTCGTTTTATGGTGAAGTGCAACCCGAACGCCGAGGACAATATGAGCCCAGTTGACCGTCGCCTCTTTACTGTGTGTGATTCTATGCAAAACCTCCAGATCTTGCTACACACAGCAGGTTTGTGCAAGTATCTTGTCAAGTACCTCGTAAAGCGAGACAAAGTTAACCGAGCTATGGCTTTCGCCGATGTTCATACCGGTGATGTTAGAGTTGGTAAAGAGCGCATACACAATAGCAAAATTGCAACTTCGAATTACAATGAAGAAAAGGCATTTGAGAAGAGTCGCATGAAAGACCACGATACAGGCAGAGACATCAGCCACATGGAGATCATTCACGTTCTGCTCGGATATCCCGAGATAATAACAAATTGTGTCTTTACGGAAGTGAGCACACAGCCATTTTGCAATAGGCCGAAGAATAGAGTAAGACGCTCGGCACAGGGTAAAGTCATTGGTAATGACGGCAGTCCGCGATCTCCTGATGCACATCATGCCGGAATACCAATGAAGAAGCTTCGTGACGATATGGGATTTATCTCTTGCCGAAAAATGACTGCAACTCAAGAGTTGACGTATCGAGATCACGGCGGGAAGACAACTCGTTACGACGAAATTTCTCTGTTTGGTCTACGACCGAGTGAGCTCGTGTTCGTTGTAGAAAATCCAGCCGACTACTTCCGCTTCTTTCACATTGACGATGAAGAGACAGAGATGGCAGACATTAGAAAAGGGATGAGTGTTGAAATTGAGAACTGTCTTTGGTTTGACTTTGTGCAAAGGGGAGTGAGGATTCGGCACCTCGCAAAGAATGATCTTCAATCATTGGTGAAGGATAATATTCGATATTATGAAGGGCTTTCGGCTGCTGATGATGTGGAGAAGAAGGAGTTTGCCATCAAAATGAACAAGTTTGTGTTGGCTCTGACTGAGTCAAATGTGAATCCGAAGAGCTACATACATTACGATGGAAACGAAATGTTGCCGATCCCTGTTCTAACGAATGTTAGCCCGATGAACTCTCACAACTTTCTTGTGCATGTATTGCTATCTTTTGGGAAGTACATTACGGAGAAAGATATATTACTTCATCGTACATCACGAGAATGTTTCAGAGCTGCTCGACTTGTTAGGGATAGTGATGACGTTGAGTCATTGAAAGAGGATGCAATCATGCTTATGACAAGGTACATTGATGAGCAGCTTGTATTTTATCCGAATTCATACCGACTCTCTGAGGTATATTTGCAAGCATCAAGGCAATTCTTTGAGGATTCCATTGTGCACAATGAGTTACCGATGCATGAACTTCCGCCGTACACCATGACTGCTGTTTTTGATGCTTTCAATGAAAAATTCGACAAATTCTGGCCTGATATGATTTCGACGCAGATCGATAGTTGTTTGAATACGCTCTCATCTGTCGACGGTATACCGAGTAAAGAGAGGTTGATTAGTGCAACTCGTGATTCGCCGGATTCTTGGGATCCATTACAGACTTTCAATGTACGAAATGAGCTACAAAGTCAAGCATCGTTCGAGGAGCAGTCTTTGGCTATTACAGCTGCCAAAGCACGTATAGACCGATATATACGCGAAGGAAAAGGAATGGGCAAGCAAGCTCTCCGTTACATCAAAAATTTTGTCGTGCATGGGGCTCCTGGGACGGGCAAATCATTTGTTACTCAAGTTGCTGTATTATATGCTGTATCGAAGGGATTGAGGGTGATGAGTACGGCTTTAATGTCTGTTCGTGCTATTGTGATTGGAGGCATTCATCTTCACAAGTTATTGTGTCTAAAGAAGGGGAATCGTATCTCGCCTTTCAAAATTGCCGAAGCAGCATTGCAGCGGATCCATCGGAAGCAAGAGTATTTGTATGCGATTCAAACTGTTGATGTTCTTTTCGTAGATGAGATCGGTCAAATATCATCTGAGTTTCTATCAGTGATTGATATTGTGTTTCGCCACGCAAGGGACTCACGCACACCTTTTGGAGGTTGCTTGGTGCTTGCTTCCATGGATCATCGACAGATCCCACCAATAAACGAGCTTCCATTTCTTCTATCGAGTCTTATACTTACGTCATTTGACATGGTTGAGTTGCGACATTCGGTTCGAGCTCATTCGGATGAAAAGTTTCAAAGATTTCAACAGATTTTACGCATGAATGTCTCTGAATTGATCGATGAATCAACTGGACTACCGATCGAAGATGTCAAGAATGAATTTGATGAGTTAATCGATGACCCGTCATTTATCCGTTTTGTGGACGGATGGGATGATCCAGGTATTGCTCCTGGCATGGCTCGAATCTACTCACGGAAATCACCTGCAAAATCATCCATATCTGATATGATCATTTCAATGCAATCGCACCTCGACAACAGTAATACGCCATACTCAGTTGCAACAGCAAGAGACTTGCAAAAGAATGTATCTTCGCATGGAGAATGGAGAGCAGCAAATGCTTCAACAATCAAAAGTCTCAACAATCAGTTGAAAGAACCAGATACTCTCTTACTCACAGCATATTGCATGTATGAGTTCACAGTGAACTCTACTGACGAGTCAAATAAGTACTCTCAATCACAAGACTGCTTACTCATCAATGTTCCAGAACAGTCGACTATTGATAGATTTCAACCGTTTAAAGTGTTAGCAGCTCCACCTGGGAGACCAATCGAATTTGATTTTAATGACGTCGCCAACCGCCCCACGAGAGATGAGCTACTTGCGCACGGTTGGGTCGAAGTTACAGTACGATGTGCTCCTGAGCAAATTGTTAGAAGTCGTATGTTTCAAGGGAAGCGTCAACAATATTTTTTGAAACACAAAGGTGCTTATACAATTAACAAAAGTCAAGGAGAGACTCTATTCGGAGGCGTTGCAGTTGAAATTACAGTCAAGTATAGCCCTTGGCAAAAAGGTCAGGTAGTTGTTGTCTTTAGCCGCTCGACCAAATCTGAACTTATGGTTGTAGTTGGGAACCGACAGTTCACGAAGAAGAAGTTATGGGAGCTTATCACCCAACGCACACAATGGTGTCAATTGATGGACGCTATCCTACACCTTGTCACAATCAACAACGAAGGTGATGACATGCCAACTTTGGATTACACTACCCACTATCCGTTTACAATCTCGAATATCCCTATCCCACGTGAGGATGGCGGATACGTCTATATTTTGATATCAGTGCGAGATACACAGCAAATATACATCGGCTCTACCGGCAATCTTGCAATCCGTTTCAGATCACACAATAGTGGATCTGGATCTAATTCGACGAATGATCACATGCTCAGACCATGGGCTCTTGCTGGATACATTTCAGGTCTGCCAAGTGATAGTGGTATTCTATGTCAATATGAGCAAAAGTTTAAAGAATTCATTGATGATGCAAAAGCACGTGGGGTACACGACGTTTTCTCTTGGGTATACAGGGGCGGAGATGTTGCTGCACTGTACAACTCTACTATTTCGGAGGAGCAGGGTAATTCTGCACGTTTTGTAATTACAATCGAAAGAGGTCAATTGAACAACAACCGTAGTTTGTAATACTAATCAATGTTATTATCTATACTATCGAGATTGGAATCGAAATGAGTGAGTGTAGGTGTAGCAAAATGAATGGGCTATCTATTCATCGAGATCGAATTTGGATGAATCGTATTTCATGCCATAAATTTCATCCCATCTGGCAGATGCCGGATTGGTCGGAACAAGAGACACTATGTGATAATGGACTGTATCCGAAACAACGTATTGCCTTTCCTGACGACCATATCCATTGGCAGTATCAGCGGGCACTGATCTATCGAGGCTTCGACCCCTCTTCATCCACAACGTGACGATAAACCCACCATTATCGTTGATATGTTGCAGCACATTTGAGTAACATCCGTAGACACCTGCGATTTTGTTTTGCACACGCAACAACGTCGTACCCGCTCGGATCGGCTCAGTGAGCATGAGGACAT
>Ga0209652_1003893_pt1 | contig 10729 bp, 6 predicted proteins | sample SaaInl74LU_5_DNA_FD_184641 | JGI IMG/M metagenome (GOLD analysis project Ga0209652, IMG submission 184641) | Marine microbial communities from expanding oxygen minimum zones in the Saanich Inlet - ESP_74LU_5_DNA (SPAdes) (version 2) | ecosystem: Environmental > Aquatic > Marine > Intertidal zone ...
CATTACAGAGTTTTTACTCTGTCCTTTGCAACAAAAGTTGTTATCGCAGGAAGATTTTCAGAGGGGAATAACAAGTGATGGTACGTCGTTAGCATCCACTCTAGTGCACGGAGTCACTCTCCGTTTAGATATCAGTTTGTCGCAACCTATCAGGATGGATGGAATGCGTATAGCAGAGGCGATGGCTTCCCTATTGGGTCAACATCTGCGCTTTGATGAATTGCACCCAGCTGATGAAGAAACAATGGATGGGAAAGAAGATGAGACCAAATTAGATCAGAAGAAGAAGCCAAAGAGCAGAAAAGGAAGAAATCGAGCGATACCTACCAGGCAAGTTATGATTGATCCTGATGCAGAGTATTTCACAGATGAAAGTGATTCATCAAGTTCACAATCTGAGGTCAGCAACGGAAGTTCAATGAATTCATCTTGGGGAGAGGAAGACTCTCTCGAAGCATATTCGTTGGATGACGACGAAGAAGATCTCCGTAGGGTTGCTCTCCCGCGAACGCTTCAAGACTGCTTCGCTTACCTGGTTGCGCCCGATAGTGATAATTTGGCATGTGACAAACAGCAAGCAGCACTGATGGAATTAGCAAGGTTGGTAGAGACGAAACCATTTGACTTGATTGATATGACGTCAACCCTAGTCCGCGTACTTTTACATTTGGAAGATAAATTCGGATTGAGCATGTTTGCTGATAGAAAGTGGGAATGCTTGTTGGCGTTTGGTATTCATGCGCCTTTGGATACATGTGTCCAACTGGTCGAAGAGATGAAGGGGGGCGTTTCTTTAGGCACTAGAGTGGAAGCATTGTCGATAATTGCAGCTACGGCTGAGAGGTTGTCGGTATCTCCGAATTTGGCTCAAAGTTCGCAAACCAAAAATATAACTGCTGCATCCGTTGGCACAACGAGCACAAGATTGAAGATTGCATTGGGTCTTCGTGAAGACAACGACAAAGAAGTTGGCGGCGATGTCGGCACAACATCACAAGCTCGAGCACCAGTTTCCAAAACAAGACGATGGAGACAACCTAGGGCAGATCCCAAGACAACAACAAACAACTTCGGACCAATTGCTGCGCACATGATATATTCATTATTTGCGTTGATGGCAAGCACAAAGGAGAACGCATCAATCTGGGGAGGATCTACTGGTGAACGCTTTCTATCTGAGTTCATAAAGACACTATCCATCATGGTGGATTGTGCAAGTGCATATCCTAGCCATGCTGTGTCCGCACTGGCGACAGATTTGTTTGAACTGGCCTGGTCTTTTCACGACGCCAACTCAGTGGAAGTAAGGCGTTCAGTGCTTCTTGCCATGGCAACGTGTATGCAAATGATGCCTATGGATGTTCTAGCTAGTAACTGCAGGATGTGGTTGCCATTTTTGAAAGAGAGTAGCATGCGCGATTCTGATGAGGAATGTCGCAAACTGTCGACAATTATGATGGGATCATTTGCTGATATGAGTAGGCATCAATTCATTGAATGAATAAATTTATAATATTTTACTCCAACACAATATTACTCATAATGATTGCCAGCCAGCCAAGTTACATCGCTATATTCCCGCTGTAAGAGGCTTTTCTTTCAACAAACTCGCATCTAATTCTTTGCCCTTCTCTTGCTCTTTTCTTTCCTCATCTTCCTTCATCCCTGATTGCTCCTTGAACCACTCTTCTGTACTCCATACTGCTTTATTGCTGCCTAAATTCGTTCTTTCTGCTTGTGCGATATTTACTGTCAGTGTCTTTCCAAACAGCTCTGCCCCATCCATATTGTAAATTGCTTCAGCTGCATCATCCCCATCGACGTATTCGATAAATGCAAAGCCTTTGTGCGTCCCTGCAGCGTAGTCCATTGGGATTTCTATACTTTGGATTGGCCCGAATGGCAAGAATGCAGCGCGGATTGTTGTTTCAACGGTTTGCATGCTCTGTGTGACGGCCGGATCTAGGCCACCGACATAGAGTGCTCGCCGTGATTGTAGTGTGGGCGTTTGTGACGATGACATGGTCTGTGAGTTTGCGGTATTGTACAGAGTGTTATGCGATGGCTTGTCTATGCTAGTCTAAAATTAGGTACTTATGGGCAACCGCAATCCCATGGTTTTTATGGTTTATGGACTAATTTGATGTGTCACTCTGCCATGAAAATTGACACGCCACACCACGACGAAACACTTCGTACAAAAAGCAAATTAGTTATTAGCAACATCAACCATGGGCGGCGACTCTTTCAGCTCCGGCGCTTTCAACGATCCTAAGCATGTGGTGAGCGGATCTGGCTTAGAGAGGACCATCTATTCATCGGTGAGTTATCACAATTTTTTCATGTTCAAATTGGATTATTATTTCACGTGCAAACATCTGATCGCCCATTTCTTTGAAACCATGTCAAAATAAATTCTTGCTACATAATAATATCAGAGTATCGGTGCTGCCGCTGGAATCTTCTATGGAGGATGTGCAGCAGCATGGTTTCCTGATCCAGTTGAGAGCGTTAGCAAGTTTGGCGGTGCATCTGGCCGCACAAGCTTCCGTGCCCTCGGACAAACCGTACTTCGACCCGCGATGTGGTTTTCTTTCGCTGCCGGGGCCTTCACCGCTACAGAGTGCGCTATGGAAGCTGCCAGGAATGAAACGAAGGATGTGTGGAACACTCTTGCAGCTGGAATGGTGGGGGGTGCAGTAGTAGGATTGACAAATGGACGCCCACAGGTTGTAGCAGCTACCGCTATTGCCACGGGAATTTTCATGGTTGCGTTGGATTTGACGGGGGATAAAACAGTTTTTGATGAAAAAGCGTTAGACCACAAAAGAATGGGATTGCTTCCTGAAACACACAAGGAGAGTGCGGCATTGAGTGCGCTAAAGAGCCAATACCCACAGCACAAGAATCTTTAACTCCATCTCTCCTCTTCGATGATTTTAATCCGTAAAGTCAAATTGTATTATTAAAAGCCACAGATGATCGTCTTTTTTACTCTTATGCTAGCAACATATCGTGATATTTAGCGGGTCTTTCAACAGGAGTCACCCACTCTACTCCACTAGAAAATCTAGAATCTTCTTGTGCTTTTGCATACCTTCCTCGCAGTGGGGTAGAATTCTCGAAAATTGTCTCACGAAGTAAGTCGATGAATTCTTTTGGTAGAGGCGCATTCTTTTCCTCCATCGTATCAAGGAGGTTATTGTTTTTGAGCCAGTGGCCTTGATAATGTCTGATGTGAAATACATCATCAGGTAACTGTTCCATTATTCTGTCCATCTCATTGTAGTCTCTGGCAATTGCATGTGTCCACAATGGTCTTGGAGGAATCGTGAGGTCATTCATATTCAACATATACTTTTGCCGACCATAGTGATATTTTCGAGTCATTTCTTTGCAATTTCTCCCCAGGCACTTACAATTACTCGGACAGAAAGGTTTTGCTTCCACATTACTGTATCTTTCAAGAAGAAGCTTATCTTTCATTTTCATTTCCTCCTCATCTGTAAGCTTCGTAAAAACAGAAGATACAGTGTTGCTATTGAAAGAACATCCGATGACACCTCGATCGGTATGTGCTTGTTCACACATTTCCAGAGCTGGCGCGAGACCATCGTTGCCACCCATTGCAACCTCATCAATATCGCTAAAGAGGGCATAGTCGTATAGACCTCTAGAACGCAATGCACAGTCCGTCTGGGCTGCCCATTTGGCATGCTCATAGGTAATGCGTGTGGTGTACTGGCCTGAGGCTTTTGCGGACCAATCGTGCCTGGTTATCAAATTCCATTTGCGGTACATTTCCAGCACGCTTTGCACATCTGGAGAATGCATGTCGACATTGTATATATGAAAATGGTCTACACCAATAGCAATATGGTATTCAAGATATTCAATCAACCATTTGGGATCCTTGAGGCCGTAAACTGGGTTTAGGCAATGCACAACCTTTTTCTTGTTGTCATTACCTGGTTTTTCGACAGAGACAGGGACGGATACGGATGATCCAATCAACTGGCGAAGCTTTCTGGTTTGTGCGACAGGGCGTGCGAAGGATGATCCAATCCGAAGATGAAACGTTCCATCATCAGATGACAATATGAGCGGTGGATGTCTAGATAAACTTCTGTCGTAACGAAGTTCTTCGCACAATATAAGTAATGTTCGAAAGCGGTCCCCGTTTGTAGAAAATGGTGATTTGTATTTCTCTCCTCGCTCGTAGTAGTGCTCATGATACGATTTATCTCCTTTCATCAGAATGATAGTGGCAGGGGAGTGTTGGTTCCCGTAAGAACAACTAAAGTCGGCCCGAATGCTTTCCTCTCCTTTATCATTTTTCTCAATCGTGAGTGGAACTAAGCCGTCTCCGAGTACTCCTATGACCTCCGTAGGTTTGCGTCTCTGACCGTTCGTTTTGTATTGTATGAGGTATCGGTCGATTGCAATGAAGTTCCCATCATTGCTTTTGACAAATGCATGTTCTACATCGCTCATGAGTGCTGGAGGCATGGTATCCTTTTCGTTGAAATGAACCGTATCATCGTTCGGAGGTAAAGCTGCAAATTTACTAGTGGGGTGCATCAACATCCAGCACATGTTTGAATCATACATCCTTTCCAAACCACGCAAAAAGCAGGCGTTGAGAGAAAGCGTTGAGTAGTAACCTCCCAAGAGATATTTCGAATCAACCAGAGAGAAAAGGTCCAGTAATGTTGCTGTCAAAGCATCCAGCGTGGATTTCAATGGCGATAAATCTTTGACTCTTGCCACTTTTTTCTTCGCAAATGAACTCACTGACAGGTCCTCTATCGACTTCCCGTTTGCAATTTCGCCGTTGATTGTCTTTTCAAGGTCAAGAAGCCAGTCTGTATTGTTAGCAACTATGAACTGTCCATCAAAATCAATACTCCAGTCATGTGTTCCATCCGAAGCAAGGACAAATCTGTAGTCAGCCTCATTCTTCTTCAAGTACTTTCTTGATTTGATTTGGTAGTCGATATCCAGCCAGATTGCACAATTGCCCTTCATGGTTCGTGTGTCACAATACCCGTTGGCGTTGACATGGCCTTTACAAGTTCTAGTGTTGCCCTTCACACACATTTCCCAGTCATACATTCCCTCCCCTGCACGCCGTGAGTGAATTGCCAATTCATTGTAGCCCTTGCCTTTGAACTCCTCTTTCTTGGAAGGTATGTGCTGAAGTAAAGACGGCGATAGAGAGAAGTGACTGTAAATCTGGTACGCTTCGAGTTGAGCTTCGCTGTCGCCACAAAACTGATGCTGCTGTTTGCAGAATAAAAGACCAGTGTTGCCAGCCAAATCGATAACATCTGGACACCGAGAATCCCATTCTTCCCATAGTTGTGGTCCGCCATTCAATAATTGTCTTCCCTCGACGGGGGTGAGAACACATTCCTCAGGAATTGACATTTGAAAGCCCTGTGAAAGCCCCGACTTCCAGTCAATATCATAGGCGGCATTTAAGCGATCAATATCCCAAATTCCGTAGGCCGTATCAAACATACCAGTCCAATCAACTTCTCTCACTTCATCTGGGACAACTAAAGTTCGCTTCAATACCTTAGCATGTTGTAATGCTGTGATAAACTGAAATAATTGGTTGTTGAGACGCCCACCGAACCGTTTGTAAGTTAATAGGCGTTTCCCTGTTTTGATAGGTTGGTATATTTCACTATTTTTGGTTTCTAGCGATGCACCATGTATTGATAGAAAGTGTTCGATAGATGTCTTCTGTGGCGGCACATTTGAATTTGATCTAATGGTGCTTTCATCATTCACTACACTTTTGATCTTTGGTCGGTCAGCAACCGTGCTACTTCGCTTGAAATCTTCTCTGCCTAAATTGCTAGGTGGCTTCACTGTCTGAAACTCACTATCACCGTAGATATTCCTGCTATCTGTTATGCGCAAAGAGAGGATGATTGTGGATATTGACAAAAGCACTGCTGATATGAGTAGGCAAAGAACCGTGTTCTTGTAACACCGCCCAACAACTGATCTTGCACTTCTTTGTGGCAAATTTACTTCAACCATACCGTCGACGTCTGGGTTGCTACTGTCAGGTCGACTTCATTGAGAGAGTAGTGGTGTTGGCCGCAATGCGTTGGATATTATGGATGAAGTTTTGGCACGATTTTGAACTATCGCCATCTCGTCGCTATTCTCTGGAAGCTACGTAGATAGATAGTCTACACCATGTTGGAAGTAACTATGCTACTATGCTCCATCCACAGCACCAACTAAAAGCCTTGGAAGGTTTGAAGACTCTCCTATCTTTTCACTTGAGAGAGTATTTGTTATTGGTATCTATTTTTACTGATCGATACAAGTAATAGCATCGAAAAGCAGAGCAAAGCAAGCCCACCGCAAAATATTTATACACAGTATCTCTTGGAATTCACTGCATCATCTACTGTCACATTCGAGATTCGCTTCTTGGAATTAGGCGTGCTTGGTTGCTCCTCGACATCATCAATTGTGTGGATGTCCTTATCGTTGGCAGGTTTGTTTAGATGAGGATCAGTTCCGACATTATCTGACGTTTCGCTGATGGCTATCATGCCTAAAGACTTTCTTTCTACAAGAATATCTTTGGCAGGCAGCTGCTGGATTGCACGTTGCTGATGATGCTCGTGCAAACGTGCTTCTTCAATCGCGTTACAGCGACCACTGGCTTCTAGAAGCAACTCGAAATTTGATTGATGTCTATCATCTGGTACAGCTGGGAATTCCGACAAGTATTCCATATAATCGCGGTATTTCTCCATTGCTGCCTCCTGGGTAGCCATGTCAAGCTGCGGGTCCATAATCATTTCTTGAAGAGCTCGCATTCTCTTATCGGATTCCTCTTCTTGCCAGGGAGGAGGCCTGGTTGTAACTGTTTCAGTAACGATGCCACCTACATCCATAATACTTTGCCTTATCTCTTGCAATGCAACTTCAGAAATAAGACACGATATACGACTCTTTTTGACTGATCTCTTTCGGCCATTTGAGTCAATGTAATGGAAATCAACCAATTCGAATCCTAAATCAAGTCGATTGAGCTTATCCAACTCATTGACACACGCAAGCAACGGATCTTCGTATGGGTAATACTTCGCCACCTCGTCACTGCCATGCGGCGCAAATTGCATTGACAAAGCAAACGAAATATCCAACCTCTCCAACGAAGGAAGTGACCTCGATAGAGCCTCCAAAGCCCTGGGATGCAATGTGATTGATGGCCCGAAAGATAGCACTCGAAGTTGATCAAGGTGCGGTGCAACGTGTATGACCTTTTGTATGAAAGTTTTGCTGATAACATTTGCATACTGCATCAGTTTTTGGCGCTGTAAAATATTGTCAGTATTGTCAGTATTCAACTGTATGAACAACTCATGCAAGCCTTTGCAAGCCTGCAGATGCCTCAACAACGCACAATTTTGTACTTCATGTTCCTCAACGCTATCACTATCGAAATCATCATGGTGACACATTTCAAGAAGCCACCCAAACACACCATGTTGGCGTCCTTTGAACATGAAGCTCTTCACGCGATCAATCTCTGGCCTCATTTTTCGCACAGCATCTTTTCGCCAATTGACACCCTCTTTCACTTCCATTTCCGCTTTGATGTCCCACGGTTGTGCGCTTGGATATGAGTAGTACGCACTACAACCACTGTCACGAACTCGTAGCTTACATTCATAAGCCTGCAAAGTTTCCTCGCACTGGAACTCTTTGTCCAAGCCTTCGATGTACTCTTCGTCGGACGCCTTTTCTGCAAGCTTTTGTTTGTATTGCTTCAACGTCATGACATCAATGATAACTTCTTCCTCTCTATCATGTTCATCCAACACGTCAGAGTCCCAAGGGGGTTCATCGTATGAGTTGAAGAGATAATCATCATACTCAGAGAAGTCGCCATCATCGTCAAGAGGGGCACATGCGCCACGAAATGCCTCGCAGTTATTTCTCACTTTTCGTGCTTCATAATCAGCGTGATATTCACTATCAAAGCCAGCAATCGGAGGCACAATATCGTGAATGGTTTTGGCTCTTCGTTCACTCTCAGCTATTTCGTGATCCGTGCTGTCCCACTTGGAATATTTGGGGTAGGTGCTTTTGACAATGAAGAAACGTTCTGTAGTACACTGACTATCATCATCTTCATCTTCTTCCTCTTCCTCCACCTCCTTTTGTTTTTCTTGTGCATGGTTTGCTCCTCTTTGTATCGACTTTTCTTCAAAAGATAGAGATGATTTGGCAGAAGAAGCTGCCGAGGAATTTGTTACAGTGAGGGACAGATACGCATCGGTTCCATTTTCTTTCGTCGGAGCACTACTCTCCGTTGTATTATTATTGTCGAATTTTTGGAGCTGGGTCCCTCTGTTCCAAATGTCCTGTTGATTTTGTGCATCTTCCCCGTCAGTGCGGTGATGGTATCTGTCATTGTTGTTGTTGATGCGGTCGCTGTTGTTAGTAGCCTGAAGGCCCAAGTGAATGGTATCGTGTGATGACAAGGATCCCTCCTCAGAGTACTGACTTTCGCTGGCAATGGTGGCACTTTCATCTTCTGACGACATATCATCCGGACCAAAGCTGCCGTCGTCCGTGGTAGTAGACTCAATAGTCGTCATGATAACGGTGCAGAATGTTTTGATGCCAATCAAATAATAAATATTAGCGCAATGACATTCCCACGAAACTAGTTTGTCTTGGCCATTGATACTGAAACCGCTCTGACAATTGACCGACGGATATAAACAATCCTCCCTTTACGTCCCGGCGGTGCGTTGGCCTATTGATTACTCCAGTCTCACAGCAATAGCATTATGATGCAAGCAAGTTCAAGGCAGTCAAGCAAGTCAACAAAGCTCAGAGCGTAAAAAAGAAGCTGATGCACCATCAAGCCGTATCTACGGGTTTACAAGACCGGTAATTTTACGTACGTGTACTCTCTTTCATTTAGATACACAAAAACCCAAACTTGCGCTTTTGCTTGCGCTTGCTTGCTGCTTGCTGATTGATGCACTCAGCACTCTTTGCTCTTTCTCTCGCTTGCATTCACCGCCACCCTCTTGATAGCTAGAAGCAAGTCCATCCAACCATGCCGCTTGTTAAGGTATTTGCCCGGGTCGGTATGACCAAACCTATCCCTCTTGCATCGTTACAATCCAAGCTATGTGCAATTTGGTCTACCAAGCCGGAGACAACCAAACTAATTCTTTCACGTGTTGAGGATTGGACATCAGATTCGTTTGACGAAGACTGTTATATTGATATTCGTGCCTATGGAAAAGCAGAGCGCACTAGAGAGTTTGTGCTTGATGGAATGACACAGGTGCAGAAAGCTTTTGCAGAGGAAAATCTTGTAGCAAACGTCAGGCTTGAGACATATGAGGGTGAACGTTACTTCCACGTTCCACCACCGAAAGCATCCACATAAGCATAGAAACACAACAACAGAGTATACAATGGTGCGGCTCTCCTCTCCAGGTATAGATCCAGTATTGTATCATACAATTATTAATGAGAGAGAGATCTCAAATATAGCTACCATATTGTAATGCTCAACGAAATATGTACTTCGCTTTTCTAATCTTTTCCTTATTTATCACATAACTTTTATACAAAAAAAGTAGCATTCTCTAGGATCAACAATGTAAATCGAAGAGAGCAAACGAAGAGAACTTAATTCCGCTCAACGAATACATCTCCTGCACTGTCTTGATACAACTCCAGAGAGCTAGCCTCCTACGGTAGTCCGCTTTGACTGCTTTGATGATTACTCAGAAGTGCTCTTTTCTGCTTTTGTTGAAGCCTTGGAAGTCTTTGTCGATACGGATGCACTCTTTGCGGCTTTGGAAGCCTTCTCTGCTTTAGCGTCAGTGGCCTTCTCTGCCTTTGCAGCCTTCTCCGCCTTTGAACTCTCCGCACTCTCCGCCTTTGCGCTTTTAGCGATGCTCATTACCTTGGCCGCTTTGGTGGAGGCAGACTCAGATTCTTCGGCCTCAGATTCCTTTGCGGCCTTTGCTTCAATCGTTACCTCAGAAGATTCCTTTGCGGCCTTTGCTTCAGTCGTTACCTCAGAAGATTTTTCGGCCTTGGAAGATGAGACCTTTTCGGCCTTGGCATCGGCGACGCTAAGTATTGAGAAAAGAAATATGTAAGGCAAAAACGTCGAAGTTAGCGTCAGCTTGCTTATTACAAATCAAGCATACTATATCATTGCATTGGCACTTACGACTTGGCAGCCTTTGACTTAGAGGCTTTAGCGGAGCTCTCCTTTGTGGCCTTGGCAGAAACAGAGAGGTTTCGGCTACCTTGCAATTCTTGAGTGTAGGCTTCTTGAGCAGAGGCGGAAGCGAAAGCAGCGAGTAGGATAAGAGAGAACTTCATTATGGAAATGGTGGTTGACGGTAGTCTAAGATGAGTCTAACGAGTTGTCGAGGGAGATGATGCCGAAGCGTTTGGATTTGATTTATGCGAGCTGTGTCATGAGGTGATGATGCCCAACACGAAGACGACTGGTGCCTTCTTCAACTGGCGCCTTCTTCAGCTTCATGTTGGCATTCAAACAGGTACTTTCTGAACAGGCTGGATTAATGGCTGGATTTTTGGCCATCACTGGTTGTTGTAATGAGTTCCTCCATACCAGCCGCTACGGGTTGATGAAATTTTGGGGAGTGATTTCGCAAGAGATGGCCGATAAGTATCTAATAAA
>Ga0209652_1003899_pt1 | contig 10723 bp, 4 predicted proteins | sample SaaInl74LU_5_DNA_FD_184641 | JGI IMG/M metagenome (GOLD analysis project Ga0209652, IMG submission 184641) | Marine microbial communities from expanding oxygen minimum zones in the Saanich Inlet - ESP_74LU_5_DNA (SPAdes) (version 2) | ecosystem: Environmental > Aquatic > Marine > Intertidal zone ...
GAAGAGTACCGCATAATGAGACATTTTCTGAAGAAAGGTATTGTCTGTAAAACGATTTGCAAATCCTCTTTTACACGTCTGGTATTGTGAAACCAATCGGTACTACGTTTGCCTACTGCCCCTTTGCGAACCTGTGTCGCAGTCGTTCACTACATATCTAACATGAACGAGCACCGCACTTGCAGAGAATTAAGTACGGGATCACAACCAGCATCGATAACAGCGGCAGCATTGTCATAAGTACCTCACATCACCACAACAAAAGTATCATGAAGGCATCAACATCAACTGCCTCCCTCATGCTCGCCATGATCATGGCCGTAGCCCATCCCTTGATGACATGGGCTCACCAAGATGAGAGTGTTCGCATCAACACAGTATCCTCTGCTGATGCATCTGCATCTATTCTACGCGGTGTCACATCAAATCAAGAGGAGGACCGCAACCTTGCGAAGGGCGGCAATCAAGGTGGCGGCGGAGGCGGAAACAAGGACAAGGACTCAACTCCTCAACCGACTGCAGCTGTGACTCCTGCGCCGACACCAACTCCACCGCCCGTGTACCAATATCCATATGTTGATCCTGACTCTTGTGGCACTAGGCCACCTTCAAGCCCGGCGCCTTCTCCAGCGCCAACACCAGCGCCAACAACTCCTCAGTGTGAAAACCCGCCAGATGGACAATGCAATGGAAAAAACTCATGTTGCGAAGGATACAGTTGTAAAGGCAAGGAGTGTCGCATGAATGGTCGTCAACTACGAGAACGCACTTCTTCCGAATGGCGCAAGCTCGCTGATTGCGTGGATCATCGCTGCAACGAGTACGATAATGCGCCTTTATGCGAAAGTGACTTGCCATCCAGACGTCCTGCATCAAACATTTGTAATTATGGTGGTGGAGAATACACCGCGTTAGTCCAAGCTTGCGAAGGTGCTGTTGATCTGTGCTGCGAGGATGGAAATGGAGGATATTACTACGGTCTAACATGCTGGATCTCTTATCAAGGAGGAACATGCTGCCCCAAAGGTTATACCAGAATCCAGACTGGATGTGTCCCAATGAATTGTTGTGATGGGGATGATGATCACCAAGGACACTACTGTCCCTCACAATGTTGAGGTCGCCCTAACACCTTGTGGTTTCTATTTGATGGGTCTCAAAAAGAAGTTGTAGAATAGGAAGAAAATAATTGACTTGTTGAACTTACTTGAACTTCTGACAGATTTGTGTCTAATATATGCATCTAGCTAGCTTAACCTTTATCATCCCCAGCCTCTACTGAAACTAAGATCCTGGAGGATAAAGTACACCCAACGCTGTTCTATCTGCTACAGACAGAGATGGGTGCCAAAAGTCTATAATAAGGACAATTCTATCCCCACTAGATTGATCACTACTAATTGCGCTACCATCACTATCATTGCATCCCGCATATACTGCAGAATGCAAAAAGCTGTCATCAAACAAGATAGGCTTGCCTTCCTCCCAAGATACGCAATGTTCGCCAACTCTGAGATAACTTCCACTTGTCTTATTAGGAACAGCAAGTGGCAAATGACAGCGCAGTCTTACATTGGTCGGACCACAATGTTCTACGACCTTGGTATTCTGCTTCAATTTCGAAAAGTAGACAGATCCAAATCCGCATCCGCCCATGCGATGTGGACACATTGTTTCTAGTATGTTGGTTGTAATTGAAAAGTATTTTTTGCATGTATCTACTTGTTTGATTCCTTGTCGATAAAGGTAGATTGATGACCATTCAGCTTGTTGTTCTTGCTGCTTCTGCTCTTTGCCATTTGCGTGTTCGTATACAGCGTCATCGAATGGGTGAAAGGTTGCAGTATTTGTTTGTATAGCCGATAATAACTCCTCTCGAATAACAGAAAAGTGAGTTGTCAACGCCTCTATATCACCAGTAAGTTTTACTGGCGGTGCATTTGGTAGTAAAGGCAATTGTTTCCACAATCGTATACACGGGCACTGTTGTTTTGTGCAAGTTTCATTGTTGTGAAGTGGTATAGCTTCCAATTGTTGTACAAAAAAGACCGTCGGATTTTGCCCCTTCTGGGGTGATAGAGGTATCATGTTTTGTTCATTTGTTGTGTCATGCGAATTGTTCAATGTGATTGAACGCCGCGTTCTCGTGAGTAGCCCCAAGAGCTGCTTTAGAAACGATGACAATGAAGTGTTGTGATGATTACTTTCAAACCTCTGTTCTATTATGGCAACCTCTTCCCAAATCTCGCCTCTCATATCACGGAATAGTTCTGGTTCAAGTTGCACCAACCGACGTAACATCATGACATTGCTTTGAAAGGATTGTGCGTGCTGCTGCGAAGTGGAATGGCATCGTAGACAAGATGGATTGTTGCAAGCGTTTGTGGCAGTAGCGGCATGATTGTTTATCGGGCGGATCCACAAGAGAAATGCAGAGCCGAGAGAGAAGACGGAGATGATGGCTTTGAGTACAATTTGATCATCATTATGGTAGAATGAATGGAGCGCTTCCATCATGGTAATATTATCATCAACAAGGAGGGGCAAGAACAAGCACCCGAAGCTGGGTAAATATGGACGTAGGATAGGATCACCGAGCAGTAAGATAAGCACCATTTTGGAGCCTTAAATGAAGGGGGGAGGCCTAACTCTTCAACGTAAGTAGGAATTAGTATAGTAAAGTCCGCCATCCATGCAACAAAATGCCGCCCATGACAGTGCTGAACCCGAGCTCTGCCTACATTTGTGGTGAATGGCTATCTGTTGTGCATACCTCTACCTAATGTGTTGTGGCCGACCTATTCTTTCTACAACGATAGTAGTGATAACATTTCTGAACCCAATATCAATATTCTACACTTTCTCTGAAGCGGTAGCTAGAAATCATGTCCAGAGCATCAGCAGCACCCTCTTTCAAATCCCGCATCATACGCTTCATCGTACTATCATGCTTCCTTCTTTCCATCGGATGGCAGGCTCATCGAACCAGATCCAAATCAACATCTCTACGAGGGCGTCAACAAGCCATTGCTGATGTATCACCATCAGCGTCAATAATCAAACCTCTCTTTTCGCGACCAACAACCAAAGATAGACGCTTCAAAAGTATCTTTTATCATGCCTACAAACACTTGTACCAGACGACAAATTCCTATTCTAGAATGCTGTCAACGACAAATGAAGATCATCAACGGCAAGCAGAAGCAAGTAGCGTGACACATGAAGCAGAAGGCTCATCATCAGAGTCAGATCTTGCTCACGAACTTAGCATTGAAGTAAGCTATGAAGACACCTATGACACACTTATATTCTTAGGTGTATCATTCATCTTTGGTGAAATTGCCTATCATTGTGGTATACCGCCGTTGGTTGGACAAATTATCGCTGGATTTTTACTTGGACCTCCATTGGCGGATTATGTGCCCTTTCCACAAGCAATGGTTTTGCTGGGCGATCTTGGCTTGATTCTACTGCTTGTTGAAGCAGGCGTGGAACTGAATGTTGCTTTGGTAAAGGAGGCTGGTATTCGACCTTTACTGATTGCACTTACAGGAAGTATCATACCATTTGGCATAGGATTGGGTATTACATTGGCGCAAGGTGATCAATCAATCAAATCAGCCATTGCATCGGGTGCATGTTTCTCGCCTACAAGTTTGGGAGTAGCCGCCAATGCACTCTCTGGTGGAAAGGCATTGAATACACCAGTCGGACAATTGATTGTTGCTAGTGCAGTTATCGATGATATGATTGGCTTGATTATTCTCAGTATGCTGGAGGTATTGGTGCTTGACGACCCGCCTCTCGTCAGCTACTTTATACCAATTATTTCGGCAGTTGGCTGGCTAGTTCTGCTTGGTGTAGCAGCCCTCACTCTGATTCCCTACATAGTGGAAAAGGTCATCTTGCCGCGATTCAAACTGGAAAGACGTCCATATGTCGCGTTTGCACTACTGTGGCTCCTCGTTTTGGCCTATCTTCCAATGATGTACTACACCAAAGCATCCTACTTGACTGGAGCCTTTCTTGCAGGGTTGTCCTTTTCTCAGGTGGAAGGAGTGCACCATACGTTTGTAACGGAAGCAGGGCCAGTTATGGAGTGGCTGTTGCGTATCTTCTTCTCTGCATCCATTGGATTCCAAGTTCCAATAAAAATGTTTGGAAATAAAAGTGTGATTGCGTGGGGCTTTGCATTCTATGCTTCTGTTCTTGGAAAGTTACCTATTGGGATGTTTGCTCCCAAGTATGAAGATGACACGCGGCCAGCAAATTATCCTTTTAATCCATTCACTCGGGATGTCATTATTACATCTGTGGCTATGACTTGTAGAGGAGAGTTCAATTTCATCATAGCAGCCTTCGGGATTGGGAACGGGTTACTTGATCCAGAGCTGTATTCTTCTATTATCTGGGCCGTGTTGTTAGCTTGCATCACATCACCAATCATTTTGACATTGGTGCTACGACACTACAATCGCTTAGCTGAGCAATATCTCGAGAAGCAACATTTAGATACGAGTATTGTTGAAGGGCGAGGACCATTACACGTAAACATTCAAATACGTTCTTCTATCGTCCCAGGCATGCAAGACGCGATAAAAAGATCCATCAACTCAATAGGTTTGTTTGTCATTGATCAAAGGAGCTGGTCTCCTCGAGGGTTGAATGCCATCGTTGCTAGTGAAATATATGCCATCGACAGCAAGACGAGTATAAATGTCGAGAAAGCTGTTCGCAGAGTGTCGGTTCCAATGCAAGACGAAGAGTCTCATGAAGAAGCCAAGGAAGATGGTCGTGCTAGTTTCGCATCGAATCTCGAGGTCATCACAGAGACTGTTCCCTTCGATGATATTGTAGCAAATAGGTGCAGAGAGATTCGAGAGCATTTGCTATCTTGTCCTGAGCTGGTAGATGCAAAAATCAACGTAGTGCAGTGGGTGCCAATGGCTGACGCTCTTCAAAAAAAGCAAGGTGATGATCTTGCAAGGGAAGCAGCTGAAGCATTGAAGAACAAGGAGACCATCGACACACTCGTGGATGAAATGCCAACATTGAGGAATAAAGTACGTCAGAAAATGCTAAGTGGTCCAATTTCATTCTTCCAGGCAGAAAAGGAGAGGACGAAAAAGACAGAGGATGTGGAGGAAAGGACACCTGAGCCAACACAAACAGAGTTGCCAGATGTTTCAGGCACTGGGGTAAGGGAAGGATTGAGAAGAAGACCTCGGCGAACAAAAATGGTGAGTTCACCTTCTGTGGGAGGTGTTGATATGTGGCAAGAAGATACGGTAGCGCAAGAAGCTGCCTTCTCTGGGGCCGCCCCTGTGGTACAGTATGACCTACAAGCTGGTACACTGAGATACGGTGGTCGTCGGCAGCGCATGAAGAGTGATCTAGGTGCCATTGCTGAGAATGCTCCCGCAATAGAAGAGCGACTGAGTGGGTTGGTTCGTCATACTATTGACAATAATGGATCAACAACGCACCCTTTTGCAGCCCCAAACATTCGTACCCATTCCGGACCGACTTAGAGGGTGTTCACAATTCACTTTAGGTATAGCTAGAAAGTAGATTGTTATTAGTAGGATATCCTATCTAGATTTTTTGCACCCCATTTTCCTCATAAAAACATATTCATCATCTGAGGAAGAACATCTCTTTTGTTTGTTTTCTTTATTTCCCCGTATTCATCGTTCCAATCCCACACTTTCGCTAGTTCTTTGCCAGTTTCTGAAACACTACGCTTCAACTTACGCATTGCATTCTCAAAGTCACGCATGGTGACTGGCCTCAACATTTGAAAGCCACCACTAGAACTCTCAAAGGCATCTTCCTCGTCATCTTCGTCTAGGAGTTCCCCTCTATCTAACATTCTTGCTTGTTCGTGGCTGATTTGGACAACTGCTTCTCTGCATACCTCTTTCAGATCTGATCCTGTATAGCCCTCCAGTCTCTCCGCAACCATGGTCAAGTTGACATCAGCACCGAGCCGGTTTTCGGCCAGAGTTACTTCAAGGATCTCCTTTCTCGTTTCCAGATCCGGCAAATCAACTAATATTCTTCTTGGAAATCGCCGAAGGACAGCCTCATCTAAATCAAATGGCCGGTTCGTTGATCCAATAACCACTACGCGATCTGAACCGGCCTCGCCTTTTCCGTTTGTACCCGAGTTAAGTCCGTCCCACTCACTCATCATGGTCGTCTTAACACTCGTTAATGTACCATGTGCTGAATCGTCAGAACTTCCTTCTCGGCTAGACAAAAGAGAATCAACTTCGTCGATGAAAATCACACATGGTGCCAATCTTCGAGCTAATGTGAAGACAGCCTTGGCATTTTTCTCTGACTCCCCTAGCCATTTGTTTTCTACTGATGATGCATCGACACTCAGGAAACTGGCCCCTCCTTCAGTAGCTACTGCCTTGGCGAGCATAGTCTTTCCCTGCAAATGAAATGGAAAAAGAATATCAACATGAGTGAATTGCATGACGAAAAGAATGCTCACAATAAAGAATGAAGAAACCATTGTTCACTTACCGTTCCGGGCGGACCAAACAGAAGCACTCCTTTCACTGCCTCCTTTGCAATACCTTCGCTGTACAAATGAGGAAACTTTAAAGGATAGGTAATACTCTGGCGAAGTAATTCTTTCACTTCGGTCAATCCACCAATCATATCATAGGTAACTCCAATATCCTGTGGAGTCACGCAGTTCGGTATGAGTGCTCTTTCGTGCTTGTCTTGAGCAAGTGCCATCAAATCCTCCTTGGTTCGATGAGAAGCAAGTGCGCCCGATGACGATGATGCCGAGCTTTGAGACCCAGGCGAAGGACTTACACCAGAAATCAGAGAGAGCGCCGACTCGAGGCTGTGTGGGTGGATGAATTGAGTGGTGACTTCTGGCTTAGACTCGACTGCATCATCGAGGAGGAAGTTCGCCAACGTTCTGTCCTTTGAAGGCTTAGACTTGCTCTCAGCAGATGCCTTTGTAACGCCCCAAGGTGATTCGTGGTGCCTTTGGCTCTTTCCGGCCTCAATTTCTACAGCACATTTGATTACATCGTCCATTTCTTCAGTGATGTCTTTCACGCTCATCATCTGCCGCAGAACAAGTCCAGCACCTTTCGTACCAGAATTCTCATCAATGCTCAAGCTTCTCTGGTTGAGATTTGAGGCGAGTACGCCTCGGTTCTTTCGAAAGACAACCGAGCCTTGCTCCCTGTCTGCCCATGCATCCCAACTCCTTAATCGGACAGGGTCGATTGGATTTGGAATGGGAACATTGCGACAAAGAGCCTGCAGGCGAGTCAAATTCCTCTGCGCTTTTTGTTCTTGTGTCAATTTGACATGCTGCCGACGTTCTCTCTCCTTTCTCTCCTTCTTTGACCCTGCCAAAGCAGCCGCTGCTACTGCCAACGTTCGCGCACGGTCCATTCTATCCTTGCGTTTGCTCTTCCTACTTGATCTCTTAGAACTCGTTCCTTTCGTAGATTGAGAAGAATCTTGGGATTCTTCTGATGAAATCTTTTCTGCAGCCACTTCTTGCACCTCGCTCACATCGGCGGCCTTTTCAGATTCTGGCACTGGAACTGCGGGTGTTTCTTCCTCAGAGCTTTTACCTTTGTCGGACGATGACGATAATATCTTGTTCAGCCATCCCCCCATACCATGCTGGGCATGGGGCACATCATTGCTCTTATCAGCTGTCCGTTGCTGTGTTTGAGGTTGCTTTTGATTCTTGAATTGATCGCCTGGCATCATGCCAATATTTGCATGATCAACGCCAGGGGGGACGTAGACGGAAAGCATCACACCTTGACATCTAGGATCAATGAGTGCTGGGGCAGCTCGTGATAAATTATCAGCAATACCGCGGCGGAGATTTTCATTGGAAAGTACCTGCGAGAAAGCGTTGGCAATACTCATTGGGATTCCTCCTCCAGATGGGGAAGATGACATCTGGGCCAAACGGTCGATGACACCGGACATGGCATCTTGGATCGCTCTCCGAACAGCTTCTGGTGGAGGATTAAATTGTCCTCCCATCGGACTGTTCTCGTTGCCCTCATCATTGACATTGTTGAACACTTCACTTCCAAATGGAGAATTGATAGTTGCATTGAAAAAGGCTGCGTTGGTTGCATCCGGGGGCTGCTCACCCTCATCGGCCATTTTATGTGCGTGGTTGACGATTTCTTCCATTTGTTTAATGAACATAGCCTGCTGCTCATTATCTTCGTCAACACCTTCCTCTTTAATCTTTTGCAGATTTTGTATGGCCATGTTTGATAAAATTGTCGGGAAAAGATTGCCTGCTTGTGGTGGGGCAATGGTGCCCATAATTTGAGGCTTTCCAAACTGATCCACCGTCCTAGCTAAAAAGATATTAAAACGCTTCGATCCTTCGGGGTCATTAACGCCAGATGCATTGATGTTGTTTGCACTAAATGATCCTGGGTTAAAGGGCTGACCCTGTTGATTGTTTTGCATTTGAGCGCTGAATTCTGGGGAGCCGGGAGGGAAGTTGGACATGAATGAAAATGGCTTCCCTTGTTGATTGGGAGTTGACTGTTGCCGCTTCATTCTACCATTAGTTGAGCCCGATTGATTCCTTTTATCTGGTAGAACTGTCGTAGACGCATCGATTCCCTTACCACCCAACATGAGAAGGTGGATTCCTTCTTTGTTGACGCATTCATGGGCCAAGCACTCCACCGCAGACTTGGACTTTAGGATAGACGACGAAGAATCGGATCTAACAAACAACACCAACGGAAGAGGAGAAGTCTCCTTGTCGTCATTAGCTTCACTTTCATACCAAGTGCGCTCGTCTTCTTTCATTAAACGTAAACTCTCAACTGCAAGATCATCATTTGGATCGTCTAGGCCCAAACTCATATCCCTCTCCATGCGATCTGATATTCTTCCAAAGGAAGTGGTCTTCTTCTCCTCAAGCGTTCCTTCATCACCGCACGATATTTTCAGCTTTCCTTCATTGGCAAGACGCACCAAATGCCCCAACAAGGCTGCATTGCGAAGCTCTTCCGGACTAATTGCGGGTGGGCTATCATCATCACCATCCTCGTCATTATGAGCAACTGCCAAATCCACCACCGAGGCTTCCACCGACTTGCGAACCGAGGCCAAAGCCTCATCATCAATGAGAGCCAATCCACACGATAGCGAATGTGCCAATGCCATGGCTACAGTCTCTTGCATTCCCATGGTACATCTCCATGGCCGGGTGGGAGTTGCTCCTCCACTACCTCCCACTTCTTCATCATTATTATTGAGACCCGCCGGACCAAAGAAACTCCCCTGACCGTCATCACCATCCATATTCATTCCATTGGGTGGCATAAATTGTTGTGGTGACTGTTGAAACCCTCTATTGTTGTTTGTATCCCTACTACTACGGCTATTGGGCAATAATGACTCGTCTTCGTCCTCTGCAGGGGGGAAGAGACATACTCCACCACGATACCACCAACCCGGGACTTCCTCATCAGCATACTCATCATCATAGTCATCATCTTCTTCTTCTGCAACGGGAGATGATGTAGAGTCCGCAGATTGCTTCGTAGTACTAGCAGCAGCATTCGAATTACTACTACTGCTCGTAGTCGGACCCATCATCAACCTCTCCCTCCAACGAGGTTGACATGCCAAACTCAATGCCCCCTTGAGTGCACGTGTTGTTTCCGTATCCAAATATTTTCGTCGAATCATGGAACCCACCGCAGTTTCCTTCTTGGATAATGATGACGAAGAGGAGGAGGATGACGACCCCTTGTCATGATGATGATGATGTGATCCACCCAACTCGGCCAATAATCCATGATACAAAGTCCTACGATCCAATCTACGTCGTGACGAAACATCAATATTACGAAGAGAAGTGGACCCATCTGGAGATGGCAATCGTGGCATGGGTGGTGGTAGGAATACCATGGATTGGAATGCGGATATTAGGAGATTGTCCATGGTGTCTGAGTCAATGGTTGTTTTGACAAAAGATGATGATGATGAAGTAGTTGCTGCGGTTGTCGTGTCACCACCACTACTGCTCGTTTTTGTGGAGGAGGATGATGCTGTGGTGGTGGTTCCATCCTTCTTGAAGACTGCCCCTCGATTATACTTCCTTTGTCGTCTTAAAATATCATCTTGCTTGATGACATCTGTCCCAGCTAAATGATACGATGTCGACTCGTCATCTAAATCCAACTCATCATCATCCTCCGTAACCCCATCATCATCATCTAAATCCATCTCAACATCATCATACTCTTCCTCCTCCACATTCCTCCTCCTCCGACTTAATTCTTCCTCCATCAGTTCAATCTTTTGTTTCATCCCCTCCCTCCTTGATGCCAATTCCATGAGGGCTTCAAAGCTATCCTCCTCTTGCTCGTCCTCCTTCTTGTGCTCCTCTTCTTCCGAATCATCCTCATCACTCTCGGAATCGGAAGAGGAATCATTTCCATCTGGATCACCTACTGCATTAAATTTCTTTCCATGCTGTTGTTGCTGCTGTTGCTTTACCGATGGCGTAGAGTAATCTTTATTGCCAGCTGCTGGTGAAGAAGAACTACTGTGAAGTGACACATGAATCTTATTTTCTGCTTCTACTCCCTCTGCAGTTGTATCTTCTTCTCCTTCCTCATTTGCAGGGGTGGCGGTGGTGTCGTCCTTTTCGGAATTATTGTCAGTGTTATCTCCCCCA
>Ga0209652_1003900_pt1 | contig 10722 bp, 8 predicted proteins | sample SaaInl74LU_5_DNA_FD_184641 | JGI IMG/M metagenome (GOLD analysis project Ga0209652, IMG submission 184641) | Marine microbial communities from expanding oxygen minimum zones in the Saanich Inlet - ESP_74LU_5_DNA (SPAdes) (version 2) | ecosystem: Environmental > Aquatic > Marine > Intertidal zone ...
GATATGGTGCTAGAGAGTAGAGCTGGCGGCCGACTCAGATGCCTCATCAGGTCACCTACGACGTTGTAGCGATGCCGATACGACCAACAAATGCTTGATTGAGCCGTGAAAAATATGCTTCTATAAACACGAGCGATATTTTTAGTACATGATTCAGTTCCCCGAGACGCGTGACCCAAATTCATATCTCCAGTTGGGCGAAGTAGAGTTGGTCGGCGTCTTGTTTTAGCTGTGCGTGTTAATCTCCAGGCCATTCATTTTTGAAGCTATTAATCTTCTACGCGATTAATCGTTTGCCCTCAATAAAATAAAATCATGATGCACGATATAGTGTAACAGAAATTTTATGTTCGGGTGGGCCTCCTCGGGGCGAAATACTGGGCGCAGGCAGCGAAGACTAGGTGTACATTCGATTTTTTCGGTAAGCCATGCTATAATTTATATGGATGCAACGAAGAACCTCCACTATCCGCACAACAAAATGTGAAGAGATATGTATGTAATGAATCAAGAGGCAGAGATAAGAGATGGCTATGGGAGCTATGTAGCGGTTGTGTTCTCATTTGTGCGAAATCACCACACCCTTCTCCTAGAGAGTCCATTCTAGATGGGTCAAAAACATCCCTGAAACCTGAACATCCCAATCCCACACACCACACACCCACAACGCAACTAACACGCCAAAACACATGACAATCGTCTCGGTCAGCTCCACATCAAGGGCTCATTGTACAAGCAGCTACTTAGATATGCTTGAGATTTGAGATTTGAGATTTGACTCTTGTCCCGTTGAAAGTTATTGTTTGTTTCAATAAGCGGAAAGCAACTCAGATGACCTTAGCTGCCAGAGATAGTCCTTTGTTGCTGGTCGAGGTGATTGCCCTTGCATTATCTCCAATCGATGGGCACATAGATATATCATCATCATCATCATCATCATCTGACGATTTGCGTTTATCCAGTGAGAAAAGATGCCCATTATCTGCACCGTTGGCAAAACTGCAATTGCTAAATCTGTGCCGTCAACGTAGCTTCTCAAAAGGCTGGCTGCGGAAAGAGGAATGCGTTGGTCAGGTCTATCGGGGATTGTGGCTAAAAGCAGATGAGTTTTGCAACAAAGACATTATTTCAGGAGATGTAATGTTTCGGGGAAAGGATGACAATTCACAGTGCCTCCCAGCATGTGACGAGAATGCATTCTTTCAAACTTATCTCAGATCTGATGATCCTCTGGAAGAAAAAATACCATGTCTGATACGTGGTTACATATTATCTACAAACAATCGGTATACATCTACTTTTCGGCAGGCAAACACGAAATACCTCCGCTGTGTCGTTACGGATGAAACACTTGTGCACGTGCAGCATTCATCAGATGTCAAAGAGGTACTATCATTAAAAATGAAGAGCAAGAAACGCCAAAAAGATTGCCTATCAACACCATCATACTCAAAGCTGACAAGTTACGATCCAGAAACAGTTCAGTCGCTAGCATTGCGAATGTCGACAATTTTAACAAATACAGTGTGGATAGGTGCAGATTCACGTGCTCTTCACTCAAGAAAGAAAGCTCATCTGAACTCAATTTCAATGCAGAGCGAGTTAAATGACTTTTGGGATACGCAACAAAGTACAGATAGGACAGTCTCGCCATCCCTTTTGAGAGAAGGAGCACTGCTGGTTTACAACGAACACTCAGGATCTGGAAAGACAAACTTGGTGAAAACTATTGCAACAGATGCTTTGAATTGTCACGCAGTTCATGTCATATCAGCAGCCAGCTTACTGGCCAAGTATGGTACTAGCGCCGATGCTGCGTTGGAGTCAACTTTACATGAGCTTGCACTGAAGGGTACTATCAAAGGATGCGCCTCAGTAGATTCTAACAAAAGTGCAAAGATATGTATTATCTTGGATCACTTTGAATCATTTCTGTCTTCATCGGCCACCGATCCTTATTCCCCAATACTAAATGCCATTGCATCGTATCTGAATAGATTATCATACTCTTTGAGAGACAAGAAAGAATTCCCGTTTCCTTCTCTGAACGCACTGCACAACATCCGAAGTGGAGGTGGATATTCTGGGCTGACTTTACCTCTTAGTTTCTGCATGGTTGGAGTCATTACAAATACAAATGATAAAATCTTCCACAACGCACTCGATGCGCTTGGAGGAGGTAGATTTTACGTACCACTCCCCTCAACAAAGACACGATGTGCAGCATTTGAGCATGCATTTGATTGTGCCGGAGTGAAATTAGATACCGAAGCTAGAGAATTACTTCCAAAACTCGCAGCATCAGCAACATGGGCGAATGGGGGAGCATTTGTAGATGTAACGAAAAGACTTAGCTCCGAGTACGAGACTTCGAAGCGAGATCTAGAAAAGGCCATGTCGTCAAGATACGATGCACCCAACTCCAGAGCTGACGATCAATCGGCTGCTTCGTTTCCCAATATTGGGGATACCGCGTCTAGTTTATCATCCGTTGGAGGAAATTTTGATGCCAAACTTGCTTTGGAAGACGCTCTAGCTTTGGATGCAAACAAGAGAAGATTGTTAGCATCATTTGGCCTACACGCTCCTACAGGAGTTCTCCTCTATGGCCCGCCGGGTACAGGAAAGACGTTGCTCGCAAAAGCAGTTGCAACATCGCTTCGTAGCCATTGCAACAACAAGAGCGAACGTGACGCTAACGGATCTTTTATATCTCTCAAGGCGAGTGACATTGTAAGACCAGAGGTAGGCAACAGCGAAAAATTAATTGTATCGGCATTTGCGGTTGCGCGATCAAATGCTCCATCGGTTGTGTTTATTGACGAGTTTCAGGCCTTGTTTGGTGACCGCGGAGGGAGCAGTGTAGTTTTAGGACAGCTTGCAAGCACATTACTCCAATGTATGGATGACGTTGCTAAATGGAGCTTCGATGACAAACCAAACACAAGCACTCCCAATGGACGTATTGTTGTTCTCGCTGCAACGAACACGCCATGGATGGTAGACACAGCATTCTTAAGACCTGGCAGATTCGACAGAGCTGTTCATGTCGGACTCCCTAATGTAGATGATCGAGAAGATATTCTTCGTGTCCACACGAAGACAATGAAAATTGCATCATTATCCCCAGCAGGTGGAGACGATATTTGTGGAGCTCTTGCAAAATTGTGCGTTGGATTCAGTGGCGCAGATCTTGCATCTCTTTGCAAAGCAGCCGCAGTTAGATGTCTTCATAATGGAGAGAAGAAGACTGGGGTGACGAAGCAACACTTTCTTGATGCATATGAGAATGATGTTGTTCGCAGCTCAAATGACGCCCTTGTCAAGCGAATATCATCGTGGGCCGTTTCTTAACTGCATAATGTACCATACTGTATAATATACTTCATGGTAAGGTATTACTTCTCTAGTATAAGCAAGCGTCTAAGCTGTTATTTTTTCATAATAAGCTGGGCGAATAGCCAGCGTCTTCCAACCAGTCATCTTTGTTTTCTTCTCCTTCAAAAGTACAGTCGATCCATCAACACTCTGCTGTAAAGTGAGCGTTTCTGTGGTCGTCGTATGAAACTGTATGAGAGGATCAGAGTCACCACAAGGCTTTGCAAAAATGTCAAACTTCGCGTGGCTCTTGATTATTGCAGATGTCATCTTCACAATGATTTCTATTGTTCCTTGGTTTACTCGTCCTGAAGAATGATGCGGGACAACCTCTACCTCGTCCCCACCGAATAGATCCCGAACGACAAAGTAGGCATCACCTCCCGCACCCGTTCTACTTGCTGCAATCAAGAGGCGTCTCGCAAGGACATCGACAAGACCGACATCGACTTTACTAGCGACACTAGAGTCCGACTCTCCACCAGAAAAGAAATCACTCTCCGACTCCAAACCAAAATCACTAGTGTAGTTCGAGACCCTCTTCTTGAGACGGCGCCTACTATTTCGCAAAATACTGCCCTTCGTCTCACCAAGTGACTTCTTCATCTGGCTAGAGTTGAGGATCTGGCCAAGATATTCAGCAAGCTCTGGGACATTGTGCGCTGGTGATAATATTTGGCCGTTGACAGTGATGACTTCTCTCCTCAAGTCACGCAAGGCTTGAGACACCAGTGCAGCATCACTGCAATAACTGTTAATTGCTGCATCCATATCTTTGTTACCATCCCCACCAGTGGCTTTCCCAAATACACCCTCTTTCCACGGCGGTGGCAAAGCAATGTTGTCAAGAAATCCCCGCTCGTCACGACAAACATCCAAAATATGTCCAACACTATGAAAGACTGCATTCTTGAAAAAGAACCGCAAATCTCTATCAAGGACAGCTCGAAGCATACGCTCAATTTCACACTTTGACACGAGAGACTCCCAATTCATTTGTAGGTACTCAAAGTATTTAGTGAGCAATGGAGCCAAGTGAGCCTCGACAGAACTATCTGGCGAAGATAAAAAGGCGAGAGACCCAAAGGATACTTTGTGTTCATACTCTGATGCGAGCCGGTCTACGGTAGTACTTAACTCTTCACACCAAATCTCCACTGCGAGGACTTCCAACGTGGCCTTTAATATGAGACTCATCAATGTCTTATGAACGTCCCTCACACAATCTACATTCCCAAGGAAGGTTTGAATAATGAGCCTAACACGTGAGCGGATTGATTTCTTTGGTTCACATTGGATGATGCATTCCTGCAATTGTTTCGTTCCATTAGAATAATCAGCGATGGATCGGATCCTCCTCAGAGTTCGGCAGTAGAGGTCAAGCCGAAGTAGCAATTCTCCATGTTCAATCTGACGATGGATCTTGGGTGTTTTGGAACTCGATGCCGTAGATGTCGCCCTAGTCAGCGTGGCGCCGGGACGAGGAATAGTCTTCTTTTTGATGATGATATCCTTTCCATCCTCATCGGCCAGCTCTCTTGGTTCATCATGATGAGGGTCATCGTCTGCCCTCAAGGCATCGGCACACGATGCCAGAAATGCCTCCATCCTGGCAGCACTACGCCTAGTTAATGTCTCTGGTCCTCCATCCTTAATTTCAGCATCGTCATCATTAAACAGTGCTTCAAGCTCTTCAGTGCCGCCAGCCTCTATACCGCCAATATTACCGTATAGAATGCATCGTGTTACCACGTGAACGGGATGGCGGAGTCTTAGTTCGACATTTTGAGAATGCGGTGCGTAGGGATCGAGAGTGGCGAGATACCACGAGGCTACGGAATTGGCCAAGTGGCGGGCTTGAGAGGACTCGTTTGCAGATAGGACTGCTGCGTGGTTGGAGGAGGGGCTTGGTGGAGCCATGGTTATGCAATAGACAGACACACTGTATGAGCTGTGCCTCTGCCGGTCATCGTGTTATGGAATGAATGATGAATGTTGAATGAATCGAGAATCGAGGGCTGGTGAAATTTATTTCACATTATGCGTATTGACAAACTACAAACTCCCGACACATCACCGACACAGAACCAACAACAACCAACAACAACGACGACGATGCGATGTATTAGTCTAGAGATGGAGAGGATACTTAGATCTCTATCGTTGCCGCAGTAATGAGCTCCAAAGTAGCGGCAGCATCCACTGCTCCTCTCGTTCCAACAGAATCGCCAGTACCCGGAGTCAATATAACACTAGCATCCCTCCTCGTAGAAGTGATCAAGACTAAAAGAAAATTCATTTCAAAGTCGTCACAATCTTCACATCCGAATGATGACGAGAAGGAATCTCTACTCAAGAATATTGAAAACAAAGCAACTGATGCGACGACTGCATTCCTAAATGAACTACGCAACCAGGCAGAGTCATCAGCATCGCGGCGGAACAAAAATTCAGCCAATGCACCAACCAACTGCCTAAAATTCTTGCTGGAAATCGTCTCAAATGACTCCAACTCATTCCACTTACGACGAGCAGCATTAGCACTGATACGAGAAATACTGCAAAGAAGTTCAGATGCTAGAGCCTACGTGGCAAGTGGAGAAACGCTATTGGACTTTGTGTCGATAGTGGAAAGAATACAAGACACTGGTGAGGAGTGTGATGCGACAATATCATCTAGCAGTAGTAGAGTGAATGAAACTATACTATCTCCTGCAGCGTTATTTCATCAAGAAGCGATTGAATTGATACATCAACTAGCATTGCAATATGGGCAATTATATCCAAAGTTCACTGTTGCATCACGTTTGTTAGGTGATATGTCTATTCATTTGCAACTACAAAGCCAAAACATTGGTGCAATTACTGGTGAGGGAGGAAGAAATAATAACCAACGCCATAATATACAATTGATTCGTAAGAAACGAGACGAGGCTCTAGAACGAGGACCAAAAGTTTGTCAAAGCCTTGAACGCATGGTTGAAAGAGCAGACTACTGTTTCAAAGTATTACTGCCGAGATGGGGTGGTTTCAATGTAGATGATGAGATGAATGACGACAAGAAAAGCTCTGCCAAATCTACTTCCGACAACCCAATTTCTGACGATGCTAGTGTTGATCTAGAAGACGATGATTCAATAGAGTGGGAAGATGGCGATGCTGATCTGTTATCAGACGATGAGGAAGAGGGAAAGGTTCTTGCATCAGATCATGATATTGGTACTTCATCTCACGTCGGTGCAGTTGCACAAACTCTTGCTGTCATGGAGAGGAGCGGTATGTTACTTGACGGCAAGCTGTCTGTCGAAGTTGGAAAGGAACCCCACGCCAGTTCTGCACCAACCGAATTGGAGTCAGAGGGGTCTAATGAAGACGCGACAAAAGCTGACGCCCGAATTGAATTGGAAGCAATTGTAAAGAAGCTTTCATCAAAGCGCATACAGCGCCTCATGCAGTGGATCCATGCATTAACTTATGCCGATGGAATGATGGAGAGAGCAGTCGTTGACCCGGCTGCATCAGCTGCATCAGGTAATGTCGGTACAGCGGGACCTGTCTCTGTGGTGATAATTTCCAAAGACAAACGTACTTTGCGCGGTCCATTGCTGCAGCAAATGATGAAGTTGAAAGGTGAAGTAGAGGGCGTTTTGAAGTCTGCCGAGGTTTTAGGTGTACGCTCTGAAAGTGGTGAAGCGAGGGAACGCGAGGATTCAGTGCAAGCTGCTGCTACCGCGACTGAAGCTACGCTAAGCAACAATGCCGGCGCTGCTAAAAGAAAACGGCCATGGCTGACAGGTGTGTTCACACAAGGTCACCAAACGACGAAGAAACAAAAGCAAACAAAGAATGCCAAGGTGAGAGTGATCTACCGCAGAAAATGAACAGATTATTGATGATTTGAATTCATGATAGCTTTATACTTTTTAACGTTTATAACACATATTAGTTACTACTGATTTCGATGCCCCCATCACCCTCTTCTGACAAATCAATAGTCCGTTGTAGCTTTTCAACACTCGAGATTTTGCACGAGTGCCCGTGTGTACACTGTCCGCGCATATTATCTCTCACTGTGTTGATGTAATTACTCCCCATAAAGTCTGCAGCTTCCTTAGCTTTTTCAGAACTGATTCCAAACCACTTCTGAATATTCCCCTGCCACAGTTTCTTCGAGTGAGCTAAATTTCTACTATTTCCATTCGAAGGGACACCAGCGGCTTCAATATTGAACATGCCAGCAGATGTCATGGAACGAGATCGAAATGCCGAGATTTTCGGGTTGTCGACTATCCACACGCATTCAGATGCGGGAGTGAAACCACAACCGACATCACCATCTTTCTTTCGTTGGCGATCAGATTTGAGAGCAATCTCTGGATATATTTGTGTATGTTCATGGTGTGGGACGTCTTTTTCTTCAGTACCAACCGCGTATCCAATCGTCAACCCAGGAGTGATACAATAATTGAATCGTCCAAACAATGTCACTAGTCCTGCATCGTTGTTTGGATTATAATAGGGTGAAGAGGGGTTCCATTCCAAATGTGCTTGTGCACACCAATATATCCAATTCGCTTTTTGTATTGCTTGCTCCGGTGTTGAATCGTCGTCATCATCATTACGCTTACGAATGAACTTGCTATCCTTCGTATCAATCAAATTCTTCAATGCCATACGTTGCAACTGAGTGATGTACTCTACATTGATGGCATCATCTGCATCCAGGCGAGTTTCAAGCACAACACGATCATCTCGAGCTTCGTATGCCCTCCGAATAATTTGATGCATATTGCTGCCAAGATTCTCATCATGTCCAGCCAATTCAGGAAAGTAGACTCTTTCATCTTGAAACGCATCCAAAAGGTCTTGTCCAGCTTGTCCATCACGCCACCCTCCATTCTTTACTCCGACGCCAAAGTTATTATTGCTTCCTACCACTAGAGTGAAATGTTTTACCGGCTCCAGAATTTCATTCAATTCTTTCAAGATTTGTTTATCAATGTCTGGATCTACTTTAATAATCCACAGGAACATAGGATCCACAACAAGCGAAGAAGAAGAGTTACTTGCCCGTTGTACCATTGATGAAACTTCATCCTTCCATTTCGTATTCTCATACAATTCCAATAGCTTGTTTTGAAAAAAGATGCTTTGGTGCTGTAGTGAGGGCAGACACACTGCTTCTAACAGCTTGAGACGTGACCGGGCGAGATTTTGCAGTGTTCCCTGATTTTGCATGAATCTGGTACTGACAGTGTGGATGATTGGCCATGACCACGGGCGATCATTTGATGTGTCATTGTTGGCTGGTGATAATTGAATATAGTTACCATTTGATGATGGCACGACCTGCTGTATTTTTTGGTGTCTTAAATAGTGAGAGATTGTCGAGACAGTATTTGTGTTGTTGTTGTTATTGCTGGTCTCCAGAATCTTTCCCTTTGCCGGGGCAACGGCAACCGGCCGAGGCCGCTGCGGTTGCTGGAAGTGTTCCAAATCTTTCAACAGTTTGTTTGGAGCCGCCGCCTCCTCCTCTATATTTTCTACGATATTGCTGGTACGATGATGAAAATGATTGCCAGCAGCATTGGGAGAAATGTGACGATGCAAATAGACACTTGCACATAGCGTTGTCAGGAGAGATATTGCCAATAGTGCAGTGAGGACGGACACAAACCGTTTCGTTGACTTTGCTGACGATAATAGTGGAGCCTCTCTGCTCATTGGAGCAGCCGCCCCCCTCACCGCTGGTGGTGTTGAACGATATCGTAGCCTGTTGTCCATGGTCGTACAAGTGAGTTGCATTGAGCGCCTGCCAAGGGAGATGAATGACAAAGCAAAGGAGGAGAGGAACTAGGCCTGTGGATAGGGGGCGGATAAAACGCGATAGTCGTGAGCGCCCACCTCTGATGAAATAGCCAATTGTTGGCCATTTCTGTGTCAAAGTCTGTCAAAAACGTGTAAAACTGACCCAAATGAGCCTGAAATCACCTATTTTCATTTTACTAAAACAAACGCGAAGGTGGGCAGCGCCAACTGCCCCGTAACCCACAGGCCAAGAGGAACCGTGGGGTCACGAGAAATAGTTTTGATTTAAACGCGAGATACGAGAAAGACATCACATAAGACAGGCGCAAAAGGTCTTACATAGTAATGACGAATGCGTAACCAACAACAGCGACAATGGCAACAAAAAACGGCTACCATAATAACAGTGCCTCGCTTGCCCTCATCATACACCACCACAACAATGAATCCAGCCACCAAAGCTCGCCTCATGCGCGAAATGTCACTGCTCTCCAAGGATCCACCTCCAGGAATCGCCGCATACACGCCCAACCCAGCCGACATGACGCAAATTCGTGCTCAAATCACCGGGCCGGAAGGATCACCCTTCGAAAAGGGCGTCTTCCTCCTCACAGTGCACATTGCCGGGCGGTATCCATTTGAACCACCACGGTGTCGGTTTATAACACCTTTGTATCATCCCAATGTAGACTCTCACGGGCGCATCTGTTTAGACACACTCAAGTCCCCTCCATCGGGATCATGGAGTCCTGCCGTCTCTCTTCCCAGTTTGTTATTGAGTATTCGATCACTAATGGCGGAACCAAATCCAGATGATGGATTGGTACCCGAGATATCGGAGCTGTATAAACGAAATCCTGCAGAGTGGACAAAAGAGGCGGAACGGAGGACGAGGTTGGAAGCAACTGTGGAGAAATTGGAGGAGCTGGAATCTACGAAGGAGGATGAGAAGAAGGAAGATGATGAGAAAGAAGAAGCAAAGATCAATGCTGCTAGCAATAATACAAACAGTACTGCTGAGAAGGAGGAGAAAGATTCAAAGAAGGAAGCGTCATCTACTACTGACGCAAAACCTCTGGAGGAATCATCAGGGAACAAAAGGAAATTCAAAAAGTTAAAGTCAAGGTAAACACAACATTTGCTTTCATTTCAGAGATAGACTATAAATTCATAATCAATAGACACCAATATAATGTTATGAAATCAATTATTTAATAGATTGTCTCCAGTCAACTAATTAGCATGCAGCACTTGATCAGACGTGAGGAACGCCGGACTTCCCAAGCCCTTCCAACATGAATAATGAACCAACTTCGCCTCCGCTTCATCTTCATCCATTGTCGGTCCATCGTTCACCTCCAGATCCTTCTCGACACAGTTGCGATACTTCCACTCTCCATCATCTTGATCAAAGAACATGGCAAAGTTGATGCCACAGAGGATGCAGCGATCACGTGTTTCATCGGCAACGACTGTATTGGAAGCGGCTGCAACATCATCCTCGGCATCTTCCATGGCTGCATCAACCTCTGCCTC
>Ga0209652_1003902_pt1 | contig 10717 bp, 9 predicted proteins | sample SaaInl74LU_5_DNA_FD_184641 | JGI IMG/M metagenome (GOLD analysis project Ga0209652, IMG submission 184641) | Marine microbial communities from expanding oxygen minimum zones in the Saanich Inlet - ESP_74LU_5_DNA (SPAdes) (version 2) | ecosystem: Environmental > Aquatic > Marine > Intertidal zone ...
CTTCCATCGCCACCAGCCCCACCAAGAAGTGGGCGGGGACTAAGTTTGGATCTGCTTTGAGTGCGATTTGGCAGGCTTGGGCGGCGGTTTTGAAGTCGCCCCTATTGAGTGCCTGCAGGCCTCGGTCCAGTGTCGCTTTTAATTCGGCGCTCATGTGATCAGATCCTGCGGCTCAGGGCGTGCTGGGTTTGCTGTGGTAGGCAACCAAAGGGTCTGTGGCCCCGCCGTCGGGGCTGTTGGCCAGCGCTTCCATAAATAAATAAAACAGCTCCGCTTGCGAGCTGACATCGAGTTTGGCGTAAGCGTGTTTGCGATGCAGCTTGACTGTTTCGGTGGAGATCGCCAGTTTTTCGGCGATGATGCGCGTGCTGTTGCCGAGCAAGACCAATTCCGTCACCTGCCGTTCGCGACGGGTCAACACGCTGCTGCCAAACGCCGCGAGCGACGTATGCAGCTGCTCTCGCAGGCCAACTTTGGTGGGTGCGCTATCGATATGCCGCCAATGTTGCTGACATAGCGCTTCGATAGTAGAGAACGTGGCCTCTAAGATTTGCGCCTGTCGTTTGCCAAAGCGCTTACCTTGCCCGGTAAGCCCGAGCGCGATATTGAGAAAATCACCCTCACCTAGGTCGATAAGCAGGCCGCATTCATCTTGATAGCCGCAATTGCGATACCAGCTGCGATAGTACTCGCTCTCTTTAAAGCCCTGTGGCGCCAGCTCGCTCAAGCGAAATACGCCAAAGCGGTGGTCGTAAGCGCCGGCTCGGTAATACGGGTCTAACAAAAATGGGCCGTTGAGGTAGGCGTCGAGCGTGGTTTGACCGAGGCCCGCAACCGGCTGCGTGAAAACGATGCGCGGCAAATGCCCCTCGCTGTAATGCAAGGCGCTGCCATCGTCGGCGTCGACCAGCGCTTGTAGGGCACGCACCAGCGTTGCGGGAAAGGCCGCGTCACCGATCAGTGGCACAAGGCTTGCGATTGCCTGAGAAAATTGAGTGAGTAACAACATGGGGTGAGCTTATCTCGACTCTGCGCTCGCGCCCAGCGTTCTGTGCAGCGATTTAGCCGCAATGTGTGTGCTAGCAACCCTATGGAGGGAGAGAGCCGCGCCGGCGATACCGATATGCTATTCCATTAAATGCCCAGATTTATGTGTCTATAGCAGTTTGTGCGACCAACATTTTAGGTTTAAAATAATCACCTCATCCACGTCACTCAAGAGAACCGCGTATGAACGCAACGGCTAATCGAGTCTGGCAGAAGCTGGACTGGCAAGATCCTTTTCTACTGGAACAGCAATTGACCGACGAGCAGCGCATGGTGCGCGACTCGGCGCAACAGTACGCGCAGGAACGCTTGCAGCCGCGAGTGCGCGATGCATTCCGCAATGAAGCCACCGACCCCGACATTTTTCGTGAAATGGGCGAGATGGGTCTGCTTGGATCAACCATTCACGGTTATGGGTGTCCCGGTGTCGATTATGTCTCTTACGGGTTGATTGCCCGGGAGGTCGAACGGGTCGATTCTGGCTACCGCTCGATGCTCAGCGTGCAGTCATCCTTGGTCATGTACCCTATTTATGCCTTTGGTAACGATGCCCAGCGCGAAAAATATTTGCCCAAGTTGGCCACTGGCGAATGGATTGGCTGCTTTGGTTTGACCGAACCGGATCACGGCTCAGATCCGGGTGGCATGGTTACTCGGGCGCGCAGCGTGGACGGCGGTTATTCGCTGACTGGCGCCAAAATGTGGATTTCCAACAGCCCGATCGCCGATGTCTTTGTCGTCTGGGCAAAAACCGATGACGACGTGATTCGCGGCTTCGTGCTCGAGAAGGGCATGCCCGGCCTGTCTGCGCCGAAAATAGCCGGAAAATTATCACTTCGTGCATCGATCACCGGCGAAATCGTCATGGATAACGTTTTTGTGAGTGAGGATCAGTTGCTCCCGAACGTGCAGGGCTTGAAAGGCCCGTTCAGCTGCTTAAATAATGCCCGCTACGGCATTGCCTGGGGCGCCTTGGGGGCCGCAGAAGCCTGTTGGCATGCGGCGCGTCAGTACACCTTAGACCGCAAGCAATTTGGGCGGCCGCTGGCGGCGAACCAGCTTATTCAGCTTAAGTTGGCGGATATGCAAACCGAAATCAGCTTGGCCCTGCAGGGCTGTCAGCGTGCCGGTGAGCTTATGGATGCGGGCCAAATTGCCCCTGAATTGATCTCGCTGATCAAGCGCAATTCCTGTGGCAAGGCGCTTGATGTGGCCCGCAAAGCCCGTGATATGCTCGGCGGCAACGGTATTTCTGACGAGTACCCCGTGATGCGCCACATGATGAACTTAGAGGTGGTGAACACCTATGAGGGCACCCATGATATTCACGCCTTGATTTTGGGGCGCACGCAGACCGATATACCGGCCTTTTAATGGCCAGCTAACGCAGGAGAACCGCCCATGGGCGCATTGTCACACCTCAGAGTTTTAGACTTGTCTCGGGTGCTGGCAGGCCCCTGGGCTTCGCAAATCTTCGCCGATCTCGGCGCCGAGGTGATCAAAATTGAGCGCCCTGGGCATGGCGATGATACCCGTACGTGGGGTCCGCCCTGGATGCCCGATGAGGCGGGTCATCCGACCGACAGTTCGGCTTATTACCTCTGTACAAACCGAGGTAAACACTCGCTTACTATCGACCTAAAGTCTCCCGAAGGGCAGGCCCAGGTGCGTGAAATTGCCAAGCATTGCGACGTGCTGATCGAAAACTTTAAGGTCGGTGGTACACAATCCATGGGGCTCGATTACGCGACTTTGAGCGCTGAAAACCCCGGCCTGATCTACTGCTCGATTACTGGCTTTGGTCAGACAGGCCCTCTGGCGCGTCGGCCGGGCTACGACCTATTGGTGCAGGCGATGGGCGGCTTGATGAGTATTACCGGGGCCCCCGAGGGCGAGCCGCAAAAAGTCGGTGTTGCCCTGAGCGATATCATGACCGGGCTCTACGGCACCATTGGCACGCTAGCGGCCCTTGCTGAGCGCGAGCGCTCTGGGCTCGGCCAGCATGTTGATGTTGCTCTGCTGGATGTCACCTTGGCAACGCTGTCGAATCAGGCGGCCAACTATGTGATTGGCGGCGTTAATCCGGCGCGTATCGGCAACGCACACGCCTCTATTGTGCCCTATCAAAGCTTCGAGACCGCCGATGGGCACATTGTTGTCGCGGTGGGTAACGACACGCAATTTGCGCATTTTTGCGAGGTCTTGGGGCTAGATGCGCTGATTACAGATGCGCGCTTTTTCAGCAATGAGGCGCGGGTGCTACACCGCGATCAGCTGATTCCCTTGCTCGCGGAGCGAATCGCGACTGGCGAGTCACAGCAGTGGCTGGCGGGGTTCGAGGCGCACAATGTACCCGCTGGGCCTATCAACTCAATCGCCGAGGCCTTCGAGCAGCCCCAGGTCGCTGCCCGCGAGATGGTGGTCAATGTGCCGCATCCTGATAACGCGGCCTTGCAGCTTGTGGGCAGCCCAATCAAATTGTCCCGTACGCCGGTTACCTATACTCGGCCACCGCCGTCGCTTGGGCAGGATAATTCGTTATTAGCGACTTTTTGTGCGCCGCGGCGCTGAAGGCTAAGACGCCCGCGCCTAAGCGAGAAGGATCGGTTTTAATGGCTAAAGTGGTGATGTTTAGCCGCTTCGATTAACCGAGACGGGAGGCGCGATACTGTCTTGGGCTGCTGCCGATAATCTTGCGAAATTGCCTCGAAAAGTAAAGTGGGTCCTCGTAGGCCAAGCTCGCGGCGATACTTTTAATGCTCCGCTCCGTTGTATCTAGCAGGCGGCAGGCGGCCTCCATTTTCATGTGTGTAAAGTGCCGCATGGGCGAATAGCCGGTCAGCACTTTATAACGATGACTAAAATGATATTTCGAGAGTCTTGCGATATCGGCGAGTGCATCAAGATCAAGTGATTGGTGCAAATTATCTTGCATGTGGTTCTGTACGTTCACCAAATTTAGTGTGGCTGATTCAGTAATTGGCTGTCGAGACTGAAGGCCGAACTGTGTGAACAGCTGCCGTAGCTGATTAGCCGTATTGATGAAGGCCGCGATGCTGTAACCGGTGCGTCGTGCTGCGAGCAAGTTGTTGAAGCTTGCGATGAGTGCGGGTGAAACGCCGATATAAATTTTTTGTTGCTGCTTGCCGTAACCCATGTAATCGAGAAAGACGTTTGAACTGTTGCCGCGGAAGTGCACCCAATACAAGGTCCATGGTTTGGCTGGGTCCGCAGCGTAGTCATGGCTAATACCCTGGCGTAGCAATATCAGATCGCCGATCCCGATGCGGGTGCTTGCGCCATCAACTGTCAGCGAGCCGCAACCATCAACGCAATAAAGCAACAGGTTTTCGTCTGGCTGAACACGCTGCATACGATGCCCTCGCGCCTGAGGGTAATACCCCATTGCCGTGGGATAACAGTCGCGGGTAAGCGGGTGAAGCTTGAGATTGTTGACCAAAAATGCCGGCGCGATAAAGCGGATGCTTTGGTCTGAGAGCGGCCATTTCGACGGGGAGCTCACGATATTTACCCCCTACATAGGTTCAATATGACTAATGCTTGTCGCCGCAATATAATCCATCTAATGAGCAATTTCGTCAATGTGCAGTATGCAGCTACGGTGCTATGTTGCACGCACTTATACAATAAACGGGTAACGTGTACCCAAGGAGAACCCCATGTCAGATCCAGTAGCTGAAATTGCGGCGTTAATTGAACGCTCGCGCATAGCGCAGGCCAAAATTGCCAATTACACCCAGGCGCAGGTTGACGAGCTGATCACTGCGATGGTGTACGCCGTAGCGCGAGAGGATCGATCTGAAGAGATTGCGCGCTTTACCCTAGAAGAGACACAGCTGGGTAACTACGAGGGTAAGTATCTCAAGATTCATCGTAAGACTCGTGCCACTCTCATGGATATTATTGATGACAAGTCAGTGGGTGTGATTGAAGAGCTGCCCGAGCGCAATATTGTCAAAATTGCCAAGCCCATAGGTGTTATCGGAGCATTGTCTCCGTCGACTAACCCCGAAGCGACCCCGGTTATTAAGGGCATTGCGGCAGTCAAAGGCCGCAACTCAATCATCATCGCGCCACATCCTCGTGCAAAACTCACCAATAAAAAGATCTGTGACTACATGCGTGAAGCGCTTGAGCTCTGCGGTGCCCCTGCAGACCTAGTGTTGTATATCGAAATACCCTCACTGGATTTGACCAATCAGCTGATGGCGCAATGCGATCGTATTTTGGCGACGGGCGGCGGCCCGATGGTGACTGCGGCCTACTCCAGCGGCACGCCAGCGCTCGGCGTCGGCGTCGGCAATGCCTGCATTACAGTCGATGATACGGCTAACCTTGATGAAGCTGCGGAGAAGATCCGTATTTCTAAAACGTTGGACCTCGCCGCCTCCTGCTCGTCGGACAACTCGGTTTTACTCTTTGAGTCAATTTACGATGAGATGCTCGCAAAATTATTGGCCGAGGGCGGCTACTTATTGAGTGAGGAAGAGAAGGCCAAGTTGCAAGCGACCATTTGGCACGACGGCCATCTGAACACGGCCATTGTCGCCCAATCGGTTTACAAAATTGCCGGCATGGCGGGTATCGACCTCCCCGAAGGTAGAGAATTCCTGATTATTCCAGAGACCGGTGCCGGCCCCGATTATCCTTTCTCTGGTGAGAAGCTCTCGGTGACTATGGCCCTTTATAAGGTGAAAGATATTGAGCAGGCGATTGAGTTGACCAATGCCATTCAGGCGTATCAGGGTGAGGGCCACTCCTGTGGCATTTACTCTTACTCAGACGACAATATTATGAAGTACGCGCATCACACGCGTACCTCGCGGGTCATGGTAAATCAGCCACAGTCTGCTTCGAATAGCGGTAATTTGTGGAACGGTATGCGGCAGACCTTTTCTCTGGGCTGTGGCTCTTGGGGCGGCAACTCAACGAACAACAATATTACCTGGCGCGACCTGATCAACGAAACTTGGGTATCTAAGCCGCTAGCCAAAGCGAAAGAGCTTCCCTCTGATGAGGTGCTATTCGGCGCTGTCATGGCTAAATTCAATTAAAACGTGATATTGAACAGGGAAAGCGATTGATGGACTTTAATCTATCGGATGATCAGCGCTTATATGTAGAAAGTGCGCGCGCCTTTTCTGAGGGTGTTTTAGCGCCAGGCGCTGCGCATTGGGACGAGCACAGTATTTTCCCTGTCGATGTCTTAAGGCAGGCCGGTGAGCTCGGTTTCATGGGGATGTATACCCCAGAAGCTGCAGGTGGCTTGGCCATGTCTCGACTGGATGCGAGCCTTATTGTCGAGGAGCTATCAAAGGGTTGCACAACAACCGCAGCCTTTTTGACGATCCACAATATGGCGACCAACATGATTGGTAAGTATTGTCAGGCATCGGTGATAGACACATGGTGCCCGGCCTTGGTTGCCGGAGAGAAGCTCGCTTCTTATTGCCTTACAGAGCCCGGTGCGGGCTCTGATGCCGGCTCACTGCGCACCAGTGCCGTCATCGATGGTGATGATTATGTGGTCAACGGCGCGAAGGTGTTTATTTCGGGTGCCGGTGAGACTGACGTGCTCGTGGTTATGCTGCGCACTGGCGATATGGGCGCTAAAGGTGTCAGTGCCCTGCTTATTCCCGCGGATGCTGCCGGTGTCTCTTATGGCAAGAAAGAGTCCAAGATGGGCTGGAACGCGCAGCCGACGCGGATGGTGAATTTTGAAGATGTACGCGTGCCCGTGGCCAATCGTCTGGGTGCTGAAGGTCAGGGGTTTGCCATTGCGATGGAGGGTCTTGATGGCGGGCGGATCAATATCGCCACCTGCTCGGTCGGTACCGCGCAAAGGGCGCTCGAAGACGTCACCGCCTATGTCTTGGATCGCAAGCAGTTCAATACCGCGATCGCAGATTTCCAAAATACACAGTTCAAACTGGCCGACATGCTCACCGAATTAGTGGCGGCAAGACAAATGATTCGTCTGGCGGCGAGCAAGCTCGATGAGGGCGATCCGCAGGCAACAACTTACTGTGCCATGGCGAAACGTTTTGCGACCGATGTGGGTTTTAAGGTCTGCAATGACGCGCTTCAGCTTTACGGCGGTTACGGCTATATCAAAGAATACCCGGCCGAGCGCTACGTGCGCGATACCCGAGTACATCAAATTCTCGAAGGCACTAACGAAATTATGCGTGTCATTATCGCGCGCCGACTCTTTATGGAAGGCGCTTTGGAGGTCATCAAATGAATATGAGTCCATCAGAAAAAGTCAAAGTCGATATTCAGGGTCACACCGCGGTTGTCACCATCGACAACCCCGCCGCCAACACCTGGGATACCGAGAGTTTGCCGGCACTGAAAGCAGTGGTTGAGAGCCTCAATGCGCTGAAGTCCATCTACGCCTTGGTGTTGACTGGCGCCGGTAGCAAGTTTTTTTCAGCGGGCGCTGATTTAAAGCTGTTTGCCGATGGTAGCCCCGACACCGCGCGGGTTATGGCGGATGCGTTTGGTGAGGCGTTTGAGGCCCTCGCAGATTTTCGCGGTGTGTCGATCGCCGCGATCAATGGTTTTGCGATGGGCGGTGGCTTAGAAGTGGCGATGGCCTGTGATATTCGCATCGCTGAAACACAGGCGCAGCTGGCGCTGCCCGAAGCCAAGGTGGGTTTGCTGCCCTGCGCGGGCGGCACGCAACGCTTGACGCAGCTGGTGGGTGAGGGCTGGGCAAAGCGCGTTATTTTGTGTGGCGAGCGTCTGTCTGCGGACAAAGCGCTGCAAATTGGCTTGGTTGAAGAAGTTGTTGCGACTGGCGAGGCGCTGACAACGGCGCTGGCGTTGGCCGCGCAAGTGGCGAATCAAAGTCCAACCTCCGTCACCGCGTGCAAAAAACTTATTCATGCGGCGCGCGACGTCTGCATCGCGGCGGCCCTGCCCGCCGAGCGCGATGAATTCGTCGACTTGTTCCGCACCGAAGATCAGCGCGAAGGGGTTAATGCGTTCCTTGAAAAGCGCCCTGCACAGTGGAAGAACGCCTAATGTCAGGTGCCGATGTATTGGTACAAACCCATGAGGCCACCAATGGCCGAATTGGGCACTTAACGCTGAACGTTCCTAAAACCTTGAACTCGCTGACGCGGGACATGGTTGAGACGCTAACCGAGCATCTTGAGGTCTGGGCTGCTGATCCGTCGGTTGTGGCGGTTGTGATCGACGGCGCCAGTGAAAAGGCGTTTTGTGCGGGCGGTGATGTACAAGCCCTGCGCAACTCATCATTGGCCACCCCTGGCGGCCCCTGTGAGTACGCTGAGCACTTTTTTGCCCGTGAATACCGCATGAACTACATCCTGCACGTGTATCCCAAGCCGGTGATCTGCTGGGGGCACGGCGTGGTGATGGGTGGCGGCCTGGGTATTTTGGCGGCCTGCAGCCATCGTGTGGTCAGCGAGCGCACCCGCATAGGCATGCCTGAGGTGACGATTGCGCTGTTTCCCGATGTCGGCGGCAGCTGGTTCCTCAATAAAATGCCCGGCCAAGCGGGGCGCTTTTTGGCGCTAACCGCGGCCAATATCAATGCGACAGACGCTTTGTTCTGTGGCTTGGGCAGCCACTTTTTGGCTGACACCCAAAAGCAAGACCTGCTCGATCGCTTATGCGCGACCGATTGGCCCGCAGACAACACTGCTCGGCACAACACAGTCGACAACGCGTTGGCTGCGATAGCGCCTGCGGTTGAGGCACCCGCCGCTCAGTTAGCGCCGCACATGGACACCATCGACTCGCTTATGGCGGGTGACGATCTGCCGGCTATTGTTGAACGCGTATTAGCATGGCACGGCGACGATGTCTGGCTGAGCAAGGCGCGGGATGGTTTGGCTCACGGCTCTAAGTTGGCTGCGGCTTGGATTTTCCGCCAGCTCAATGAAACCCATGAGGCGACCCTGGAGCAGGTGTTTGCCAGCGAATTGCGTTTGGGCACTAACATCATGCGCCATCCGGAATTCGCGGAGGGCGTGCGCGCGTTGTTGGTTGATAAAGATCGCAGTCCCAAGTGGCAGTTTGACAGCGTCGAAGCCATACCGCCGGCAGTCTTGGCTGGTTTTTTTACGGCGCCAGCAGATATGCCTGCGCTTAACTTGCCGACCTCATTGGCTAATTAACCCCTGTATTTACAGCCCGGCGTATTCCATGACATGCCATAGCAAAGCGCGTCCTGACGAGATCTTTGCGACGATAAGCCGGGCCATTTCGGAGACATTATGAGCAACATTGCATTTCTAGGTTTGGGTAACATGGGTGGCCCGATGGCCAAAAACCTGCTTGCGGCAGGTCATACCCTCTGTGTTTTCGATTTATCCGCCGCTGCCTGCGAAGTCTTGGCCGAGGCGGGTGCGGCGGTTGCAGATTCCGCGCTGGCAGCCGTGCAGGGCGCCGATGTGGTGATCTCTATGCTGCCCGCAGGCAAGCACGTTGCGGCGACTTTCTTGGGTGAATCGGGCCTGTTGGCGCAATTGCCCGCAGGCACATTGGTGCTTGATGCCAGCACGATTGACGCCGAAACCGCGAAACAAGTGGCGGCAGATGCCACTGCGCGCGGCATCGACTTTATGGATACCCCGGTCTCTGGTGGCGTCGCCGCGGCGGCCGCGGGCACGCTTGCCTTTATGTGTGGCGGTACCGCAGAGGCCTTTGCACGCGCCGAGTTGGTGTTGGCGGCTATGGGTAAGAAAATTTTTCACGCAGGCCCCGCCGGTGCTGGGCAGGTGGCTAAGGCCGCCAACAATATGTTGCTCGCTGTGCACATGATCGGTACCTGTGAGGCGCTCGAGATGGGTGTGCGCAACGGCCTAGACGCCGCGGTGCTGTCAGAAATTATGCTCGCCAGCTCAGGCCGCAACTGGTCGCTTGAAGTCTACAATCCCTATCCAGGCGTCATGGAAACGGCCCCTGCTAGCCGCAATTATGACCCGGGCTTTATGGTTGATTTGATGGTTAAAGATTTGGGCTTAGCTGAGCAAGTTGCCGAACAGGCGGGTGTTGATAATCAAATGGGTCGCCTGGCTTTGGCGCTGTATCAGGCGCATCAGGCGGCGGGCAATGGCCAGCGAGATTTCTCGGGGATCATGCAGAAAGTGCAGGAAGGCTAAAACCCACACAGGGCGACTAATTAATTTGTTCCCCTTTTCAAGATTGTGACGATGTCTGGATACTGCCACAGCGCCGTCATGCAGATGCCTAACAGCGCACTGGCCACCAGCAAGCCGGTAATCGCGCCACCCCAATGGCCAGTGCGATGTTCCCCCCGGCGATAGAAGCGGCTTTCCACGCCATAATGCAGTAGCACAGTAAGCACTAAGGTGAGCGCCCCCAAACCGAGCCTGGCCGCGTCGGTAATTCCGTGTTGGGTAACGCTGAGGTAGAGAGCAATGGGCGGCCAGTGCACCAGATACATCGAATATGAAACCCGACCCAGCCAGCGCGCTAGGCTGTTGGCGAGGATTGGACTTGGGTCAGTGGCCGACGCACCGATTAACACCATGGCGGCGCCGATGCTGGGGATTAGCGCCAGCCAGCCGGGGAATTGACTGCCGTCAGCAAAGGTTGCGATGGCGACGCAGCACAGAGCAAGCCCGGCTGAACGGAGCAACTGCTGCCCAAA
>Ga0209652_1003903_pt1 | contig 10715 bp, 5 predicted proteins | sample SaaInl74LU_5_DNA_FD_184641 | JGI IMG/M metagenome (GOLD analysis project Ga0209652, IMG submission 184641) | Marine microbial communities from expanding oxygen minimum zones in the Saanich Inlet - ESP_74LU_5_DNA (SPAdes) (version 2) | ecosystem: Environmental > Aquatic > Marine > Intertidal zone ...
CGTGCGACACGCACTTGGACGATCTCGCATCCGCCGCCGTCTTGCCGCAGCTTGGTTCGACGCACCGCGCGCCCCCCCCGTGCGAGATGCACCGCCCCCCCTTCCTCGCGCCCGAGTCGCACGCAGGCTCGGCGCACCTTTTGCCCCCGCCGTGGCTCGTGCACCGCCCGCCGCCCACGTCCGACTTGTCGCACGCGTCCTCGCGGCACCGCCGCGAAGGCGCCACCCGCAGCCGCACGCCCACGCCTGGCGGGGCGGTGAGCGCGCGGCCGAGGGCGGGCGCGGGGGCGGGGGCGGAGCTTCCGTTTCGCGATGGGTCGCCCTCGAGGACGTTGGAAACCCGCTGGGTGTCCCCCTGGTTTAGGGCTCGAGCCCCCGAACCCACCTCCGGGCCGGCGATCTGGCGCAGAACGCGCAGCGTGGACGCCAAGCCTTCGTCCAGTTGGTTTTCCGTCGTCTCCGCGAACCTGGCGTCCGCGAAGGGCGCGGCGAGGGACTGCACGGTCGTGGGGTGCACGCCGTTGTCGTGCGCGCGCTCGCGCAGCTCGCGCACGATGGCAGCCACGGTCTGCGGGTGAGCGGGCGAGGGAAGGTCAGACGTGGGGGACCGCCGGCGTGGAACGAAATCTCGGAAGAACCGCGCGTCGTCTCGCGGAGTGTGCCGTTGTTTCGTGTCTCCTCGCGGGACGCGCGGGAGACGCACCGGCGTCGCGGAGGTGCTCGCGGTCGGTCCGCCGTCCAGTCTGCGGCGCTTGTCCGCGGGGTCAGCCGCGGGGGCCGGGCGCTTCGCCGGGGGCGCCATCTTCGGGGCGGGTGGACCCAACCGCGCGGCGCGCAATGGCCGCCAATTTGCCGGAGCGGCTGAGTCACGCGGTCGGCATTTCGGGACGCCAAACGAGCGGCGTCCGGCCGAAAAAGAACTCGCGGCGGCGGCTCTCGTCACACTCGGGCGCCCATCGCGTTTGCCGTGTCACCTCCGCGGCCATGCCCCGGCACAGCAAGAATGCGGGCGGCATGGGGTCCGAGGGCCTGCGGTACCACGAGAGGCAGGCGTTGGGGTTCGGGACGATGACCGAGCGCCTCGGGAAGGAGACCGTGAAGGATTTCGATCACTGCGCGCTGTCGTTGTCTCCCGCGCTCGATCCCGTGGTCACGCCCGAGGGGGTGCTGTACGACCGCGAGCACATCCTGCGCTGCCTGCTCCACCAGAAGAAGGAGATCGCGCGCCAGACCAAGGCGTGGGAGGCGCAGGTCTCCAAGGACCAAACCAAAGCCGAGCTCGAGGCGGAGGCGAGGCGCGCGGAGGCGGTCGAGCGATTCCATTTAGAGAATCAGATGGGCGGCGCCGGCGCGAGGCCCGCGGATGGCGCGGTGTTGCCGGACGTCGACCCCGCGTCGGACGACGCGCCCGTCCCGGACGCCGCCGAGCGGCTCAAGGCGGCGCAGCTGAACGCGCCCGAGACGAAGACCATGAACGCGTTCTGGCTCCCGAGCAAAACCCCCGGCGCCGATCGCGATGCGGCAGAAAAGCCGTCGACGGAGACGACGTGCCCGACGACTTCGAAGCGGCTGCGCATGAAGGATCTCGTCGACGTCAAGTGGACGCGCGCGCCGGAGAGCGATTCTGGGAAAACCAAGTACATGTGCCCCGTGACCCGCAAGACGTTCACGAACGCGACGCAGGTTGTGATTCTGCGTCCGAGCGGCGACGCGGTTTCCGAGGAGGCGTACAAGGTGGTCATCGCGAAGGAGGGCGCGCACGACGGGAAAAAAGTCAAGGGCGCGATTCGGCTGCAGAAGGGGGGCTCCGGATTTGCGGCGAGCGGCACGCAGGTGGAGTCGAAGAAGGCGTTCATGCTCGGCGCGGGGAGCGGGTTAGCGGACAGCAGAGGCCAGCACAGAGGAGGAGCGTCGAGGTTCGGCTTGAAGTTCAATTGATCACGACGTGGCGACGCACATCGAGGGTGATGATACAATACCATGGTAGTCTAATGAGCCTCACCTTCTCGTCCGGCTTTTGGAGCGTCCGCGGCTCCGTTCCCGCTCGCGGTCGCGGTCGTGTTCTCTTCCCCGGCGCTCGCCCAGCCTCCGCTGGAACGCGTTGCGCTGCGCCTCGACGTCGTCGTCCAGCGCTCCCCGCCGCCTGCGCTCATCGCGCTGGTGGTCGTCGTATATGCTCGCCGCGGAGTCCGGCCGTTCGCCCTTCAGCATGCGCTCCTTGCTGTCGTGTTTGTCCCCCCTCCCCCTCTTCCCGTCGATGCCCATCTTCTTCTTGAGCTCCTTGGGGATGGGGATCTTTGAAAGCCGCGCCGCCATCTCGCTGATCATGCGCGACTCCAACGACCGGATGTTCTCCGAGACCTGGTGCTTCAGGTTGTCCTCGTTCTCCCGCCGCTCCTTCTTCTCGCGCTCCACCTCCTGCACCACCGACAGCCGCCGCTCCGCCTCGCCCTCCACCTTCGCCGCCACTAAACGCAACTTCTTCTCCTGCTCCTCCGCGAACCGTTTCTGTTTCTCGCGCCCCGTGATGACCTCCTCGAACAAACCGGTGAGCATCTCCGAGTCCTCCAGCTCCTCCACCGCTTTCGGTCTTCTGAGCATCCAGATCACGCTTAACGTCGTAGTTACCAAAAACGGCGCCAGCGCGATGAGCGCGTTGAACATCGCCGCGTTGGGGTTGTTAGGCTTTAAAAACGTCAGCGAATCCGGAAACCCAGAACCGCCCTTCGGGTACCAACACGGCGTCTCCGCTCCGACAAAGTATCGCGTAACAAACGCCGCGCGCGACGCCTCCGACGTCGCCTCCAGCCCGTCCGATCCGGGATTAGACAAACGCGCAGTTCGCTGCGCTTCCTCGTACACGCACAGATTTGAACAGTCGTACGTCACCTCGTTGCTCTGGTCGCATATGCTGTCGGACACGTACACGAAATCCACGCTGACGCATCCCGTGGTTTCGGACACCGCGCGCACGACGCAGAACTGCTGCGTGAACTTCGGCCTGTCGCGGTACGTCAGGTAGCTGGGCAGCGTCCACAAGAAGAACACCGCGACCACCGAGCCGGCGCTCAGCAGCACCGCGACGTGGGGGTACTTCAAGTTGAACTGACCGAACGTGCGCTGCCACACCGTCTTGGGCTTACGGCGACGCGAGGAAGGCTCCCCGGGACGCGACGACCGGCCTTTTTCCCCACGCGCGCGTCGCGGGTCATCCCGGGCGCCGAATCCGCGGTCGTCGCGCTCGCCCCGCTCGCCCCGGTCGCGCCTGTCCTTCGATTTGCCGCGCCTGTCGTCGCCGCGGCCGCGCTCGCGCGCGCGGCCGCGCTCGTCCGCACGGGCGGGCCGCATCGCGCCTGACAATGCTTGCGAATCACTCAACGGAACGAAGAAAAACGTTCGAGCGCTCGGGGAAATCGGCGAGTCCGTCGCTCGGCACGAACGCAGACTATTGGACGGCACGCGTCATTCTTCGCCCCGCAGAGGTCATGCGTCGCCGGCTCGTCCTCGCGCTGGCGCTGCTCGTGTGCGTCGCCGCGCCCTCGTGCGCGGCCGCCCCGCCCACAGGCAAGGTGGTGGAGCTCACGGAATACAACTTCGACGCGGAGGTGGCGAAAGGACCCACGTTCGTCGTGGTCTCCGCGGACTGGTGCACGTGCGTGCCCACCGAAGACGTCGAATCCCTTTCCGTCGTTTTCCTCGGGCGCGCCGAGCCTCCTCCAGTATCCTCCGACCCTGACCCGACCCTACCCGTCGACGCGCAGGCACTGCAAGGCACTCGTCCCCACGTGGGAGTCTCTGGCGAAGGAGCTGGCCGGCGAGGTGGCGGTCGCGCGCGTGAACGGCCCGAAGCACAAGGCGCTTCTGAAGAGGTTACGGGTCACGGCGTACCCCACCATCTTGTACCTCCGCGACGGCACGATGCGGGAGTACGACGGCGGCAAGCGCACGACGGCGGCGTTGGCGGCGTTCGGCCGGAGCGGGTACAAAGACGCGGCGCCCGTGCCGTGGTACCGAGCGCCGAACAGCCTGGCGGGGAAGCTCACGGGCGCGTTCTTCCGCCTCCCCGTCGACGCGGAGGCGCTGTACACGCGCGCGAAGAAGCGCACGGGTTTCAGCGACGTCACCGTCCTGCTGATTTGTCTGTCCGTGCCGGTGGCGCTGGGCGTGCTGGCGGTCGCGGCCGCGGACGCGTACGTCACGCGCGCGGCGAAGCACGCGGGCGCGAGGCGCAGGCAGAGGGAGGCGGGGAACCACGCGCTCGAGCGCGACCACCCGCACCGAGACTGACTTTTTGACGCGCGGACATCTCGGCACGAATTTTTCCGCGCGCGTCGTGACCCGAAACGGTAACAGAAACAGTTGTTTTCCACCTCCGAACTGGAGTTCTATGCACAATAAGGTAGTCTAGTGACTATCATCTCACGCGCGCTTGGTGAGCCTCGCGACGTACACCCACACCGAGCACACGAACGTGCACCCGTACGGCTCGACGTGCGTGGCGACGGCGAATTCGACATCTTTGCGGGTCGTCTCGGCGATTTTCGTGCGTTCGACGGCGGCGCGAACGGACGCCGCGTCCGTGAACGGAGAGTTCAGGGGGTAGCCCACGACGTCGTAGCCCGCCATGAGCTCGCCGAGCGCGCCAGCGTGCAGCTCCGCCAGGCTGACGCGCGCGGAGGGCGGCCCCCCGGGCACGGGCACGCCCGCGCTCGCCTCCTCCGGAGACATCAACGCGTGGCTCTCCATTTCCCGCAGCAAATCCTTCAGCGCGCGAGACGCGCGTCGGTTGAACGGCGTGTGCTGCCTCTGCCTGGTCTTCACGATGGCGTCCATCGCCTCGCGCTCCACCGCCGCGGCGAGCCGCTCGTAGAACGCGGGCTCGAAGGACTCGTACGTCACGCGCCGCTGCCGCGTCGGGAGCGCGCGAGGAGGCAGCGTGCTGGGCGAGAAGAACGGGCGCCACGCCGAGTAATCGCCCAGGTTCCAGGACATGTCGTGGGGCTTCGCCGCTAGCTGCGCGTTGGCCCAGACGTTTTCGTGGTTGAACACCACCGCCACGTCGCCCATGAGCGCGCCCGCGGCGGCGTCGTACACCGAGAACATCGTGCCCGCCATGGGGTCCCAGATCAGCGCGTCGTCCAGCATCGGCGTGTAAATCGGGGGACTCCCCGCCGTCTGCCCCGGGCGGCGCCCTTGGCCCCCCGGCGTGAACACCATCGCCGCGTCGCTGTCCGCCGCCGAGACCCCCAGGATGACGTACGCCTCGACGCCCAGCGTCTGCAGGAAGCCCAGCAGAAGAAGCGCGTGTTCCTCCGAGTCCCCCGCGCACATGTCCAGGAACTCCGCGGTGGTGGTCCAGATGTCCACGCCCGCGGGGAGGTCGAACGCGTCCATGTCCGTGACGTGCGGCACCAGGTGCGCGAACCGAAGCAGCTGTCTTAACGTGGTCTCATCCGCCGTCGCGCCCTCGAACCCGGGAGGCAGCGCGGTGGGTGAGCAGTACCTCGAGAGATGCACGCTCCGCCCCATCGCGTCCGTCGCCACCGCGCGGAACGGGCGGTGCTTGCAGTGCTTACCCGCCGCGCGCGCGTCCTTCTCCCAGTTCTTCGCGTGTCGCAGCAAAGGCTCCTCCTCGCCCGGTCCCGCGTCCGCGGGCGCCGGCTCGGGCTTCGCCAAAGACGGGTTGAACTGGATGTACACCGACAGCGCCGGGCGCGCCGCGACGGACGCGCCGCGCCCGCCCGCGCCCGCCCGCGCCTCGTACCCGAGCATCACGCTAGGCTGGTCCACGGGGAGCATGCCCTCCAGCTTTCCGCCGTCCGCGCGGTACAGCGCCGCCACCGGGACGTCCACCGAGCCGAGGTAGTGACGCGACGATGAGCTAAGACCGTCGCCGCTTCCGGTGTCGTACGCGCGGGACCCAGCCTCGGGGTGCTCAGGCCTCTCGTCGAAGAGCGTGATGTGCAGGACGTCCGACGAGCTCTGCAGCGCCGCGGGCGAGAAGTCGCCGCCGGGCGGGCGGAAGGGGAGCGACAGAGACTCCTGCCAGCTCGGAGACGACCCCGTGGCCAGTCGCGTGCGCTGCGTGGTGCCCTGGAACGTCACCTCCACGTACACGGAGAGCTCCGGGGACTCCATCGGGGGTGGCGCACCCCCGTACGCGCCCCCATACCCGCCGCGATCGCCGTAGCGCCCCCTGCCCCCGCCGGGCGGGCCCGCGCGCGCCGCGCGCTGCGGGAGGTTGAACGCCTTCTGCACGTTGAGCACGAGCTCGCAGCGGTCGGGATGCGACTCGGCGGCGGCGGCGCGTCGCCGCACCGGTCTGAGCTTGCGCACGGGCTGGAACCACTCGAAGACGCCCGTGAAGTCGAAGGTGATGTCCGGCAGGGGCGCGTCCTTGACGACGTCGTCCGTGTGCATGGGCCCTTGGCCCGCGCGCGCGCCGGCTTTGCTCGCGCGCTTGCCCTTGAGCACGTTGAGCTTCACCTTGGCGAGAAACTCGGCGATGCGGCTCGCGCGGTCATCCGCCTCGGCGAGCCCGGGGAGCTGCGAGGACAGAAGCGCCGTCTCGCGCTTGTTCTCCTCGTTCTGGTCCAGCAAGTGGTCGGGGATGTCCTGCTCGGAAAGCGGCACGCCGCCCTCGGGCAGCTCCACCGCGCGCTCGCCCTTCGCGCGCAGCTTCAGGAGCTGCTGGCGCTTCGTCGCCTTCAACGACGCGCCGAGCATCGTCTCGTCGTTCAGGTTCAGGCGGAAGCCACCCCCCCCCGCGGCGCGCACGGCGTCGCGCGTCGCGAGCGTCTCCAGCAGCGTCGCGTCGTCGGGGTTCAGGGGGTCGAGCGTCGCGCGCAGCGCGGCGATGCTCGTGCCGCGGAGCGCGGCGTCAGCGGCGTCGGGCGGCGGCGCCGGTCGTCCAAACCCGCCGGGCGCGTCCGCGTACCCAACCTTCGCGGCGGCGGCGGCGCGGCGCGCCGCCGAGGTGGGCGGCGGCGGCGGCGCGAGCGCGGCGCGCCCATTCCGCGCCTCCACGTCGGCGTGCGCGTCGCCGCGCCCGAACCCGCGGTCCTCCGCGGGCACCCACGCGCACTGCGCGAAGAGTGAGCCGCCGGCGAAGAGTCGCGCCGCGCCCGTCGCCATGGTGGCGCGGTCCGAGGCGCCCGCCTCGTCTCCGACTCTCACCTGCGCGATGAGGTGCATGCCGTCGCGCTCCCAGAGCGGCGTGAACGGCTCCTCCGCGCTGAACTGGTACTGCCTCGGCGCGGCGTCCGCCAGGGGCTCGCCCGGCGCGGCGCCGGGCACCACCACCGGCACGGCGGCGATGAACGTGTCCAGCACGGTGCCCTTCTCAAACACCAGCAGCCGCGTCGACCGCGGCCACTTCGTGACGGACAACACGAACGCGTGCGCCACCTCCAGCGAGAACGATCCGTGTCCGCGCAGGTGTTGCGGCTGCGACGTGCCGGGCACGACTCTTCCGTTCACCTCGAGCGCGACGCAGAAACGCGCCGCGCGCGCTTTTTGCCTGCGCTCCCGCTCCCACTTCGGGACGGACGGGCCGTCGCCGCCGCCGCTCGCGCCGTCGGCGGCGAGCACGGGCTCGACCGCGCCGTTCTCGTCCTGGAACACCGTGAGGCGCACGGCGGTGGCGCGCGCGCCCACCACCGCGCGCACGCGGTCGATCGCGGTCTGCAGATCCATCATGTGCCGCACAGACTGCGCGGCGCGCTCGGTCTCGTCCGCGGCGAGACGCATCGCCTCGTCGGCTTCGTCCCGTAACGCCGCGAGGCGCTCCGCGGGCGACGCGCCGCCCAGCCACAGCGCGGTTCCGGCGTTCATCTCCTCCTGCAGCGCGTTCGCGCGCGCCATCGCGGCGGCGCTCTTGGTCTCGTAAAGCCGCACTAAACCCGCGGCTTCCCTGCGCTTGTACGAGCGGAACGCCTCTTCCAGGCGCGCCGCCAGATGGTCCTCGCGGCCCATCAGCGGGTGCGCGGCGAACTCGAGGCGGCCGACGCGCACCTCCAGCCGGTGCACACTGTCGCCTCCGGCTCCGTCCGCCAGCGCCGCGAGCGCGTCCGCGTCCGCCTCGTACTCGCTCCCGGGCTTGAGCTGCAGGTAGGGCGCCTCGGGGTCGAACCAGCGCGCGGGGCGCGCGCGGTCCGACCCGGGGGGCACCGGGTCCGCCAAACACCGCAACCCGCCGTCGTCGGGATCGAACCAGTCCTCCGCGTTGGCCTCCTGCGCGGCGCGCTGCTTGCGGCGCGCGATGTTGTCCGCGCGCGCGCGCGGGCGCTGGCGGACGAGAAGCCCGTCGTCCTCGGGCGGGCGGGCGGTCGCCCTGGCGGCGATGTTCGCCAGCGCGGCCGCGTCGAGCGGGCCGAGCATCAGCGCCTCGACCGCCGTCTCGTCCGGCGCCTCCACGGGTTGCCACGTGCGCGTCACGAAGTCCCCCCGGGGCCCGAGCTGCAGCATCCCCGCGGGGTCGTTCTGCGACGCGGACGCCGGAGGCGCGGGCGCGGGATCCCGCGCGGGCGCGCCCGACCCGAACAGCACCGTGCGCTGCGGGGGCGGGGTGCCCGGCATGGGCACGGCAACGGCTCCACCGGGGGAGGCGGGATCGTCCCTCCCGGAGGGCACCGAGAACGCCAGCGGCGCGGTGCCACCGGGCGTCGCCGTGGGCGACCGCGGCGTCGCGCCAAACCCACCGCCGTAGCCGCTCATCGTGGCGACGTGCCGGTGGATGTGGGGAGGTGCGCGGGTGAGGCGCGCCTCGGCTCGAATCTCGCCAAGAACGCCTCGCGGACGAAAAACGGAAATGTCAGCGTCGCGTTTGCGAAACGGCATCCGTTTCCCGCACACGCGGGGGAGAAAAAAGCGCGCTTGTGAACGGCTCGATTTTAGACCCGATTTTGCGACTAAATCCCCATACACGACCCACAACCTCGGAGAATAAATGAACCGTATGGAGTTTTACCCAGACGAAAAAAGTATCGCGACCGGCTTCCGGATATCGAATCGATTTCGTCCCAGGTTAGACATTTGCATTTTATCTTTGCCGTGGCGGCAAAACAGCAGATTTTTACGACGCGATCCTTGATTTTTTATCCGGGCGGATCACATTGGCGGGATTTTTACAGAGGGGGATTCGAACGCGATAGTTATGCACCTCACATAAGTAGACAGGCGGGTCTGAGACGCGTTCGAGCGCGGAGCGGACACGAGGGCGAGGTTTATTGCTATTCTTTCTTTTGTTATTCATCACAATGCGGATGTGAAGACAGTAAGTCAAACAATGGGGGGAGGGAGATCTCGCTCTCGCTCCCCGAGCGCGGTGGTACAGCGAACTAATCTAAGCGGGCATAATACAAAGCGACGCGCGCATACGTGCGCGCGCGTCGCGCAGCGGCAGCATACAAGCCGCGCCGCGTCGCGAGCCGAGGCGAGCGCGCGAACAAACTCGGGTCGTTCCTTCGCGCGACGCGCGCGACTCGCGCGGCGCGGGGCGTCGCCCCCCTCGCGTGAGGGAGGCGGCGGCGAGGCAGAGGGCAGAGGCAAGCAGGCGGCAGACGAGAAAACACAGTCACGCGGAAGCGCACGACTCAAAGCTCGGACCCTCGGACCCTCGGAAAGAATCGGAATCATAGCGAGTCGTTCACGCCGTGACCATCGCGGCTTTCTCCTCGGCGGAGCCCGCGTTCGGGGCGCTCGCCGGCGCGCCGGGCGCGGCGCGCGCCGCCGTCGGGCGGAACAGACCGCCCGGCGCGCTTCCCGGGAACGCGGGCACCGCGCCCGGCATGTGCATGCCCCCCATCATGGCCGGCGGGAACGTGACGCCCGGGCTGGCGCCCATGGGCATCGCCGCGAACGGGTTGCCCATCCCGCCCGCCATCCCCGCCCCCGGCTGCGCCGCAGCCGCCGCCGTCATCTGCGACAGAAACTGGTGGTACGTCGCCATCCAGTTCGCGGGGGGCGGGAAGCTGCCCATCTGCCCCATGTGCCCCATCGCGCCCATCTGCGCCATCATCGCCGCGAAGCCGTTCACCTGCGCCGCCTGCGCCTGCGCCTGCGCCGCCTTGGCCGCCGCGTCCAGATCAGCCGCTGAAGAGCTCGCGCCGGGGAACGACCCGACGCGCGCGCCGGGCGCCGCCGCCGCCGCCGCCGCCGCGCGGTACCCGGCGGTCGCCGCGGGGCTCCCCGCCATAGAGAGCGCGGCGATGGTGGCCGCGGCCGCCTCGCCCGCGGTGCCGATGTCGGAGGTGCTGGCGCTCTTGTCGCTGCGGAGGCTGGCGGAGGCGGCGGCCAAAGTCCCGGGGGGGGTCGCGCCGTGCGCGCTGAACGACGTCGGCGGCGCAACCCCCGTGGGGTTGTACCCGCCGAGGTGCGAGGCGAACGCCATGGAGAGCCCGCCCGGGAGCGGGGCGCCGGTGGCGCCGCCCGCGACGCCGTCGATGCGGCCGGCGCCCTTCGCGGGCTCCTCCGGCGCCTCGTTGACGATGTCGAAGAGCGAGCTGCGGCGCTTCCGCTTGTTCATGTTGTTCTGGCGGATGAAGTACTTCTGCGCGTGCGACGCGACTTGCGTCGGCGTGCGCGACTGCACGAAGTGCCGCGAAATGCCGCGCCAGTCACCCTGAGGAGTATGACGTCACGAGTGATGGGGCGAGACGCGGGTCAGCGGCCGGAGGGTGGGATGCGCCGCGGTCCCTTGACCTCGGCGCGCGATT
>Ga0209652_1003908_pt1 | contig 10700 bp, 13 predicted proteins | sample SaaInl74LU_5_DNA_FD_184641 | JGI IMG/M metagenome (GOLD analysis project Ga0209652, IMG submission 184641) | Marine microbial communities from expanding oxygen minimum zones in the Saanich Inlet - ESP_74LU_5_DNA (SPAdes) (version 2) | ecosystem: Environmental > Aquatic > Marine > Intertidal zone...
CGCCACCGCTTCAGCTGCAGCTGTATTAACAATCCTCTCCACAGTTTCACTGCCGCAACACGCTGCTGCTGTTCTCGCCACAGATAATACCTCTGCAGCGGATCATCAAGAAGATGAATTGACAACAGACCACCGGCAGCGGAAACTCACCGAGCAACGTCGAAGAATGGCAGAGCAACGTCGTCGTTTGGAGGAACAGTGGACCGCGGAAGCCATTCAAAACTTGCAGACGTTAGACTATGTTCTGGATGAGTCGGATTCTTCGAATAATCCTCGGTACTTTCTTCGTAGTCGGGATGGGATGTTACGTCCACCTTATGTGATTCATGTGGATGAGCATATAGTCGGCTTGGACGAAGACGACGATGAAGAAGAAGCTGATGATGAGTCACTGGGGGGAGAGGGGGAGGTGGTGCATCATCAAAAATCAAGATTGGGGCCAACTAATAATAATGGTCATTTACAAGTGTGGAGTCAGTATCAACACTGGCAAAGTGGTGAACGAAATTTGCGTGGTGGTAGTGGCATCGTCCACGAGGATGCCATGCCAGAAGGTTTGGGTGAAATCACCTTAATCTACGACCAAGATGACCCTGAAGAAGATGATTTAGATGGGTATGATCTCGTCTATATCGGTAATGTGGATGATTCTTCTTATTTGCATCTGCAGCAGCAACGTGAGCTGTCACTTGCGAATGACTTCGTGAGCAGCAGTAGCGCAAATAGCTTTGTGAAAGATGATCCAAAGGGAAAGGCCAAGAGCTATAAACCTCCCCCACAAGGTAAGGGCACAGACGAGTTACTCCCATTTGGTAAAAAGGCAAAACTATTCAATCAGATCTTCCCACCTCCTGGAAGTATAATTGGCAACATTCAAGCATTTGGTGCCCAAGTCAAAGATGTTACAGAAATGAAAGATGTCGCTATTCAATTCAAAGATCAAAGAAGCAAACGGAGCAAGTGGAAAAAAGTTCCCAAATCAGGAGATCTCCAGAATTGGTTTATGAAAGAAATGTCAGGCTTCCCTGACAATCAGAAGTGGAAGTACCGCATGAAGGCCACAAATAAATCCAAACACAAAGAGATTACCGCGTGGATGGACCTTGCCATTAATATTGAACGAGTGGAGGAGACTCCTCCTCCAACAATGCCTCCCACGCCCAATCCGACACCGGGGCCATCTCCTTCACCTACATCACCGCCGTCTCCTAATCCTACATCACCACCGTCTCCTCGGCCGTCGCCTGGTCCTACATCACCGCCATCTCCCCAACCAACACCGAGGCCAACTTCGCCGCCGACTCCTGATCCAACACCGTATCCAGTTGATTATGCGAGTCAATGGACAAGACACCCGACCAGGTATCCGTCTACAGAGTCGCCGACACTTCAACCAACATCACCTCCGTCAAATCGTCCAACATCACCTCCGTCAAATCGTCCAACATCACCTCCGTCAAATCGTCCAACATCACCTCCGTCAAATTATCCAACAAATCCCCCAACAAACGATCCAACAAATCCCCCAACACCACAGCCAACTTCGCCTCCGACTCCAGAGGCGACAGAAGCAGTACAGCAGGCACCTGCGCAACTGTTAGATAGAGATGTGAGAGATGAATCCTGGGAGTATGGTGGTAAGTGTTTATGGTTCATATGTTTCGTTGCGTCCCTTGCTACAAGATCGCTGGTACTAATCTCACTCAACCTATCCTTCTCCATTTCACAGGACAAATTCAATACTCCTCAGGTCGAGTTCTATTCTTCTTCGACGGGAACCCTTACGTCTGTACGGGAACAGTCATTGATGACGGGGATCATCCCGACAGGACCCTTATCCTAACTGCAGGTCACTGTGCCTTTAAATACGACAGCCAAGGCGGAAGGTTTGCAGATTATGCTCTCTTCATCCCTAACCAGGACGAGACACGTGGTCCAGGTACCGATGAAACTTGCAGCAATGATCCTCTTGGTTGCTGGACCCTTGCATTTGCACTGGTTGATTATGAATGGAGCACAAGACGCTTCCCTTCGAGTGTTCCATGGGATTATGCAATATATGTCATCCCAAATGTTCCAGAGTCGCATCAACCTGGGTTTATATACGAGAGACAACCGGAGCTATCTACGACTCTGGAAGATGTCGTCACTCGATTTCCGATTGATTTCAATTACAATCAGAAAACTGCACCTACGACACACACTCATGGAATGGGATATACCTTTGGCAGAGATCCCGATTTCCGATACTGTGCGAAAGAATTGAGCACAAAGTATGGCATTAGCTCCTATGAGAATTTGTGGCTGAGCGTTTGTGACATGTCTGGTGGTAGCAGTGGTGGGGCGTGGATGAAGGATACGAAAGATGACGGGTCAGGGACAATTATTTCGATTAACTCATGGGGATACTCCTCTTCCACTGGTATGGCAGGACCTAACTTTTACACTGGAGGTGGTGCCAAGGTAGAGTGCCTCTTTGAAAGAGCCAAGGTTGTTGACATTGATGATGTCACGAATGGTGGTGTCATTGTAAGTGATTGTTGAGACTCTAGTGAATTAGTCAGCCAGTAAAAGTAGATAACTTGTATTGATTTCAGATTTCATAACGTCTTGCTTTCATTATCAAATGGAACAGCTCTACATCGCTTCTCAAATGCTTCAACTTGTGCCTTAGCAACGTCTTTCAATACCCTATCGAGTGTAAATGAAATAAGAGGATTTGATAACTGTATCTCCACCTCAAAATTTACATTGCAAAAGGGTCCTGTTTGCTGCTGCTGCTGCTGCTGCCCATTAACATTAGCATAATCGTCTATCAAACTCAATTGCCATCGACTCTTCAAAGAATCAAACAAATTGCTTTGAATACTCTTTGCTTCTATAGTCCATAACGACGTAGTCTCACTGGCAGGAATCATTCTAACTCGAGAAACATATCGTTCTTCTAGTAAGGAGTTGGAACCTGCCGATAATGATAGACCCGGCAGGCCGACACGTAATACAGCATCCATCATTGTCCCACAAGATGCAGTTTGTAATATCTTTGACTCGTGACAATATGGTAGGAAATCTTTGTAGTTGTCTACATTATTAACAATGTTGTAGAGATGTTGCGGATGGATGTTGGTCAAAACTGATTGGTGGACGTGGCTATGTGTTGTTGCTGATCTGGCTGATGCACCGATGCACCGATTTTGGCGGCGAATGATGGAAGAGTTGCAGTGTTGTTTGACAGTGGTCGTGGAGGATTTGATCCTCATTATCGACGAGGATGCAGAACGCATTGCTTCTATTATCTTCTTCTCTGATAGTATTGCTTATTTCGAATTATAGCGACCATAAATAATGCATCATCGTGGTACAGCAATGCATGTCGCATTTTTCTTTTGTGCATGCGCAGGGAAGCAGGGAAAAGAGAAGTCACTTCTTAGGCTCCGCTCAGCTCCGCTCGCTCGATTGAAAGGAAGAGGAATCCATACATTCATCGATAGATAAACGTGGAAGAAGAATACATTGATATTGCTATCCTGGTATGCTTCCTACCGAACGTTCAAGGGCAGCGGGAGCAGTCTTGGATTTGAGACAGAGCAAGTGCATTTAAATGAGATATAGGTGAGTCGTGACGGCGGCCCTCAAAGACACGCCCTTGGCCTCGGCATGTGGTTCCTTAGGAAGAAGAAGGCGTATATGTTTCAATTCCAAGGGAAAATATGCGATACTCCTATTGATCACTTGATGAAAATTTGCTTACTCTTTGTCCATGGTATGTGAGTGTTTCTAGATTATATGCAAGTAGACTTGTAGTAGGACACAAATCATCATCGTCTCTCTATTGCTCTTGATAATCAATGGTACGCTAATCAGAGTAGGATCTTCTTCTCCCAGTGTCTACTTTAATCACGACCATATGATGCATGCGCATTTTTCAAGTCATCAATCATTTCCTTCGCGTCGTTTCTGTTCAACTTTGCACCAGCTTTGTCTTTGCGGCTGCTCGTCGCCTTCTTCTTCTCCTCCTTTTGTTTTGAAGAACTCTTCTTCTTATGGCAGTCGGGTTTGTGGGAAGACCAAGCTGCGACTTGACACTGAATGAGAAGCATATTGTAAGATAATATTAGCAATGAGATCAACGTCAAAGCTGAAGCAACTTCTGGCATAAAAGTAAAAGATCACTACACCTTACCTCCCTGCTGCAATAATTTGCTTTGCCGCACCTGGTACAAACGAACTTGTAACGGTTGTTGCACCCTAGATTGTGACATTTGAGCTTTGCCTGGCGGCACTCGTCACATTTAAATGAGGTATCATCCTCAATCTTCGAGGCCATCCTCTCCTTCGTCATGCAACTGACGCAGCGACACCCCGACTCCTTGCAATCAAACAAGCGCGCCTTGCTCATGTTGGAAGCCAACGTTTCCTCGGATGTACATTCCATGCACACATCGCGTCCACAGTCTCCACACCGCTTGATGAAATCATTGATAAACTGAGCCTTCATCATGTCTCCCATACCCATATCATCATCTCGACCCATCTGTGCTAAAATATTCCATCCAGAGTTTGTTTCTCCCATCATGTCACCTCCCTGATCTTTGGCAAATCCAATGCACGAGACGCATCGGATCTTACCGCAACAGTAGCAAATCCTCATCATTCTCTCCCCCGATAGAGCGCACTCCCTACACTCCTTCACGGTCTTCCTCACACTTCCAGCTGCCATGCAGCTCCCACGATCAAATCCTCCGCAGTAAATCAATGCATGATTTTTCTGATGCTCCATATCCGAAATCCCCTTGTCATCGTCTGATTCATGCCAAAGTTTACGTGCCTTACTTTCAACATCGGCACAGTCCGTGCAAAACTTGACTGGGATCTTGCTTACACAATCATTTCTGGCTCCAGCAGATGTACCAGTTTTGTTATGAGTGCACAAGAACCAGTCCGTGCGACAATTTTCTTCCTCGAGGCAGTTGTGGCAAAGGTTGAGACCGCAACCTCCGTCCTGAATTAATAAGATGATGTAATATAATAGAGACAAAAAATTGTGAGGGCATTGCACACTACAAATACACATGAACATGAACATGACACATCTCGTGCAAAAAATAAGGATTGCTGCTGCTTATTATTTTTATCACAACATTAACTTACACACTTGGCATTCGGACCACATTGAGCGCGATGAGGAGGATTGCCCAAGCGCAATGTGAACCCAAACTTAACCCAATTCTTGCAATTTGAGCACTTCTCCTTTTCGCCGATGCGAACAATTTGGCCAGCGGCCGCATTGGCTTCCTCCCTGCTCACGTGTTGCTGCTTCTTCTTTCGGCTTGTTTTGCCCATGGTTGTTGGGAAGAAGTGTGCGCTTGCCAAGCATATTGTATCATTACAACGCGATACCTCGTCACCTTCCCCGATGCAAGAAGTTTGACTGAGTGAGCAGACGTACCACGCAAGACCGTTTCTCTCTCTCATTGCTCGTTTACCGTATCTTCCTTCGCCCAGGAAGGCAGCTTTCAGCTTTTCGTTTCATTTTGAATTCTTGTTGATTGTGGCTTGTGGCATACATGAAACTACCAAATTGATATACTTATGATGATCATGGCGAGACCTTCAAAGGCCCTATCGTATGCCATCCGGCTCTCAATCGCACTCTACATGGTGTTTTCCTTCTTTATCTTTCAAAAGGCTCATGTCGTTCATGGTCCATACGATGCTGTGGCGGAGCTCTCGCAGAGCAAACAAGAATTTATCGTCGCTGGTGGTAGAAAAAAAGGTATACAACCGACCACATCAAAGATCCTAACTGAACTGCACCGGCCAGTCTCTCAAATATTCAACAATCCCAAGCTACCCGACTGGGTAAAGACTTACGCAAAATGGCATGCAAAACAACGAAAACGATACTTTGACGACATGCACGCAAATGCAACATCAGACGTGCGGTTTTTAATCTCTCGATGCCTCACCAATGACAAGTGTGGCGGAGCATCGGATCGATTGCAAGAAATTCCATACAGTATCATGCTGGCCAATCAGACCAACCGAGTGTTGTTGGTACGATGGGAAAAACCTGCTAGGTTGGAAAATTATTTGGTTGTACCCGAGGGGGGTATTGATTGGACTGTGCCGGATGATATGTTTCCAAAGGAGGAGAATTGGCATTTGAGAGGGAAGGAAGATAGTGAGCACAAGATTGTATCTACTATTCGGAAGGATAGTGCTGCTCCAAAGTTTCGACAATACCAGGAAGAAGAGTTGGGAGGGAACAAAATGTGCGTGATTTTTATTTACTCTTGCTTGTTTGCTGTTGTTCTTGGCATTAAGTTCGCAAAGATCTCACTCATCTTACTCCTTTCTTCCTAATTAGATACCATGAAATATTCCGTCTCCTATTCTCTCCATCAGAGGCACTCACCGCACGTATACAATCAACAATGAAATCACTTCAACTCAATCCAAAAGAATACTCCTCTGTCCACCTACGCGTAAAGTATCCAGTAAAAGGAATCAAAGAAAATGATTTCTCGTTCGAAAAACATAAGTCGCAAATCACTGGATGGTCCAACAATGCTGTTAATTGTGCGGCTGAGCTACATCCTAACTCTACAATATACGTTTCATCGGATAATAACGATACTGTTGGATATCTATTGGAAGAATCTCACTTTGCACAGCACTACATTGATGCAACGAAACACAAGAAGCACCCATTGGTTGTAAAATTGGTAGCACGAGATTATTCCACTGAAAATGAACATGTAGCATTCTCACAAACGACAGAAGTGGATGGATTCATGAATGTATTCGAAGATTTGTTCATTATGGGGTTGGGGAAATGTGTTGCACATGGGGTAGGTGGATATGGTAGGTTGGCAGCTGCCTTGTGTGGAGGAGAATGTGTGACGGCGCATCGGAAACATGGGGGGAATCTAAATGTGTGTTCAGATGCCCTCAAAGATATTCAAAGAAGCATTGATAAGAGATGATGAAGTATTTATTTGTGCTGCCTTGAGCAGAAACAGTCCTCTATTCTACCATGTAACTTGTTGTGCTTGTTTTGAATCATCGTTTTAGTGAGTGTTAACAGCTATAAACTACTTACAGTGTATCTGGTAAAGAGAAAGAGTTGCATCTCTACAACCTCTCAAGAGCTTCCATTGCGTTACCCAAGAAAAGCGCACTGGCCGCACGAACTTTGTCACTAATGTGGACAACTTCGTCATTGGCATTCCATTGTTGGACTTTGTTACCAGGAACTCCACGGGTATTTGACTTGGTGGTCAGAGTTGTTTCCACATTGGCACTGACCATGGCAGGATCAGCATCAATCTCAGCTTGGAGACCTAGGAAAGTGAGTACGACATCTGTGATGAATCCAGCTTCTAAAAGTTGGGCATATGGAACAAGCATTCCTGTGTCAGAGTTTTCATACTCGTGGGTTGCCACCTCAAACAAAGTAGAAAGATACAACGCACACAAGTCTTCTTGTGACATTCCGTCCAGGTCAATGCCAAGCAGAATTGCTTTTTGAGCTAGATGAGAAGAAGGTTGACGGCGTTTGAATACGCAAGAGTTGCGTTTTGCTTGCGTAGACTTGGCTAGTGTTGTGTCAGAGTCGCGGTAGTGGAATGTCCATGGTGCAAGGGGGAGGATATCCCTTGCCATTGAGATGTACGCAGTGGAGTCAGCATTGAACTTGATGTAGGCATGAGTGATACTAGCATCTGATGATCTAGTTGCCAAATTAATCACATCCTCGACCATTTTCTTTTGGAGAGAGGACGAACAGTCCGCAGACTCGTGTCTGTTGTGAATGTGATCACATGCAAAAAGAGCATCAGTGATAGCGGGGTGTTCCGGAACTACCAACGCGCTCTCAAAGGTGGCTAGGGCGTTGGACACAACTCCCGCTCCAGAATGACCTAAGTGAAAGAGCATTCCATCGACTGGAGGGTTCACCTGACCAGCATTGATATCATGAGATGACACAGCCGCTACAACCTCAGCCAATGGGAGAGTGTAGGTGTGCTCACCACAGTGGTCGGAAGTCAACATCATGTCATCAATGGTGGGATAAAGAGAGGGGTCTTCAACATAATTCAATCGGGCATCGTAAACACAGAAGTCAGCATATACTCCAGTGTATCCAGTGTTTGCCGAAGAAAAACTAGTCGCCTCGTAACGAATAGCAGCGAGATTGGATATTCCCAATTTGATCATGTCGAGTTTGTCTTGATCTGCGTAGGGATCAGCGGAGAATTGCAATTCCGTAGCAGAAGGTATGATTGGCGGCTCGTCAGATGCCTCAGCGGCGGCGGCGGCAAGGAGGCCCGCGGCGAGCATAAATCGACCCTTCTGTGTTGAAGGCATGGTGATACTTATGGTTGTTATGATGTTGTTTGTTGTTTATGTATTGCCTCCCTTTCAACTCGACGAGGCGATTGCGTTTGCCACGTCCAGCTAAAAGCAGTATTGTGTAAAGTAAGACTCCAGCCCGTGAAAACGTATGAGGAATGTCATTCACTACCTGAACAAGGTCACTAGAATGTGTTCATACGGTACCCAAGTTTGCGGAGGAAATAGTACAAAAATTCTTACGCGGTCATTCTTTGTATTGTGCTTCAACATTGAACTCACAACACTCACAACATATCTCCTGAGCGGTCTTCTTCATTTTTTCATTCACTATCCTTACACCAAATCAGAAACGGGCGGCGATGTTGGCGTCTTTTCCACGACAACAAACAGCGCACAATCTCCTGTTTCAACACATCTTATGCCAACCTCGCAAGCAACGCGACCGTCAGTAAGTTGAACGCTAAAACTAACTGCTCACCTCTCAGCTCACCATGATGAAGAGGCTACAACAGCTGGCCCTCTGCGGCTTCCTTCCCGGCCTTATTACCTCGTCAACTGCCTTCGATGTGAACTCTCTTGACGCAGCGATCCTACAGGACATGCTCGAATCCTACACAGAGCACCAACCCTCCACTTGCACCGGAGCCACTGGCACCACTACATTCACCTTCGACTATCCAGGGCTCAACGCCGCTTCTGAATGGCATCCTCCTTTCGAATCATTTGAGGAAGATCTATTCCTTGCCGCCATGACGCACGCAGACGCTGGTAAGAAGAGCTGGACCATCCGCCTCGGACAAGCTGGAAACATGTACAGCCACTACTGCCCTGACATGCATGGTGAGACGATGCCTCCTCAGGCTCACACAGACGCACCTTGGATTGACGAAGTCCATCAATCTGTCTCTGTCAATGGATACTTGAATTTTGGTGCAGGAAGATGTAATGGAGCGGACTGCCCTGCCAATTATGTACATGGGGCGGGAACTTACCAAAGGGATGATCCCTACACTACTGTGCCCTTTTACAGTCAAAGTTTGGCGAAACATTGTGCTGGAGATAGCTGTACGTTTGCAGCTTGGGGGCAGCAAGCTCATTTGGCTACAATCTTTACTTCCTCGGTCATGACGTTCAATAAGTATACAAATTGCGGCAATGGAATTATTGAGCATACGGAAATGGTTCACAAGTGAGTTGCACATGTATCATATGCCTTCCTTTATCTATTATTCATTACAACAAGCATCATCACTTACATATATGTTCGGCTGCACTCTCTTTTATTCAAAGCTTTGCACCCGAAAATGTTGAAGCGGCTGAACTTGTGGATCAGACCTATTTCAACTTCCCTTGGTCTGGAGTGCGTAGATCCAACCTACCATATGCCCTTGAACCAGACTTTACTGGTGAATTGAGTTATGACGATCCTGACACCGTCCACTATTGTCCCCTTTGTGGGTGGGGAAATGATCAACCCGGCGGTCCGCAAGATATGGGGTCAGGCAGATGTGCTAGGACCGACTTGAGGAATTTACGTGGCTACACAACGTTCGCTGAGCCTGGATTATTCGTCAACCGTGAGACAAAGGACCAGCAATATCTGTGGTGCCGTAAACCTAGTGCTGATTGCTCTGCCAGTGCAGGCACATGCATGGCGAATCCAAGCGAGTGCTATAATGAGAATGGTACCCCCAAGACAGGTTATACTCCCATCCAATTGGAAGTGCCTGCTGGTTCGACTCCCAGATGCGTTAATCACATTGGCATATTTGAAGGGTATCAGACTGTGGCGTGCAACATGCGTGCTGCGGGATTTGGAAACTGTGGGACCTATTTGTATGCAGGGACGTCGTCTGACACTTGTGCTCCATGGCTGCAGGGGGGCTCAATGGGCTTGTATAGGCAGGACACAGGAGTGGGAATTAACATCCCATATGTGCGTCACTGGAGTTGGTCTGCAAGCAATAAACGCATGTACTTTTCGGTGTACTCTCAAGATCAGACCGAGGCTATAAATCTCGTCAACAGTGTTTTTGACAATAGGGGCAATACGACTCACCCCCTTTCACTTCGTTTCGAAACTTTCCCGCCTGGCGAAAGTTTTCCTGGTCCTGATTATAATCCTGGAGCCCTCGACGCAGTAACATTCGTCTACGGGGATGGCGACGATTATAACATAGTACCCGGGGCAGGAAGAAGGAGGATGGGGAGCAGCAGTCGCGATTACACTGTTTTTACTATTAACTGGTGGCAGAACGGAGCTAAACTCACTCCAGGTAAGTCTCTACGATAATCATTGAGATGACGCAGGTACAGGAGATGATTATCAATCCTTGATT
>Ga0209652_1003911_pt1 | contig 10694 bp, 12 predicted proteins | sample SaaInl74LU_5_DNA_FD_184641 | JGI IMG/M metagenome (GOLD analysis project Ga0209652, IMG submission 184641) | Marine microbial communities from expanding oxygen minimum zones in the Saanich Inlet - ESP_74LU_5_DNA (SPAdes) (version 2) | ecosystem: Environmental > Aquatic > Marine > Intertidal zone...
TTCATGACTTTTTACATACGTTGCTTAAAAAAGCAACTTTTCTCACTACATTTTTATGCAAAGTGTGGCTTTTTGCCACATATTGCCATGTAATCCGCTTTTTGACGCGTAAACCTTTTAATGGTTCCCGTGTACGCGTAAAATGCCGCACCAAATAGAATTCAATTTTCAAAGAGTGTGAACATACCAATGAAAGACTGGCAAACAGCGCTAGCTGAGATCAAACGGGGAGCGGACGAAATTCTTCCCGAAGAGGATTTAATTGAAAAGCTTAAATCCGGTAAAACCCTAACCATTAAAGCGGGGTTTGATCCAACAGCACCTGATCTTCATCTTGGACACACTGTGTTGATAAACAAGCTGCGTACCTTTCAGCAACTTGGCCATAAGGTTGTATTTCTTATCGGTGACTTTACAGGCCTTATTGGTGATCCTACAGGTAAAAATGTAACACGCAAGCCTTTGAGCAAAGAGCAGGTATTAGAAAACGCTAAAACGTATCAAGAGCAAGTGTTTAAAATTCTTGATAAAGACAAAACCGAAATTCGCTTTAATTCTGAGTGGATGGACGGGCTTGGCGCAGCAGGCATGATTAAGTTGGCGGCAAGCCAGACTGTCGCGCGTATGCTAGAGCGTGATGATTTTAAAAAGCGTTACAACAATGGCCAACCGATTGCCATCCACGAATTTCTATACCCGCTGGTACAAGGGTGGGATTCGGTTGCGCTTAAAGCTGATGTTGAGCTTGGTGGTACCGACCAGCGTTTTAACTTGTTGATGGGGCGCGAGCTTCAAAAAGAACAAGGTATCAAGCAACAATCTATTGTTATGGTTCCGTTACTCGAAGGCCTAGACGGCGTACAAAAAATGTCTAAGTCGTTGAATAATTACATTGGTATTACCGATGCGCCAAACGATATGTTTGGTAAGGTAATGTCAATTTCCGACGACTTGATGTGGCGTTACTACGACTTGTTAAGTTTCCGACCGCTAGATGAAATTGCTGACCTTAAAGTGCGTGTTCAGAACGGTGAAAACCCTCGTGATATAAAAATCATGTTGGCAAAAGAGATTATTGCACGTTTCCATGATGACGCCGCTGCCGAAGGTGCGCACCAAGACTTTATTCAGCGCTTCCAAAAAAATGCTATCCCTGATGATATGCCAGAAGTAGAGATATCATTGGGCGAAGAAGGTATCGCTATTGGCAATTTGTTAAAAGAAGCCAGCTTGGTAGGGTCTACCTCTGATGCTATGCGTATGATAAAACAAGGCGCGGTTAAAATTAACGGCGATAAAGTCGAAGATACCCGTTTGATTCTGACCGACGAAGGGGAGAATGTGTATCAAGTAGGTAAGCGTAAATTTGCGCGGATCACCCTAGTAAAGTAACACGTTTACGTTATGAGACATGATAAAAGAGCCCCGTTTTCACGGGGCTTTTTTTATAGCGTAGGCTATTAGTCACTGATTTTAAGATAGCACTATAGATGCTTAAAATCCCTCTAAAACAAGCTTTCCTCTTGCAGTATGTGATTCTAATATACGGTGCGCTTTAAGAAGGTTGTCGACGGTTATCGGGCCTAGATGTTGCCCAAGTGTGGTTTTAAGTGTGCCCGCGTCAACCAGTTCGCTTATTTCATTAAGCAGGTTGTGCTGCTCAATCATATCAAGTGTGGTAAATAGTGAGCGGGTAAACATAAATTCCCAATGTATCGATATACATTTCTGTTTAAATTTTAAAATGTCAAAAGACGCGGGGTCATCGATTAACGCAAATTTGCCTTGGGGCGTAATACAGGCCACGATTTCATCTTGGTATTGCTCGGTATGTGTAAGGCTAATGACATAATCAAACTCTGCGAGGCCTTGTTCGATACGTTGTTCGTTTAAACTTTTGCTGTGGTCTAAAACATGATCAACGCCAAGTTCCTTCAACCATGCAACGCTCTCATCTCGAGAGGCAGTGCCAACAACGGTTAACCCCGTTAGTTGCTTTACAAGCTGAACTAAAATAGAGCCAACACCACCTGCAGCTCCAATAACTAAAATTGACTGATGAGGATGCTGTTTACTTTTTGGAATTTGTAAGCGATTAAACAGCATTTCATAGGCGGTTATAGCGGTAAGAGGCAATGCTGCCGCCTGCGCATCGGTCAGTGTGGTGGGCGCCCTGCCTACAATGCGTTCATCGACTAATTGGAACTGTGCGTTACTGCCTTGGCGCGATAAGTCGCCCGCGTAAAAAACACGGTCACCGACATTGAAGAGTGATACTGATTCTCCAATTGCTTTTACTATGCCTACGGCATCCCAACCTAATACTTTGACCCCGTTTTCTGGCGCAACCTTCGCTCGAATTTTTGTATCAACCGGGTTTACTGAAATAGCACGTATTTCAACCAGTAAGTCGTGCCCGGAAGCGGTGGGTGTTTCAAGCTCGATAGCGTTAATCGACTCTGAGCTTAAGATTTTTGAATTGTTCGTGTAACCAAATGCTTTCATGTAAGTTCCTAAGAATGAGTATGGCGTCATGCTAACGACACAAAGGTATTAAAAGTTGAATAACGTCATTCACATTAAAACCGATAGGCGTAAGCAAGGTTTAAAAAGTCTACGCCGGGGTTTTTGCTGTTAAGTCCGCCGTTACTGTAATGCATGTACCGCAGCGATGTGGACTGCTGCAAGTTAGTGCCAAACGCTAATGTTAATCCAACTCGGTCTTCAAATTGATAATGTGAGCCAATGTCTTTTCCTGCGAAGCGAGTATCTTCGACAAGTGAGACGCCAATGCCCGCTTCCCACTTCAACGGGTATTGACCTTTTACATGGTAAAACGTTTTGCTAATAACAGGCGACAGCGCAAACACAATGTTTGTCTCATGGTCATTGTCTATACCGTACTCCCAAAAATTGACGCTCAACTCCCAATATACCTCCACACCGTCGAAAAATGGGATAGTGGAAATGTTGTGTGTATAGGGTCGATACCCTAATCGTACACCTGTTATATCGTCAGAGCCTACAAGAAAGTCAACGGCTACAGCCTGTTGGTATGTTGGGGTGGCTAATGCGGACTTTACCGTTACAAGGCTAACGACTGCTGTTAGTACTAGGGCCACTATAATCTGTTTCATGGTTACTGCTACTTTTCTAAATTGGAGTAAGCAGTTATGGTGATAATTAAATATAACTAAATTTGATAAAATCTATTCAATCAATCGAAAAAAGGAATAAGGAGGGTTGTGGACTAACGCGGTTACCTACACCATTTTTTAAATGCACAGAGCTTAAAGGTGTAGGTATCAGTTATTGCTTATCTTCGCCCATTTATACAGGGCATGAAGTGCTACTCTTCGTGTTGCTGAAAAAGGATAGCGAGGTAGTGGCGAAGAAAAAATCGGCAGGCTGTGATCAATATCTTCACCTAACATGCGCTGAGCAAGCCGTTTTCCTGCATGCGCCGCAAACGATACCCCCGAACCACAGTATCCCATCGCATACCCCATACGTTTGTTATCGGCCACGTAGACACGTGGCAAACTATCTAACGCCACACTTACCCAACCACTCCAAAAGTAGGGCATGCCAATACCATTCAATGCAGGAAAACTGTCTACCATTGCCATGTACAGCCGTTTTCTCTCATTCGTATTGTTAGCATTTTTGCCTGTCACGGCACCGCGCCCACCGAATAATAATCGACCATCGGGTAACACGCGGTAGTAATATTTCATCATGCGCGTATCCATAAAACTCATCGGCTTACATAAGCCTGTTGCGTCTTGTTGGGCTTTGGTTAAGGGGGCGGTGACCATAATGCTGGACTGGACAGGGAACTGACGTTTGTCCACCAAAGAATGAAACGTTTTTGGCGTATAGGCATTAGACGCAATGAGAATATGGCGTGTATTTATTTCACCTTGCGGGGTAGTTACCTTGAACCAATTACCAAACTCAGTAATGTTGAGAGCGGGGCTGTTGTAATACAGTGTTGCCCCTAAATGCGATACTACGCGAGCATATTCATCGGCTAGTTTTAGAGGGTGCAAGCAAGCGCCCGGCTGAATAACCGCACCGTGAGAGCCTGCAATAGTTAGGCGTTTACTTAACTCGCTATAACTTACGTTTTCAAGTGTATCGCCATATCGATTACGCTGAGCAATGGCAGCATTAAAAAGTGTTTTTGTAGCCTTGGCGGTGTGGCCAATTTTTATATAGTCGCCAGGGGTATAATCTACCTGCATGGTATAGCGGTCTATTCTGCTCTCTAACAGCGAAATGGCTTCGGTGAATTCGTTATGCATGCCATCGGCGACTGTTGTCCCCCATTTTTCTGCGATGGCGTTGAGCGATAATCGACCGCTACCGCTTAAGATGAAGCCACCGTTTCGTCCTGCACAGCCAAAACCAAGGGCATTGCTGTCGATGACCACCACATCCTTTTGTTGTTCAGCGAGGGTTATTGCTGCACTTAGTCCGGTATAGCCACCACCGATTACAAGGTAATCGGTAGAAACATTACCGGCAAGTGGCGCGTACTGCGTGGGCATATGAGTGGCATGCCAATAAGATGGCGGAGGCGAGTGTGTGGGTGTCACGCCGTCACTGACTAATGGGTCATATGTCTCACTGGCATTCATGGGGTAAACGTCAACATCATTTCAGCGCCTTCACATTCGCAATAATCAACACAAACAGGGCAATCATAGCCCTCATAAATAGATGCATGACGCCATTTACCAGGGTGTTTATTAATGAGTACGCCGCCGTTTTTAGAAAAGTATTTAAATGCACTGTTCCCAGGACTCGCCAGCCATATATGTGCAAGGCCTGCTTCTGCACCCTGTAATTTAGCCTGCTGTATAGACATACGAAGTAGGGCACTACCTATGCCCGTACCCTGCATGTTGGGCGATACGGTATTGCATTTAAAATAGCAAACATGAGAGGCCGCAACCGGCCATTTAGACGGTGTACACCACTTGTCACGTTGCCATTGGCTATGCGCATAAGTCAGGCGAAATCCCACCACGTTGCCTTGGTAAAGTGCAACAAAGCTTGCATTGATCCCGTCATGCCACCCTTTTTGATAGATTGTTGCTAACAAGGAAGGGGTTAGGTAATTTTCGCCGTGAACGTCATTCCCAAGTGCAATAACCTGATTGAAATGCGCGGGGGTCAGTGGCGTGTAGGAGATGTCACTTGAGGTTGTCATCGTCATGCTGTTGCTTCATTCCTTCTAAATGAAAATCTAAGGCCTCAACAGAAATAAGTATCTCTCTCACTGACATCCATAAGGAATAGAGCAACGATACGAGGCTCGCCGCGAATATCCAGTTTCCTACGTGTTGATAGTTAAGGTAGATGGCAAGCATGGATACGACACAAAGGAAAAAGCTTCCCACACCTGCTATTTGCATCCGCTTAATAAGCTGAATGCGCTGCCTTAGGTTTTTTATTTGTGCCACAGTATTATCGTCTCGTTCTTCTTTTGAGAAGTTACGAATGAGAGTAGCCAGCGTTAAAAACCGGTTGGTATAGGCCAACAGCAATAGCGATATAGCTGGAAAAAGCATAGCAGGCGTTGCGATATCAATGGTCATAGCGTAAATAAAAAGGTCTGTCGCCTTATCGATGGTGCTGAGTGTATCAATAGCGGCTTGAATTGTCTTGCTTGGGATTGACGCGTTGTATTGAACCACGCGGTTACATACGGTTACATGCGGTCTACAGGCAGGCCTGCGGCACTCCACCCGAGCATATCGCCTTCTAAGTGCATGACTTCAGAAAAATCGAGCGCCTGTAATACTTTCATTGCTAATTTAGCACGGCGACCTGAGCGGCAATAAACGATAACAGGCTTCTCTTTGTTACCGTCAAGTTCACTAATATAGTCGTCTATAGCGTCGTAAGGCATATTGATGGCACCAGGAATATGGCCTTCAGCGAACTCTTCCGGAGAGCGCACATCAATCAGCGTCCAGTCGTTATTCTTAACGCGTTCGATTAGGTAGGGTGACGACTGAATTGATGGTTGCGTTGTTGCTTTCGCGGTGCATTGGAGTAAGACAAAAGTAGCGATTGCCATAGACACAAAAAAAACTGCTGTAATTGTCCGCATCCTATACGCCTTTGCCCGTTGCCTTCACTTAAGTATACTTATTAAAAACGGTTATTTATACCGTCACATAGCGTTTTTAGTTCATCGACCATACGCAAAGTAAACCGGCTTGTAATATCGGGGTTAACCGTAATCAAAGGGGCATCGATAAAATCTGAATGAGGCGCCCAAAATGTGTTGAGTTCCTCAGACGACGCTTTGCTCGACGCAACGAGTATCTTTGGTTGTCGTAAAAGCACTTCCTTGATAGATACTTGCGGGTAATCAACCGGACTATCTTCAAACATTGTTTGTGCACCACAGACGTTAAGCAGTTTATTAGGCCACGCGTGAGGGCCAATTGACATAAGCGGTGTTGTCCAAGAATAGTAAAAAACAGGGAGCCGTTCAGTGCGCTTATAGTTATTTTTGAGTGTCATTAGTTGCTGTTCAAATTGACTCGCCAACGCTCGGGCTATGTCTTTTCGGTCGGTAATTTTTCCTAACGCTTTCAGCTCTCTTGGAATATCGAAAAGTTCATTAATGTTACTTTTAAATACCTGATACCCCATTCGTTCGAGTTTGTTTATATCACTGGGCTTATTCCCCCCTTCCCACGCTAAGATAAGGGTAGGGGATAATGCCATTATTTTGGCTATATCTGCGCCTTGATAGTCAGCCACGCGAGGAAGTAGTTTAGCTTGTTCGGGATAGTCACTGTAGGCGCTTACGGCAACAAGATGGCTTTCTAAATGTAAACTGTATACCCATTCGGTTAAATGAGGCGCCAGGCTTACGATACGCAGCGTACTATGATTTTGTTGCGCTTCGTTGGCGTTTACAGAAAAAACGAATAGGAAGAGTGCAGCCATAATCTGCTGCCATTTTGCGGTTAACGTCATCATATTATAAGAAGTCACCGAATGATTGAGTGGATACCGCTATGGCAAACAAACATAGGCTAGCAAACGCCGCAACTACCATCATTGCGCTGTAAATAGTGCGCTTACTTCTAAGCATGTCTGAATGACGCACTTCTCGTTCTCCCCCTACACGGGCATGCCTTACTTTTTTTCCGCTGTAAATGGCGGGGCCCCCTAACTGAAAGCCATGAATGCCGCCAAACAACGCAAGTAATAGCGATGTTTTATCTCTTGCAGCACTTTGTTTTATTGCTTTTATGCCTGCTATTGGGTTGGTAATGATAAGTGTGCTACATGCCCCCACAAATGCGGGAGGTAATATGAGTATATTTACGATAACACGTATTGGTTTGGTAAAAAGTGAAAAGCCCGGCAGTTGAGGGTGCCACTGCCATGCGGTGAGTAACAATAAACGGTAGGTTAGCGCGCCTATCGGACCGGCAACAATAAAATAGAAAATGACACCGCAATAAAGATATAAAAATTTGAGCCACAATGCCTCAATTGCTGCTTTTGCGGCGCCTACATCTGTCAGTATATTGCAATCGCGCGCGACAATAGTCGACAATATTTCTCGTGTCAGCACCTTCTTGCCTCTACCTATATTCGCGGTTATCCGTTTAAATTGTTGGCGCTGATAACGGAAGTCAAGCATCGCAATGACGATAACAGCTTCGAAGAATATAGGGTATTCTGCCATGTGGACGAGCAGCGCAAGACAGGCTATGAGGGGGAGTAATAACACCGCAGCGGCAAGGCTGCCGGAAATATAGTGTTGCATCGGCGCATACTGGGCGCTGGGCACGACGCGCTGTCCCATCCTTAAAATAAGATAGCGCATAAGCGTAAGCGGGTGGCTTTTGTGCGGCCATAACCATACAGCATCAACCGCAATCGCCAGCCACAGTACCAGTAATGACTGGTACCCTGTATCGTTAAAAAAAGCGTCCACGCTGGTTAGGCGATATGTTTAATCATCGCCATAACCAACTGCGCAGAGTGTTTTGCGGCAGTCTCTAGATACTCTTTAAAGCTAACGGTTGACGTTTTGCCTGCAATATCTGAAAGAGAGCGGATGACAAGAAACGGTACATTGAGCATGTGGCATGTTTGTCCAATGGCGGCGCCTTCCATTTCCACTGCTTTCATATCAGGGAAATTCTCTCGTAAGACGGCAACGGCCTCATCACTGCCGATAAACGCGTCGCCCGTACAAATGAGACCTTGGCGAGATTGAACGCCCTCAATTGAGGCTGTTGCAGATTGCGCGGCTTCAATTAATGCGCTGTCACATCGAAAGTCTTCGGGCATGCCGGCACACTGGCCCAGCGCGTAGCCAAAATGCGTAAGATCGGCGTCGTGATGAATAACATGCGTTGCAATTACAACATCACCAATGTTTAGGTCTTTGTCGAATCCGCCTGCAGAGCCGGTATTAACAACGGCATCGGGTGAAAACTTTTCAATCAACGCGGTGGTAGCAAGTGCCGATGCCACTTTACCTATCCCGCACTTTACGAGCACGACGTCGATACCGTGTAGCTGTCCTTCAAAAAAGGTAAGGTGATTCCATGTCGTTTCTACAACATTGGATAGCGATGCTTTAAGCAATGCGACTTCTTCATCCATTGCGCCTAAAATGCCAATTTTTTTCATAGTGATACCATCAAAATAAATACGGGGTGAGAGCAAGCCTAACCATGGGCAGTGTGCCAGGAACGCTGTGAGCCAACATAACTATACAGGTCCGAGACGTGGCTTGATTACGCTAAGTGAGCTAATTGTATAAGGAATATGGAAAAACTGATAGGAAAATGCCTTTGCCGCGGGGGTGGAGAGCGACAAAGGCGGGGAAAACTGATTTGTAGTTATATGATCGCTACGCGTTTTATGCAGCTGCTGGGCGGCTTGAGCGTAACGGTCGCGTTGGTCTTTTAGGCGTCGTTGGGTTGTGCGTAGGTAACTGTGCCATCTTCTGTTGCAAGCGACGATAAGGGATCAATTTATTCTCAATGCACTCACGAACGTCTTCTACACTGTATCCTGATTTCACTTTGATACGCGCATGAGGAACGCCCGCGGCGTCTAATGCACCAGAAACAAACCAATCTTTTTGCGCCTTGTAGCCGTCTTTACCTTGTGTATGAACAAGGTCAATGGCCAGTACAGGGCTCATGTCTTCTTTATCAACAAGAACAAAATCAAGCTGTCGAGATGATGCTCTTGAAATGGCCTGGCTGGCTGTTTTTTTATTGGTGGTTTGTCGTACCGACACCACATCGCTTAATTTTACGCGACAGATAATGCGAAACTCTCGTCCCATTGCCTGTTCAATTAGGTTGAGAAACGTATGTTCGGCCGGTGTAAAAAGCTGCGCTTTTCGGCGAAACGGGAAAGCCACGCCACCGTCTGATAACTTAATGGCACCTAATGCCACTACGATAAGTAACATCATTAAAATAATTGCCAATTCCATCGTAATCCTCACTCATCAAACACTATTGAGCGTCATAAAAATGACGTTTTCTTTGATACCTGTTGGTTCAAGGATGAAATTGCAAGGCAAGTGCCACTTTTGCAAAGCGGCAATAAAATAGCATGGCGCCCTTTAACTGCGCGTGCTGGCGCAAGGTTCTGAGAGAGAAAAGTAGGGTGTGACTAGACCAAACATAATGTCAGTAACAGCGTGCTGTGACGATGCAGGCGACGCTTATTCAGCAGGATTTTTCATAACCAGTATATCAACCTGAGTTCCGTTCTTGTCAGGCGATACCACAACACGATACGTATTATCTGAAGAAACAATCAGGACACGTGAATTGATGGGGGTATGAACATTGGCGTTAGGAATGTTGTCTTGATAATAGCGGATGGTGTCCTGCGCCGAGTTTGCTGTAAAATAAACAAAGCTGGCAGGTAGCCCTTCATTAAAGGCCTGACATTGCGTGGCGTTATTTGCTATGACTACCTGATGAAAGGCACTAGGGCATGATGAAATGTTAGGCGATGATGCTGCGCTTGAGGTATCTGCAAGCGCATGAGTCATCAGTAACCCTGAACAAGCGATACCGCATGCTCCCCATGCCACCATGCGTTTTATTTGCTGGCCAGCATTAGAGCCCACAGTTGTTAGGTTGTTGCAATTCATCTTTTAAGCCTCACCACATACGTTATCGGTTGGTATAATAATAACCGTCGGGACCTATTGCGCATAGTGAGATAGTAGATAGCTTTGCGTCACAGGGCAACTGAATATAGGTATGAATAGAAAGTGTCGAGTATATGACGCGTTGGTTTCATGTGCCGAAAACAAAAAAGCTCGCTGACATGTAATGCCGCGAGCTTCTTTTTAAACCACGTAAAGTGCGGTTATGCGCCGATATAGTCCATAATGCCTTCTGCGGCTTTACGACCTTCATCAATAGCGGTAACGACTAGGTCGCTTCCTCTTACCATGTCTCCACCTGCAAAAATTTGCGGGTTTGACGTTTGGTAAGCAAACTTGCCGCCACGAGGCGCACGTACGCGACCTTTTTCATCTAGCATAATGCCAAACTCACCGAACCATGGTGATGGGCTTGGCTGAAAGCCGAAGGCGATAATAACGGCATCAGCCTCAAGAACGTGTTCAGAGCCTTCAATTTCAACTGGACGGCGACGGCCGTTAG
>Ga0209652_1003912_pt1 | contig 10694 bp, 8 predicted proteins | sample SaaInl74LU_5_DNA_FD_184641 | JGI IMG/M metagenome (GOLD analysis project Ga0209652, IMG submission 184641) | Marine microbial communities from expanding oxygen minimum zones in the Saanich Inlet - ESP_74LU_5_DNA (SPAdes) (version 2) | ecosystem: Environmental > Aquatic > Marine > Intertidal zone ...
CATGTCAACCCACCATAGCTATTGTACACATCTAGCAGCACCACCACCAACAACCACCACACCTGTGACGACAAGAAGCTTGCTGCGCTGCATTCAATAATGTGTAAGTTTACACATTTGTGTAAGTTTACACAAATGTGTAAGCTTACACAAATGTGTCAGTGTCACTAGCCATATGTCAGTACACGTGTCAACGCATATGTCATTTGTGTCAACACATATGCTGACACATGTTCTGACACAAAATCCGTAATCCTCCAGGTTCTATTGTGTTAGTAGGGAGAGATGAGAGAAGTAAGAGAGAGATTTGCTGATGCGCAAAATCAACAGACATACATACTTAGGAATTAGTATTGAGATCGAAGGTGTGTTAGTGTCTCATCTCACTCCGGTCCCACTTTTTCACTCGTGCTCTTGTAGCTTGATGTCGCAGGTCATGATCTTGCTTTGTTTGCGACATCAATTTTTCCATGGGAACGCCTTGCTCTCATAAATTCGATCCTCAATACAAACCAAATCACTGTAACAACAATGAAGCTCCAAACTATCACTCAAGCAACGATTGTATCCCACTCTATCCTGCTCACCGCCGCCGCAGGCTCTATCCGTGGCAGCGACAGCGGAAGAGTTTTGGGTGGTCTTTTCGGCGGAAGCACTCGCATCATCGGTGGGGAGGCAGCCATTGAAGACAGATACCCCTACGCTGTATCTTTGTCAGATGATTTAGGCCATTTCTGTGGAGGCTCTCTTATCGCCAGGGATGTTGTACTCTCAGCTGCTCACTGTGATGACCAAGGCGAAGGCGCCTACAAGGCTGTGGTTGGCAGGCACGCACACGTCGACAACGATGGGCAAGAGCTCAGTGTGAGACAGGCATTGCCTCATCCCAACTACGATAGCGTTACTACCGACAACGACTTCATGCTCATCTTCTTGAACGAGGCTGCAAGTGACAATATAGTCATCGTAAAGCTCAACACTGATGCGGCCACGCCTGATATTGGTTCTCCGGTGACTGTTATGGGTTGGGGTGATATTGATCCAACTGATGATGGTCAAGTATTGTCATCCGAGTTGATGGAGGTAGAGGTCAATACTATTAGCAATGAGGAATGCGACAATAGCAGTGGAAACTCTGGAAGCTACCAGGATTCAATCACAAGCAACATGTTATGTGCTAGAGAAGAAGGAGGCGGCGAAGATAGCTGCCAGGGCGATAGTGGTGGGCCTCTCGTGATCAAGGGAGCAAATCCAAATGGATCCGATGATACTCAGGTTGGCGTGGTATCGTGGGGTATTGGCTGCGCACGTGCTGACTATCCCGGAGTGTATGCTCGCATAAGTTCACAGTACGAATGGTTGAGATCAGAATTGTGCGCAAGGAGCAACTTTGCTCCATCAGAATTTGATTGCAGTAATGCAGCACCACCTAGTACTACCACGTCGTCAGAGTCAGGCGGCTCGTCTGTACCTTCAAACAATAATGGCAATGATGATGATGATGACTGGAATGATGACAACACATATTTTCCCACAATGCAGCCTACCCAAACCCAAGCTGACGATGACTGGAGTAATTGGACCAATGGGAACGACGATGACTGGAATGATGACAACACATACTTTCCCACAATGCAGCCTACCCAATCCCAAGCTGACGATGACTGGAATGACGACAACAACGTAAACTTTCCTACATTGCAGCCTACCCAATCACCGCAATGGAGGTAGGTTGTAGCTAAGAATGTATGTTTAGAATGTAAATATTTATTGAATAAAAATTATAGAGAAAACTAGTTATGTTTATATATTACACTTTACAATACATACTACTATGCTTTTCATCTCTCTCATCATTTGTGCCGTCTCAGTCTTTTTTTACTGTACTGTTTGGTTATTACTCGATTGATATCTTCATGAATGCCAACAATCAGGAAGGCATGCTTAGTTACCGAGCTGAAAGACATTGCATCTAGTGATAGTGTGGTGGTAGCTCAACACTTGTTAATGCATTTTTACAATCCGAATTACACAATTCAATATAGCATTGAACGACTAGCTGCACCCAACCCACGAGCACTTCCATGAATATCATCCATGATTTCATCTCCATCCCTCCAGCTATCCTCACTCAATCGAACACCCAACTTGCCACTGGGAAAAAGTCCAATATACTGCAGTGTCTTGTTCTGATGCTTCTCCACATCCAATGGCATCATAGGATACCGATTTAAATCACAAAGGCACCATTCTCTGGAACGTAATCTTTCCAACAATTCATCCCCATAGCACCCACCTAACCAGTTGAGTACATCTGCAAGTGTATCATCACCATCAAATCGTCGTGATGCTAGTCCACCATCAATCTTTTCACGCTCATCCCCCAATTGAACATTCATAATTGCTCCTCTTCCCACCGGCGGCTCTTTCGGACACTTGGTCAAGTATTGCAACCTCACCTCCATCTCCCCCTCCGTCAAATTCTGTTGCTCCTTCTGAACCTTCCCAATACGCCTCATCTCCGCATGAAAGGCACGCATCTTCTTCCCCAATTTATACTCCTCACTTTCCCTCATTTGTTCCAATGCCGAGATACCCAAGTACAATAACGCATCATCGACTAAATGACGTTCCAATCGTAATTCATTCTTACTAGAATGGATATTACGTCGATAGTTCATTGCCAACAATAAGTCTTCCGCACCTGGCACATCACGAACATATTGGACATAATTGGCATTCGACCGATCAATGACACGGAATTTGATATTGTCTGGTGAGGATCGGACAGAGAGTAATACGCGTAGGAGTGTATCGACTGCCATGACGTGTGGTTTGACACGATTGGCGGTGCGGAGTATTTGTTCTTCTTTGGATTTGGATTGTAGTTTGGTGGGGAGTTTGACGTTTGGATGGGTTTGACTGAGTGTTTTAGAGGTTGGAGATGGGTTGTTGTTGTTGTTGGTAGTGTTCTTGTTGTTGCTGAAGCGAGAGACTGCCGCTTTGCCTGCATTGACTGCTGCGGCTGATTTGACAGCGGTGTTACGCTTTGTCTTTGAGATGGTTGCTGCCAGTTTGGAATCATCCCCTGTCAGGTCAATCACATTGGCAGACGCCGCGGCAGGAGTCTTGCTTGTCTTTTTGTTAACCACCTTGGCCTTGTTCGTATTATTTTGCAAAGAAGCAACTTCAGCACGACGCAAATTATTCGCCTCCTGTCTTTGATTCACTTGCAAACTTTCTTCAATGGCACGTCTCATCTGATCTTCATTATGAGCGGCTACATGAGTCCCTCCACTGCCGTTGCCATTATTGTCACGGGCGTTATGTCCATTCGCAGCAGTGGCGGCGGCGACAGTGGAAGAAGTTGGATAATCAGCCTCACTGACACCCAAGAGCAAAAGCTCCGCAGCCCGTTCGACATTATTATCTGTGGCGTTTAAGGCGTGAACAATTCGCTCCCGCGGAAATCCCATGGCTTCTAACTGTTGAATCTCTTCACTGTTGGTGTTGTTGTTGCTGGTCAAGGCGGTCAAAAGTCCACCTGTGGCGTTGTTGAAGAATTTACGGAGGACCATGGTTATGATGTGTTCTTTTTTTGATAATAATTAACTTTGCGCTTTGTTCTGCTTGTCGTGTGCTCTGCTTCTGAGTCTTTGTCGCCCTTAATTTTATATAACAGTTGTTTCTGCTGCTCCCTTCCGTCTCTTTTGATTTTGATACAATACAATGTACTTCGATTGTTATTTGTTATGCTGAGTTCGTTGTGCTTGTTGATTGTTCAAATCAAACGTGCAACTTGTGCTTTTTTTCTGCCGAGATCTTGCTTTTCTTCGCGCTTCGATTTGGTTCGTCTGCATCTCGAGTCAATTCCAGATTCCAGACTCCTCTCCTCTCCTGAATTTCGTCTTGCCATGATAATCCGCTGCACTTCCTCTGGTGATAAATCCGCCGCCGCCGAAGATAATCATACGGCTGTATGGTCTACAGAGACCACGTCCTTCTCGTCTCACACCTTACGGCTCACGGCGGCGACGGCGTCTTCCTCTTGCTTGCCTTTTCTCTTTGATCTGAGCTCCGCCTTCTCCCATCGCCATGTCGATGACCAATGCCGATGCAAATACAAATTCCAATGAAGGGGGAGATTGGCATCGTCGTCGCTTCATTGGACATCAGCGCTTCATCTCGCTTTCACATTCTAATTCTTCCGTCCTCACCACGCCTTTTCTAGTGTTGCTTGGACTACTTCTGTTGGCTGTGGCAATTCAATTTTCAATAGTGTTCACTTGGTTTCATAACAGACACGAAGAGAATGTGTTGGTGTTGGGTGTCAGCAAAATTGGAAGCGAGGGCAAGCTTCCACAGATGCGTCGTGTCAAGAATGCTGCTGTATTACACAATGAACAGCAGCAATTTCCACAACTACTGAAGTACGGCGGAATCATTCCAAATGTGAGCAATACATCAGCAGACTCTGCTGGGAAACATAGCAAACATTTGATGAAGCATGAAGAAGACGTCTCGTCTAGTATTTACCACAATTCCACAGTAGCTGCAGAAGATGACAATACTCACACGAAGTCCACGCCCAAAACATTAAATGCTGTGATACATATTGGCCCGTACAAAACTGCCACCACTGCTATTCAAACATATTCTGGTAGGCTCTATCAAAATCTTGCACAAGATGGTTATGAAATGCCCTGGAAACATCTACAACTACAACTAAAGTTGGGCAAGGATGCCACTCAGGCGAAAAATATAGACAGAAAGATTCCTGAGTGGTGGAGTAAACAAATGTATTTTGCCTTTTGCTTTTTCCAAAGTGTCCCCACCTACCGAATGAAATTAGAATCGGCTGATTGGTGCAAGCGGGAATTACTCAATGCTGGAGTCGAAATATCTCAAAAGAATCACAATTCACTGCTTGTTTCTGCAGAACAATTCTCCAATGTCGAGATCGAGGGAGTGGAAAAGTTGCATGAGTATTTGTCTAATCGATGGGACAATGTGACGATTGTAGCTGCCTATCGACGTTATTATGAGTGGATTGTCAGTTTTTACAATGAGAGACAGAAGGATGTAAAATTCAATGATGCGATCAGTGCCAATAAAACTGATCGTCTCCTTCCAAGCCTATACCATGAGCTACGATTCAATTCCGTGTTCAACGAGGAAATTCGACACAAATACACTCTCTCTGCAGTGGCAAGGTATCAGATATACTTTGAAAATGTTGTGGTGATGAATTATCACGACAAAAGCAAGAGCATATTAGAACGCTTTTATTGTGATGTGCTTCCAGGTGCAATAGAAACGTGTCGCAAATTGAAATCGATCAAAAAGTCTAAATCTATCAATACAAGTCACAGTAGAGTATATGAAGAATTGGCGTATGCTGCTCATAGAAGAGGCATGATCAATATCAAAGAGAAGTTGAACGCCAAGAAATCAGTCGAGGAATCAAGACGCCAACACAATATCAAACAGAAGGTCAAAAAGAAGTCGAACGCCGAAGTAGTCGAAGAACTAATACGCCAACATCAAGAGAAGACTCTGAATCTTACCAATTACGATTTTCCACGGAAGTGTCTGCCTGACGACATCTTGAACGAAATTTGGAGCACATCACTTGAATCAGAGAAGAAGTTTGGCGGTGATGAAGTTGACGAAAGCACGATGAAAGATGAATTTGATAAATACAGCAAGACTAGCTTTTGCGAGCTTGACCTGGACGCAATACTACACTCGCCGCTTTGGGTAAAGTTCTTTCAAGATCAAAATCAAAAGTTACAGGCGAAAGTATGAGACATAAGATTCGTATACGATACGGACTGGGATGGTGGCAACTTGCCACCATCCGTGGCAAGAAGCTAGATGCAGATGCACGTTACGAGCAGTGAGATGATCTGGATGAAGAGCAAATGCAGGCTTCGACGTGCCACGGGCTAACAACAAACAAGATGGGGATAAGTAGATGATAGCAAGAGAATATCCATGTGACCGAAGTCCAAATAATTTAACTCAAGACAACTTCATTTACTAGCATTCTAATTTATGATCTGATATATGTATTAAGCAAGAGAGCACTTCATTTCAACCTGCTCTTCATCTCCCTGGCGCTCAGTAAGAACTCCCAAATCATAAACCACATCTTCGCCCGCCTCCCGTAACAGCGTCTTTGCTTCATCGACAACATCACTCTTCACTATCAAAACCATACCGACGCCATTGTTGAATGTTCGAAGCATCTCGTAGTCATCGAGGCCGCTTATTTGTTTCATCCAGCTGAAGACAGCGGGAAGAGGAGGATGTCCCGTGATTTCCGCCTTGACATTCGAGGGTAGACTGCGTGGCAAGTTCTCAAGTAGACCTCCACCAGTGATGTGTGACAGACCGGTCAACATATCTTTTTTCAGCAATGGTAGGCAGCACTTGACATAAATCTTTGTGGGGGTCAACAACGAATCTCCAACTGTGCCAGCATTCTTATCCCATGGACATGCTGACTCGTAGTCCAAATTGGCCTTCTCAACCAGCTTACGGACCAAGCTGAATCCATTGCTGTGTACTCCACTGCTTGGAAGCCCAAGCAGAACGTCTCCTGCGGAAACGTTCTGTGGTAGTACTTTGTCCTTGTGAACAGCGCCGACGCTGAAACCAGCCAAATCATAGTCACCAGGCGCATACATTGAAGGCATTTCCGCTGTCTCTCCGCCAATCAATCCACAGCCTGCCTGTGAGCATCCCTCAGCAATACCTCGAACAACAGCAGCAGCTTCATTGACATCCAGCTTGCCCGTCGCAAAGTAATCAAGGAAGAACAAGGGCTCTCCACCAGCCACAATAAGATCGTTGACACACATAGCAACCAAGTCAATTCCAACGGATTCATGTTTCTTTGTAATGTGGGCAACACGAAGCTTTGTGCCCACACCGTCAGTTGCGCCAATTATGATAGTGTCTTCTGACTTGTACCCAGCCGCTGCCAAATCGAACAAACCACCAAAACCTCCCAAGTCAGCGTCACATCCTGGCCGCCGAGTTGCCTTGCATGCAGGTTTAATCATTTCGACAAGAGAGTTCCCCGCATCAATACTCACACCAGCATCTGCATAGCTGACAGTAGTTTTGCACTTCTTTTGAATGGCTTCAATGAAAGCAACTCCCTCAAGTGCCTGCACTTTTGATTTCAACGATTCTGCAGTATCGCTATCATCTACTTTGACAACCTTCTGAATAACAATGGGTCCACCATCAACTTCTTCAGTTACCTCGTGAATCGTGCATCCACTTTCAGTTTCCTTGGCATCAATAACAGCTTGGTGCACTTCTAAATCCATTCCACCGGCATGCTTGGGAAGCAATGATGGGTGAACATTGATGCATCTGCCAGCCCAATAGTCACAGAATTGCTTGGACAAAATCCTCATGTATCCCACCAACAGCATATATTCCACACCAGCTCCTACCAACACGGATGTGCATTCTGCGTCGTATTGATCCCTTGTCAAGCCCTTTGACGATACAAACTGTGTTGTCACTGTAACACCTAGACTCTTTCCCTTCTCCAAAATGAGAGCCTTGCTACGATTACTCACAACGGCCACGATTTCAGCATGAAGAGATCCAGTCGCAATAGCCTCCATAACTGGAAGAAGAGCTGTCCCGCGTGTCGATCCCATCACTCCAATACGCAACTTTTTGCGAATGGCACCCTTGGCAATATCTGTTCGATAGTGCATAAGGCTGTCACCATTAGAATCTTCGAAGGTAATTTGTTTGACTGCCTTGTATGATGCGGCGAGTGCTTCGGTGAGGTTAGATCCCATTCCAGTAACGGCAAGTACTCGGCCTCCCGAACAGCGAGTGACATTTTCATCGTCAAGTTTGGTCCCTGCGTGATATACCTTTACATTATCAACCGACCCTGCTTGATCCAAGCCTTGAATCGCCATTCCCTTGGGATAAGATTCGGGGTACCCCTTGGCAGCGCAGACGACAGTTGCCGCCGAGACATTTTCTTTGAAGCGGACATCAATGGAGTCAAGCTTACCATCACAACAAGCCGTCATAACTTCATAAAGATCCGTCTCCAATAGCGGAAGTACCACTTGCGTCTCAGGATCACCGAAACGGCAGTTGTATTCAAGCATCGACGGACCATTCGGTGTGAGCATCATACCAGCGTACAAAACGCCAACGTAGGGTGTTCCCCTCTCAGCCATTTTCTCTACAGTTTTAATGCACATTGCCTCAATTTCCTTATGCATTTCAGGCGTAACGCAAGGCGCAGGAGCGTACGCACCCATACCACCAGTATTCAACCCTTCGTCATTATCAAGAGCACGTTTGTGGTCTTGCGCCGCAGGCATGAGTACAGCAGTCTTTCCGTCACAAAATGCAAGGCAAGAGGCTTCTGGCCCAGTCATGAATGATTCAATAACACAAGTATCTCCAGCAGCACCAAATGCTTTATCCGACATAATTTCCTTCACGGCCTCAATTGTTTCTTCCTGAGTTGTTGGAAGAAGAACTCCCTTCCCGGCAGCAAGACCGGATGCCTTCACAACCTGACGATCGTTGGGGTCCAGTGATTTCACGTAGGCAATGGCTTCATCAGCCGATGTAAAGTTTTGGTATTTTGCAGTTGGGATGCCATGTTGTTGCAAAAAGTCCTTAGTGAAAGCCTATTCATACAGTGTTTCGTGTATAAATGAAAAAGTGAGATACACCAAATGCACATCACATATAAATTGAAATCCAAGTCACTCAATACGAACCTTGCTAGCCTCCAACTCTGCTCCAGCTTTACTGGGCCCAAACACTTTCACACTAGGACACTCTACCGCCAATACATCAACTACACCATCCACAAGCGGCTGTTCTGGACCAACCACAACCATTTTGGCATTCACCCTCTTCACAAGTTCCATCACCGTATCATTATCTTGTTTCGAAATCGGATTTCCATCACTATCCACAGCATTTGAGATTTTCCCTCCCTCTGCTTTAGTTCCACCATTTCCAGGACAAACAATTACCTCCTTTACAAGAGGTGATTGAGCAAGCGCCACCGCGAGGGCATGCTCACGCCCACCACTTCCAATGAGGACGACAGTGTCAGATTGAGCAGTCATAGGGAGAAGTTGTTCCGTGGCTTTGGAGTCAAGGGCAGATAATGCTGCTAGGGTTGCACAGGCGAGACTTCCTGATAGAGAGGGGTTGGTTTTGATAAAGTCAATGATGTCAGAGGATGAACTATCAAGTCCGAGGAACGAGTTGGAGCTGACATCAAATGCGATGACTTGACCGGCGGAAGCATTACTGCCGGCGAACAAGGTAGAACGGATAAAACTAGCTTCCTTCTGAGACGCTTCAGAGAGGTACTCTGTAAGAGACGAAGGGAGGTTGTAGATGATCAATTGGGTGTCCGTCGTGTTTCCTGCCGCGGTGTTAAGAAAGGTGCGGTATGGTGCTTTGAGCAACTCATACTCAAAGTTCTGAGATCGGAGTGGTTGAATTGATTGATAGCCGTGCTTGCTGACAGCTTGGGATACTAGCTCGAGGACCTAAGTATGCAGGGAAATGAGTTGAAAAACAAGTGGTTGTTAATGAGTGTACCCCAGACGCATGAAAGATGCCGCAAATGGCTTTTGCCATCACATCACATCAAGTCGAAAAAAATGCACATCACATGTGATTGCAAATAGTTGCTCTACTCACTGGTGCTGGGGTAGACCCCCCAAACCCAACTAACAAAATATCAGCTTTGGAGTTCATAGTGTAGACGATAATGGTGCAGGTGATGATGTGCCAAAGCCATCCACTGCATCGAGATTGATAACAGCGAGCAAAACGAAAGCGAGCCATTCAAACAAAGCTACCGATGGCTGGGGTCTTTACGTCTCCCGTTTTGCAGTCGAGTCTGCATTGATCTTTTTGCTCCGCCACCAAAATTCAAAGAACAAAAGCTACCACTCTACACCCCGCACATCTCGATGGTATCATTCAACAGTAGCCAAATCATTGGAACAAACAACAACAGCAGCAGCAACAACAACAACAACAACAACAACATGCCCAAAGAGCAAAAGAAAGTTAAAATCGGCCACTCAAGTCGGCACGCCCCACTCGGTCAAGTAATCCAAGACGATGACAATCGAGGCAAATATGCCACCTCCAAACGAGGAGTCATCTCGGCTACATCCAACAAGCATAATGACGATGCACACGATGAAGAACTACTTGATGAACGATCAAGTAAGAAAATCTTGGAGTTGGGACGATTGCAACAGCAGGAAATGATGCAGGAGGAGGAAGCTGCTGCGGCTAGGAATATTTTGTCAAGTGAAAAGTTTGGTGGTGGTGGAAAGAAACAAACGCAGATGAAGAAGCGACGAGATGATGATGATAGTAGTGATGAAGAAAGTGATGATGAGGACTTTGATGAAGGGGAGTTACTAGTGGAAGAAGATGATAAAGGATATGTCACAATGTCTGATACTATCGGTCTAACTCCAGATGAGGAAGCGCTTCTTTCCAATATGATGGGAGGCGATGATGATGAAATGCCAGAGAGGAGGAACTTGGCGGATATTATCATGTCGAAAATTGAAGAAAAGGAGGCTGGTGTCATGCACCAAGATGGTGAGGAGGAGGAGGAGATGATGGGAATGGAGCTGCCGCCAAAG
>Ga0209652_1003917_pt1 | contig 10685 bp, 12 predicted proteins | sample SaaInl74LU_5_DNA_FD_184641 | JGI IMG/M metagenome (GOLD analysis project Ga0209652, IMG submission 184641) | Marine microbial communities from expanding oxygen minimum zones in the Saanich Inlet - ESP_74LU_5_DNA (SPAdes) (version 2) | ecosystem: Environmental > Aquatic > Marine > Intertidal zone...
CCAGGGTTTATAACTCTGGTGCTTTTTTTAAATCTTCAATTCTTATTTCTTCGTACTTCTCAAAAGGTTGAACAATCCAAGGATTGTCTTTTAGTCTTTGTGCACAATAATCCGGTTCAAATGTCGAATGAGATTTTTTCCATAAAACAGCTGTTTTGATTTCTTTAATATTATCTCTTATTGGGCGATAATTTTTAATCCAATCAATACTTTTGTTTAATGTTACTCCAGTATCAGATAGATCGTCACATAATAAAATATTTCCACCTAATTTGTGGGCAGTCGAACTAAGTTCTCTAGAAAATATAATATCTCCTTGCTGATTTTCGATTTCATCACCTGAATAAGACTCTACCGCAAGGTATGCACATTTAATTTTAAATATTCTACTTAGAACATCAATGATAGGTGCTCCACCTCTCATAATCCCAATTAACAAATCTACTTTAAAACCAGAGTTATGAATTTGAATTGCTAACTGCTCTACTGTTTTATTGTATTCATCCCAGTTAATGATTAATTTATTGTCCATATATATTTATTAATTAATTTTAGGAGGATGTAAATGAAAGGTTATTGGATTGCATTATATAATCAAATCGAAGATCAGGGCAATTTATCTAAATATGCAGAAGCTGCAACGAAAGCTATTTTAAATCACGGTGGCAAACCCCTTGTTAGAGGTGGTGACTATCAATGCTTGGAAGGAACAGATTTCCCAAGAACTGTAATTTGGGAATTTCCAAGCTACGAAAAAGCATTAGAATGCTATCATTCAGAGGCCTATCAAGAGGCATGGTCGTACGCCAAAGAAACAACAAATAGAAATTTACAAATTTGTAAACAATTTAATAGCTAACAACCACCGGATCAATACTTCTCCATAAGTACCAAGTTGCAACCGTACAATATGGTGACCATTTCTTGTTAAATTTTTTTAATTGCGAGTTTGAAGGTGGATATGAAGTTTTATAATTTTTTGAAATTGCTCTTAGTAATCCAATGTCTTGCACTGGAAAAATATCTGGTCTCAGCTGATTAAAAAATAAAAACATTTCAGCTGTCCATTTTCCAATGCCTTTAACTTCAGTTAGATGCAGGATGGCATCATGATCATCCATTTTTTTTAATTTTTTAATATCTACTTCTTTTGTTTTAAATTTTTTAGATAAAATTTTTAAATATGTTATTTTTTGTTTGGATAGGCCGCAATTAGCTAGCTGAATTTTAGAAAGCTTTAAAATATTATCAGGTTTAATTTTCTTAGATTTTGCCTCTAATTTTTTCCATACTGAATTTGCAGCCTGAACTGATATTTGTTGACCTACAATTGATTTACAAAGTGAGAAAAAGGGGTCCTTTCTACTTTTTAAGTGACCAGGATATTTTTTGATTAATTCTTTAAGAATTTTATCTTTTTTTGATAAATATTTTTTTCCTTCTTCCCAATATTTTGGTTTAGTCATTTATAATTGCCTAATTATTGTTGGTTTAATTTTCTTTGCAGCTTCTCTTTTAAATATAACGAATGTACTTAAAATAATTAACATGGCACCTGAGATGGTTAGGGCAGATGGTATCTCATTAAATATAAGCCAACCAGCAATAATTGCAAAAACAAGACTTAAGTACTTAATAGGCGTTACTAAAGAAATATCAGCTTCTCGAATTGACTTGGTTAAAAAAATATTCCCAATTGAACCACTTAATCCAATGATGATTAAATAATGAATATCTGAAATATCTATTTTTTTCCAACCCATGGAAATCGATATTAAGCCAAACAATATTAATACTAATGTAAAATAAAGAGCGATTAAATAATCAGGTTCCGTTTTTGATAATTTTTTTATAGCTATTGAAATCGTAGCAAAACCAATACAAAATAAAATCGGAAAAAACGAATAATAAGTAAAAAGCTCAGTTCCAGGTTTTAAAACTATAATAACACCTGTTAATCCAAAAAAAATAGCAAGCCACCTTATTAGTCTTACTTTTTCATTTAAAAAAATGATTGAAAATATAGTTGCAAAAATTGGAGCTGCAAAACTGATTGTGATAGCATCTGCAATAGGTAAAAACTTTAATCCCAAATATAAAAACGTCATTGCAAACGCTCCTCCAAACGCTCTAACCAAGTGTAATTTTATTTTTTCAGTTTTGAGTAAATTTCCAAATCTTTCTTTTGGAATAATAAAAAGTATCGGTATTAAACCAAAGAATCCTCTAAAAAAAATAAGCTGTCCAGTTGGATAATGAGATGACATCAGTTTAACCACTATATCCATAACAGAAAAGCTAATAACACTTAATATCATGAAAATAATACCCAATTGATTTTTACTAATCATAAAAATTTAGTATCATGACTTTAATAAAAATAAATGAATTTAATAACTTGCGACTGGTTAAACGAAAACTTAAATCAAAAAGATTTAAGCATCATTGACTGTACTTGGCATTTACCAGGTACTAATCGAGATGGTAAGTCAGAATTTTTAAATGAAAGAATTCCTAGATCAATTTTTTTTGATCTAGATGAATTTTCAGACCAATCATCTAAATACCCACACACATTAGCTGATAAGGAATGGTTTTCAAAAAAAGCAAGTGAATTAGGGATTCAAAATAGTGATCATATTATATGTTACGATACATTGGGAATTTTCACATCCCCAAGAGTAAGTTGGATGTTTAGTCAGTATGGTCACGAAAAAGTCTCTATACTTGATGGAGGTTTTAAAAATTGGAAAATAAAAAAATTTAAAATTGAACAAGGTAAACCTCAAAATAAAGAGCAGTCAAATTATATCGCCAAAAATAATCCAAAAAATATTAAATTTTTTGAAGATATAAAAAACAATATTGTAAATTCTACTTTTAAACTAATTGATGCAAGGCCTAGCGGAAGGTTTAATGCAACTGATCCAGAACCTAGACCTGAATTGCAAAGTGGTAACATTCCAAATAGTCAAAACCTTCCTTTTTCCAAACTTTTAGATCCTGCAACAGGATGTATGAAAAATAAGGATGAATTAAAAAAAATTTTTGATGAGTTAAGTATTTCTTCAGAAGACAAAATAACTTTTTCATGTGGATCTGGCGTTGCAGCTGTTATCGCTGGTACTGCTTACGAAAAAGTATTTAATAAAGAATTTGATGTTTACGATGGGTCATGGACTGAATGGGCCTTAAAAAACAAGCTAATTAAGTAATTTATTAATAAAGACTACTTTAAATTGTCAAAATTCAAATATATATCTGCGTGTAACAACACATTTTAATGATCAACAATGGCTAGAGTAACTGCAAAAAAAAAATTAACAATTATCTTAAGTCTAATTGCCTTTGTAATTGCGTCAATTATTATTGGAAGAGCTGTAGTTGCAAACATTATTGAAAAAAAAATTGCAGAAGCAAAATCTGCACCCGTGGGTGTAATTGCAACAAAAGTTAAATACTCAAATTTTTTTGATAAATTAGAAACATTTGGAACAGCAATAGCCAATCAAACTTTTTCTATTAGAATAAAAAAGGAAGAATTAATTAGTTCAGTAAATTTTGATGATTATCCAAGTGTTAAAAAGGGTCAAATCATTGCTACATTAAACGATAGAATTATCGAGGCTCCCTTTAATGGAAAGGTAGGAAAAAGAGAAATTACACCTGGTATTTTAGGTGGTGATGATTCAATCATTGCAACCCTGGATGATATTCAAACCCTAAAAGTTGATATCAAGGTTCCGGAAAATTTTTTAGGAATGTTAAAAAAGGATTTAAAAGTTGAAGCAAGTTCAACAGCTTTTAAAGAGTTTTTTAATGGTAAACTAGAAACAATTAGCTCGAGAGTTGACCCAACAACCAGATCAATTTTAGTACAAGCTAAAATAAATAATCAATCTGAAAGGTTAATTCCAGGTATGTTGCTAAATATTGATTTGATATTTAACGAAACTAATTCACTCTCAATACCTGAACAAGCGTTAGTAATTCAAGGTAATGATAAATTTGTTTATCTCATTGAAGAAAATAAAATTAAAAAAAATTCAGTCACTATTGGCAAAAGAAATTTTGGAAAAATTGAAATCCTTTCAGGATTAGCTCAGGATGATGTGATTTTAGCTGAAGGCACAAATAAAGTAAGGCCTGGATCAAAAATTAAAATTACCGAGTATCAATAATGTTCTTAACAGAGCTTTCAATAAAAAGACCTGTTGTTGCTTCAGTAATGAGCTTAATACTTGTTATCTTTGGCGTTGTAACCTTTAATGAAATTCCACTTCGTGAGCTTCCAGATGTTGAGACAGCTAAAGTTAATATTCGAACAGATTATAACGGGGCATCTGCAAAAATTATAGATACACAAATTACTCAAAAAATTGAGGAGAGAGTAGGTGGTACGCCAGGTCTAGTCACTATTGATTCGACAAGTGAAGATGAAAGATCATCTATTAATTTGGAGTTTGATCTTGGTGTTGACCTTGATGTTGCTGCAAATGATGTAAGAGACCGAATAGCTAGAATTCTAGATGACCTACCAGAGCAAGCAGAACCTCCACAAGTCTTCAAAGCTTCTGCAGCAAGAACAACTACTATGTGGTTAGCGTTTCAAAGCGCAAGGATGTCAGACCTGGAACTGACTGACTATGCCGATCGTTATTTAAAAGATGAGTTTGCTAATTTACCAGGTGTGGGTCTCATCAGACTAGGTGGTGAAAGAGAGTTTTCTTTAAGGCTATGGTTAGATCCTGTTGCTATGGCAGCACGAGATATAACAACAGATGAGTTGGAAAATATCTTAAGAAAAGAAAATGTTGAGTTCCCAGCTGGAAAAATAGAGTCAAAAAACATTGATCTAGTTATTAAAGTTGAAAAAGCTTACCAAGACTTAAATGATTACAAAGAATTAGTTTTAAAACGAGCTCAAGATGGTTCAATTACAAAATTAAAAGACATAGCTAGAGTAGAGTTTGGGGCTTTAAATACTAACACACTATTTAAAGGAAATGGAAAGCAAACGGTTGGTATTGGAATATATCAACAATCTACAGCAAATACCATTGAAGTTGCCTCAAGAATAAAAACAAAAATTAAAGAGCTTGAACCTACGCTTCCAGCTGGATCAACTTTAAGTGTTTCATTCGATAGATCAAATTATATTGAAGCTGCAATATATGAAGTTTACAAAACAATTTTTATCGCAATTATTTTAGTCATCATTATCATTTATCTTTTTCTTGGAAATTTAACTGGAGTTATTATTCCAGCAGTTACAATTCCTGTTGGGATAATTTCTACATTCTTAGCAATCTATGTTGCTGGTTTTAGCCTTAATTTATTTACCCTCATGGCTATAGTTTTGGCTATTGGAATTGTCGTTGATGATGCAATTGTTATGGGGGAAAATATATCGCGAAGAATGGAAATGGGAGAGTCGAGACTGGTTGCGGCTTACAGAGGTTCAAAGCAAGTTGCATTTGCAATTATTGCAACAACAGTTGTTCTTATTTCAGTTTTTTTACCTCTTATTTTTATTAAAGGTTTAATAGGCCGTCTATTTATGGAGATGGCAGTGACTTTGTCTTTTGCGGTTTTAATTTCAAGTTTCGTAGCTTTAACAGTTTCACCAATGCTAGGTTCTAAGTTTCTAAAAGTTAAAAAAAGTAAATCCAAAATAATTAATAAATTTAATGACTTTTTTAAAAACTGTGAAAATGGTTATGCTGAAACTTTAAAACTTCTGATCAATAAACAAAAAATTGTATTCATTTTTTTAGCTGGTGTAGTTTTTTTAACTCTTTTTCTTTTTACTATTACAAAAAAAGAACTTCTTCCAAAAGAAGACAGGGGTGTCTTTTTTGTTATTGTAAAAGCTCCTGAAGGATCTGGTTATAATTATACTGCTTCAAAAGCAGAACAAATTGAAAGTATGTTTTTGCCAGAAATTGGAAAAGGTGAAATTAGACGATTGCTATTAAGAGTGCCTGGTTTTGGAAAAAGTAGTAAACAAGTAAACTCCGCATTCATTATCGTTTTATTAGAAAACTGGAGTGACAGAAAAAGAAGTGGGCAAGAAATTTTAAGATCATCTTTTGGAAAAATTTCTAAAGTTCCAGGCGTTGTAGCCTTTCCGGTCATGCCTCAATCTATAAGATCAGGAGGTGTTGAAAAACCAGTACAGTTTGTATTACTTGGAAACACTTATGAAAAACTGAATGAGTGGAAAGATATCCTGAAAAAAGAGGCAAGAAAAAATCCAAACCTTGTTAGCATAGAAGATGATTACAATTTAAATAAGCCTGAACTCAAAGTTGAAATTGATAATCAGAAAGCTGCTGATCTTGGCATTAGTATAGAGGCAATTGGCCGTTCTATTGAAACTATGTTCGGCTCAAGACAAGTTACTAAATTTACACAAGAAGGAAAAGAATATTCAATTGTTCTTCAAAGTAATATTGAAAATAGACAAGAGCCAACTAATTTAAATAAAATTTATGTCAGGTCTAGTGTCACAGGAAAGTTAATACCACTATCAAATATTGTAAAAGTATCGGAAAGTGCAACAGCCCCTTTCTTAAGCAGGTATAACAGACAAAGAGCAGTAACAATTTCGGCAAGAATTGTTGGAAACTATTCTTTAGATGAAGCTTTAAAATATTTAGAAAATATTGTGAAAGAAAAATTACCTGAAGAAGTCAGAATTGGTTATAAAGGAGAGTCTGAAGAATATAAAAAAACAAATATAGGTTTATATTTAATATTTGGACTAGCATTAATCACAGCGTATTTATCAATGGCCGCACAATTTGAAAGTTGGCGACACCCTTTTACAATTATGGTTAGCGTTCCTTTTGCAATTTTTGGAGGCATTATTGGCTTATTAATTGCAGGAAGTTCACTCAATATTTATAGTCAAATTGGATTGATTATTTTAATTGGTCTTGCAGCTAAAAATGGAATTTTAATTGTTGAGTTTGCAAATCAATTGAGAGCCGAAGGTAAAGATATTCTAACTTCAACATTACAAGCTTCAAAACTAAGATTTAGACCAATTTTAATGACTTCAATTTCTACAATAGCTGGGGTTGTTCCTTTAATTTTAGGTTCTGGGCCAGGAGAGGCAAGCCGATTAACAATCGGAATTGTGATCTTTATGGGTATGATTTTTACAACTTTTTTTACGTTATATATTATTCCAACAGTCTATTTAGTTATTGGAAAAAATACGGTTCCTATAGATTCAATTGAAAAGCAATTAAGTAAAGAGCTTAAATCATTTTAAAAATTAAGAATTTTTCTTAATCCATTTTAAGAAATCATCATTTCCCTGTTCAATATTAAAAAATAAAATACATGGGCAATCGTAAGAATGTTTGTCTTTAATAGTTTTAAAAATATTCTTCATATTTTTTGTCTGAGTTTTGCCTAATAAAATAAATTCTTTTGAACTGGAAATTTTATTTTTCCATTGAAAAATAGAGTTAATATTTGGAATAATATTAGCGCAAGCAACAAGGCTATTTTTAACTAAAGCTTTACCAATATTTTGTGCTTCTTTTTTTGATCCACAAGTTACATATAAAAGTTTATAATTGCTCATTTAGCTCAATTATCATAATAAATATTTTTTATGATAAATCTAATTTTAATTAGACACGGACAAAGTCAATGGAATTTAGAAAATAGATTTACAGGATGGTATGACGCGGATTTAACTTCAAAAGGAATTGAAGAGGCAAAAAAAGCTGGTCTGCTAATAAAAAATACCGGAATAAAATTTAATTACGCATTCACTTCATTTCAAAAAAGAGCGATTAAAACTTTAGACAATGTAATCGAAACTTCAAATCTTAAAATTTCCAAAATTGAGAAGGCTTGGCAGTTAAATGAAAGGCACTATGGTGGTCTTCAAGGATTAAATAAAGAGGAAACTGCAAAAAAACATGGTGAGGAGCAAGTCATGATTTGGAGAAGAAGTTACGATACTCCTCCACCACCCCTTGATCGTAATCATCCTGACCATCCTGTAAACTCCGAAATATATAAATCAATTGACCCAACTTTAATTCCAGACACAGAGTCATTAAAAGATACTTACGATAGAGCCGTGCCTTACTTTGAAAAAAATATTGAACCTCTAATAAAAAAAGGAGAAAATATTTTAATTTCAGCTCACGGCAATAGTTTAAGAGCATTATGTAAAAAAATATTCGAAATATCCGATAATATGATTATAAAATTAGAAATTCCAACTGGAAATCCAATTCATATAGAGCTTGAAGAAAACCTATCACTTATAAGTTATCGATATCTAGACCAGGACAGAGCAAAAGAAATAATTGTTAAAAAATAATTTTTTGATCTTGTAGTTTATTATAAATTTCAAAATTAGTTGTATGATAAAACTCCCCTTCAAATACTTCAGCTGTTATCTTTTTTTCTTCAATTAATTGATCCCAAATCTCCCTAACGGAAAATGGAATAGTTTCTCTATTTTCTAATAGTGAAGAATGCAAAATTTGGAAACCAGTATAAATATGTTTTTTTTCCTGAATTAAAAAATCTCCATCAATATCAAAATCTGCTTGTAGAGCTTTATCAAAACTTTTATCTTTTCTACAAAGCAATAAACCTCCTAAAAAATTTTTAGTTATAGTGGTATCAATTAACTTTGTGATAGATTTAATGTAATTTCTTTGCCAAATTGTATCAGAATTTAAAACAAGAAAATAATCACCCATTAAAAATTTTTTTGCATTAACAAGCGCACCACCTGTATCAAGTAAAGCTTTTTCCTCAAATATTTCTATTGAGGGGTGGTTTTGATAAATATAATTTTTTATTTGATCGCTTAAATAGTGGGTATTAACGGAAATATGTTTTATTCCAATTTCATTAAGTAACTTAATAGAATACTCAATTAGGGGCTTATTGTTAACTTTTAAAAGAGGTTTAGGTGTATCCTTTGTTAAAGGTAAAACTCGTTTACCAAATCCGGCACATAATATTATCGCTTTTTTTATTTCCATTTTTTATTTTTAATTTTTTTATTAAAATATTTATTAAAAATGACTTGCAAATCCTGCAGATCATTATGAGCCAATCGTAGATCTAACAAATTCCAAGTTCTATCTAAAAATCTAAGATATTTTTTTTTATTATCTCTTTTGTATAATCTTAAAAAAATACCTAAAATTTTTAATAATCTTTGAACAGATAAAATGTGAAAATCAGAAATAAAGTTTTTACCTTTGTAGATAGATTTTTTAATATAATATTTTATTAAATTTTCCTGGTCTTTTTTAGATAGCACTGTTCTTACATCATCAATTAATGATGCAATATCATAAACTGGATGGCCAATAACAGCATCTTGGTTATCAATAAGTCCAATTTTATTTTTAATCAAAATTAAATTCTCAATATGAAAATCTCTGTGTACGAATACTTTTTTTACAGTATTAGTTTTCTTTATTTTTTTAATTAAAATACTGTTGATTTTAGATCTAATTTGATCCAATTTTCGCTTTGAAAAAAATTCTGGTAGATACCAATCATAAAATAAGTTTAATTCTTTTTTTAACAAATTTAAGGAATAGTTTGGAAATTGATTTTTAACCTTTATTTTTTGTAACCTAACTAATTCGTCAATTGATTTTTTTAAAAGTGAAATTTTTTTTTTATTATTTTTGGTAATTTTCTTTAAAGATTGATCTCCAAAATCCTCGATTAGAATATAATTCTTTTTAATGTTTTGCTCTAGAACTCTTGGTGCTTTAAACTTATTTTTTATTAAAAAATTATTTACTTTAATGTAATTTTCTAAATTATTTTTTTTATCTTTAGTACAATAAACAAGGATCTTATTTTTATTTTTCTTAAATCTATAAAATCTTCTAGGGGAGGCATCGCCAGCAATTAAATAAATTTCATTTTTTAATTGATCCAAAATATTTAATTGAGACATTTCTTTGATTATCTAATTTTGTATGTTTTAAAGCAATCTCTATTCGGTTCTTATTTTTTTTCTTTATAATTTCTGGCCATTCTACAATGCTAATCACTTTATCTTCAAGCTCATGTAAACCAATATGATCTAGATCTTTAGGTTTTTTAAGTCGATATAAATCATAATGTGCAATTATCTTTTGTGCTTTTATTGGATAATACTGCGCGATATTAAAAGTCGGACTTGTAACTTCAGGACTTTTTTTGTTATTTTTTTTAAAAATTTCTTTAATTAAATATTTAGAAAAAGTGGTTTTACCCGTACCCAGATTTCCTTTTAAATAAATTGAATGCCCTGTTTTTATTTTTTTAGATATTCTTTTTGATAAATCACTTAAATCTTTAAGTGTGTAATTCATTAATTAATAACGATAAGCATCACCTTTAAAAGGTCCTTGAGGTGCAACACCAATATAATCGGCTTGCTCGCTTGAAAGTTTAGTTAGTTTTGCTCCAACTTTAGCTAAATGCAACTCAGCTACTTTTTCATCAAGATTTTTAGGTAGAACATAAACTTTATTTTCATACTTCGTTGAATTATTCCAAAGTTCTATTTGAGCCATAACCTGATTAGTAAAAGAAGCGCTCATCACAAAACTAGGGTGTCCTGTTGCACAACCAAGGTTTACTAGTCTACCTTCGGCTAATAGAATAATTCTTTTTTTGTCTGGAAATTC
>Ga0209652_1003919_pt1 | contig 10679 bp, 3 predicted proteins | sample SaaInl74LU_5_DNA_FD_184641 | JGI IMG/M metagenome (GOLD analysis project Ga0209652, IMG submission 184641) | Marine microbial communities from expanding oxygen minimum zones in the Saanich Inlet - ESP_74LU_5_DNA (SPAdes) (version 2) | ecosystem: Environmental > Aquatic > Marine > Intertidal zone ...
TCCGTGTCGCCCGAGTACTTCTCCGTCGCGCCGGGCGAGCGCCGGGTTTGCGAAATCGCGTACCGACCGAATCGAACCGAGACGCTACGAGAAAGCGACGCCGTCTTGACCGTCGTCAACGGCCGATCGTACGCCTTCGTCATCGAGGCGGACGCGCGCAAGCCCTTGCTGGTGTTCTCATCAAGGGACGTCGTGTTCGGGCCCGCGCTCATTGAAGCGAATTCGTCCAACCACCGAAACGCGCCGAAAAACGCGCGAGTCCTGACGTTGACCAACCAGGACTCGTCGCCGCTCACGGTGGATTGCGCGTTCGACTCGGTTGGCGACGACGACGCGGGCGCGTTCGTCTTGGTTTCCGGTCCGGAAGCGAGCGTTGGCGGCGGCGTGTTGAAGCCCGGTGCGTCGTGCGAGTTCGTGTTCGCGTTTGAACCGCGTGAGCCTCGGAGATACGAGACGTACGTCCCGTTCGAGGTGAACGGCGTGAAATCGACGCGCGTGCGCGTCTCGGGCGAGGGCGTCAAACCGAGGCTCGAGCTTCAACAGTCCGAAAAATCCTCGAAGAACGGTTCTTCGGGATCGGGATCGGTCACGCTGGATTTCGGGTCCGCGCGCGCGAAATCGGCCATCGTCAAAACGCTGACGCTCGTGAACAAGTGTCCATTACCGGTGGAAGTGGCGGTGGATTCCGAGACGCTGCGCGCCATGTTAGACGCGGACGTGCGGTGTTCGGTGGCGGTGGACGGGGGAAGTTTGAGAAGGCTGGCGGCGCCGGAAACGGAGACGCCGGAAAAGGCGGATGACGCGATCGGAGACTCCGGCGACCCCAAACAAGCTGAGTTAAAATTCTCGAGCGTGGTCGTGCCCGCGCGCAAGACGGTGACGTACAAGCTGACGTTCGCGCCAACGAAGCGCTCGAGGCCGTTCCAGGTGCCGTTCGCGATCTCCGTCGCCGGCGGCGCGCCGAAAGCCGTCTCGCTGTTAGTGGGCGGGTGCGTCGGCGCCGAGCTCGCGTTGAGCCGCGACGCGCTCGACTTCGGCGCCGTCGTGGACGGCGCGCGTGTCACGAAGACTGTTCTTTTGCAAAACACGGGCGACGTCGGGTGCTCGTTCGCCTTCGACTTAGTATCCGCGTTGGTCGGGGACAAAGCGCACTTAAGGCGACGCTTCGAGCTGTTCCCGCAAAGCGGCTACGTCGGCCCGGGCGCCGATCAAGAGATTCGTTTAACGTTCGTCGCGGGCTTCCCCCCCGGTCACGCGGGGTCCGACTCGGCGGCGAAAGAAAACGGCGCGGTTTCCGTGAATTACGACTTCGTCGCGCGGTGCGTGTTGGACGACGGCGCGGACACGCCGTTGGAGCTCTCGGTTCTCGCAAAGTGCGTGACCGCGTCCGCGCCCACGGACACGGTGCGCTTCTCGGCGCGCGCGCGCGGCGAGACGGTGGTCGAGACCGTCGTTCGCAACTCGACGAACGAAGCGTGGCGCCTCGCGCCGACCATCGCCAACGGAAACTGGCGCGGCGCGGAGACGCTGTTCGTCCCCGCGCGCGGCGAAGCTTCTTACGCCATCACGTACGCGCCGCTCTCTGTGAGTTCAGATGAAGATCCACATCTCGGCTCGGTGCGGTTCGAGCTTCCCGACGGGACGGTGGACACGCGCGAGCTTTCCGGCGTGGCGGATGTACCGGAAACCGCCGGCGTCGTCGAGGCGTCCGTCCCGGCGAAGAAAGCCGCGACGATTACCGTTCCGGTGAAAAATTTCGTCGAGAGCCGCAGACAGAGGTTCCGCGCGACGGTGACGTTTTCGGAAGACGACAGCTCTCCGAGCTCGGAGGCGGTGACGCTTCGCGGGCCGGAGTTCATCGAGGTGGCCGCGAACGCGACTCGGTCGTACCCGCTGAGTTTTTACGGGTTCAAGGAGGGAACAACGACGCGCGCGAGCGTGACGTTTGCCGACGTCGACACGAACGAAGTCGCGACGTACGACGTGGCGGTGACGACGTCCGCGCCCGAGACGCAAGGCGAGATTTCGTTGCGCGCGGCGGCGAGGCAGAAGGTCATAGGGCGCGTTCCGGTGACGAACCCGCTCTCGGTTCCCGTGGACGTCACGACGCGCTTCTCGAACCCGCGGACGTTCGCCGTCGACGGCGAGACGACGACGATCCCAGCGAAGACCACCAAAGACGTTCGCGTCGGGTACCGCCCCGTCGTCGCCGAGACGGCTTTCTCCGACGTCGTCGTCGAGAGCGACGTTTTGGGCGCGTGGCCGTTCCGCCTGGCCCTGAGCGCGACCGCCGCCGGACCCGAAAGAGGCGTGAGCTTCACCGTGCCCCTCGGCTCGGCAGAGACCAAGAAGGTGACGTTCGCGCACTTCCTGGACGAGCCCGCCGCGTACGACGTTCGATTGCGAGGCGGCGGAGGGAACGGCGCGTTTGTCTCGGCGGCGACGCACCAAGCGCAAGCCGCTTCCGGGTTGGAGAAACACGAGGGTTCCGAACAGAGTCTGGACGTGACGTTCGAGCCGATGTCGTTAGGGTCGCAGTTCCGGGACGTGCTTCTGATCACCAGCGAGACCGGTGGGGAGTACGTCGTGCCCGTCTCGGGGCGGTGCGTCGCCCCCAAACCCGTCGGCCCGATCGTCGTCGGCGCGACCGGCGCTTCGGTGAGCTTCAAAAACCCCTTCGACGCCGAGACGACGTTTGTCGTGACGACGGACAACCCGGCGTTCGTCGCGACGCGGTCGGAGACGATCGGCGCGAAGCAGACGAAGACCATCGGCGTCCGGTACGAGCCCTCCGATGCGGGGAGAGGCACGACCGCGAAACTGCTGGTCACGAGCGACCGAGTTCCGGGCGCGCCCTGGGCGTTTTACCTCAAGGCGGAGCAATGAGACGCCTGATGATGGTAGTCTACCGTGAAGATAGACGACTCCTTTCGAGAGTAGTCCCACCTTGACGTGTTAGCCAAGAAGAGTCGACTCGCTTTTGACGCGTTTGACTCGCTTTTAGTAGAGCTTGTATTAAAAAGATACCACCACCACCACGACACACGCATCATCGCACCACCATGAAACTCTTGAGCTCGTCCAGGTCGTTCTCGGCGACGGAGACGGCGGAGAAGGACACGTCGGCGTTTGCGTCTTCAAAGACGAAGGGCGTTTCGTTTCCGTTTCCGTTTCCGTTTTTGTTTTTGGTTCGCCGCGCGACGATCGCGAGCGCGTCGTCTCGGTTCGCCGCGTCTTTCCCGTCGGTACCCTTCGAGCCCGTCTCCGCCAGGCTCCCCGCGGTTCGTAACAGCGCGTCCATCTCTTTTTCCAACTTTTTTTTAATGAACGCGATCGGGTGCGCGGTGATCTTTTCCGACTTATTGCACGCGACGATCATCGGGAACGTTCGCGCGGCGCGCCCTTTCGCTTTCGCGATGGTTTGGAGCGCGTGAAACAAGCGCTCGGCGATCTCGCGTCGGCGCGACGCGAAATCCACCGCGTCTATAACGAACACCGCCGATCGCGCGCTTCGCACGTGCGTTTCGAGTAACCCTGCTAGCCTCGGGTGGCCCGGAAGATCCACGACTCGTAGCTTTTTAGCAACCACCCCAGACTTCCGCGTCTTGCCCTCCATTAAAAACGTCGCGTCGTTCGCCTCCATGGACGTCACGGTCGTCAGGTAGGGGCTTCCCGAGCGCAACGTCTGGAACAGCGCGGTCTTCCCCGCGCCGCAGACGCCGAGCAGGAGCACCGAGCCGTTTGAGTGTCCCCCCCCCCGGCGCGCGTCGCCGAACGCGACGCGCACCAGCAGCGCGAACAGCGCCTGGCATAGCAGAATGACCGCGATGCTGGAGAGCGAGAGGATCAGGGGCAAAAGCGCCGCGGCCGGGATGCCCGTCTGGCGTTGCAGACGCAGGAGAAACTCGCCCGCCGCGTCCTCGAGGGATGTGTCAGAGAGAAGCGGGGCGGAATCGCCGATGCCGCCCATCGCATCCTCCGCCGCCGCGTCCAAGCCCGCCATCGTCTCCTCAGCCGCGTCCATGGCGCGCGCGCGGGGCGATCTCATCGTCATATCAGACTCGGCGCGTCGAAGAGTCGAAGGCGAAAGTGATCGAAGCACTGCGGCCGTCGAAAAGCGCAAACGCCTCCACAACGCTCTTCTTCTACCGGGTAACCCTCGCCCTCGACAGACACGCCGCTGGTCTCCTTCTCACTTCTTCTTCTTGGCCTTCTTGGCCTCCTCCGCCGCCTCCTTGGCTTTGGCCTCCTCCACGATCTCCATGGCCTTCTCGTGGAGCGCTCTGCGCCACGGCAGGCTGTCGAACCAGTCCTGCGCGAGTCGGTGACGGGAAAGGTCGCGTCGTCAGGGACGCGAGCGAAAATGAATGCGCGAGGGTCGCGAGGAACGGGCGAGCGACACGCGGCGAGACGCACCGAGAGTCTGGAGGAGATGACGGACGCGAGGCAGAACGCGATGATGAACCCGATCAGGGTCTTCCCGTCCATCGCCTGCGCGGCGGCGATGAGGCCTCCTTCGCCGGCCATCGGTGCTGTCGGTGGGTGCTTTAGGGAAACGGCGCCGGTCGCGCGTGCGAAAATGTGAACGCGCGGGGTCGCGACGGAGTGATTTCGAGGAATCCTTCAACGGGCGCGGCTCGGACGTTTTCGTTGACCAGAAGAGATCGGCACCTCCGAGAGCCCGGGCGGTCACTCCGACCGCCGCCCCGCTCAGGCGCGACGACGGGAAGGGTGTCACATCGTCGCGGGAGAGCGGCCGAGGAGATGGGGGAGACGTACGAAGACCGCCACGACGGCGGCGACTTCGGGGCTTTGCCGCCCGCGCCTCCCCGCCGAGACGCGGCTTCCGCGCATAATAACGGACACGCCGCGGCGGACGCGTCCGCGATGCGCGACTCTCGGTCCTTCCCCGCGATGACGGACCGCCCGACGACCTCGGCGTCGGTCGCGTCGTCCGTCTCCGAGCACGTGGAGGACCTCGCGGTGCGCGTGGCGGTGCGCGCGCGCCCCCTGGTGGCGAAGGAGCGCGTCGAGCGCGCGCGCGAGTGCCTCTCGTACCCGAAAGCCAACACCGTCGTGCTCGGCGAGAGCCGCGCGTTCCGCTTCGACGACGCGTTCGGCCCGAACGCGACGCAGGCGGAGGTGTACGACCGCCTCGTCTCGCCGTTAGTGGAGTCGTGCTTCCGCGGGTACAACGCGACTGTGCTCGCGTACGGCCAGACGGGCTCGGGCAAGACGTACACGATGGGATCGGGCAGCGCGGATCTTTTCGATGACGACCTCGGCATCATTCCGCGCGTCGTGAAAGACGTCTTCGCCGAGTCAAACGCGCGATTCGAATCAAGGTCCAGCGACGTGCGCGTTCGATGCGCGTTCCTGGAAGTGCACAACGAGGAGGTGCGTGACTTGCTGCATCCGGACACCAACCCAAAACGCATAAGCATACGCGAGAAAAGCGACGGCGCCATCGTCGTGGCCGGCGCGCGCGAGGTTGTCACGACAAACGCGGACGAGATGCTCCGCCTCCTCGAGCTCGGTTGCGTGGCGCGCACCACGGGCGGGACGAAGATGAACGAAAATTCTTCGCGGTCGCACGCCATCTTCACCATCATCATCGAGCAGACGCTTTTGAGTAATGAGGCGCGAGAGAAACACAAAGGGCGATACGCGTCCGCCAAGTTCCACCTCGTGGACCTCGCTGGGTCCGAGCGGAACAAGAAGACCAAAGCCACGGGGTCGCGGTTTGTGGAGAGCATCAACATCAACAGCGGACTGTTGGCGCTGGGGAACGTCATCGCCGCGCTGAGCGGGGACGACGCGAACCGCGGAGGAGGAATGAGTCTTACGCGGACGCACGTGCCGTATCGCGACTCGAAACTCACGCGTCTTCTGCAGGACTCGCTCGGCGGGAATTCGAAAACGTGCGTGGTGGCGTGCGTCTCGCCCGTGGACACGAACTTCGAGGAGACGCTGAACACGCTCAAGTACGCCACGAGAGCGAGGAACATCAAGAACACCATAAAGGTGAACCGCGACCCCGGCGGCGCCGCGGTCGCCGCGTACGGAGCGGAAACCGACGCTACGCGCTCTGCGCATCGCGCCGCGACGCCGTCGCTCCGGGAGCCCCGGGAGACGAGTCTCGCGACGCGGTCGCGACCGCGCGAATCGACCGTCGACGATCGCGCGTCGTCGAGCGCCCGAGAGCAGTATCTCCGCGAGCAGCTCGAGCAGGCGCGAAGACAAGTCGCCGAGTTGACGGCGGCGTCGGCGGCGAAGGATTTGGCGCTGGCGGAGGCGCGCGACGACTTGCGCCGCGACGAGGCGATTTTTGCCGAGAAGATGCGCGAGATCAAGGCGCTCAAGAGAGAGGCCAAGGCGGTGGCGAAGGCGTCGGTCGCGCGGAACGCGCGTGACGCGGAGCGCGGTCCTCTCGCGAAAGCGTCCGCGGAGACGCCGGAACGCGGGACAGCCCCTTTGTCTCCGTCCGTGCGTCCGATGGACCGACACGATCCGAACGACGAGGCGAACGCGCGAGGGACGTTGCCTCCCCTCGGCGGCGCGCTTCCCGCGACGCCGCTCTCTGAACCTTTCGGAGCTTCCTCCCCCTCTTCCTTGTCGGAAACCGCGGAATTGGAGAAGCGCTCGCTGGTGCGTCAAAAGGCGGAGATCGAGCTCGAGCGCGCGCAGCTTCGGCGGGAAGCCGCGCGGCGCGCGCGCGCGTACCAGCAGGAGAAGAAAAGCCTCGAGCGGCAACTAAGAGAGTTGGCGCGTAACATCGGCTCTAAGGAAAAACTCATCGTGGACCTGACGCGCAACGAACGCGAAGCGAATCTTTTGACTCGCCGGTACGAGGACAAGGTGCGTTCGTTGGAGGAGGAGAAGGCGTCGAAGGAAGCCGAGGCGGCGCGTTTGCGGTCGGAGCTTCAAGGTCTTATCGAGCGCGCGGCGCGAGCGGAAACGAACGATCGGTCCGGAAAAAGTCACGAAAACGAAAACGACGCGCTTCGTCTCGCGTACGAGAAGAAAGTTCGCGCCGCCGAGACGGAGTTGCGTGCGTTGCGTTTGGCGAAAGCACACAGCGACGCGCTTCTCGCCAACACCTCAACGCTCGTGGTTTCCGAAGAAAATCGCGTGGCGTCCGACAAGACGCGCGAGCTCGAGTCGGAAATCGCGAAGATGCGCGCCGACGCGCAGGCGTTGAAAATGCGCCTGCGCGAACAGCACGCCCGCGAAGCGTCGTTCGCCTCGTCCGCTCCGGACGCGACCGCCGCGGCTGAGCTGGCGGATCTGCGACGCGAGTTTGAATTGCAGAGCGCGAAGATCGAGGCGCTCGCCTCGAACGAGACGCGGCACCTGGAGGCGCTGCGGCGCGCGACGGACGAGCTCGCCGCGGCGAAGGCGACGATTCGGCGGCTCGGCGGAGGCGGAGAATATCGCGCGTTAAAAGACGTCGGAGACGCGCGCGCCGCCGATTCCGATTCCGAGAAACTCGACGCGTTTTTCGGAGCGGACGACCAACAAAAAGAAGTTCGCGCGCTGGTGGAGGCTGAGACCGCCAAGGCTCTGGCGCGGCGCGAGCGCCAGGAGGAGCGCGCGCGTCTGAACGCGAAGCGCGACGCGTTGCTCGACGAAAAACGCGAACTTTTCTCGCGGCGCGACGCGCTTCTCGCGCTCGGCGAAACCGTTTTGCGAAACGACGAGCTCCGGGAGCTTCGCGACGCGGAGGACCGCGCCGATTCCGTCGACGCCGAGGTGGACTTTCTGCACGCCAAACTTTCAGAGCTCGACCGGCTCGAGGATGGATGGATGGTCAAAAACGAGACCCGCGAAGAGGTTTTGAACCGAGACGACTCAAACGCGGAAAACGCGGCGACGACGATCATCGAGCCTTGTGACGACGCGTCGGACGCGGACGATTTCTCGAGCCTCGTGAAAAGCATGGCTCCCGCGGCGGCGCGCGCGGCGGCGGCTGCGGCGATGGAGCGTGTGGTGCGCGTGGGCTTGGCGAAGAACGAAACCGCCGCCGCCGCCGCGCGGCTGGAGATGCAGCTCGGGGACGCGCAGCGGGCGATCGAGGAGATGGAGAAAGAGAGTCGCATGCGCGAGATGGAGTTTGACCGCCGGGTCACCGAGCTCAGGCTCGAACACGGGCGCAGGGAAGCCGCGCTCCTTTCGCTGAGCGAGAAGGCAAGTGGTTTTGACCGGAACGACGTCGGAGACGCGGTGACGTGGAAGGAGGACGACGCGGGATCGCTCGCGCCCGAGGATGACGATCGAGAAGACGGTTTCGGTTTAGAGGAGGAGACGCGAAAGATGATGCATTCGCTGCCGACGCCGCCGCGGCTTCCGGCGACGCCCGTCGGCGTCCTCCGCCGCGAGAACGTCCTCGAGGCGCCGCGTTTCGCGTACCCGGGGTCGGACGCGAGCGCGCCGGGGCGCGGGGACGCGGGGTCGATCCGGAAGGCGGCCGCGGCATGAGGCGGAGAGAAAGCGCGAGTCGTACCAAGAGTGTCTGTCAAAATCGCGATTTGTTGCAAAAAAAGTCTCAAAACTCGACGCGCGTGATTTCGTCCTTCCGTAGAGTTCGACAGACCGCGGCTTCGGGGCAGTTCCCGAAAAATGAGCGCGAAAAAATCTCAGACTGGTCCCGCGTCTCCTTCCATGGCACGAGTAGGGTCTGCGAACCCAAGACGAAGCGCGCGATGACACCACAAGAAAGCGCGAAAAAACAACGTGAGACATCACGGTTCGATCGAGGGCGCGAGGCTCAGAGTGCGTGGCTCGGAGTTGCAATGAGCGACGTCGAGGCCCTGGCCGCGGCGTGCGCCGGGGGCCACGCGGACAAGGTGGAGGCCTTGCTAGAAAAAGGTGCGTCGCGTTCCGAGACCCGCGTCGGGAGGCACCCTCCGGGCCCCGCCCGCGCATCAATTTCCCCGCCTACGTCGGATTCACCGAGGCGGCCCCTTTTTTTGAAGGCCCGAAGCCCCTCGCCGCGGTCGCCGCGCGCCCCCGCGGCCGCGATCGACCCAGATCGCGCGTCGTACGCGTCGCTTCGCGCTCGATCTCCCGCCCTGACCCGCGTTTCTCCCCCCTCGACCCGCCCCGATCACGCGCAGGCGTCGACGCGAACGCGGAGGATGCGGTTTTCGGCACGCCGCTGGTGGCCGCCGCGCGAGGCGGACACCAGGCGGTGGTCGCCCTGCTGCTCGAGAAAAACGTCGATCCCGATCGGCGGAGCCAGCGGGACACGCCCTTGACCGCCGCGGTGAGCGCGGGGCACCTCGAGGTGGCGCGCGCGCTGCTTGAGAGCCGGCGATGCGACCTGAGCCTGCCCCAGGGCGAGGATGAGACGCTCGTCACCCCCGGCGCGGCGACCGCGCGCGACGAGACGAAACGACGTCCCGGCGAGAAACCCGCGGCGACCGGATCGACGCGACAAGGAAGATCGGCGCAGACGGACGACCCGCTGACGCTCGCGTGCAAGCGCGGCGACCTCGCGGCGGTGGAGCTGTTGTTGAAACACGGCGCGAACCCCGACGGCGGGGGCGAGGGCACGTGCGACACGCCCCTCGTCGCCGCCGCCGCCGGCGGCCACGAGAGCGTCGTCGAGCGGCTCTGCGACGCCGGCGCTAAAGTGGACGGCGTCGCGCGCTGGGCCGGGCGAACCGCGCTGGTGGCCGCGGCGGAATCCGAGGCGCCGGGCGCGAGCGACTGCTGCGTGAAACTGCTCGCGCGCGGCGCCGACGCCAATTTCGTCAGCGCGGGGGTGGTGGGCAGACGCTTAGGCTACGGCGCCGTGCACGCCGCCGCCGCGCGCATGGACTGCGACTTGGTTCGCGCGCTGGTCGCCAAGGGCGCGGACCCCAACCGGCGCGCGCGGAACACGGACGTCGAGAACGTGCGGTCCCGGCGCGCCGCCGCCGCGCGCGCGCTCTGGGGCGCCGAGGGCGCCGCCGAGCGACTGGACAACACGCCGCTGCACTTGGCTGTCGCGGCGTACATAAACGAGGCGGCCAAGAGACGCGTCGCCGAGAACCAGGCGAGAGGCGCAGTCGAGACGACGGACATCGCCGGGAAGGCGGGAGACGACGAGACGACGGACGGAGGCCTGACGAACGAGGATGGCGCGACGAAAAAGCGAGAAGACGCAGACGTCGCGGGCGGCGGCGTCTCCGGCGGCGTCCCCGGAGAGGGTGAGCGCGCGGCGCTCGAAGTGGTGAAGACGCTTTTGGCGTGCGGCGCCGACCACGGCGCGTTCGTCGTGGACTCGACGCCTCTGCACATGGCGGCGCTCGGCGGCGCGACGGATGTCGTGGACGCGCTGATGGAGGCTGGCGCCGACGCCGACGCGCGCGCGCCCAACGGGTACACCACGCCTCTGGAGGCTGCGGCGCGCTACGCCGCGGATATCATCCTCGACCGGCGAGACGAGCGCGAAGCGCGCGCGTACCGCCGGAGCGTCGCCGGGTACGTCGACGACGCGCGTCGCCGCGGCGACGACGCCGCGCGCGCCGCCGCGCTGGACGTGCTCGACGCGTACGACGACTACGACCCCTACGGCGACGATTCCGACGACGACTCGTTCGACGACGGCGCGCTGGACGAGCTCGCCAGCGGCGAGTACGACGACGACGACGAAGGCTGGTACGACGACGAAACCGGTGACGCGTTCGCTTCGG
>Ga0209652_1003922_pt1 | contig 10669 bp, 8 predicted proteins | sample SaaInl74LU_5_DNA_FD_184641 | JGI IMG/M metagenome (GOLD analysis project Ga0209652, IMG submission 184641) | Marine microbial communities from expanding oxygen minimum zones in the Saanich Inlet - ESP_74LU_5_DNA (SPAdes) (version 2) | ecosystem: Environmental > Aquatic > Marine > Intertidal zone ...
GCTTTTCGGTTTTTGCCCTGATTATTGCCGGCATGGCGATAGGTGTTATGGCCGGTCGCGCGCCGATTTCAGGTTCTTGTGGCGGGGTTGGTGCACTCGGTATCGACCAAAAATGCGATTTGTGCGGCGGCGACCCTATGCGCTGTGAAACCGAGACCCGCTCGCCTTCAGGCGCCGCGACCGTCGAGCAATTCGATCCTCGCGCCTGAGTTCGCCGTTGTAGAGCGGTCAGGTCGTGTCCTTTGTCAGTGATTTAGTTCTCCGTTATAGCCTCAGTCGGCGCCAACAGGCGTTTACGCGCATTGTCGCTTGGGTATCGATGCTCGGTATGGTGTTGGGGGTCGCGAGCCTGATCACGGTGATGTCGGTGATGAATGGCTTTTCAGCGGAACTGCACAGCCGCATATTGGCGGTTATTCCTCATGGCAAAATCCATCCGCAACAGGGGCAGATGTCCGATTGGCCATCGTTAGCGACACAAGTACTGGCGCAGCCACATGTGGTGGGCGTCGCGCCCTATATCGAAGACACGGTGTTGTTTCAGGCCTGGGGCCGCCACCGCGGCGCGCGCCTGACGGGTATCGATTTAAGCGCTCAGCCGGCGGTTAATACGGTTGATCAGCATATTGTCCGCGGCAATTGGGCAGTATTAGCCGAGCAGCGATTTAGCGTTGCCCTAGGCAGTACGCTGGCGCGTATTTTAGGGGTGACGGTCGGCGATGAGGTTGAAGTGCTGCTGCCGAGGTTGACGGTGACGCCATTGGGTATCTTTCCACGGGTTAAGCGACTCCTTGTGGTGGCGGAATTTGAGGTGGGCGCAGACCCTGATGCCAGCCAGAGTTATGTTTCTTTAGATACCGCGCGGCGGCTGTTGGGCCGCGGTGAAGTCGACGGCTTGCAGATTAAAGTGGATGAATTGTTTGCGGCGCCAGAGATTACGGCGGCGCTACAAGCGACACTGCCCGCCGACCTTGTCGTTACCGATTGGCGCAGCAGCCAGGGCTCATTATTTACAGCGGTACAGATGGAAAAAATAACGGTGGGTTTGTTATTGCTCTCCGTGGTCGCTGTGGCAGCGTTTAATATTGTTTCAACCCTGACCATGTCGGTCACTGAAAAGCGCACGGATATCGCGGTGTTGCGGGTGCTTGGCGCTTCATCACGCGCGATCCTGCTCGTCTTTATTGGCTACGGGATGTTACTCGGCGTCATGGGCGTGGTATTGGGTGCCATCTTGGGTGTCACGCTGGCACTGCACATCAGCGAGTTCGCGACCTTGGTTGAGCAGATCACCGGCGTCAGCCTGTTTGATCCCACGGTGTATTACATCGGCCGCTTGCCCTCGGTGTTGATTTGGTCAGACGTGTTCATCACCGTGGCGGCGGGCCTAGTACTCAGTTTTGTTGCAACGCTATATCCCGCTTGGCGAGCCGCACAGATTTCACCCGTAGAGGTACTCAATCATGGCTGACCCAGTACTTCGGTGTGTTCACCTCGGCAAGTTTTTCAGCGATGGCGACCATCGTATTGTCGTTTTGGATGATTTAGATCTGACACTCATGCCGAGTGAGCGCATTGCGATTGTCGGTAGCTCAGGCGCTGGAAAATCGACCTTGCTCAATTTGCTAGGTGGCTTGGACAATCCGTCCTCAGGCTATGTTGAGGTCTCAGGAGAGCGGTTGAGCGACATGCGCGAGGCCGATCGTTGCCGCTGGCGCAATCAAAAACTCGGTTTTGTCTTTCAGTTCCACCATTTACTCCCCGAGTTCAATGCCCTTGAGAGCGTTGCCATGCCCGCGTTAATCGGTGGTGTGAGTAGAGCCGAGGCTAATCGTCGCGCCGAACTGCTCCTTGATCGCGTCGGCTTGTCGCACCGGCTCAGACATCGCCCAGAGGCCCTGTCGGGCGGCGAGCGGCAGCGGGTGGCGATTGCCCGAGCGTTGGTGAACAGACCAAGTTGCGTGTTGATGGATGAGCCCACCGGCAATTTAGACCCAGAATCTGCAGAGCAGGTGTTGAGTTTAATGACTTCCTTGGACGACGTGGCAGCCTCATTCGTGGTGGTCACCCATGACCCGGCCATTGCCGCGCGTATGGACCGTACCTTGACACTGCGCGACAAGCGTCTCTTTGAAGATACCCATGCCCTGGTCTGAACGGCTTCAGTTTGCGCTGCGCCAATCCCTAGACCGAGGACGGGGGCTGTCGGCATTTTTGTCGCGGCTGTCGATGATCGGCTTGGTGTTGGCGCTGGCGTTACTGTTGTCGGTCATGTCGGTGATGAACGGCTTCGAAAAAGAGATGCGCGAGCGGATTTTGGGCTTGGTGCCACATGTCACTCTGCGCGCTTATACACCCATGCTGGATTGGCAAGCGCGTCGCACGCAGCTTTTGACCATGCCCAACGTGTTGGCGGTGAACGCCTTTTACGACACCGACGTCTTATTTGTGCGCGGCACCCGGGTGGAAGCGACCCGGTTACTGGGGGTCGACAGTGACACCTTGCAGCGTTATCAGCCGCTGTTATCACCGGCGTTGGCACAGCTAGACGAGCAGCAACTCATATTGGGGGCTATGCTCGCCAAACGCCTCGGCGCGGTTGTTGGCGACCGATTGACGTTATTGGCACCCACCGAATCGGGTGATCGGCAGACGCAAACTGCGCGGCCCAAGCGGTATGTCGTGGCGGCACTTTTGGCAACCGGCACTGAACTCGATGAAAAATTGGCGATTGCTGATTTGTCGTCAGTGGCGGCGTTTGCGGGTGCTGGCGGGCAGATTTCCGGGCTTGCTTTGCAGGTGGCCGATCTATTTGATGCGCCCCAGCTGCGCCGTGATATCGCGCGAACACTGCCACCGACCCAGTACGTCAGCGACTGGACGTCATCCCAGGGGAATCTTTACGCGGCGATACGCCTCTCGCGCGACATCATCACGCTGTTGTTGTTGTCGATCATTGCGGTTGCAGCGTTTAACGTGGTGTCGTCATTGGCGTTGGTGGTGACCGATCGTCGCCGCGCCATCGCGATGCTGTCGGCATTAGGCGCTTCAAGTCGCGATATTCAGGCTATTTTCTTACTACAAGGTTTGGTTATCGGCGTCATTGGCGCGGCCATAGGCTCTCTTGCTGGGCTTTCGCTGGCGTTTGCTGCACCGCATTTGGCACAGGGACTCGAAGGCCTACTCGGGGTTCAGTTGTTGAATACCGATGTCTATCCCCTGGCATTTTTGCCGGTTGATATTCGTTTGCGAGACTTTGTGATCGCCGATTTGGCAGCGATTGTGCTGTGTGTGCTTGCTGCAGTCCTACCGGCGCGCCGCGCCGCTAACATGCCGGTGGCGGAGATTCTGGCATCCTAGGGGTTACACACGCCGCTTAGTCGGTGTCCTTCGGTTGCGCACTGCGCTGACGTTGGCGTTTTTTCCAGTTGCTACTCACGCGCCAGCGCCACATCAGGTCGATGAAAAAATAACCTGCGGTAGCCCCCGCAACACCCATCGAGAAACAGCCGAGCAGGAAAGGCTCCCATATTTCGATGAGGCTGTGGGTCAGCCAGTCAACGCTGATTTCAAACGCGACCGGTTGAATTGTGCTGCCGAGCATTAACGCGCCGAGTTTATAGGCCGCGTAGTAAATCACCGGCATCGTCAGGGGGTTGGTGATAAAGATTAACGCGATGCTCAGCGGCAGATTGGCGCGCCATCGCAGGGCAAAGAACGCGGCGACAAAGATTTGACCCGGGGCGGGGACCATGGCGCAGAACAGACCAATGGCAAAGGCTTTCGCGGTAGATGTGCGGTTGATGTGCCAAAGATTCGGCTCGTAAATCCACTCACCCAACGGGCGCAATGACCTAATCTCACGCAATTTCTGCGGAGAGGGCGCCATTCGCTTAAAAACCTTTTTGGGCATCGTTTAATACACGTCCTGCCTGAAGCACGGGCTAGCTTTCATCAAAAACACGGTTTATACGTCTTTGACAGCACTGCAGATTGGCATCGAGGCGGGCTTTTGGTGGTATTGCGACCGCACTTTATCCAGCGAGCGCGCATTATGCCTCCAAGCCATTTTTTTCACTAGCAATGTCAGCGGGATTAAGCTCGATTCGTTGGTATTGCGCGATATTACTCGCGGTGGTCGCTCCTTTGTTGAGTCCGGCAGTGGCCTTGCCGTGGCTCCTGGGGCTGTCGATGAGTATTGCGCTGATTGGCGTTTATGGCGTTTGGCGCTTTGGGGGCAGACAGGGCCTAGGGCATACCCGAGTCCCGGTCGTTGTCGAGAGTGAATTGAGCGGGCTAGGTAGACACAGTCGGCGGGTGCAACGATGCTTTGACTCGGTGGCTAGGCTCGAGCGTTATCGTTATCGCGTGCTGCTATTGAGCACTTTGCTGGTCATAGCTTGTACTCAGGCACTACTTTGGCAAGCACAGCAGCTGCCGTCTTCATGCATACGCCAAACAGTGCAGCTTGCGGGTCAGATCAATGATTTTCCAGTCACGGGACGACTGCCCGACGGTACCGCGTGGCAGCGCTTTCAGATGACGGTGACCGATATCGATGTCGCGGCGTGTTCGGCGGTACGTCAGCTACGTGCAACAGTCTATGGTGAGCTACCGAATCTGAATTTAGGTGATGTGCTGACGACTAACGCAACACTTAGGCCTGTACCAAGCCAATGGTCTCCGGGTGTGTTGCCGGAACAAGCGCGCTATGCAGCCAATGGTATCGACGCGCTCGCAAGTGGCAGTGAATTAATTGCGTTCCATGCGGATCAGGGGCGAAGCTCTATTAACGCCATGCGGCGGGCGCTGCACAGCCGATTACTGGCCACCCCGGTGTCACCCACAGAGCGCGGACTTTTGCTGGCGTTGGTGCTGGGCAATGGCAGTGTGCTGGCAGCGGATATTTGGCAGGTTTTTCAGCGCTTGGGTGTGTCCCATGTTTTGGTCATTAGCGGCTTACACGTGGGTTTGGTCGCGGCGGCATTGTGGTGGCTGGCGAGTTTGGGTCGCAGATTAATCTGTTGGCCCGGTGATTGTGGCGGCGTTGGCGTTAATGTTGCAGCGGCTGTTGTTGGTGCAGCGCTCTATGCGGCCTTGGCGGGCTTCTCGCTACCGACGCTGCGCGCGCTCGCGATGTTGTGTAGTGTGCTTGGCGTACTGTTGCTGGGGTGGCGCGTGGCGCCTTGGCGCGGTTTGTACTTGGCCGTGTTACTGATACTGCTGGTGAATCCCTTTGCCGCGTTGTCGAGTAGTCTTTGGATGAGCGCCGGCGCAACCGCGGTACTTTTGTGGCTGGCGACCCGGCAGGCATCGACCACCACGCCCCGCGACAGGTCATCGATCACGCGTGCGCTTTTGCATGTCGGTATGCTATTGCGACTGCAGTTGTACCTCGGCTTACTGATGCTGCCCGTGACTTTGTTTTGGTTTTCGATGGCCAGCATTAGCGCTGTCATCAGCAATTTGCTGATTGTACCCATTGTCACCTTTTGGATCGTGCCGCTGGCGCTCTTGGGCGCACTCGGCAGTTGTGTGAGCGCCGCTTTAGCCACGCTGCTTTGGCAGCTCGCTGTGCTGCCGGTATCCCCAGGGCTTGCGCTGTTAACGGCTATGGATGCGGCGCTGAGCGACTCGATGGTGCTGCGCTGGCAGCTCTCCTTAGTCGATGTGGGGTTGTGGTGTCTTTTCGCTGTGGTAGTGCGCGCCGTACTACCGCTTGTCAGCGGTGTCGCGGCACTGCGGTGGCCGCTAGCTGCAGGTGAAGCACAGCCGCGGCTCGCAAGCCTGCACTATGGGCTCGCCCGCGTAGCGCCTGCCCTTATGCGGAAGCGCAGTTTAGCGGCTGTGTTGGCGTTCACGATTATGCTGCAGTATCGATTAAGCCTTCAGCCCAACCCAAATGATGTGGTCATTACCCTGCTGGATATCGGACAGGGGACTGCGGTGGTGGTTCAAAACGAGGGGCAGACGCTGCTCTACGATACGGGTGGCGGCGTGCCCGGCCTCTTCACGCAAGCCGATAAAATCATTGTGCCTTTTTTACGCCAGGCGCATGTGACATCCATTGATACCTTGGTGCTGAGTCACGGGGACTTCGATCACGCAGGCGGTCGTGATGCTATTGCCGACGCTATGGGGACGGGGAAGCACTATGGTTTTGCGGGTAGCCCGTGTCGCGCGGGTGAAATTTGGCCGTGGACAGCCACCGTGACAATCACAACGTTGAGCGGCACTGGGCAGGCACACGACCAACGTAACGATGATTCCTGTGTGTTGTTAGTCGAGGCCTATGGGCGACGTTTTTTATTAGCGGGTGACATCTCGAGCCGACGTGAGCGTGAATTAGTCCGCTATTGGCGGCAGGCATTGCGCGCGGATGTATTGCTTGTCGGCCATCATGGCAGTCAGTCTTCTACCGGCGCGACCTGGTTGAAATGGGTGGCGCCTAGCCGCGCGGCGATCAGTGTTGGGCGCGGCAACCGCTTCGGGCACCCAGCCGCCCAAGTTAGCGAGCGCCTTAGGGCAGGCGATATCGCGATAGATAATACCGCCGTACAGGGCACCGTGACCTACACCGTCGAACGCGACGGCACCTTACAGGTGCGATCGATGCGCACTGGGTGGACGCCATTCTGGCTCGCGATCTAGCGGGGTGGCGTTGCACTGCCTCGCTGGCGATGCGTTTTTGCCGTAAATGCGGGCAATCACCATTAGAGGGCGCAATTTCTCAAGGAATGCGGGGGTTGTACATGCCGTAATTGCGACTGAGATAGGTATACTGCGCTCTGTTAAAGGGGGATATCAACGTGTTGGATTTACTTGCTGCAGGCGGCTGGGTTATGCCGCTCATTGTGCTTTGCTCTATTGTCGCGCTGGCGATTTGTATCGAGCGTTACATTGCACTCAATCCAAAGCGCATCGCGCCGCCACATTTGTTAGCCACGGTCTGGAAACAGCTCAAAGCGGGTGAGCTCGATGCTCAGCGGCTCAAGCAACTGCGCCAGGGCTCGCCACTTGGCGCTATTTTGGCGGCGGGTCTGGCGAATCGCAGCCAGGGTCGGGATGTCATGAAAGAGAGTATTCAAGAGGCTGCCAGTCACATCGTTCATGACCTGGAGAAATACCTCAATACACTCGGCACCGTGGCGGCCGTCTCGCCGTTGCTCGGCTTACTGGGCACTGTGGTGGGTATGATCCGTGTGTTTACCGAGATCACTGTGCAAGGGACGGGCAATGCCAATGCTTTGGCGGGTGGTATTTCTGAGGCATTGATCACGACTGCGACAGGACTTGCCGTCGCAATTCCGGCACTGGTGATGCACCGATTTTATACCGGTAAAATCGACACCATTGTGGTCACCCTTGAGCAGGAGACGATCAAGCTGGTTGACGCATTGCACAGTGGCAACAAAACGGAATACGACATTTGAAATTTCGTCGGCAGCGCAGGGATGAATTGGGCATCAACTTGACGCCATTGATCGACGTGGTGTTTTTGTTGCTGATCTTTTTTATGGTTTCGACCAGTTTTACCACCCAGACGCAGTTGTCGGTGAGTTTGCCTGAGGCCGAGGGTGAGCCGGGCCAGGAGACCAGCCAGCTGGAGTTAACCATTGATAGTGCGGGTAACTTCAAGCTCAACGGGTCGCCGGTAGCTGCTTCTAGTGCCGCGTTGCGTGCAGCACTGCGTGATACCGCAGGTGAGCGGCGCGACCAGCCCATGACCATTGCAGCAGATGCGCTAACGGCCCACCAACACGTGGTCACCGCACTCGATGTGGCCAGCAAAATGGGCTTTAAGCAACTGACGATTGCGGCACAGACACCGGCGGGGCCAACTAGCGATGAATGATCAGGGCGACAATAGCGCCGTGTCTGATGAGGCTCGCGCAAGCCGCCCGAGTGACTGGCGAACCTATCGGCGTTTAATGGGCTACATCGGCCCGTATCTACTCGCATTTTTACTCAGTATTGCCGGCTTTATTGTCTATTCAGCGGGCAATGTTTTACTCGCCGACCTCACCCAATTTTTATTGGACTCTTTGGGCGAAGCCGGCCCCGCTAAGCTGGGCTTGGTCGCAGCCGCAGCGCACTGGATTTGGCCGCCGGGCACCGAAAGCGCCACTGAGTACGCGCGTTTTGCAGTACCGATTGCCGCTGTCGTTTTGTCGCTGGGGCGCGCGCTGGGCTTTTTTGCCGGCAATTACTTCATGAATATTGTCGCGCGCTCAGTGGTGCATACCCTGCGCACCGAGTTGTTTGACGTATTGTTGCGGGTGCCGCGCAGTCACCATGACCGGCACAGCAGTGGCGCATTGATCTCAAAACTGACCTTTAATGTGGAGCAAGTGAGTGGCGCCGCATCAGATGCGTTAAAAATCATGTTGCGCGAAGGTCTGACGATTTTTGCGCTCGTGGGTTACATGCTGTTCTTGAACTGGCGATTAAGCCTGGTCTTTTTTGCGGTTGCCCCTGCGATCGGCTTGGTGGTTGCTGTTGTTGGCAGGCACTTTCGGCGCTACAGCCGGACGATTCAGCAGTCGATGGGTTCAGTCACTCAAGTCAGCAACGAAACCATGGCCTCGTTTGAAGAAATTCGGATGTTTGCCGCCGCCGAACAACAGAGTCAGCGCTTTCGTGAAGCGAGTCAGTTCAATCGTATGCAAAGCCTGAAGTTGGCTTTTGTGCAAGCGGTTTCCACACCGGTAATTCAGACCTTATTGGCATTAGCCTTGGGGGCTTTATTTTGGTTTGCACTTGAACCGAATATTTTGGCGGGCTTTAGCGCCGGATCATTGGTGGCGTTCTTAACGGCGGCAGCACAGTTAGGTAAACCCATACGCACCTTAAGCGGCGTGCAGAGCGTGATTCAAAAGGGGCTTGCCGCCGCAGAAGATGTGTTTGAGCAAATCGACACGCCGCCGGAGCCCGATCTCGGGACGCTGGCCATTGATCGCGCCAAAGGCGCTATTGGTATCCGAGATTTGACGTTTAGCTACCCTGACACTGAACGGCCGGCGTTGGAACATATCAATTTGGATATTGCGGCCGGTGAGTCTATTGCCTTTGTTGGCCGCTCCGGTAGCGGTAAAACAACTTTGGTGCAGTTGCTGTCACGCTTTTACAGCGCGCAATCGGGGCTGATCACCTTAGATGGCGTACCGATAGATCACTACCGCCTGGCGGATTATCGGCGCCAAATTAGTATGGTCTCCCAGCGCGTGGTGCTGTTTGCCGATACCGTTCGCAATAATATTGCCTTTGGCAGTTTAGCGGGGGCGAGCGATGCGGCGGTGCGTGAGGCCGCAGAACAAGCCAATGCGCTGGCGTTTATCGAGGCCTTACCCCAAGGGTTTGACACCATGCTGGGAGAGGGCGGTGCCGGTTTGTCGGGTGGGCAGCGGCAGCGAATTGCTATTGCGCGCGCTTTGCTTAAAAACGCACCCATTCTCATTTTAGACGAGGCCACCTCGGCCTTGGATACAGAATCTGAGGCGATGATTCAGTCGGCCCTAGACAACGTGATGCGTGAGCGAACGACCTTGGTGATTGCGCATCGCTTGTCGACGATTGAGCATGCTGACCGCGTAGTGGTTATCGATCGCGGGCGCATTGCGGATGTGGGTCGCCACGAAGATCTTTTGCACCAAGGCGGCCTTTATGCGCGTTTGTACCGGCAAAGCTTTGGACAGGAATGATCACTAGCCGAGATCAACTCGAGCGCGTCGTTACCGAGGGTTGGTATAGCGGTGCGCGTTGGTTGTGGCTATTGCTGCCATTGGCAGCTGTTTTCGCGGTTTTGTCGGCAGCCAGACGCTATTACTGGCGTCGTCGTGGCGCAGCCCCATTACCCGTGCCTGTTGTCGTCATCGGTGGCATCACGGTCGGCGGTACCGGTAAAACACCCGTTATCATCAGTTTGGCGCTTGCGCTGAAGAATGCCGGTATCAAAGTAGCCATTGTTAGTCGAGGCTATGGTGGCCAAGTGGGCGATGTGGCGATGCCAGTGACGCCGCAATCATTAGCGAGTGAAGTTGGCGATGAGCCCTTGTTGATTGCTCAGCGCACCGCTTGCCCAGTATTTGTTTGCCGAGATCGCTCGCAGGCGGTGCGTTTGGCTGCGGACCACGGCGCTGAGTTGGTGCTCTCGGACGATGGGCTGCAGCATTACGCGATGCATCGCGACTGGGAAATTATTGTGCTCGATGGCGTACGCGGTACCGGCAATGGTTGGCTACTACCGGCGGGCCCTTTGCGCGAAGGACGCTGGCGGTTGAATACGGTTAATGGCTTGCTTGAACGCAATGGCGAACAACCGAACACGCGATTTTTTTATCGGCCGGTAGCGGTTAGGCATTTAGCCTCAGGACAGCGCATAGACTTACCGACCGCGCTGGTGCAGTGGGGAACAACGGCTAAGGCGCCGAAGTCTGTTGCCGCGCTCACCGGTCTTGGGCAGCCTGAACAGTTTTTTGCCCTGCTCGAACGGGAGGGTTTTTGTATCGAGCGTCATACCGTGGGTGATCATCGGGCGCTTGATTTAGCGTTATTGGCTCAGATCAACACCGATATTGTGTTGATGACGGAAAAGGATGCGGTAAAACTCAGCCCGCCGTTTGATGACCGCTTGTGGTGTTTAGAAATTGACGCCGTACTCCCCGAAGAT
>Ga0209652_1003924_pt1 | contig 10667 bp, 13 predicted proteins | sample SaaInl74LU_5_DNA_FD_184641 | JGI IMG/M metagenome (GOLD analysis project Ga0209652, IMG submission 184641) | Marine microbial communities from expanding oxygen minimum zones in the Saanich Inlet - ESP_74LU_5_DNA (SPAdes) (version 2) | ecosystem: Environmental > Aquatic > Marine > Intertidal zone...
GGATTTAAAAGTTTAACGAAAGTAGGTTTTCAGTGAAAGGTGACCGAAGTTTTTTGATTCTTCGGTTTCTTTTTTTTCATTGGATGTTCTTATCCTTTCAAGAATTTGCTCAAATTCTTCATTAGTTAGTGGCTCCATCGTAAGATTATTTACAAACATAAACAAGGCGTGAATTCACGAAGATATTTTCTTCAGTTTCCAAGGCATCCTCAACGAATGCTTTGGTAGCCTTGGCCACAAGGCCTCGGTCGTTAGCAATGTACTTGGCGCCGGACGTAGTACGGCTTGAAGATTTGCGGGTAGTGCAAGACAACTTGAACAAATCGGATTCTTTAGCGGCAATAAAACGCATAACTCGGGGGGTTTTTAGTGAGTGAATTTAAGTAGTGGTGACGTCGGTCGCGAGCCGATGTCCGTCCATCTCACAGGGAGAGTCGGAGCGCCACCTTTGGAAGAGGGTGGTCAGTAGAGGAATGTGGGTACTATATGTGGTCTGCGTTAGGCTTCAACCTAATAACGTGTTCAGCATAGCCTTGGATATGCGAAGATTCGCAGAGGGGTTTTCGCCGCCTCTAAAGCAACGTCGTTTCACAGGGTGTTTCTCCGTTCGGGCGAGGATGTGAACTATGTTCCAATGCGCCAAGGCGCTCCCCCCGCCGTACTATCGACGGCGTTGACTGATTGTCCAAGCGGCAGAACGCCGCGGTCAGTAGTGAAGGACTCATCTACTGCCGCGCTTGGGGTCAGTCGTCGCACACCTTATAGTGTTAGACGTTGGAGAGAGGAACCATTTGACTGCTACGTCGGGCTTATGGCTTGGCGGTATGGGGCTGTGGTCGGCCCCCCGCTCACCCCCTCTCTCGGTGGGGTCTCCTCGGCACCTTGCGGCGTCAGCCTCTCGGCCTCGGGGAGGAGTCAGTCGGTCTTCTTATGTCCCGCTCTCGGCGGCGTCGACCTTGACTCTGATACAAATGTAGACAAGATTTCTTACCCACCAAACTTTTTTTCACATTTCACCAAACTTTTTTTGCCCTCGCCCCCCAAACCCGCACCACCACTGCGTTTGCGAAGCAAAATTTTTTTTCAATCAGGGGAACATCCGCGTTCCTGGAGGACTGGAGCGCGTTCCTGGACGGCATCCAGGTGCAGAAGTTAGGCCAAGGTTATGCACACACAGCCGCCAATGGGCACACCAATCACCACAGCGTAGGGGGTCGCACTCACCCCAATCAGGGAGAAGGAAGGACAGCACAGGGCACAGGGCAGAGGAGGAGAGAGGACGATAAACAAGGGGGAGGGATAGTTCCGGATGTGGGAATGACTGCACTCATTTCAAAACTTTTTTGTGGCGGAAGACAATCGTTTTGGGAGGGGGGTAGGGTATCGATTGGGGAGGGGGGTAGGGTAGTCCGTGTTCAAACATCAAATGAAAATCGCTAAACTATTTTGGGCAATCGCTTGGGGGCTAGGGGGTGGGGTTTGGAAATCCGTTTCGGTTTGAGGTCTCAGGCGTGTAGTGTAGTGTAGAATCCCCATAGTGCGTATAACTCTATTGGATTTACGTTTATATCCCCTTTTTTTGGGTATTTTTTTTAGGTTTCCTGGAGGCAATTGTACCCGGTGGGGTTCAGACTTACATTTCTAATTTGAGGGGTGTATATCGGGAGTTATAGGCATACGAAAAAGGCCCCTCTCGGGGCCTGTTGTGAACGGGGTATAGTATGGGGTGATTTTGACTGTGTGGCGAGTGGTCGTGTCGTGGGTGACACTCACTCAGAAGGAGGAGTGACTGAAGACTTTGTTGACTTCTTTATGTTGTTACTCCGTTGCCACTTTGCGAAGTTATGACAAAAATAATAAACAAAACGGTAATGCTTTTCAACAGGTGTCGCAGTTGTTATTAGCGTGCCCAGTTCGCGGCGGGGCTATCTACAGCACGTCTGGATTCATTGCCCTTGAGCCTTCTAGGTACTGATAAAACTTACTAACAAACTGCCTTCCCTTTGTGGATAGTGCCCAGCGTCTAGACATCACTCCGGGGGTGGTGGTGTGTGGCTCGTATGTCTCATAGAACTCCTTCTTGTAGCCTTTTGAGTACAGTTCCTCTTTTATGAAGTCTTTTTCTACTAGGTCTCGGGCTACCTTCTCCCATAGTTTAATAGGGTTGCGGTTCATCTTCTGCGCCATAGGCTTAAATAGGAATGACTCCATAGAGTAGACAAACAGCATAAGTTTGATTTGCGATTCGCGTAGGTCATAGCGCTTCATACAATAGTCTATGACAACTGAAAAATTCCACAGGTAATCGGCAGGCGGTGGGTCCGCCTTATAGATGATGTCCCTGAACTGCTTTCGCTGTTGCAGTTTCTCTTTATTCATTATATGTAATTAAGTATATATCTGCAAAGTTAGTATATAATACGTATATTTGCATATAATTTAATTAAATACCTATGGACAACGCCGGGGAGCACCTCGAATTCTTTATGGAGATTCGGGAAAAACTACAAGAGATTCAGGATATCGCTTACCATCACGGACTCGGAGACGACTTTGCATATATCACCATTGCTGGTATCTATATCGAAAACGAAACCGGGGATGATAACTGCCACTTTAAGGCTATGACGGACTTCTTCATCGGAGACGAAGAGGAACTAGACCGACTGCTTCAAGTTGGCATCGACACCTACCGACAAACGGTACGACGCACGGACAGCGCCGACTCTTTAGACGACCTCCTTGGCGAGTTTGGTATTTCAACTGAAGAAGATGAACAATAGTAACATTATTAGAAAGATTGTGGTTGGGGCGGACCCCAAAAACGGTCTAGCATACAAGATTGGAAACACCGTTGGTGAAAATGAGATTGTAGACATCCAACTAGATGAACGCGCACTGTCCCTTTACGGGCTAGAGCGATACCTTGTATACGTACAGGCACCAGACGGTGGTATTGTGCTATGGAAACAGGTGTCCGGCTGTCCTACTATGATTGAGTTTGATATAAACTTCTGATATGCGCCCCCTTTACGACTTCCACGTCAAGGTAGAGAAGAACTTCGAGGACGAATTTAAAGTTGGCTCGCTAACGCTCGCCAAAGATATGCGTTTCGACGACTTCGAAGGCCGAATTTCGTATGCTGAAATTGTGGCTGTACCTGAGAAATTTGGAACCGCCGCCGAAATCGGCGATTTGTTGGTGTTCCACCACCACATCAACCAAGAACCAGACAAGTATTCTATTGGTGGGGGCGTGGCGCGCGTCTCATATGACCCAACAAACTACCAAGGGCAGAGTTATGCCGCTATTTCTGCTTCTGGAGAGGTGAAAATGCTTGGCAACTGGGTGTTTCTGGAGGCTGTGAGCCAAAAACAAGAGGAATACGGCTCAAAGTCGGGACTTTTTCTGGGACATAAGTCCGAAGAAGACAAGCAAGAGGCGCGAGTATACTGCGAAGGGCTTGGCACTGAAGAACTTAGCCTAAAGAAAGGTGATTTAGTAGGATATTCTAAGAATTCTGACTACCTAATCAAACTACCAAACGGCGATAAGGTGTACCGTATGAAGCCAGACGACATTATTTACAAGGTTGAGGAGAAAGTAGACCATTTTGACTACTTTGACAAGCATCCAAACGCCGTAAAAAAGGTTAAGTGATGGGACGAAAGAAAGGATTCGATACAAAAGAAGAGATGCGCAACTTCCTGTACGCAATGGAGGGCGCTATACGTAATATGGTTGAGGAAATTCAAAAACCTGTTGACCCGGAACTGACTGGCTCCGGCCGAAAGGCCGAGTTGCAGTCAATCAAGCAGACAGCGTCCGACACAAAGGAGATGTTCCGTATGCGTATGGAAGTAGAGAGTATGCTTCGCGAACTTGACGAGGGTGGAGATATGTCTGAAGAGCAAGATTTCGGAGCGGGATTTGCAGAGCAATTTAGTAAGTAATGGCTGGCGTCGTAAAAGTTGACGGAATAGACGTTGTAAACATCTGCCCAAATGGGACGGCTGGAGAGGTTGTAGACATCGACGGCCTGCTTATACAACTTCCAGAGCAGCCATCCAGCAACAGGATACTTTTTTACGACAAGCCAGTAGAGGGTCAATTCTGGTCAAGACAGACGCCTCCTGACGCCATTGAGAAAACAAAGACGATGGACTCCTGGATGGAGCAACCAAAAGAAATACAGACGCGCTTCCTCCCATATATTAAAGAGGAGTTCCGCCGCCGTATCGAAGGACTGTGGTTTTATAATAATGGTGTTCCAACATATATTACTGGCAACCACTATATGATGCTACAGTGGAGCAAGATTGACGGCTCATTCTATGGTCAGTACCTGCAATTCCAGCGCAAACTATTCATACACGCTGAGGCGTGTAAGGTTGATACTCGTTGTGTTGGGCAGTTGTTTGTAAAGTGCCGCCGCTCAGGATACACCAATATGGCGTCCTCTATGATTCTAAGCGAGGGTACAAAAGCAAAGGACAAGTTGCTTGGGATTATGTCTAAGACCGGCGCAGACGCTCAGGAGAACGTATTTATGAAGAAAATTGTACGTATGTACAAGTCGTACCCGTTCTTCTTTAAACCAATTCAGGATGGAACAACGAACCCTCGTATGGAGTTGGCCTTTCGTGAGCCTTCGAAGAGAATCACTAAAACAAATAAAGCCGCTCAACAAGGAGAAGCCCTCAACACAGTCATCAACTGGAAAAACACGGTAAACAACGCATATGACGGCGAACGCCTGTATATGTTGTTTCTCGATGAAGCGGGAAAATGGGAGAAGCCAACGGACATCCGTGAAGCCTGGCGAATTAATAGAACCTGTCTTATCGTTGGTAGCAAGATTGTAGGAACCGCTATGGTTGGCTCCACAGTCAACCCTATGGACAAGGGCGGACAGCAGTTTAAAGAGTTGTGGAGAGACAGCGACCCAAAGGAAAGAAACGCAAACGGTCGCACGCGCTCTATGCTATATCGTATGTTTGTTCCTGCCTACGACGCCCTAGAGGGATTTTTTGACAAGTATGGAAACCCAATTGTAGATACGCCAGAAGAGCCTATTCTCAATAATGATGGAGACTATGTAACGATAGGCGCACGTCAATATCTAGACAATGAACGCGCTGCCCTGAAAAACGATAAAAATGAACTGAACGAAGTTATACGTCAGTTTCCTTTTTCATTCGATGAGGCTTTTCGAGACTCGGTTGAGGGTAGCCTGTTCGACCTTGGTAAGATTTACGAGCAAGTAAACTATAACGATATGATGTACCCCAGCCCTGTCATCCGCGGGAACTTCCACTGGGCCGGAGGAGTTCAGGACTCTGAGGTCATTTGGGAGCCTTCCCCGGAGGGGCGGTGGTACGTATCGTGGATGCAGACGCAAGACAAACGAAACAAAAAGGTCAAGGGCCGACTTAACGGATGGGGTCCGGCGAACTCTAATATGGGCGTTGGAGGATGTGACTCATACGACCTTGACGCTACAGTGGACGGACGAGGCTCAAAAGGAGCCTGTCACTTTTATAACAAGTTCAATATGAACGATGTATCTAATATGTTTGTGGCGGAATACGCCGAGCGTCCGCCTCTGGCGTCTATATTCTACGAGGACGTATTGATGGCCGCTGTGTTCTACGGATACCCAGTTCTTATAGAGAACAACAAATACGGTATTGCGCGCTACTTTGAGCAGCGCGGATATTCCGATTACCTCCTTGACCGACCCAAGCACCTTGGAGGCGGAACTGCCTCAAAAACAAAAGGTATACCATCAAACTCTCAAGAAGTTATTCAAGCACACGCACAGTCAATTGAGGCCTATATACATAAACACGTCGGAGAGCGTGAGGACGGAACATATGGCAATATGTACCTAAACAGGACGCTTGAAGATTGGATTGGCTTTAAAGTTAATAATCGAACTAAATATGACTTGTCAATCTCAAGTGGGTTATGTCTTCTTGCGGCGCAGGTAAAAACAGAGCCTCCAAAAAGAGCAGACTTTGAGGGAAAAGAGTTTTTTAGGCGAAACAAATATTGGACTAGGGATTCTTTATAATTAAACATATAATTGTGTATCTTTGCAGTTGAGTTCTTCCGCGAAACGCTTTAGAAACACATTATGACAAAGGAAAAAAATCTAGGGGCCTTCCCCGACCCCTCGGCTAACTCTATCGTAAAGGTAAGTTCAGCCTATGGAAAACAATATGCTAAGGCAATTATGTCTCAGTGGGGTGGCCTTGAAAATAACCAAGGACTTTTTCAAAAGCGTCAGCGAGAGTTTGAACGAAATCGTGACTACGCTCAGGGAACTCAAGACACGCGAATTTATAAGCAAATTCTCAGTAGCCTAGACCCATCTGGAAACGATGGAACGCTATTAAATATCGACTGGTCTCCAGTGCCAATTGTTCCTAAATTTGTAAAGATTGTAGTGAACAAAATTCTTTCTCGTAAGCCATATCCAAATGTAGAAGCAGTTGACCCAGTTTCTCGCACGGAAAAGGAGATGCGAAAAGCAAAGGTAAAAGCCGTAATAGAGAATAAAGAATTTCTTAAGGAAATGCGCTCTATGGGTGTTGCTCTTAGCGAAGATATCGACGCTATGCCAGACACGACCGAGGAGGCTGAAATCTTTTTAGATACAAATATCAAGATTGCTGCTGAAATAGCAGCCCAAATCGCCACCAATCTCACGCTAGAGTGGAATTCATTTAGCGACTCTACGTTCCGCCGCGCCGTTGAGGATTTGGTAGTTTGTGGAATCGCGGCCATCAAGCGAGAGAACGACCCCAATCACGGTATCGTTGAGCGCTATGTTGACCCATCAACCCTGATTCACTCGTACTCAGAGGACCCCAATATGCGCGATTTGGTATATGCTGCAGAGGTTCGCCAAATGTCTATATTGGACCTTAAGCGATTTGCCAAAGACATTACCGAAGAAGATTGGGCTAAAATTGCTAGAACATATCAGGGAAAGTTTGGCAATGATGCAAACAAGTTAAACAGTATGTGGTATGACCCAACTACTGGTAAAAATTCATATGGATATGATGAGTTTCGCGTAACTGTACTTGACTTTGAATTTCTAGGGCTAGACCAACAGGTTTACGAAGAGAAAACATCTCAGTATGGTAATGTTGGATTCTATCACAAAGGTGATGAATACAAGATGCCTACGCAGTCCGTATTTGACCGCAAGCCGTTCTATATGGATGTTATGTGTACTTACGGCGGATTATATGTTCCAAACGTTGATATGCTGTTTAAATACGGCAAAAAGAACAATCAGCCACGAAATATACACGACCTATCTCGCACAACCCTATCGTACTCAATTGTTGCTACGAACTTCCGTCGTATGATGCCAAAATCTATGGTATCTAGCATTGTCGGTTTCGCTGACCAACTTCAAATTACACACTTAAAAATCCAACAGGCAATTGCCAAGGCAAAGCCAGATGGAATTATGATTGATATTGAAGGTCTTTCAAATGTGTCATTAGGCAAGGGCGGAGACTTATCGCCTCTAGACCTTCAGGATATTTATGAGCAAACTGGTATTATGTACTATCGCTCAAAGAATCCAGAAGGCGGGTTCCAGAACCCTCCTATCCGAGAGATTAACAATACTATCAGGAACATCAATGAACTAATCGCCCTGTACAACCACTACCTGCGTATGATTCGAGACGCAACAGGAATCAACGAGGTTATGGATGGCTCAACTCCAAAGGGAGAGCAGTTGGTTGGTGTTCGCGAGCAGGCAATGGCCGCTGCAAACAACGCTATCTACGACATTACGCACTCTTCTCTTGTTTTATTTAAGAGAGTTTGTGAGGATGTAATCAAGTGTGTTCAGATTCTGCCAAGGGAATCCGTTCTTTACAAGACGTACGAAAAAGCCATCGGAAAAGAGTCTATGAATACCATTAAGGAATTCGAGAAACTTCCGATGTACAATTTCGGAGTTATAGTAAACACTGAGATGGATGACACTGACCGCCTGTACTTGGAGCAGAACATTCAGGCATCAATGGCCCAGGGAGAGATTGATTTGGAGGACGCAATTGCTATTCGTAGACTTCGGGATATTGACCAAGCCGAGCGACTTCTCGTCGTACGACGTGCTAAACGTATCAAACGACGCCAGCAGGAAGCACAGCAAAATATCCAAGGCCAAATTGAGGCCCAAAACGCAGCATCTGCAGCAAAAGTACAAGCCGACGCCCAGATTGAACAGGTCAAGGCTCAGGCTCGACTTCAGGTCGAGTCTGAACTTGCCCGACTTGAAATGCAAAAGATTCAGTTAGAGTATCAACTTAAAAGTCAACTCGAACAAATAAAAGGTGCAAACGCTAAGGAGGCGGCAAACATTTCCGCATCTATGAAGAAAGAACTTCAAGATATGCAGGAGGAACGAAAAGATACTCGCGTATCAATTCAGGCCGCCGAGCAGAGCAAATTAATCTCTCAGCGCCGCGGTGAACGTGGCGAATTGGATGCTCCAGAGGACAACCAATTAGACAATTTGTTCCAATAAAATTAATACCTTTGCACTATGGCCACACCAGTTAGTACCATCAATCTAGACACAGCAAAGCGTGTTGATATCACCTGTCGAAAGGGTGATACGTTCACCATCTCATTGACGTTTACGGATGAGAATGGTGAAGATATGCCAGTTGATACGCACTTCTTTAAGATGGCCGTAAAAGAGACGGATACGTCTGTTGATGACGTTATTTCATTTGATGAATTCACGTACGAAATTGACCCAGGCAATGTTGTTACCGTAACTGCGCAATATGACGTTATGGAAATAAAAGAGGCTGGCGTTTATGTATACGACCTTCAAAGTAAAGACGGTCTTGTTGTAAAGACCTGGATTTATGGAATCTTCAGAATAAACGAGGACATTTCACAAGTATGAGCAACATAAGTATACAAACCGGAGAACAAGTAAACATTGGTGTACAAAATCGTACAGCCAGTGGAATCTCTGCTGTTGCTCAGCCTAAGACGTCAATCTCTATTGCTGGAATTCAGGGACGTGGAGACTCGCACTTTACGTTTAGTCAAGACACCCCAGAATCAATCTGGGAGGTAGAACACAACCTCGGTAAAAAACCTTCGGTAACAGTTGTTGACTCTGGCGAGTCAGTGGTTGTTGGCGAAATAGAATACATTAACCTCAACTCTGTACGTTTAACATTTGCTGGAGCCTTTAGCGGTAAAGCATACTTTAACTAATAACGATGGCTATTACTTATCTATCATCCATTAACCTTGGCAAACTGGAAATCCAGAATGCGCGGGTTCACAATTTGGCAAGCGCTCCATCCTCTCCTGTTGCTGGTCAAATCTACTACAACACCAGCGATAACACGTTGTACTTCTACAACGGAACTGGCTGGGTAGACACCAAAGGAGATGTACAAGAAGTAATTGCTGGAGACGGTCTTACCGGCGGTGGTGGTAGCGGTTCGGTAACACTTAATGTAGGTGCCGGAACAGGTATTACCATTGCTGCCGATGCGGTAGGCCTTGATACGCTGCACACCAGAAACGTAGCGCACGACAGCATCACCCTTACTGCTGGTGCTGGTTTGACTGGTGGTGGTGCTATTGACGCATCACGCACGTTTGCTGTAGGCGCAGGCACAGGTATCACCGTAAATGCTGACAGCATTGAGTTGAAAAACTCTGGCAACTTGACGCAGTACAAGTTGTTGATGTGGGGTGCTAACCAACTCGAGCAACCAAACATCACACGCACTGTAGACGTAAGCAGCAACGAGACCATTACTTTCGGCGGAGCCGAGGTTGTTATCTCTGGTAACCTTACTGTAAATGGTACGACTACCAGCGTAAACTCAAACGAGGTAAACATCGGTGATTCTATCATCAAGTTGAACTCCGACGAGACAGGGGCAGCAACTCAAGACGCAGGTTTTGAAGTTGAGCGCGGAACAGACTCAAACGTAAGTTTCATCTGGGACGAGAGCGAAGGCTTCTTCTCTACTATTGACCAACCTTTCCACGTTGGAACGGTTGACACGATTACACCAGAGGGAGATGACTTCTTCTATATGTATGAGAATGCAACGGGAGAGACTGGCATTATCAAGAAGGCAAGCGTTAACGCTGTTGCAGACCTTATGGGCGCACCAAAGTGGTTTACTCTTGACTCAAGCCAAGACTCAGTTAGCAAGGCTGGTAACGTATACACAGTTACTCACGATTACAACACTCAGCGCATTATGATGGAGGTTGTTGACTCAACCACCTTCGAAACGGTTATCGTAGATATGGCGCGCCCAACTACAAGCACCGTAACTGTGTCTTTTGCAAACACCGTGTCAGAGGGGGATTACATCGTTATTCTTTCTGCTGCTAAGTTGAATGGAGATAGCCTCGTTTACGAAGGATTGACTCAATCACCTTGATATAACTAAAATCAATACCAAGGGGGCCGGCTTATCGCTAGGCCCCCTTTTTTTTTAGTATCTTTGTCAATCAGTATATTATAAAAGATATGTCTCAAAAGTTTTTAAGCGACGTTGTATTGACCACGCTTTCTTCTGGAATTCTGAAGGTTGATGCTGATGGAAAAATAGTAAAAGCAGTCGCTGGGACAGATTAT
>Ga0209652_1003928_pt1 | contig 10663 bp, 13 predicted proteins | sample SaaInl74LU_5_DNA_FD_184641 | JGI IMG/M metagenome (GOLD analysis project Ga0209652, IMG submission 184641) | Marine microbial communities from expanding oxygen minimum zones in the Saanich Inlet - ESP_74LU_5_DNA (SPAdes) (version 2) | ecosystem: Environmental > Aquatic > Marine > Intertidal zone...
TTGTCCGTCGTCGAATGATTTGGAACAGGCGGCCTAATTCTGGAGCGGCGGGCTGGGGCTCATCGGGTTCAGGTTATGCCGCTTGACGCTGGTGGTTCAAGCGGCGGTTTTGGATGGTTTGCAGTTTGATGCGTCTCCTTTCGGCCAGGATGGTTTCGCCACGACCAAAATAGACGTCAGCAGGTGTCAGGTTGCCGATGCTCTCGTGGTAGCGGTGGTTGTTGTAGTGATCGATGAAGGCGGCGATGGCAGCTTCCAGTTCACCTTCGAAGAAGTAGTTTTCGAGCAAGATGCGGTTTTTCAGGGTCTGATGCCATCGCTCGATTTTGCCTTGGGTCTGGGGATGCATTGGCGCGCCGCGAACATGTGTCATACCCTTGTCCTCGAGGTATTCGGCCAGATCCCCCGCAATATGGGACGAGCCATTGTCACTGAGCAGGCGCGGTTTGTGCAGAACCCTGGCGCTGTCGCAACCTGATGCGGCAAGGGCGATGTCGAGCGTGTCGGTGACATCCTCGGCCCGCATGTTGCCGCAGAGTTTCCAGCCGATGACGTAGCGGGAGTAGTCGTCGAGGATCGTGGACAGGTAAAACCAGCCCCAGCCGATGACCTTGAGATAGGTGAAGTCGGTCTGCCACATCTGGTTTGGCGCCGTCGTCTTGTCCTTGAACTCATCCGCAGCCTTTATGACGACGTAGGCGGGGCTGGTGATGAGGTCGTGGGATTTGAGCAGGCGGTAAACCGAAGCCTCTGACACAAAATACTTTTCCGTATCAGTGAACCTCACCGCCAATTCGCGGGGAGATAGCTCCGGCTCGTCCAGCGCCAGCACCACGATCTGATCCCGCACCGCATCGGGGATGCGGTTCCAGACCCGGGAAGGGCAAGAAGGGCGATCTTCCAATCCCTCAGGCCCATGTTCGACAAAACGGTCATACCACCGATAGAACGTAGTCGGTGGGATGCTGATCTTGGCCAAGGTGCGCCTGACAGGTAGATGCGACTGCTCCACCAGCCGGATGATTTCGAGCTTTTCAGCGGCGGGGTATCTCATTCATGGCCTCCCCCAGCCCCGCTCATGTTTTTTTTGAGCAGACGGTTTTCCAGGCTGAGATCGGCCACCAGTTCCTTCAGTGCCAACGCCTCGGCGCGCAGATCCTTCACCTCGCCCGTATTCGCCTGGCGGGCCGTATCACCGGCCAGCCGCTTCTTGCCTGCCTCGAGGAATTCCTTCGACCAACTGTAATACAGGCTTTGGGCGATCCCTTCCTGGCGGCATAGCTCGGCAATGCTGTCTTCTCCACGAAGGCCGGACAACACGATCCGGATCTTCTCCTCGGACGAATGCAACTTGCGCGTCGCACGCCGTATGTCATTCACGACCTGCTCGGCAGGCGCCTTCGACGGCACAGATTTCTTCATCATCTTCAACTCCATATAGGGTAAAGATGAGCCTCAAACCCTCCGCTATGCAATCACGCTAAACTGTTCCAAGGGCGCTGACGTCAGACAGGCTCTACAATGATCGGGCGCGGATCATCCGCCCCTGACGTATCGACGCCAACTTCTTGACTGTAATAGCGCCAGCTACTCCGACACATTTCGGCAAGCCCTTGCTCTGCCTCGAAGCCGAGGATTTGTTTTGCCTGCCGTATGTCGGCAAAGGAAACCGCAGCGTCCCCCACCCGGCGATCGACAATGAGATACGGCAAACGCCGACCAACAGCGCGGCCATAGGCCTCCAGCATCTCCAAGACGCTGTATCCCCGCCCGGTGCCGAGGTTCACAAGGTGGCTTTGTTTGTCGCGCAGAAGCGCCTTGAGAGACAACGCATGGCCCTTCGCGAGATCCATTACATGGATGTAGTCGCGGATCGCTGTGCCATCCCTTGTTGGATAGTCGCCGCCAAAAACCTTCAGTTCATCGAGCTGATCAGTCGCCACCCTGGCAAGAACGGGAACAAGGTTGCTTGGGGGTTGGGCAGGCGCCTCCCCAATCACGCCCGACGGATGCGCGCCGGCGGGGTTGAAATAGCGCAGAACGCCTACCCTCATTTCGGGGTAGGCCCGGGCCACATAACGAATGAAATCCTCAGCCGCACGTTTGGTTTCCGCATAGGCGTTCAGCGGCGCCAAAGGAGTGGTTTCCTCAATTGGCACATTGGTTGTCGCACCATAGACAGCCGCGCTTGAGGAAAACACGAGGTTCCGCACCCCGGCACCCCGCATGCCTTCAATCAGGTTCACAAGCCCCACGACGTTGCTACGGTAGTAACCAATTGGATTGGTTTCGCTTTCGGGAACACTTTTGCGCTCGGCGAAATGCACAACCGCGTCGAAATGGGCCGAACCCAATACCGCCTTGATACTATCGTAATCCCGCAGGTCACATCTGATGATGTGTGGCGCCTCGCCTACCAGCGACGCTAGTCGATCAGGTATATCCTCGCTCGCATTCTCAAAGTTATCGACGATCCAAGCATCATAACCCGTTTCCACAAGTTTCACGTAGGTGTGAGAGCCGATGAACCCGGCTCCGCCGGTCAGTAGAATACGTTCCCGCATAATAAATTGCCCACTTCATAAATTCTCATAGAATCGCTGGGGAAATGCTTTCGCGAACGAATGATCGTCGGTTAATGCGCCAGAAAATCTGAGGCTTACAAATATAGAAAAACCAATTCCTCACACCTTTCCAAAAAAAAATGAATCAGGCGCAATGGTGTTTTTGGCTACTTTCTTGATTGGATCGACCACAACTTTCTCTCTTTTTTGGGAGCGATGGCCAAGTAACTCAAAGTCACTTCAAACTGGAAACCAATACCACCCCAACCAGAAGATCCAAAAATGCGCGGACCACACCACCAAAACCTCGAAACCGATAACATCCAAAAACTTCGCATCTGCGCTGCAGGCAAGGTGAACTACAATCGCACCATTGCAAACGGCAGATCTTACCAATCATTTGCCGTCCCACCGGTCAACAAATCTGAATAATTCGCGTTTCGTGAATCAAACGTCTCACCTCTGACGTGTATTTGCTATAGACCTAGGTCGAAGGCGCTTTTGGGACTAAAGTAGTAGAAGCGTCTTGGCCAAGGATTGCATACGCCCGGACAGGTCGGATCAGTTGGGTCGGACGAGGGTGTTGAAAGGTCCCAAAGAACCAAAAATTCATGCCTCATCGTCGCTCAGCTGCTTTGTCGCGCAAGTCGAATTGGAGAATTCATGTTGTGATCCAGGCACAACAGTTGGGAAGCAGGGTCAGCGGAGGCCTGACGACCTTCGAGACCGCAAAATGACCTTCCCACTCAGACGGCATCTCGCCGGTCGCGTCGGTATCGACCCTCAGGCCACAACCGTGACAGGAGCATGCGGCCAAACTACCGATCAGCGCGACAGGCTCCTGCAGATGCTCAAAGGCCACGGCTTACCAGATCGACGCATTTCCGCCTGAATTCCGGCGGGCTTCTCGGCGATTCGATAGGGGTTGGCTTGGGTTTTGGCACCAATACATAACTTCTTCCTAAATTGATCCGGATACGGCAACCGGGCCGCGATCCGTGGCAATCACAAGAGGCCATCATTTCGTCCCGGCGCCATTGGGCCGGGCTAGGCAACAATGGTCGGCCCAAAAACCCACGGCCTTCCCCAAAACAAGCGCTACCTGAAATCTGGCAGGAAGCATCTGCGCCATTCTGGAAACAATGGGCCAGGATTCCCGTGAACGCAAAGTCGTCGCAATTGCCCCAATTCAGCCTCTATTGGCGCGTCGCAGCCCAATTTGCGTCATTTTCCCCTATGCCCCACAACCAGCTGGCGGTAATCAATATCTCGTCCACTTTCGGGCCATTCAAAACCAAGCATCTGATTTACAAGGAATTACCCAATGCTGCACCTCATCAAAACCTTCGTCACAGATGAGGCCGGCGTCGTGACCGCTGACTGGCTTCTTCTTACTGCGGCCATCGTGGTCCTTGGCGCGGTAGTTGTGGCCCCGGTTTCCACCGGCGCCGAGATCTTGGCTTCGAATATCATCGAGATTGAGGCTGAACGTCCTGACTCCGGTGATTGCGGAAGATTGTGATCCCGACATGACCGTCCTCCTTTGTGGATCATCGCAGACCCACCTTGGCACATTGATGCCGTCGGGGGGCGGTCACAACATCAAAGCCCATGGCCGAGGCCAAAAAGACAAACCTCGCCACCATCCGGAGCGAATAGCCAGGCCAGAACCTGAAAGAGAGTCGACTTTCCCGCCCCGTTCGGCCCCAAAAGCCCCACAAACTCGCCGTCGTGCATCATGAGCGAAACGCCGGACAGGGCGTCGGACGCGACATAGGATTTGCGTATATCGCGTAGCTCCAGAACGGGGGCGCTCATGCTTCGGCGTCGGAATCCAGTTCGGCCACGATTTCAAGAATTCTGGCCGGATCGCGTGCGCCTCGTGGGGTTTCCAGATTTGTCTCACTAACGATCCTGGCCGGGCGACCCTGCAACAGGATCACTCGATCGGCGAGCCGTGCTGCGTCTTCGGGATCGTGGCTGACCAGGATCATCGTCGGTCGACGTTTCTCTGCGATGCGGCTGATCACATCATGCAGCTCGCGCACCAGTTTGCGGTCAATTGACACGAAAGGTTCGTCAAGAAGAAGCAACCGGGGCTCTACGGCCAGTGCCCGCGCCAACGCGACCCGACGTTGCATTCCGCCCGAAAGGCTCCCCGGCAGGGCCGCTTCAAAGCCGGACAACCCCATCTCACTCAAAAGCGCGACGGCCTCGTCCATCGTCGTGGCCGGGCTGATGGCGCGGATGTTGGCGACCGCACTTAGCCACGGAAGCAACCGGGGATCCTGAAATACAAAGCCGGGTGGCCCCCCCTCGCTTGCCGGCTTTCCGAATACCGAAATCACGCCGTCAAAAGTCGTATCAAGTCCGGCAATCATCCGCAGAAGCGTGGATTTCCCGACCCCCGATGGACCAACCAAGGCAAGCACTTCGCCTTCGGCAACATCAAGCCGGAGCCTTTCCAACAGCAGCCCTGTCGCACCGTCGAACCGTTTTGCGCTGATGTCTATCGAAACCGCTACACCTGACGCCATCCGAGAATCCTTTGTTCGAGGGGTCGCATGACGATGTATTCAAAGGCGATGACAACCGCCATGAAGCTGAGCGTGTAGGCCAGAATGCCCGTGATGTCGAAATTCTGGAAATAGACACCGATCCGGAAACCGACACCGCCGTCGCTGCCAAGAACTTCGAACACGAGCACGATCTTCCAGATCAGCGACAGCCCGGTTCGGGCCGCGGTCAATACAAAGGGCATCAGTTGTGGCACGACAATTAGGCGCAGGCGGCGCCAGAACGAAACGCGATAGGCCCGCGCCAGTTCCGCAAAACCGGTGTCGAGCGCCCTCACCCCTTCCCGCATGGTGACCGCCACCAGCGGGGTCTTGTTGATCGTGACCGCGAAGATCAGCGCAAATTCGGACAGGCCAAGCCAGATATAGCAGGCGATAGCGACCACGATCGCCGGAATATTCAGCCCGATCAGGATCCAGCTCGCGAACAACCGGTCAAGCGCCCTGAACCGACCCAGCGCGCCGCCGATGGCAACCCCGATCGTCATCGCGGCGACAAAGGCAATCGCGGCCCGGCGAAGCGTCTCTCCGAGGTCTGCGAACAGATATCGCTCTGTTGCCAGGAACCAGATCTCTTGGAACACGGCAATCGGGGCAGGAAACAGCCGGTGCGCCACCATCATGGCGCAGGCCTGCCAAACAACCAGAAGAAGCGGCAGCGAGGCAGCTTCGATCCAAGAGCTTCGATCGCCGCGCTGCTGCCCCATCGGCCCCCGTTCCGCCACCCGCTTAGGCGCGGTAGCCGGCCCAGAACGTGCCTGGGTCCATCGTAGCGCTATCACCGACCAACTCCGGACCACCGTATTCCGCCATGATCGCAAAGGCGGTGGCGGCCGCGTCGATCATTTCGTCATTATAGCCCGAAACGATACCAGCGCGATAGTCGTCCCTGAGTGTTTGGAAGAGCGCGTCGTTATCCGTCGCCCCCATCTTGTCGCGCAATTCCTCCCAGATCGCATCGTCAGACGCCAGCAATGCCTTTGCCGCGAACGACGCATCAAAGAAATGAACCAACGCCTTTTCCATTTCGCTGGCTGTCTCTTCAAGAAAGACCCAGGCCAGCAATGGCGGCTGATTGGTGATCCCCATCCCAGTCATCATGTCAGCGACTGAGATCAGCTCCCTATGGCCCGCGGCTTTGGCGCGGGCGTTGAAATGCCAGAAGTTGAGGCTCGCATCCAACTCGCCGTTCCCCAGAAGTTCGTTGATAAGTGGCGGCGCGCCAAACTTGGCCTCGACCTTGTCAACCAGCGTGTCGCCGGTCTGTTGTGCGTAATAGGCCTGGAGCGCGATCCAACTCTTGTCCACTGGACCGCCGGCAATACCAATCGTTTTGTCCGGAAGGTCGGTGACTGCACCGATGTTGCTGCCAGCAGGGATCATCAGCCCCCCAACCGCCAGGGAATGAGGGACGCAAGTGACCGGCTCGCCTGCCGCCCTGAGGGAGGCGACCCAGATGTAATCCGACAGGATCAGGTGCGCCGCACCCGACAAAAGGGCGATGTGACCGGCTTGCTTGTTAGCCACGTCGATCAGTTCAAGTGCGATCTCGTTTCTGGCATCAAACCTTCTGTCCAGTATCGTCTGCATCTCCCAACTAGCGGTGCCTGTCAGCTGCACCCCAACGACGACATCTTCGGCAGGTGGCGAAAAGGCAAAAGCGCGCGCTGGCAACCCCACCCCTGCACTTGCCGCAAGTAACTTATTGAAATCACGTCTTTTCATGAAATCCCTCCCGCAGCAATCCATAGATGATCCCATCATCCGTGGCAATGTTAGCAGCCGCGAGCAACGTTTTACCCAATTCTAAACATTGCCAAACGGAATGAGGCCCTGGTGCTAGACTGGCGGCAACCAGACGCTCGAGGAGGACGGGATGAGCCGAATTTTCTGGGCTTTTGCCTCCAGCCTTTTGGCGACTCTCGCAAACGCCGAAGGCAACCTTGCAAGCGAAGCGACCCGGCTCACGGATATGGAAATCGACAGTGACGAGCTGGCCTTTTCGATCAATGAGTTCGAGGTCGAAACAGGAAAGTACTACCGCTGGTCAATCGTTCATGACGGGCGCGAAGAGTTTCAGTTGCTGGCCCCAGACCTGTTCCGCAACTCGTGGATCAATCAGGTCGTCGTCAATGACCTCGAGGTGCAGCCCTTTGGCCTTTACGCTGTCGAGTTTGACGACGAAGGCCGCATCGACATTTGGTTCGTGCCAATCCGACCCGGCAATTACGCATTCTGGATCGACGGCTACCGCGAGCGCGGTCTCGCGGGCACATTCATCGTGAGGTAGGTCAGTGCTTCGTGCAATACTCGTCGCGCTGATTGCCGCGACCCCAGTCATGGCCCGAGACACCGGGCGCATCTTCGTTTCGAACGAGCGGAGCCATGATGTCTGGGTGTTTTCGCCGGACTTCGAGCATATCGCCACTATCGAAACCTCACGCCGGCCCCGCGACATGAAGCTGAATGCCGACCGGACGCTTTTACACGTCGCCTGCGGCGACGATGACGTGATCGAAGTCATTGACGTCGAAACGCTTGAGATCGTTGACAATATCCCGACGGGTCCAAGCCCGGAGGTGTTCGAATTCTCGCCCGACGAGTCGCTTATCTACGTTTCGAACGAAGAGGACTCGATTCTGGAAATCATTGAGGTCGACAGCCGGATCGTGATCCATGACGTCACGACAGGCGCCGAACCGGAGGGGGTGATCGCGTCCGATAACGGCTCGACCGTCTATGTGACCTCGGAAGTGGCGGACATGATGCATGTCATCGACACCGAGGCGGGGGCCGTGATCGACAATATCATTGTCGGAACCCGACCACGCCGGTTCATCCTGACCCCGGACACGAACGAGCTTTGGGTTTCAGCCGAATTGTCGAGCGAAATCTACATAATCGACCGTGCAACACTGGAAATCAAAGAGGTGCTTCAGTTTCTGCCGCCGGGCTTCCGACCCGAAGACGTGACACCGGTGGGCATGGCCCTGACGGCCGATGGCGCGCGCCGCTATATTTCACTGGGGCGGGCAAACCACGTCGCGGTCCTCGACGGGTTTACCCACGAGTTGATCGACTATGTTCTGGTCGGTCGCCGCGCATAGTCAGTCGCGCTCACCCGCGATGAGACCCTTGCGGTGGTGGTCAACGGGCTTTCGGACGACATCACGCTGATCGACGCCGCAAGCTTGCGCCCGATCCGATCGATCCCGGTCGGCCAGGTGCCCCATACGGTTGTGATCGACGATTGATGCGGATTGTCATCATCATTGCTTTCGCACTTTGGAGCAGCATCGCGGCCGCACAGGAAGATGTGAGGATTGCCCTTCTCGGCCTCGATCCAGATCCGCGATACGATGAGGCCATCGCCTATGCCCGGATCGAAAACGGCCGGCAGGGCGATCCCCAGATTGCAGCGCGAATGGCGATGGAGGATCTGTTGCTCCTGACAGATGCGCGGGGTGTAAACATCAGCTTTTCCGCCGTCCGGGTTGCTGACGTGGCAGCCCTGACGACGGCGGCCCGCCAGCTTGCCGACAGTGGCAACCGGTACCTCATTCTTGAGCTGCCGGCGAAAGAGGCGGACGCGGTTGCGGTAGCGCTTGGCCCGGATGGCCCGCTGCTGATCAACATGACCGCTCCCGAGGATTGGCTCCGCCGCCGCTGTCATGTCCGGATGCTGCAGACCGCCGCCAGCGACAGGATGATTGCGGACACCTTGGTCCAGCATTTTGTCAAGATGCGATGGGAACGGGTCCTTGTCCTGCATGGCAAGACGGACCGCGACATTGCCCGCGCAGCCTCCTTTGCCGAGGCGGCGGCGCGGTTCCGGCTGCGGATCGTGGCCACCCGGGAATTCGATCTCTCGACCAATCCGGCCCTGCGTGAACAGAACAACGTTGCCCTGCTGACCGGCGATACCCGCGAGTACGACGCCGTTTTCATTGCGGACAGTTTCGGCGAATTCTCACGCTACCTGCCCTATTGGACCGCCCTACCCCGACCTGTCGTCGGTGCCACCGGCCTTGTGCCCCTAGAATGGCACTGGTCGCTTGAACGGTACGGCGCGCCGCAGGTCAACAGCCGGTTCGAGACGGCCGTCGGCGACAGTTGGCGGATGACCTGGCAGGATTGGTCGGTCTGGATTGCCATGCGGGCGCTTTTGACGGCCGAAGCCAAGTCGCTCGAGCGCGATCCCGACGCAATCGAAGCCTTCCTGCGCTCGGACGCTCTGCGGCTTGACGGCTCAAAGGGCGCACAGCTTAGCTTCCGCCCTTGGGACAATCAGCTTAGACAGCCGATCCTGCTGTCCACGGCCAATGCAATCATCGGGATGGCCCCGCTTGAAGGGTTTCTGCATCAGACTCACACGCTTGACAGCCTTGGCGTCGACGCGCCGGAGTTTGCCTGTGACTGAAAGGTCATCACAAATACGGCGTCGGTATCTGCTTGGCCTTTATGCCGTGACCGAGCGGGAAATCCTAAATTTCATGCGCCAATACGAGCGTCTCTTGTCCACAATCGTCCGCCCGTCGCTGTGGTTGTTCATCTTTGCAACAGGGCCTCAAAACCTGTTGGGCATTTCGATCATCCCGCCCTATCAGACCTACACACCCCATCAGGAATACATCCTGCCGGGACTGGTCGAAATCATCATCCTTTTCCAATGCATGCAATCGGCACTGTCCATGATCTATGACCGCGAAGCCGGTGTTATGCGGGTGATGCTCGTCACGCCGCTACCGCGCAGTTACCTGCTACTTGCCAAGATCGTAGGGGCAACGATCCTGTCGATGCTACAGGCCTATGTCTTTCTGGGATGGCGGCCTTGGTCGGTTACTACACGACGATAGCTGGCATGATCTGGATCGCGCCGGCTATGCTGCTGTCAGGTTTGATGCTGGGGTCGATCGGGCTTTTGATCATCGTCTACACGCGGCAGATCGAAAACTTTGCAGGAATTATGAACTTTGTTGTCTTTCCGATGTTCTTCATGTCCTCGGCCCTTTATCCACTGTGGAAATTGGACGAGAGCGGCGCATCGCTCCTGCACGATATTGCCTTGTTCAACCCCTTTACCCATGCCGTCGAACTGATCCGGTTCGCGGCATACGGGCAGATGAACTGGACCTCCTGCGCCGTTGTTGTGGCCGTCACCATCGTTGCATTCGCGCTGGCCGCGCGCGGATACGATCCCAACCGGGGCTCGATCCGCATGATCAAGCGCGGCTGACCGTCACGGGCACACAAGCCAAACCGAATAGAGGCCTTCTGTCAAAACGACTGCCTTGCCAGATCGTTCCAAACCGATATGCGGACAATGCGCCCTAATCCGCCGAATATTGATAGGCAACGATCTCGCCAGCGCCGAGATTTGGAACAATCACCAAATCGCCAATCACGCCCAAGTCCGCCGAACCGGGCCCGACGGAAGCAAGCTCGCGCGTGCCAACCGCACCGTGAATGAACATCATGCCCGTTGGATTGTCGTCAAAGATCACAGCCTCGCCGACGAAAATC
>Ga0209652_1003930_pt1 | contig 10660 bp, 3 predicted proteins | sample SaaInl74LU_5_DNA_FD_184641 | JGI IMG/M metagenome (GOLD analysis project Ga0209652, IMG submission 184641) | Marine microbial communities from expanding oxygen minimum zones in the Saanich Inlet - ESP_74LU_5_DNA (SPAdes) (version 2) | ecosystem: Environmental > Aquatic > Marine > Intertidal zone ...
AAAGCGGAGGCTGAGCCTCGAAAGAGATCATCCAACAGCAACAATACCAGCAACTCCCCCTCTCGCGCAGAAAAGAAGCAAAAGAGTGGTGCCTCCAGCGACATTGAGCTGCTGCAAAGTTGGATCAAACACGACAATCACACATTTCATCTGGATACGTTTTTAACTGCTTCACAAGCTTATCAAATACGCACTCGATTGGTCAGCTGGTATCGCGCCAATAGGCGGCAGTTGCCCTGGAGAGGTGATTCAGGTCCATATGATGGCAGTACTGTTGGATATGCTGCATCGGCATCAAGTACTGCGTCGTCAAAGGGGAAGAAGAAGAAAGGAGGCAAAAAGGATGATGGCAGCAATAAGGGTAAAGATATTAGATCATTTTTTGGTGGTGCTTCAAAGGTCAAGAGACAAAAAACAACCAATGAACCAAAGGATGAGAAGAAGGAAGTATCCAATGTACCGTCTTCTATGGAAGTGAAAGAAGAAAGCAATACTATAGAATTCTCTGCCTATGGTGTGTGGGTATCTGAAATCATGTTACAACAAACACGAGTTGAGGCTGTAATAAAGTATTGGATTAAATGGATGGATAGTTTCCCAACCGTCCACTCACTTGCCAATGCCACGCCTGAGGAAGTGAACGCTCATTGGGCTGGTCTTGGATTCTACAGGCGTGCTCGATTGCTGCATGCTGGTGCCAAACGTGTTGTTGATGAGTATGGAGGAATTGTACCAAACAATGTGGATGAGTTGATGAAGGTTGAAGGTATTGGTCGATACACTGCATCGGCGATTGCGAGTATTGCATATGGTGTTGAAGTTCCTGTAGTGGACGGTAATGTGTGTCGAGTGTTGAGTAGACTGACTGGCATTGCCAATCACATCAAAGCACCTGTGATGAAGGATGACCTGGGTTGGGAATTGGCAGAAAAGATTGTGAAAGCCAGGTCTTCCAGTGCCTCTACTAAAGCTGATGACAAACTTGGCACTCCTGGTGAAGTGAACCAGGCATTAATGGAGCTAGGGGCTACGTACTGCTCACCTGCTGGAAGTGGAATCGATGCTAACGATCCTCTTGTGGAGTTTTATGTTTCGACTAGGTTGGGAAGAGCAATCGGCCATGTTACCAACAGCGAAGATGGTGCCACAAGAGATCGTATAGAGGAATTAGTTGCGAAAGGCGCATTCGGTACAGACAAGAACAAAAGCAGATGTCGTTTGTGCGAGCTAAACGGTGCATCAAACGCCTTCTATTCTATTTCAGATAGGATTGCCGCTGATTTGTCGACATCTCCTAATGTCAAGCTCGAAACTGTCTCTGCTATAGCTGGTCATGCATGCCTTCCAATACCGCCTCCTAAAAAAGCCAAGAGAGAAGAAGTCCTCGCTGTCGCGGTCATCAGCTCGCGAATTGCGGACCATGATCAACTGCGTTGGTTGATGGTCAAACGACCTTCGGAAGGTCTTCTTGCAGGGCAGTGGGAATTCCCAAACGTTGAGGTATGGACCTCCGCCAAAGCTGATGGCAAGAAAGAAAAGAAAGACAAGGCCAAGAGCAAAGCCGCGATTGAAGTCCCAATTATTGATCCTACAAAAAGATCGAAGGCACTGGATAGTTTCATTAGTGGCATTTTAGATGAACCCATTGCCAAGAAAAAAAGGAAGCAAATCAAAGACGCACCCATCACTCACATTTTCTCGCACGTTTGCCACACGATGTGGATAGAGTACAATCATCTCGACGAAGACATCGCGTTGAACAAGAGGTGGAAACTAGAGAATGGCAGAGAAGCCGGCTGGATGAGTGAAGACGATATGAAAGATGTTGGTATCACATCAGGTGTGCATAAAATTCTCGCCAAAGTTAAAATCATGTAATACATGTATAAAATGAATCTCATTTATGTATTTCATCTATCATATTCATATGTCACTTAGCACCTGGAGAATAGGTGGCATTGACATGCAAATTAGCTAACGGTTTCTTCTTCGCAAAAGGGTTTGAGTTCCCATTTCTCTCTTTGATTTTGAATTTGGATGTTGCAGAGGCATTTTCTTTCCCTGCTGATATATTTTCCACGTGTCGATTCTTTGCCCATTCCGGCCACTCCGATGAATCAATCACACCATTTGTATCATTCAGTTTTAATGGTGAAGTCAGAGTGAGACTGTAGCAGAGCGAGTCCGATAAACTTGCGTCCGATGTTTCATCTTCAGGAGCTCGTTTAAGACTGTAGCACTGTGACTCTGAAAGAGTTGTATCTAATTCTTGATTTTCGACTATTCTGTGTAGAGGACTCTTCATTGAAGGACTCAAGAGAGGCAGTTTTGGTGATGGAAGAGGTTTGCTGTTTTTCTCAGTGGTGCCGAAAAAGGCGTCGTGAAGAAGTTCAGACGCAAATGGGCGATTAGAAGGGTCCCTTTCAAAGCATCTTGATAGGATATTTTTCAACAGCACGAGATCGTGACGATCACAGTTTTTCATTGCGGGCAACTCAGGAGGGCCGTTGTGGTCGGTGATGTGACGGATCAAGGTCACAGGGTTCTTGAAGCCCAAGCTCTTCCAGGGAGGCAGACCTGTTACCATTTGATAAACCACGCCCCCAACACTCCAGATATCAGCACTTCTGCCATATTTCCCATCAAATACCTCCAAGGCCATGAAGTAGGGTGTACCTCGCATTGTCATCTCCATTCTGTCACTAGATTCTGATCCTAAAGCTTCAACTTTCTTGCTTGCTCCAAAGTCAGCCACTTTGATGGAACCATCATTGCTGACTAAAATGTTTCCTCCCTTTATATCGCGGTGGATGATACCATGCGAGTGGAGATAGTCGAGCCCTTTGAGAATTTGTTGCAAGTACGTCTTGACAATGTCAACAGAGAATGGCCCAAACCTCTTCAGTAATGACGAAACGGAACCTCCAGGTACCCATTCTTGGAAGATACTTAATGTGTTACGCGAACTATCAACCTCAGCGCCAAGGTAGCGGACGATATTCGGATGATTCAATGTCTTCATTACATCGATCTCACGTTGAAACTCCTCTATAACAGATTGTTTGTTGTCACTCGGAATATTCAGCACCTTAACAGCCATGATACCTGGTGAGAAAGAACAAAAGATGATTAGATGGAGAATGAAGCGAGCATCAGCAGTTTGGATCCACACACAAACTTACTCCCATTCACAGCATTCAATCCTGTATGTACTCTGCCAAACGAACCTACACCAATCTCAGGACCAAGACTCCATTTACCCTTGACAACAGCACTTCTGCTTTTAGGCTTAGCAGCGATCACAGGACTGGAAACGGAACTCATCTTCATGTAGTCATTTACGTTCGAGCCATTACCATCATCTGCTGTCCTCGAATGGATACTAAATTCTGGAGATAAATTAGAGAAAAGTGTTCCTGTCATAGCCATACTATCACCGACGTTTCCGCCAAATGAAACAGATGCATTTGAACTAAACGAGTCGGCTTGTGAGTTGCTGGTAACATAGGACGCATCGCAAGAGAATGATGCTTCACCAGTCAAACTTGCTTCATCGTATCCGTTCTGAGGTGCGCCACTTGATTCCGCTTCAGCGGCGACTGCCCCATCTTGATCGTCTCGATCACAATCTTCCACGTCATCATCTGTAGTGGCTTCCTTCATAGCACGTATTGGCTGTACATTTCCCTGAATCAAGTCAATCAATCTGCTTTTGATCGCCTGCTTCATTTCTTTCTGGACCTTTTGCAAGCCGAAATGGAGTGCGACAGAATTCTTAACATCCTTCACAGTGACAGTATCCGCATCAGACTCAAGAAATATTCTATCAACCACAGCAAATAGTTCCAAAGTAGTAGGTTCCTGTGGTTCGATGGTTGCCTCTTCAATGAAATCTTGTTCAACAATACCCTCGACTTCGCTTGTATAGTATTCTTGCTCAATGATGGCTTCTTCAACACCGCCTTTGTCAGTACTGGCTTCCTCCGATGTTGTATTGAGTTTTTGCTGTTCAGAGGTAGCTTCCACGATGGAACACTCTTCCTGCATCTTGATCGGAGCTGATTCAGATTCTTTCGCAGACGTGATTTCATCCTCGACTTGCACCTCGGTTTCAACAACTAAGATTGATTCCTTTACTTCAACAGGTGCATCAGTTTCAGAAGTGATTCCGGTAACATCATAGTCAGCAACGACGTCATCATCTTCAAACCCATCGTCATCAACCATTTCTTCATCCTCGGACTGTACCTCAACTGCAACAGGGTCAGAATCTTTGGTTTCATCAGATGTATCAGTGTCATCGTCAAGAGAGCTTTCGACAACCTCAACATCGCCAGCAGCATCGCCTCCAATCTCATCATTGTCATTATCAATTTGGGCACTCAAGTCAATTCTACATTCATCCAACGAGCATATCATTTCTCCTTCGGAGAAGGATTGCTCATCAGATTGTTGCCCCTCCGACACTGTATCAGACTTGACCTGATTTTTAGTGGTCAGTTTCGATCTAGCCTTTTTGGTGCCCTTCTTACCGCGAGATTTACCATTCTTAATATCGCTATCAACACCTTCATCGATTTCCAACTCATCCTCGCTATCACTCTCTTGCTCAATGGAGTAATCCTCATCGTCATCTGTTTCTTCCTCGTCGAAGCACACTTCATCGTCGTCATTTTCATTGGCATCATCATCGTAATCATCACACAAGCTCTGCTCATAACTCGAATTTGCATCACAATCATCCACAGACGATGGAATATTACCATCCCTCTCAAGCTCCTCAAAATAATCCAAACCAGACATCAACTCTGCATAAGAGAAATCTTCTCCATCCCCATCCAAATATTCCACCTGCCAAAATGCTGGATATTCACCATCATCATATCCGACGACCGTGCCAATAAATGTCTTTCCGTAAAAGTCCTTGGCAATCTTGCGATTGATGACGATGCGAGGGTTGTTGGCAATTTCTTCGTTGGAGATAGTGCTGCTGCTGTTGCTGCAGCTGTCTACTGCTTGCGACTTGTTGGTGCTTTCATTGCTCATTGTAGCGTCATCTTTGTCATGTGAAGAAATGGAGTGATCAAGAAGACTGTCTTCACTACTGCCATCCTTCGACTGTACATAACTTTCTTCTTCGTCATCCTCGTCGTCGTTATGGTCTAGAACTTTGTTGTCAATTGCAATAACTTCCATTTTAGCAGGTGGCGGCGACGGCGTTGACAAAGAGAGACCAACGAATGAAATAGGAGAGAGTAGAGTGGTTTCCTCCAGTTGATGATGCTTCATCTTGACAGAAGTTAGCGGAGGAGGTGTCAGCGTGTCATCATCCGCGTGCACGGAGGAAAGAATGGACGAAGGGCTCATCACAACATCGGGATTGTTAGTTCGTGGTGTTGTAATTATATCTGTCGTGGGAACTGGTGCCACAATCAGGGAGTGTTCAGTTGCAGCATTCCTTTTGACCTGCTGCTCACTACTACGCGGCCTTGACGATACTATTTTGGCCTTCAATTTGACATCTTGTCGCTCCACCACTCTATTCATTGTTGCTTCTTTCAGCGGCACCCTTTTCTGACCAACAGGAGCTTTGTTGTTTGGAATAATCGTCCTTGTTTGATCTACATTACTCCTCGATGATTCTTCTTTGTCGAGATTCATCAACGAAGACGATGTGCCATGCGCCGCATGTTGCGATGCCGTTGGTTTTGGTTTGTCCGACACCGCAGAGAGAGAGGCGAGCATTCCTCCGGCCATCTGACCCCGGGCTCTGCCGCCTCTCTTGCGGTGTCGGGATTTGTTGGTAGCTTCGGCCATTGTTTTGTTCTTCTGCGTTCTACCGTAGGAGAGTGATTGCCAGCGACCAGCGACCAGCGAGCGAGCCTCCCATCTTCTCGATAACGGCATTTTTGATTTTGAGAGATGATTCCTCCACTCCGACTTGCAAGAAAACTAAACTTGCCGCCACCTCGCTCAAGCACATAACGTGGGTTGTAAGATGTAAACTTTGCTCCTGCCACTCTGAAAGAACAACCAAACCACACCAAGCTGACTAATAGGTACCAACATGAAGAGCCCAATCATCAGAATGCCTCTACGGTCGTTGAACCGAAAGAAGAAAAAGGAGCAGCCGCAACTGAAGGAAAACAAAATCAAACCCTGCCCCTCATCACCCGTCAACCTAAGTTCTGCTTCATCATTAACTCAAACTTCGAGCTACTCCTCCTGCACAAGTTCTCTTGCCAGCAGTACTCAAACGAGGAAATCTGCAGAACCTCCTGGATGGGTGCATAATCCACCACCTCGTACTCTAAATAATGAGGAGATTGTATCTGCTAATAATGGTCTCCTGAAGGAAAATAATGCGCCGAACAACAACAACAACTATCCTCCTTCAAATACACCACGTCGTCAATGGACTCAGCAGCGCACTGTGCCTTCACCAGTTTGTATCCGATCATCCCCGCAGCCACCACAAAGTAATACTATGCCATCATCATCATATCGAAGACAGAATATCATGACACATACGATGAGTGAGAATACAATCCAAATGACCTATTCAGAGAGTAGCGGCAGTGAAGGCAGTAGCATCAGTAGTCTAGGATTGAATGCAGAGTCAAATGATGATCAGCTTCTTGATTTTGAAAGATATGAATGCGTAGAGGAGATTGATAGAATGACGAAGATTAAGGATTTGACTGTCAACAACTTTGACCTTTGTCATGGTGGCTATGGAGTAGGACAGCAGAGCTTGAAGAATGTACCTACTAGCACCTTGTCGAGTGAAAGTGTAGATATCAAAAGTCAAATCTCTTATCCGCAGACACACTTGAGAGAAGAGTGTACTAGTGTTACAATGGATTCCGCGGAACAACGTATGGAGCAGGTGGAAGAAGATGATCGGTTCAATCCAAATTCTTCGCTCCAAACACGATATGATGCTACAGGCGATGCTAATAATGATGCAAGTTGCCGTCCCGAAGAAATAAGCAACTGTGCAGCACCTGCTGCGTTACTCGATATGAATCGCATGCAGGATATCTACGGTTCCATGATGGTTGCATTTAGAAAGAAGATTATGGCTGAGTTACGAGAGGAGATGCAAAAAGAGTTACAACATCAACTCTTTGCTCTTAAGACTGAATTGAGCGAAATGAATACTCGATTAACGAACCTTGAGAAGAATCAAACATCCGCACCACTTTTTCAACAAGGATTGCAGCAATCTTCATCTACTCTTGAGACGAACATTCTCAAGGAAATTACATCAAAAGTACTCAATGGCAAAGAGCAGCAGCAGAAGCAATTGGAGGCCATGCTAGATGCAAAGTTGGCCAAGGCCATGGCTGGAGTCAGAGTAGAAATGAATTTGGCTGTGCACGAAATGAAGAAGGAAGGAGATCGACTCTCAAAGATGACAGTACGTGCAGAATCTCCTCCGCACGGTAAAAAATCTAGCAACAAGGTTTCTTGGAATTGCACATCTACAAAGAGTAATGAAGAAGGATTGGGATGTGAGAGTGCACAGATTAACGCGAGCTTTGTTGAAGCTATGCAATCAATTGATGTGTTTATTGATGATTGTGACAATCTAGCTAATGAATTTGATACAATCGCATTCCGTATGAGTCGAGATGAAGATTCTGATGATGACTCTTTTTAGATATACAATCACATAAAGTATATCATCATTCACTTCCGAATAAGATACCACGGTTTACTACTTGCAACAATAAGTCAAACGGTCGGCAATTTTGCCGGAATCTGAAGTCGCTTGAACTGGCTGATATCAACGTCTGACGAAGTCATGCTGCGCCGATATGAATTGACATTACGATTTCTAACAAGTTTTCTTCGAGAAGAAAGATTGTTTAATCCTTCACTGATACTTTCCGACCTACTTCGAGAAACTACTGATCCAGCAGGGTTGAGTGCACCAAACACATCGGAGTGAAGCCTACCCTCTTCAATGAGTCTATTTACGCGGAATTTCGATGTCATTTCAATCATAACTGATTTGCACATCTCATACATATGAGCAGATCCACAAATGTATACATGACTATCGTCGCTCTCTACTATTGGTGCCAAGACTTGTTCGATCTTCTCATTCTTCATGATATCGGTAGTATATTGTTTTTTCATCCCAGGCTCGCGAGAGTAGCATTTAAACGCATCTGTCAGCGTTCCTTCATTGATGAAATTCTCAATTTCATCTTCGAAGAGACCTTCCTTTTTTGAGCGAGAACCAAACACCAGGTATGCCGTGCCCATCTTCTCACCTCTTGATCTGAAGTATGATCGCTTTTGTAATAGACCACGAATAGGAGCAAAACCTGTACCGGTGCAAATGAAGATAAGTGGTGCAATCGGATCGAGAGGATAATGAAAGGAAGGGTTGCTCTCAATTTTGAATGTGATTTCATCGCCAAAAGTTACATTTGTAAGGAAGTTGGAACACACGCCGACCTCAATCTTAGATCCTCCACGTGAAAAAATGAAACTCCCAACAACTAAATCTATCTCAGATCCAACGCATGATTTGCAACTGGCGATTGAGTATGATCGTGGATGGTTCATTTTCATGGATGATAGCAGAAACGACAGTGCAACTTGCCCTGATAACGATGGGAACATGTCGAATACATCCATCCACTTCATCCCACACAAACTTATCATCTTATCGTACTCAGCTTTGTTTGTCCCTAGTTCTTTCAACATGGCATTGTCTTTTGTGCTTGTTGCAAGAGAAGCCAAGTCTAGGCATGATTGCGTAGGGATCGGAGCTTCCATTGAAGCTTGAGTCTTAAAGAAGGAATCTAAAGACACAAGCTGGTCGATATTGTTATGCAAGATTGGTGCTGTTACGGCTAGCTCAGCAAGTGAAACCTCCTGATTCTCGAAAGTTACGTACATTTGATCGTCAAGGCTCAATTTACCGGCTAGGTTCCCAACAAATGCTTCGAGCTTCTCTTCGCTAATTGTGTTGTGGGGGTAGACTTGAACGTGATCACCAGGTTGATAGGGTGGATTACCACACAAATCCAACCCAATCTTTATGAGGCTAGTCTTTCTACGAACGCTTTTAGTTGATTCATTGTCATCACCTAAATCAGTTTCATTCTCGCTCTCTTTCCCCCCCAAAAGGTCCATGCGACTCAAGATCTGGCCCTGAAATACATCCTTACGCATACGAGATGTACTTTGCAATGCCTTTGTAATTGCTTCATCGATTCTTTCAACTCCTTCAAAAACACAATGTAAGCTACTATCAAGGTGGTGTGACGAGTCAAGGGAATGAACCGTGGATGAGTCGACACTACCTCTTCTTGAGTCGGCACTACTTCTTCTTTCAGCCAAGTTACGCCTCGATACGACAGCACGCTGACGGGCAACACTGCTGCTTCGTCTTGACATGAATGACTTTGCAGCTGCCTCTTTGACCTCTTTAGAGGAGAAGATTTGGACTGCTACAGACTCAAGGATAATCTGTCTTCTAGTATCGGTGTGATCGATGTCATTGATTCTTTCAGAAAGCTGTACTACCAAAGGTGATGCATCGGGCATGCAAGCCAACTTGTCCAACAACGACGCTGTCCAGATTTGAAATGTAATATCCTCGCCTTTAACAGCATCGCACAATCCACTAGGTACAATTTCCCAACCTCCATTCTCAACGATCTTCCTTGACAATTCGGCAGCTGCGCCGCAAAATATCGGGTAGGCAGAACTTCCGAAACCCAGAACAGCACAGTTCTTGTCTAACAGTACATGACCTTTCTTGCCAAAAAGCGTCGAAAAGAACTTTCGAGACAGAGAAGGAAGCTCGCCATTTCCTTGAGTTGACGAGATGAAGATGCACAGAGTGCTACTTTTAACCAAAGTCATGATTTGAAGGTCGTCGGCTGAGTTTGTCCCGCAGCAATCAAAGAAAGTCACTTGTGAGCAAGCGCGAAGGACGGAACCCAATTTTGAGGCATACGCGGCAGCATTGCCTGTTACAGAGGCGTAGAGAATCAGTATTGGTTGCCGTTTCTGCCGTACTCGCGCGATCCAGCCTTTAAAGAAGGATGCCAAGAAAACTGCAGTGAAAAACATTCTCATTGACTTGGTAGTGTCTCGCTTGCCAAAGTATTCTCTTTCAAGGGTAAGGAAGTTTTTGCCACCCACGTAGGCTGGCTTGATTGTATATTCCAGAGCCTTATTCAGACCAAGATATGCTTCGTTGGTTGAAGATGACATCGGTGGAATGACCCACTTCCAGTTTACTGGGCAGTATTTACGATGTCGCATTTCGTCGTTGTACCAATCCCAAAACATGCTTATCAAGTTATGATGGCCAACAATCTGTGGCAACAAATGAACAAACGTTAGAGGATTCAAAGAGAAGCAAGAATGGAGACTGATTATTGGTAGTGGGGGTTGAGGTGAACTTACCGCAATCTTTGAGACTTTGAATGAGTGATAAATTGCCTTGTTGAGGACAGCCATCACCTCATCTTTCCACAAGGGTTCGTCTCCCGGTTTAGTATCCGGATCAACTCCAAGCGCTCTCGCCACTGGGACAAGCATATTGTACCGACTGGCATCAGTCAAGTCCCGTAAAACTTCCGTATTGGCATACCATCCGTTGAAAGGTACTGCACTGTAAACGATC
>Ga0209652_1003931_pt1 | contig 10659 bp, 4 predicted proteins | sample SaaInl74LU_5_DNA_FD_184641 | JGI IMG/M metagenome (GOLD analysis project Ga0209652, IMG submission 184641) | Marine microbial communities from expanding oxygen minimum zones in the Saanich Inlet - ESP_74LU_5_DNA (SPAdes) (version 2) | ecosystem: Environmental > Aquatic > Marine > Intertidal zone ...
ATGAAAAGGCTATGCAAGATGTTGCACGTGCTAGGCATGAGACTGTAAACTCCCGCTTGAAGGACTTTGATATTCTTGGGGCTCAATACTTTAGACATAGTACCGTATTTAGCACTACGTAACTCCTTTCCCGCAGTCTCCAGGGCTGGCGCTGGTGCGCGCTGATTCAGGGTATTGTACATAGATAAGTAGGTTGAATGAATGAATGAAGGTCGCGATACGTCATCACGCACTAAATATCGAGACAGAACGACTGCACCATTCGATTCTACATACGTTCAAAATGGGTGTAGGGACTACATTTGGGGGTTGATAGACATAAGCTGGCTGGTGTTAAAGCCACTGTGCTTCTGTTAGCGGCACAGTAGTTTTGGGCGGATAACTAGTGTCCTCCGTAGGTGTAATACACGTACTGTTCTTTTATCCGTTGTACACTAGAGTATTGACGATAGAACCTCTCACTTTCTTATTACTAACCTGAACAATACCTGATAGCTGAACACTGTGCACGAGAAGAAAACTAAACCATGATGTCATCGACGAGCAGCACAGAGCCAATCCTGATCTCAGAGTGGATCCACCGTGCGATCGATGAAGCCGCCCGAACGTCAAAATCCTTAAACACCACTGCAGTAACGATGGCGGCTGACGTTCACAAATGCATGATTTTATGCTCCGACGAGTATTTGCTATCCGCTCTGAGAGTGGCTTATTCACTTGCCGATTGGATTTGCAAAGCTGAAGAAAATGGAAGTATAATTTTGCCGATACCGAGCTCTGATTGGTCGGATGGTATTATTGTTGCTCAGTTGTATCAGGCAACAAAAATTGGTGGCGTGCTCACAGAAAATGGAGATCCAGAGAATCTCATTAAAGCTGAATTCTTGCCCTCCTTATTAAATAGCGAAGGACTAAACGAGATCAATCCAGTCCAATACATCTACTCTCTGGGAATTGTCTTCTATGAAATATTCTCAGGGGGTGAACGACCTGTTGAGCTGTTAAAGGAAGACCGAACAACAGCCGTCGGATCTGTTGGTTTTGATCCTCTCCCGTTTGATGAAGATACACCCATCGATTTTGGTAATAAACTCGACACCTTTGATGATTTATTCAATGACGATAACTTATTATGTGAAGATGAAGGTCAACATCTTCTTCCCAAAAAGAGACAAACGCATCAGAATAATTCGCATCACACACGTTCTTCCGTCTCTGTAGAGCAATTAAAGGCAACGTGGATTCCGGGACCGTTGTGTGATTTGATAGGCAATATGTTAGACAGCACAAATGGTACTCTTGCTGGGGAGGATTCGTATAAAAGCATGATGGGTGTGAGAGATGATCTACAGCTGATGTTGGAAAAGCCGGCGATATTTCTTTATGATCAAGATATGGGGAGATTATCATTAAGTGGATTGCAGTTTCGTGATACTGTGTTTGGGCGGGATTCAGAGCTTTCTACAATTAAAGAAGCATACCGACGTTCGATATCGGGCGATGGTGAGCTGGTGATAATCTCCGGTGCCTCTGGGTCTGGGAAAACGATGCTAGCAACTGAATTTGGGAAATACGTGGCGGCGGGTGGTGGTATTGTTTTATCGGGCAAGTTTGATCAACTTAAGCAAGGCAAACCATTCAGCGCATTAGCATCAGCATTTGATCTCTACTGTGGCAATTTAATGAGGGACAGCGGTCCCTTGAGGACGGCGGAGGTAGCTTTGAAACTGATTTCATCGTTGGGAAAGGAGGTCTATCATTTGGCCAGGATAATACCCAATTTGGCAATCATGCTTGGTCCTAGCAAGAGCGAACTCATTAGTCACGATCAAGAAGTTTTTGCTAACCCCCAAAAGCGACTTCAATATCTTCTCTGCCAGTTTGTGGACGTAATATCAAGTTCATTCGATGCCCCCGTGACTTTATTTCTTGATGACTTACAGTGGGCAGACATTGCATCCATCGACGCAGTCAATCAACTATTGTTCACTCCCGATCTTTCATCATCTTTGTCAAAACGAAGCAATCGATTTTTCTTCTTCGGGTGCTGCCGCGAGGGAGGAATTAATGAGCAGCATCCTCTTTGGAGTGTTTTTTGCCATGCCAACCTCCTGCATGTCAAATATTCTAACTTACAACTGAGATGTTTTGAGGAAGATACGCTGAACGTAATGGTTTCAGAGACTTTGCGTCTGTCTCCTCGTCTTACTTGGGCTTTGTCAAGTATAGTATACCGGAAGACAAAGGGGAATCCACTCTTCGTATCGCGACTGATGCTTTCACTGAGCAAAAATGGTCTCCTGCGTCCTAACTTGAAACGGCGGCGGTGGGAATGGGACGAAGAGAAGATCCAAAGTCAAAAGCTGCCCGACGATGTTGCCATGTTTATAACTAATTCTATCGAAGCGCAGACTGAAGATGTGAAGTCTTCTATTAGCGTTTTGTCATGTTTTGGAGCATCGGTAGACAATGCATTTATCAAAACTCTTGAGAAGGCACTCGACAGAAACTTATGTGACAGCCTCGACAAAGCTGTCGCTGAAGGATTGCTCGACAAGATCGATGATAAGTATCATTTCAGCCACGACCGCATCCAAGAAACTGCATATAGCATGATGGATCAACTGAATCGATGCAACTTTCACTTCAAATATGGTATGGCTCTAGCCCCTTTGGCTGATGGAAAGGGAGACGACGGCATTCTGTTAACAGCTGCGAATCAACTCAACTTAGCAGGTCCTGAAGCCGTTCAAGACAAAAGTCAATATGTCATTGTTGCTAGTCTCAATTTGAGGGCCGGGAAGAAGGCAATGGAGATGTCAGATTTTGTAGCAGCATACTCGTATTTTGATAACGGGATAACGTTTCTACGGAAGAAGCACTGGGAGGAGCACTATGCATTGAGTTTAGAGTTGTTTGACTTGGCTGCGAGATGCGCCCACACTAATGGCGATGTCATCAGCTTGAATCTATTATCACAGCAAGTTTTGACAAAGTCTCAATCATTTGAGGATAAGCTCAATGTGATGTACTACGCCATGTGCGTATTAGCCTCTTCGTCCAAGCTACCGGAATCCATTGAAAGGGGGCTCAAGATTTTGTCGAGGTTGGGTATTGATCTGCACGGGTGTGAATCGGGAAGTGTGGAGGCTTGCGTACAAGAGACAAAAGACCTACTGTCAGGCTACTCTGATGATGAAATATTGAATACCGAACGAATGGCCGACCCAACTAAGATCATGGCGATGAAGTTCTTAGGTAAATTGGAGATAGGGATGACTCAAATTATGCCCAAATCAGCTCCGTATGTCACGCAACGAATTATTCAACTTTCATTATCAGACGGTATGGGCCCAGTGTCCCCAATAGGATTTGTGCACTTTGGCTCTTATATAGCCAAGCTTGGAGATATCAGCGGGGGATACAAGTATGTGAAACTTGCTCGTTCTTTACTAGACAAAGTTTCAAGAGAAAATGCAGGTGAGGTAAGTTGCTTTGGCACGCAAGTCATAGCGTACGTCGAGCCTCTTCAAGCCGTACTGGAATATCATGATGAGGGATACGCTGCTGCGATGGCATCTGGTGATGTCGTCCGAGCCGGGCTCATTACCCAGATGAGATGTAGTCAATCTCTCTTTGCTGGTATAAACTTACAAGCCTTGCGAGAAAAATACGCCGCAGCAATCAAGTTCATGGAAGAAAGGAAACTGCGTGTACTTACGTTACAGACGCAATACCAACAGCAATCTGTACTCGAGCTGATAAGAATAGATCAAGAGCCAAAATGTGTTTCCGAGGGGCATGCCATCTTCGCAACAAACAAAAGTGTCATGAGAATTTACTACTATCTGAAAATGTACACGAGCTTCATCTTTCGATCGTACGATAGGACAAAAGAAAATGCTGAGAAGTATTTAACTTGCATCGGCAACAGTTGGGCCAATTTGTTTCTCGCTCATGCTTTTCAAGCATTCCACGCTGGTCTCGTCTCCTTCTGGTTGGCTAGAAAGTCGAGAGAGGAGCAAGGCTGGTACCTGAGAGGCAACAAATCCAAATTGGCATTGAAAAAATGGACCGAATCGTGCCGGTGGACATTTGAGAATAAATGGTACTTGTTGGAAGCAGAGGAGTCATTTTGCAACGATGATTTTGATGCGGCTAAATCATTTTATGAGAAGGCTATATTATCAGCTAAAGAACACAAGGTAAGTTGAAGCGAACAAACGCGTATGATTTCACTGTATTGTCTTCACTCACGTTGTCTTGTGCTCTGTTCTTATTTTCAGTTTGTTCACGAAGAAGCCTTGGCTTACGAGTTGGCAGCGTACTTCTATTTGGAGCTGGGAGAAGTCGACAAAGCCTTGGAATACTTTCTGCTCGCACATGAAAGGTATCACGAGTGGGTAAGTAGCAAAGTTAATTCCTTTCATATATGTGATATAATCTGCTGCTAATAATTTGTCTTGGTTCTTCTTTGCTGATGTACTCAAAGGGAGCAAATGGGAAGTGCAATAGTTTGTTCAAGTTCGTTGAGGATTTCATGAAAGAACGTGCGGGTCAAAGTCCAACAAGTGCCCCTGAGAATGTTGACTCTGATCCAGCTTCCTCACTGCCACTGCACTAGATTGGTCTTCAAGTTGTTGCCGCACAGCTTCAAAAACGGAGAGTGGCTGATGACTCTTTGTAGATGGCTAGAGGCTGGCAGGTTGAAAGTGATAAAGGCATGAAATCATCACTCATTAGGCTGGTCACTGGTTGCATATCACTGTATCCTATATATAGTAATTTGTTTTTATTTGTCTCTTCATCTTCTAAAAAAGAATCGGCGATGGAAGAATACTGCAGCCGCAGCTCATTCTTGAGAGCGATCTACAATAATAGTAAGTCTGAGAGTCATCTCAAATTCTCCCTTCCAGCGAATCACTTATTACCTACTGCAGATTCACGAGGGTCGCTGTATCAGCCATGGCAATATTTCTTCAGAGACTTGGATACAATACCACCATAACTACGTCGCTCTTGCTAGTCATCTTCATGGCAGTATGTATGTAGTACCGAATAAGTAGGAAGGGAAGAGGGAAGAAGAAGGGGTTTGTAAAAGACAGGCGTCTCATCTCAAAACTCATCAAAAATGAAAAATCCAAAATCCAAACCAACTTTGATGGACATGACAAGCTCTGAGCTTGGATTGCACGAATGAGCTCACTACTTCATTCAAAATGACGACGACCAACAACAACACCACCACCTCGAAACGAAGCGGCCCCCAAAGCTCCACCAACTGGTCCATCACCAGCTCCCCCCTCTTCACAGTCCTCGGCTCCGAAAACTCCTCCCCCACCGCCATCCAATCCTTCCACTCTCCACGCACCTCCCTCCGCGGCCTTGTCGTCACCACCGATGAACCAATCTGCAGTCTCCACATTGTCCTATCGACTGAATCCAATGGAGGGCATCATAATTGGCACCATCCCCATGACGGGTTGCCTCACACTCTCGAACATTTAGTGTTTTTGGGATCACAGACTCATCCTCATAAGGGGGTGTTGGATAAACTAGCCAATCGGTGTATGGCGGATGGGACCAATGCATGGACTGCCACTGATCATACCGCCTACACTTTATCAACAGCTGGATCCGAAGGGGCGATTAATTTACTACCTATATTCGCTGATCATGTCTTATTTCCAACCATTACAGATGCAGGATTTGTCACTGAAGTGCACCACATCAATGGCCAGGGAGAGAATAAGGGGGTAGTCTATTGTGAAATGCAAGGACGGGAAAATTCCGAGGGGAGTTTGGTGGATCGTGCGTGTATGGAGTTATTGTACCCTAGTGGATCGTGTGGGTATTCGGCCGAGACTGGTGGTAAGATGGAGAATTTGAGGACGTTGACTGTGGATAAGGTGAGGAGGTATCATCGGGAGTATTATACTCCGGATAATACTTTTTTAGTGTTGACGGGGAATGTGGAGGGAGAGGAGTTTTTTAAGGCTTTGGATGAGGTGGAGGCGTTGATTTTGAAGCGTCGTGAGGAGGGACAGCAGCAGAAGGATGGTGGTGGTGGTGTTAGTGCAGAAGAGAAGGAGGGTTATCGTGTTGGGAGGCCGTGGATTGATTCTCCCATTCCTCCCATGGTGGTAGGGAAGGGAGTTTATCCGCCCTACGATCCTTCTCGAGTGGATAATGATGCATCAATGGCTCCATTGTCAATATCCTTCCCCTCTGAAGATGAAAGCCGTGGTACCATCAGCATAGCTTGGCGTGGTCCATCCTACCAATCCAAAAAAGAATGGAATCACCTATCTCTGATTTGGGACTATCTGACCGACTCTGCAGCAAGTCCATTACAATTGGCATTCGTAGAGAATGATGACCCAATCTGTGCTGACATTGGTCCTGCTCATGATATCTTTACTGAGGGCTATCATCAACTTTGGTTTCAAGAGGTGGAGGTTGATCGTATGGAAGAAGTTATGCCATTGTTTTACAAGGTTGTTGCTCGTCAGGCGGGGTTAATTGATGATGGTGAGGGAAAATCATCATTTGACTTGACAAGGATGAGAACTGTCATTCGTCGTATTCGAAGGAAATTGTTGGAAGCATCGGAACGTCGACCTACTAATGCTATTGTTGATGGGGTCGTTCGAAACTTTTTGTACGGGCCTAGGGCGGGAGAAGAAGGAGTGTCTCCAGAGGATGAGATGGCTGCATTGCATGCCGATGTCAATGCGCTTCCCTATTTGGATGATGCCGAGGGGTTGCTTGAGGATGCCTCTTATTGGCAGGAGCTAATGAAGAAGTACATTTTGGATAGACCAATGGCTGTGGTTTTGGGCAAACCTTCTGCCGAAATGTCCAAGCAAATTTCTGATGGGGAGAAAGAACGAGAGTCAAAACAGGCCGAGGAACTGGGAGAGGAGGGTTTGTCACAGTTGGCAAAAACGTTGGATGATGCCATGGAGACGAACGAAGAGCCTATTCCTGAGGACATTTTGCTTTCCCTTCCAGTGCCTGATTTGGACAAGGTTCCGTCTATCCCCTTGTTTACTGCTAGATTATCCCCATCGATGGATGGATTACCGGTCTCAATCATTCCTGAAAGTGTTCGAGGTTTCAGTACGGACGATGCCGAAGCAGTTGCCGCCAAAATGACAAACGAAGTGTCAAAAGCTTCTGCTGCACCTTTCCCTGCGGATCTTACTCATATTGATAGTGCGTTTGTATTCGCAGCGGTTGGAATCGACACGACGCCCCTAACCACAGAGCAACGATTATATCTCCCCATCTTGGAAGAGATTCTCTTCAAGCTTCCTGCCACGTTGGAAGATGGCACGAAGCTATCAAGGGATGAGTTTGTCAATCAGTTGCAGGATGAGACTGTCTCCTACTCGAGTGGTTTGGGATTATTGGGTGGTTCAATCCCACAGATGAGTTACGTTAGGGTGCAGGTTGAGAATACTGATGGAAGTGGATTAGCCAATGCCCTCAGATGGATTAGTCGTGTCTTGTTCTGTACTAACATCACTGAACAAGCTGTCAAAACTGCTGTCCAACGTCTGATCAGTGAGATCCCCCCGCAAATCAGGTATGGTCCTGCTGTCGTTGCAACGGTTGCGGCTGAAATGAACTATGATGCATCAAAATCAAACTCCATTGCATGCAATGTATTGCGACAAAAGCCATTTTTGTCAAAGATTTTCGAGGGCATGAGCAATTCAGAAGACGGCAGCACCGAGACAAACACTAACGCTGGTATCCAAGCTGTCATCAATGAGTTGGAGACAATCCGCAAGACATTATTCCAAACTGTGAACATGCATGCATTTGTTGCTGCCAACCTGAAAATTATTCCCAATCTTCTTGACACTCTCGTTACATCTCTCTCGAGAGACTCAGTTGCAGCACAAGGCAGATTGATTGAGAATGTTTCGGCATCTTTCGTTCTCAAGCCCAAGGATCCCAACTCATCTGGAGGGGAGGGTGCAGTCTGTGCTCTCTCTGCCATTGAATCCGGCTTCTTGAATATCATGGCACCAGGAATCAAAGCATACGATGCTAATCGTGCTGCCCTGCTTGTGGCAATTGAATATCTGACGGCATTAGAGGGAGACTTTTGGGTAAAGCTGAGAGGAGCGGGGCTGACGTATTCATATTCGATCAGCGACTCAACAGACTCGCACCTTCTCAAGTTCAGTCTATTCAAGTGTACTGATGGTGAGTTGTATGCCGTGGACTGGCTTATGTTTGTTATTGAACTTATTCTCTGACTAACATGTTTGTGTTCTTCCTTGAAAGTCCCTGCCGCTTTTGAGACTGCGTCCAATATCATCGCTGATTACGCATCGGGCAAGACGAAGGTGTCATCAGTAGGCTTGGAAAATTCAAAGGCGTCATTGGCGTATCAGCTTATCAGTGGAAGAAGCTCAAAGCTCAGTAAGTTGTTCGTTGTTACTGGTAATGTAATATTGACTTTTGCTGAATGACGACAAACACATAAACCAAGATCTGTTCTGAAATTCATTGAAGACAGAAATGACATCATTACTGACAGCAAGTCTCCATTACATTTATGTACTTTCTGCTTCATGCATATCATCTCACAAAATGTCGTTCGTCCGTCCTCGCCAAACAGATGCTGCAACAAACCAGTTCGTCAAAACGTTCAAAGGAGAGAAGATGGATTACGACAAATATCTGTTATCGAAAATTAGAGAGGTGTCTGAGGAGGATGTTATTCATGTTATCATCAAACATCTTGTGCAAATCTTCGACCCTAGTAGCAAGCTTGCCATCACTTGCCCCACTAACAAACTTGACAGCGTCCACGATTATTTTGTCAACAGAGGCTGGAAAAACTTGAAGAAGGTGAAGGAAGAAGAGTTGTTCACTGCTTTTGTTGCAGAGACTAAGTCGGATGATGAGGTTTGTCTTCCGGATAAAGTCCCTGGCATGTCAATGTTTTTGCCCGGCGCTTTTGCTGCGCAATTCAAATGCGCTTGCCCTAGATGTCTCTAAAACGATGCATGTTTATTCTGCGCTACTTTAGATTACTGTAAATCCTCATAGACCACAGATTGTTGATAGTAAATTGCTTTGGCATAATCATACAATTCAATGTCATACTTGTTCTTTCTCTCTAGCTCTTTCCAGATCACCGAGTCATGAGAGATCTTTGCATATTGATGACGGTTCACACCAGATGATGCAAGTTTATGTGCACACTGTCTCCTTTCTTCGACAAAATTTGCTGTTTCCCCTTTGCTTTTTGTGTTGATACTATGAGTGCTCTCGAATCGAAAGAATTTAGAGAATCTACCCATTGACTCTTCAAAGTGATCCATCAGCCCTACCAGACACTTTCGCCCAAATACCTCTTTAGCGACTTGGTAGTGCGCTGGTGTTATCACATCATTGTCGGTTGCATTGATTAACATTCTAGTCATCCAGTTGCCCTCCGCCATGTCACTTTTCGCATATGCAACTAACGATACGCCCTTTACTTCTGGGGCCTTGTTTCTTTTCATCGTATAAAATTTCGACAATATCCTTTCAACTGGATGTCGTACAAAGGTGAAGCACCTTCCTGTGTGCCCGGTATCTCTAAATAAGTCCGCAGCATTGAAGATATAACGGGTAAGAATGACATCTGCTACTCCTGATTTCCCAAGTCCTGCTTTGCGTGCTAAATTGATTCCGGCGGGCGTTCGGAGATTGATGTTAAGGTAGTGTGCTCCATCTTCTAAAGTGTAGACAGATAGGTGCTGTAAGACAGAATAACTTTTGTTAGAACTCAGCACAAGTCGAGAGGTTTCATATCGTACTTCAATACTCACCTCAGTAATGTTTCGCTCCAACACAATTTTGCCATCATTATTACTACCCGTCGTACCTGCTATCACCATGTGGTAGCAGTGCTCAAATATTTCTTCCACAGTTGTAACTCCGCTGTTGGGTATGTGCCAGAATACAGGCGTGTCAATTCCGCCCCATACTTCAGTTCGTTCCGGAATGCGATATGGATGATTCCATCTCCACATGGTATCTTTGTACTGATCGAAAATCACTTGAGGATCAAAGTTAGACGGTATTTCAATTGATGACGTAGATGTCATTTCTTCGCCCTCAATCTCTCCCACGCCCGCTTCATCCGATGTATCATCGGCAACCTCTACTACTGCATCTTCCTCTCCTTTGTACTCCTCCAAAACATACTCGGACCCTGATCGAGTCAATCCAAGCAAAACAACACCTTGTACAATTTCTGGCTTTGCCCACGAAGTCGTATTCGTCTCCTTGTGGAAGTAGTAAAATTGTTGAGAAGACTGATCGAAATACTGCACCCAATGGTCAATATTTGCTTTATCTCCGTTGTCGGAATCATCACCATTAGCTAACACTCCCGTTTCGGAATGTATGTCCCATTCCGTACCTGAATTAGCCAACACATTCGCTACGTCCATTTCATAGTCCTCCCACTTGGCGAGATCCTCCTTTAACTCTTCCTCTGTCAACTCAACATGATTTTTGTGATTGTGACTATGATACTTTGGACTTCCCACGTTAGCACCAAATAATGTGTCATCGCCATTTATTGCGTCATCATCAAATCTATTTCCCCATCTGCTACTTGCATTTCCATGTTCATGCACAGAC
>Ga0209652_1003933_pt1 | contig 10658 bp, 7 predicted proteins | sample SaaInl74LU_5_DNA_FD_184641 | JGI IMG/M metagenome (GOLD analysis project Ga0209652, IMG submission 184641) | Marine microbial communities from expanding oxygen minimum zones in the Saanich Inlet - ESP_74LU_5_DNA (SPAdes) (version 2) | ecosystem: Environmental > Aquatic > Marine > Intertidal zone ...
GAGTTAGTCAACATATAGTTGTCTTCGCCTTTGCCGGCAGCGTAGTCATAGATTGGCTTGCCAGCTGCAGTGGTGCCTACTCGCTCTTGTGACACATCTACGTAGTAAGCCATGTCTTGGCCTTGGGTGTAGAGGTAGTCTACGTCAAACACGTAACCATCACCGTAGTCATAGGTCGCGCCAATCGATGCTTTCCACTCAGCAGGCTGCTCGTAGTTCGGGTCAACCAAAGCTAGGAAGTTGTTGCTAGCATCTGCGTCCGTTACGGCAGCTACATTATCGACTAACGATTGGGGCACGTCGTAACCAGGACGCCCCGCACCCGACAGAGCAACTGAGTTGGGCAACCCTTGCAGAACTGTGTTCGCACCAGCAAAGTTACGGAACTGGAACTGAGCGTTTGAAATACCGTCGTTTGAGAACGAGTTAGACAACCAAACGTTGGGGTTACCGCCTGAGTACAGACCGAAACCACCGCGAACCGTTAAGCTCTCGTCAACATTCCAAGTAAAACCAACGCGAGGCATTAACAAATCGCTACCGTCAATGGTTGCGTTGTTTTTAAAGCCCTGCGCCGCGGTAAACGCTGTGTTCAAGCGAGGCGCGCCTGAGGCATCCCACCACTCGTAGCGTAGACCGGCGGTAATGGTCATGTCGATATTATCCAAAGTGAATTCATCTTGGATAAATACTGCATTCAGGGTGTTTTCAAACGAAGCTGCCGCGTCGTTGGCGTTGTTAGTACCGCCAGCACTTCCGTAGTAAACACGGCTAGGCAAACCAAGCTCGAACTTATCGACACCCGTCGTACCACAGTTAGGGTCATCGTGACGTTCTTGTGCAGTTAAGGCTGCACACGATGGGTCATTGCCTGCTGAATCGTCGAAGTAATCCCATTCACCGCCGTTCGAGTGCTGCACAAACAAGTTGAACACACTCAGTGACTCACGGTGATAACCGAAGCTGATCATGTGCTTACCGAACAGATACTCGGCATTCAAACGTAAGTAATCGGCTTCATAGTTCAGAGAGTTAGCCTGACGAGAGTCATCCGCACCCAAGTAGATCGTATTGCGATCTACGTCAGAGATTTGGTGGTCACCGAAGTCCTTAGGACCTACAGTCACCTGGCCATCGTTCTGCTCTTGGGTACCAAAAAAGATATCGGTCGAGAAATTGTCAGACCACTGACTGTTCAGAGCGAACGAGTAAGTGGTGCTTTCGTCGCTTTTTACGTAGTAGTGATTACCGAATTCAAATTCGTTGTCATCGCTATCCGATGCACGATCCTGGAACCCTTCGTAGTAGTTGTATACGAAAGATGCTGAGTGGCGATCCGAGATATTGTAGTCAATACGCGCGAAGTACTTTTCGGCTTCCTGCGCGCCGTCACCGGGCAAGCCGCCTGGATCGTAGTCGTAGGTGTTGATTGCAATGTCACGTACGCGGTTAAACGTTGCTTCGTCAAGCCAAGCACGCTCTTCGCCATTACCTGAACCTGTGTAGCCTTGTGCTAGGAAACGAGGAAACTCCTGCTTCTCGTAAGCCACGCTCAAAAACAATGTGTCTTCAATCAGCGGGCCCGCCAACGAGAAACCGTACTGCTTCTCTTCGAAAGGCGCGATGTTAAAGGTTTTACCGTCGATTTCGTCGCCGCGGAAATCTTCGTTGGTCAATTCATAGAACAGGCTGCCCGTCCACTCATTGCTACCGCGCTTGGTTACTGCGTTGATGTTACACGCCGAGAAACCGCTGTATTTTACGTCAAACGGCGCCAATTCAACCGCTACCTGCTCTACCGCATCGTAGGGGAAAGGCATACCAGTCGCCGTGCCATAACCGTTGTCGTTCAGACCAAACTGGTCAGAAAAGCGCACACCATCTAAAGTGGTGGTGTTAAAGCGTGGGCTCTTACCCGCACAGTTCACCGCACCGGCGCCGCCAGAAACATTTAAACGAGGGTCAACTTCAAATACGTTTTTGATGTCGCGATCGTAAGCCACAGCGTCTTCTAATTCGGCCAAACCAAAGTTAGCAGAAGGACCAGGGGCAACGCTCATCAGCATTTGCTTGCCTAACACCATCACTTCTTCAATGTCACCACCGCCAATCTGCAGAGGCAGCGCGTAAGCATCACCCAAAGCTATCGACGGGATAGTGGCTTGCTTTACGCCATTAACTCGCACTTCGTAAGGACCGCCTACGGCCAAGTTACGCAGCGAGTAAGCACCGGTTTCGTTTGATTTAACGCTACGAGTCGTGCCCGAGCGCGTGTCTGTTACCGTAACCGTCGCGTTGGCAGCTGGGTTGCCTTGCGCGTCATAAACCTGACCGACAATAGCAGACGTTTGCTGGTTCGCCTCCACCAGCATAGGTGCAGTACCTAAGCCGAGCGCAGCCGATCCGATCGCGATTGAAAGCGCATTACGCGCGAACAACTGAGCAATGGATTTGTTCATTGTGTTGCTTCCCCTGTGGATGTGGATTGAGTGTTGCAGGTGAGAGACTAGTATAGAAATATGACAATATGATGAGAATGCGCGACAGGCAATTGATTGCGGTAATATTCACACAAGAACAATAAGTTACCGCTTTTAACAGAGCACGCACATGGCGGTGCAAAGGGCCGCTAAAAACCGACTTGGCAATACGAGTCTAGATTAGACATTTCAAGCAAGAACGTCTGCAAAAACGGTGGAGCTATTACACCCACCGTGCGAATACTTGCTACAAATAGGTAATACGCGCCTCTAACTCGGCTTTAGTCTGCGACACATCACTGAGCTCATCTGGCCCGTCGTGAGTACCTGCCACTACGCCAAACCCTGCGACCGGCGCTATTTTATCGATCTGAAAACGCCCCTCAGCACCGCGAATAAAACAGTCCTCATCTAAGTACAAATGGTCTGATTTTGGCCCAATTTCGTCGGATATGATCGTGTCAAAACCAATGGCTTCGGCGATATCGCCGGTGTTGTGAATCTCGATTTCTTCAACCTTTTTCTCAACAGGATCAATCCTGAACGCTTTCATAGTAGAGCCTTAAAGTAACAAAACAAACGATACGACGCAGCGCGCTGCTCAGATCACCCAGTGTACCGCGGCGACTGTTCGCGAGATAGGGCAAACGTTCCATAACCAGGTCAAGAAAAAACGGGCCGAAGCCCGTTTCCATTAAGAGCGGTCCTTGGCTATTTGCGGCGGATTGAAACGGTCGCCGTACTTGGCAGCCAGCTCTTCACAGCGCGACACGAAATTGCCATACCCGTAGGTTTTGACAAACTGCAGCAAACCACCCGTCCAGGGTGGCGCACCAATACCCATAATCGAGCCAATATTGCCATCTTCTTCTGAGCGCAAGACTCCAGATTCCAAGCACTTGAGGGCCTCGATTACCTGGCGGAATAGCAAACGATCTTTGACCTCTTGATCGTCAATACTGAACTCGGGCTTGTAGAAAATATCGTATAACCCCGACCAAATTTCTTTCGAGCCGTCTTCGTGGTACTGATAAAAACCGCCCCCATGATAGCGACCGCCGCGACCGTGATCATCGATCATAACACCGACGACTTTGCGGGCAACGCTGCCATCGCCCCACTTGTCGACCACACCCATCTCTTCCCAGGTAGCGTTCGCTTTACGCGACAATTCCATACTCACTTCGTCGTAGACCGCCAATGGGCCCACCGGCATACCGACGGCTTTGCCCAAGTTGTCGATCTTAACGGGGTGCAGACCCTCGTCCAGCAAGCGCACACCTTCGTCTAGATAGGTACCAAAAGTACGAGAGGTGAAGAAGCCCAGTGAATCGTTCACAACAATCGGGGTCTTCTTAATTTGTACGGTGTAGTCAAAGGCTTTAGCCAAAGCTTCGTCGCTGGTTTTTTCACCACAGATGATCTCGACCAAAGGCATTTTGTCGACCGGTGAGAAAAAATGGATACCGATAAAGTTTTCAGGCTTGCTGCTACCGTCTGCTAGTTGCGTGATGGGCAGGGTCGAGGTGTTCGAGCCCCATACACCGTCATCGGCAAGATACCCTTCAAGCTCAGAGGTGATCTGGTGCTTAAGCTTCATGTTCTCGAATACAGCTTCGATAATCAGATCACAACCCTGCAGGTCCTCGTTCGACGCTGTTGGCAAAATCAAATCTAATACGGCCTGCTTCTTCTCTTCGGTCATGCGACCTTTGGCAACGCGCTTGGCCAATAGCTTTTCAGTATAGGCTTTACCTTTCTCGGCGGCCTCGGCGCTAATGTCTTTTAAGACGACCTGAATACCCGCCATGGCCGATGAATATGCAATACCCTGCCCCATCATACCCGCACCCAAAACGCCGACTTTTTGGGTTGGACGCTTCTCGACGCCTTTCGGACGGCTGGCGCCACCATTGATCTTGTTCAAACCAAAAAAGAATGTCGAAATCATGTTTTTCGCGACTGGCGTAATGACCAAGTTGGCCAAACCACGCGACTCGACGGTTAAGGCTTCATCGAAATCTAAGCGCAAAGCCTCTACCGCGCAGTCTAGGATACGCGCAGGCGCTGGAAGCAAACCGCGAGTTTTTGAGTACAGCATGGCAGGCGCGATCATGACCAATTGCGACACACCGGGCGAGTTAATGCCGCCGCCGGGTACTTTGTAGCCTTTGGTATCCCAGGGCTGAGTTGCTGCGGCTTGAAGATCTTCTTGCGCTAAGATCCACGCTTTAGCGTTGGGGACTAGCTCTTCTAAGGTATCGACCGTGGCGTGGATCATGCCCGCTGCCAGCGCCTTATCGGGCGTTACTCGCGTACCTTCGGTCAGGTAAGGCAGCGCTGCCGCCAAACCCAACAAGCGAGTCATACGCACCACACCACCACCGCCGGGCAACAGGCCAAGCGTAACCTCAGGCAAGCCCAATTGAACCGATCGATCATTCCAGGCAACTCGGTAGTTGCAGCAAAGGGCAATTTCGAACCCACCGCCTAAGGCCGCGCCGTTAATAGCCGCGGCTACGGGTACGGGTAGCTTTTCGATACGTCGAAGCACTGCCTTGGTCGCTTGCAGGCCTTGAAAGAATTGTTCGACTTCTGCAGGCTGAACTTTGACCAAATCGTTCAAATCGCCGCCAGCAAAAAATACTTTTTTAGCCGAGGCGAACACGACACCGCGCAAATCAGTTTCGGCTTCTAAACGCTCGACCGTTTCGGTCATAGCGGTTTGGTATTCAGCGTTCATAGCATTGACCGGTCCGGTCATATCCATTGTGACCGTTACGATGCCTGCGTCGTCTTTATCGTAATGAAATACACTCATGATTTTCTCCTTAGCTTTGCAGGTCGCTTACACGCGCTCGATGATTGTGGAAATGCCCATGCCGCCACCAACACACAGCGACAACATTGCGCGACGTAAGTTACGGCGCTCGAGCTCATCAAGCATAGTGCTGACCAACATTGCACCGGTTGCACCCAGGGGGTGACCCATCGCAATAGCGCCGCCGTTGACGTTGGTCACCGAGTGATCGATACCCAAATCCTGCATGTACCGTAAAGCGACTGAGGCGAAAGCTTCGTTAATTTCCCACAAATCGATGTCCGCTACGGTCAGACCTGCCTTAGCCAGGCATTTTTTGGCCGCAGGGCCTGGACCCGTCAGCATAATAATGGGGTCTGTCGATAATATTGCCGTTGCTACAATGCGGCCGCGGGGCGTTAAGCCCAGATCTTTGCCCGCCTTCTCGCTCCCGATCAGCACCGCACTAGAGCCGTCAACAATACCCGAAGAGTTACCCGGCGTGTGCACATGATCGATGCGCTCGAGCTGGTTGTACTTGCCTAAAATGACATCATCAAAGCCCATAGAACCCATCATAGCGAACGAGGGCTTCAGTGAGGCAAGGCCTTCCAATGTCGTGTTGGGCTTTATGAAGTCGTCGCGCTCAAGCACAGTAACGCCATTGATGTCCTTAACAGGGACCACGCTTTTATCAAACCAACCGCTGTCGCGCGCATGCGTCGCGCGCTTTTGAGACTCCAAAGCAAAGGCGTCGACATCTTCCCGACTCCAACCGGCTAAGGTCGCAATAGTATCGGCACCAATCCCTTGGGGCACAAAGCCCGTCTTTAATGAGAACGCAGGGTCTGAACCCATCGCACCACCGGCAGAGCCCATGGGCACACGCGACATACACTCAACACCGCCGGCCACCACCAAATCTTCCCAGCCAGACGCAATTTTCTGCGCGGCAATATTAACCGCCTCCAGGCCAGAAGCACAAAAACGGTCAAGCTGCACACCCGCTACGGACTCGTCCCAGTCGGCATTCTGCACAATCATCTTAGCCACGTCGCCACCCTGCTCGCCCACTGGCGTCACACAACCCATGACGACGTCATCGACATAGCTCGTATCCAGTTCATGCCGGGCTTGCAGCTCTCGCAACAATGTCGCGCCCAAATCAACGGGCTTGACCTGATACAGGCTACCGCCTGCTTTGCCCTTGCTTCGCGGAGTTCGCACCGCATCATAAATGTACGCAGTATGAGGCATTTTCTTGCTCCTTAAAATTTTGAGGGGGTCATGATGAGGACCTCTCGAAAAATCCACAATGACCAATTTGTTAAAAAAATAGACAAAAACTTACACGCTGCATCACTCTAGTTGCCAGCATGGTTGGGCTAGCACACGCTTGATCAGTGATCTTATTCAAGGCCTCAAACGTAAAGCTGATCATGAAATGGACTTATGACTCAATTGCGGCAACACCCGAGGCTGTATCTCGCGTAATCGAGATGGCCTGGGAAGACCGCACGCCTTTCGAAGCCATCGAACAGCAGTTTGGCTTGGCCGAGGCCGACACCATTAGACTCATGCGCCAAAAACTGAAACCACGAGCCTTTAAAAACTGGCGAGCCCGTGTGTCGGGCCGAAAAACCAAACACCAATCTCTGCGTGACCCCTCTGTAAATCGAGGCTATTGCCCGACCCAATACAAACAGCGTTAGTGCGCTAAGGCCCGGGTCATAATACCGACGTCGTGCCATACTGGTCTATCAATGCATTCTTGACATCAAGTTGGAAGGCCAGGGCATCAAACTGCTGGCAATAAGGCCATTGCGCGAAGCGCTCATAATCCGGTTGGCCCACTTTGGTCAGTGTCTCCCACCCTAAAAGACAACGCTCTTGCTGACTCATATGGTCAAAGCCTTCGATACGAGCCAATAAGGAATCGATGGTGTCACTATCCTTCGCAGTACGCAGGGCATCTTTGACATCAAGATGGATAAAAGCACGTTCCTCGGCGCTGTATTCAGGCCATGCCACTGGCGTTTTTGGCTGGGCGGAACGCGAAAATTCAGCCCAAGCACCCATCATTAACTCCATCATTTCTTGACGCTCTTCTGAGTCAGGATAAACCCAGGGAGATACCGGCCCGTAAGTAAACGCACCGGTTAAAAAGGCAATATCTATCCCGTGTGCTGCGCCAATAATTGCAGGGAAATCAGCAAAGAATGACGTCTCTTGATCATCCCAGTCAAAACGATACGCATACAGATCGGTGTAGCCAGCGTCTTGCAAATACGTTAATGGTTGGTCAACACCACGTACTTTCCAAGCTGCCGAGCGTACGCGAATCCAATCTTGATAAACCGCAGCGTCTTTAACTTTGAGTCTTGGTGGCAACAGCTTGGTGAAAGGATAGCTTGCCTCGACAAAGTATCGGTGCGTACCGAGCCACAGAGTCACCTCGTCACGGTTCGCCCCAGCAATAACCGGCACGTGTTTAGCGTATCGTGGGTCGCCCAGGGCCGCCATAAAACCCTGCTCAGGTATCACTGCACCGTCGGCCACGGTAAGCGGCACGTCACCTTCACCATCTAGCTCGTAGTACGCTTCGTACAAATCGTGGGCATTAAGACCTCGCAAAGTATCTGCCGACGCCAGGGGGTCTACATTCAACTGCTGCAGCAGCTGCCAGCTCGTGCGGCGCATTGTTGGATCGGCGTTGTCGCGATTAAACGCTTGCTCGGGCGTAGCAGACTTAACGTAGCCCGATTGCGAAATTGCCTTGTGAAACAACCCATCAGCAAGGGGTGATGCCAACATTGCGAAAACATTGTGACCACCGGCCGATTCACCAAAAATAGTGACGTTTTCAGGGTCACCACCAAATCCACTGATATTCTTCTTTACCCATCTGAGCGCCTCAATGATGTCTAGGTGCCCGAAATTAGCGGCGCCTCTTAACTCGCCACCTTCTGTTTGTATCGAGGGATGCACAAACCAACCAAGCGGTCCCAAGCGATAATTAAAGGTCACAACAATCAGGTCTTCGCGGCGCACTAACTCATCGAAGTTGTAAAAGCCTTTGTAACCCGAGGTATTACCACCACCATGAATCCAGACCATCACAGGCTTCTCAGCACCAATCGAGCCAACTTGGGCTTTGATATCCATGTACAGGCAGTCCTCAGTACCGACAATCCCCTCTCCCGGGACACCGCCAGCATCGTAAGCCTGTTGAACGCAGGCAACAGTATCGCGAGTGTCGGACAGCAATTGTGCGGGAATCAACGCGTTAGGGGCCTCATATGACACCGGGGCTCGCCATCTCAGCTCACCAACAGGTGCTTGCGCGTAAGGGATGTCGCGCCAAGTTAATACATCTTGGCTAACCGAGGGTACTGCGCGTCCCGATTGGGTCGCTACCACATAGTTCTGGGCCACTTGAGGGTCGATATCTACTGATCTGCAGGCCGCCAGACCAAACAATATTAAAAGAAGGGCTAAACTTCGCACAGGCGCGCACCTCGTGTTTGATAATGGTTATGCCAATTATGTCGTTATTGATTACGCTGAACTCTTTGCTCTGGCTCACCCAGAGACGTCCAAACTGAATACTAGCCCGTTTAGCATAACTCAATTAGGCGCAAAATGGGCGAACTAAGAAAAAGTGAGACTGGCCACTGATGGCAGAATACGGCACACTTTGCCGCCTACCATAAAGCGATAAAAAAGGTTTTGGCTATGACGACTCTAGGTTTGCTGGGCAGCGTTATTTTGCTGATTTGGCTAGCATTGCGCGGCGTGAATATTATTTTTGCTTCTTTGCTATGCTCGTTAATTGTGATTCTTACAAACGATCTTCCGCTCGCAACGGGGCTTGGCGAATACTTTTCTTTTGGGCCTTTGGGCGCATTCACGTTTGCCGGTAAGTTTTTCTTGCTGTTTGCAGCCGGCGCCATGTTTGGCCGCGTCATGGGCGACAGCCACGCAGCATCCAGTATTGCACTGTCGCTAGTCCGTAAACTCGGTGCGGATCGCGCTTTATGGATTACCGTATTAGCCTGCGCGCTGCTCACCTACGGTGGTGTTGTCGTATTCGTCGTGATTTTTGCCATGTATCCCCTCGGGCTTAAGTTGCTACAAGAGGCCAACATACCCAAGCGCCTGTTTTGCGCGGCGCTGGCGTTAGGGGCCGGTACATTTACGCTGACAGCATTGCCCGGTACACCATCTATTCATAACGTCATCGCCAGCGTCAGCCTTGGCACTGACTTATTCGCAGGTTTTTGGCCCGGCGTTATCGGCGGCCTTGCCATGTTCGGAATAGGTATGTGGTATCTCGAACGCGAGCGAAAAAAAGCGCAATTGGCAGGTGAGGGATTTGAGGCTGGCCCTAACGATCGTATTGTCGACCTTCATGACGACGATTACCCGTCGTGGGGGACGAGTTTACTGCCGCTAGCGCTCGTGCTTGCATTGATTATTCTGCCTCGTGCGTTTGCCGACAATGCTTCGTCGGACTCCATGCTCGCCTCTGCGTTAGCGTTTGCCAATTCGCAACCCGTGATCTGGCCAAGCTTGGCACTGATTATCGGCTCGGTGCTGGCCTGTATTCTTTTCCCGGTGGTGCGCCCGCAAGCGCTACACATCATGGGCCACGGCACCAACGACGCCATCATCCCGCTGATCAACACCGCCGCCGTCATCGGCTTTGGTGGCGTTGTAACCAAGACCATTGGCTTTGAAGCCTTTACCACAGCGATGCTAGATTCTGGTCTACCGCCGCTAGTGTCCGCCTTCACATCAGTCAGCCTGGTATCGGCTATTACCGGCTCAGCATCAGGGGGACTGCAAATCTTCATGCAAACCTTGGCGCCGGCGTATCTCGAAATGGGCGTACCCGTCGAGGACCTTCACCGAATCGCCACAATTGCAAGTGGCGGTTTTGACTCATTGCCCCACTGCGGCGCAGTCGTGGCAATGTTGACCATTACAGGGCTGACTCACAAGCAAGCCTACAAGGATGTGGGGATTATTACAGTGGTGATTCCTGTGGTGGTGTGTTTAGGGTTGATAGTAGGGTTGATGGTTTTGTGATTCCAATTTTTTCGTAACCAGCGAATTTTACGGGCGTAGTTTAGGGCTTACTCTCTCAAAGCCGCTTACGTCAAGCACCATTCATCGCTACAACGATCCTTAGGGGCAGTTAGCTCCTGCAGGGTCGCCGACCCTAGACGAGCCCGCAGCGCCAAGAAATACGATCCGAGCCCTGCCTGCGTCTGCTCGGTCGTCACAAATCAAAAAGGATCCGCTTTGAAAATTCCCGTCGATGTCGCGCGCAAAGCCTGACGCATTGAAAGAGACATAATTTTCGACCCCGCTAG